>WNGN01004870.1_pt1 | contig 15418 bp, 14 predicted proteins | sample 5400561 | NCBI WGS metagenome assembly WNGN01 (sample SAMN13153379, study PRJNA577476) | soil metagenome | isolation source: 115 cm soil or saprolite under Garry oak tree replicate 2 | place: USA:California | collected 2016-06-15
GATCTCATTCGACCAGGATCGAGGCCGAGGCGGTCTCGGCAAAACCTTTGTCGCCGATCCATTCGAAGTCGAATTTGCCGCTCTCGGTCGCGACCGTGAAGAACGTGATGAACGGGTTCGCCGCAATCGCCGGGAACAGATCGGCGCGGAAAATCTCGACGCCATTGTAGCGGCAGGCAAAGCTGGTGATGATGTTGCGCGGAACGACCTCGCCGCTGGCGGTGTGGCGGTAGCCGGTCTCCATAATGTGCGACATCAGCGTCTTGATCTCGATGATCTCGCCGCGCCTGGCTTTTTTGGGAACGTTGACCAGCGCCGATGCCATCATATCACCTCCTCGGTGCAAGCGGCCAACGTTACGACGACGTCGACGCTTGTTGACCAGAATGAATCGTCGGACAGCCGTGCGATGGCGACGATCTTCTGACTGTCGGCCAGGCGGATGCGGGTCGAAATCTGGGCGCGGCCGGCGTGCGGGCCGAGGTAGAAATTGCCGACATTCGGCTGCGGGTTCTTCTCGTTGAAGACGTGGATGCTCTTGACGTAATCATCTGATGTCATCGGGTTTGAGACGCTGACGGTCATCGGCACGGTGTTGCCGTTTTCGACCAGCGGCGGCACGTCGAGCTTGACCTTGCCGGTGCGCACCGGGGCCTCGCCGACCACGTTGCGAATAGCGGTGGCAAGCATCGCGGGTGTCGCTTCAGCGGGCCGCACCGTTACGATGGGAATCGCGCCAAGCACAGCCGTACTGCCGGCAAGGCCGAGGAACCGGCGGCGTGAAGTTTGTTCCAGCGTTCGCATCTTCGTCGTACCTTCCTATTCGCGTAAGCTTACGAGATATGCCACGATATCCTCGATTTGTTCCGCCGACAGGATCGGCTTGCCGCGCCACGCCGCGCCGACGCGATCGAGGCCCTCCACGCGATAATAGGACGGCATGATGGTCGCGGCATTGAGGCGGGACGCGTCGACGAGACGAAGCCGAAGCTGGCCTTCGGACCAGCGGCTGCCGGCACCGCCAAGGCCAGGCGCGAGGTCGCCCTGAAACTTCTGTTCCGGAAACGGTCCGCTGTGACAGAGGATGCAGGTGCTGGTGCAATCGACGGCGAGCGCGCGTCCGCGCGTGACGTCACCCGGCAGGCCCGTCAGCGACTGGGGAATCGCATCTCCGACCACAGCATAGGTTCGCAACTCGGACGCGCTGGCCGCACAGGGCAGGGCGGCGACCGCCGCCGCCGCGAGCCACGCGCCAATGATCTGGATTCCGAGGCTAGCCAAAGGCATCCACCGTGATTGCCTTGTACCAGGACTGCGCATTGTCAGCTTCACGCACGCGGACCTCGCGCGGCGCATCGACGGGGCTGGTACTGCTGCCCTCGATCTCGACGAATATCCCGTCCTTCGGCTGATAAATGCCGGATTGCGAGAAGGCGTAACCGGGCGCGACGGTGCTGTAGCAGGCGCCCGATAGCTTTGGCGTCGGCGGCGCCGCGCCCGAGATCAAGTTCGCCACCGCGGCGGCGCAGGCCTTGGCCTCTGCATTCGCTGCGGATGCGGATTTGGGGATGCCGCCACCAAAGCAGGCGTCGCCGACGACGTGAATGTTGGGCACGAGTTTTGAGGCAAACGTGACCGGATCGATCGGGCACCAGCCGGTGTTGTCGATCGCGCCCGCGATGCCGGCGATACGGCCCGCCTGCTGCGGGGGAATAACGTTGGCGACCTGGGCTACGTAGTTGCCGAAATCAGTGACGATGGTGTTGGTGGCGGGATCGACCGATGTGACCCGGCCGCCTTGCGACAGCGACACCCGCTCGATCATGCCGGGATAGAGTTCCTTCCAGGCGTTCTCGAACAGGCGCTGCTGCGGAATGGCGTCCTTGGCGTCGAGGATAAGGACCTTGGAGCGCGGCTTTCGGGTTTTCAGATAATGGGCGATCAGGCTGGCGCGTTCATAAGGCGCCGGCGGACAGCGCGAGGGGCCCGCGGGCACCGCGAGCGCGACAAGGCCGCCGTCGTCCATGGCCTCGAGTTGTTTGCGCAACAGTGCCGTCTGCTCGCCGGCCTTCCAGGCATGCGGCATTCTTGCAGCGGCTTCCTCGTCATAACCGGGCAGCGTGTCAAATCGCAGATCGATGCCGGGCGCCAGCACCAGGCGATCGTAAGTCAGCGAATTACCGTCGGCGAGACCGACGGTGCGCGGTTGCGGATCGATCTTCACCGCCGCTTGAGCGACGACGGTCACGCCTTCGGCGATAATTCGGTCGTAGTTGAATTGCTGCGCTTCGATTTCCCGCAAGCCCGCGATCACCTCGTTGCTGAACGGACAGGCGGTAAAGGTTCGGTTCGGCTCGATCAGCGTCACCTGCAGTTTTGGATCGATCTGCTTCAGCGCCCGGGCGCAGCTTGCGCCGCCAAAACCGCCGCCGACCACGATGATGCGCGCGGCGGATTGCGCGCGGGAAGGGCACGGCAAGACAGACGACGCGGCTGACGCCGCGATGCCACGAACGACGTTTCTCCGCGTCATCAGGCGCAGCGCGTCCATGAGCATGATCCGAACATTGAGCGGCGGCCGGTGAGGGGCCGCCGCTTGAAGTGTCAGGCGAAGCTAATGTTCTGGTCGCGCAGCGGCACCGAGCGAATTCGCTTGCCGGTCGCCGCGAAATACGCATTCAGCACGGCGGGCGCCGCCACGCAGATCGTCGGCTCGCCGACACCGCCCCAGAAGCCGCCGCTCGGCATGATGATGGACTCCACCTTTGGCATCTCCGCGATCCGCATCGAATTGTAGGTGTCGAAGTTGCTCTGCTCGATACGGCCGTCCTTCACCGTGCATCCGCCATAGAACAATCCCGACAGCCCATAGACGAACGAGCCGGCGATCTGCCGTTCGATCTGCGCCGGATTGACGGCGTAGCCCGGGTCGGTGGCGGCAACGATGCGATGCACCTTGATCTTGTTGCCGTCGGTCACCGAGATTTCGGCCGCACCGGCGACGTAACTGGCATAGCCCATGTGCTGCGCGATGCCGCGAAACACGCCTTGCGGCGCCGGTTTGTCCCAGCCGATCTTCTCGGCGACGGCATTGAGTACGGCCAGATGCTTCGGATGCCTGGTCATCAGCTTGCGCCGGAACGCGACCGGATCCTGGCCCACCGAATGCGCCAGTTCGTCCATGAAACATTCGAGATAGATCGCGTTGTGATTGACATTCACGCCGCGCCAGAAGCCGGGCGGGACGTGGGGGTTGCGCATCGCGTGTTCGACCAGCAGGTTGGGTACCGAATATCCGATCGCAGCTTCGCCGGTCGCATTGAGACCCTGGAACGCGGCCGGATCCATGCCGTTGACCAAACCCTCGGGGCGCAGGGTGAACAGGATCGACTGTCCCGACAACCGGACTTGCAGCGCGGTCAGATTGTTGTCGGCATCGAAGGCGCCGGTCAATTTGCATTGCGTGATCGGGTGATACATGCCGTGCTGCATGTCCTCTTCGCGCGACCACAACAGTTTGACCGGGGTGCCCGGCATTTGCCTGGCAATCGAGACGGCCTGCCGGACATAGTCGGTCTGGCCGCGACGGCCGAAGCCGCCGCCGAGGATCTGCTTGTGAACCTCGCATTTGTCGGCGGGCAGACCGGATGCTTCCAGCGTTGCCGCGAAGGCGGCCTCGCCGTTTTGCGTTCCGCACCAGACCTCGCATTTATCCGCGGTATAGAGCGCGGTGGCGTTCAGCGGCTCCATCGTGGCGTGGTTCTGGTAGGGATAGTTGTAGACCGCCTCGACTTTCTTGGCGGCGCTCGCGACGGCAGCCTTGGCGTCGCCATTCTGGTTGCCGATGAAGGCCGGTTGCGCGCTGTCGAGTCCTTCCTCCAGCCATTTCGCAATCGACGCGCTTGAGACCTTGGCGTTGTCGCCTTCGTCCCACACGATCGGCAAAGCGTCGAGCGCGGTCTTGGCGTGCCACCAGGTGTCGGCCACGATGGCGACGGCGTGGTCGTTGACCTTCACGACCTTCTTGACGCCTTTCATGTCCATGACTTTGGCTTCATCAAAACTCTTCAGCTTGCCGCCGAACACCGGGCAATCCTTGATCGCGGCGTTGAGCATGCCCGGCAGCTTGATGTCGATGCCGTAGGTCATCTTGCCGGTGATCTTGTCGGGCGTGTCGAGCCGCTTGAGCGCCTTGCCGGCGATCTTCCAGTCCTTGGGATCCTTCAGCTTGACCTCGGTTGGCGGCTCAAGCTTGGCAGCGGCCTCAACCACTTTGCCGTAGGTCGTGGTGCGGCCCGAAGGCGTGTGCGTGATGACGCTGTTGGCGGCGGTGCATTCCGAAGCCGGAACCTTCCACTCGTTCGCGGCGGCCTGGACCAGCATCATGCGCGCGGTCGCGCCACCCTTGCGGACATAGTCCTGCGAGGTTCGGATGCCGCGGCTGCCGCCGGTCGAAAAATCACCCCACGCGCGCTTGCGGGCGACGCTTTGGCCGGGCGTCGGATATTCGGTGGTGACCTTCGACCAGTCGCATTCCAGCTCTTCGGCCACAAGCTGGGCGAGGCCGGTGAGGGTGCCTTGTCCCATTTCCGAACGCGCGATGCGAATGACGACGGTGTCGTCGGGCCGGATCACCACCCAGGCGTTGACCTCGGGCGAGCCGTCGGCGGCGCGCACCACGGTGGGGCCGCCGAAGGGAATATCGAGACCAAGCGAGAGGCCGGCGCCGACAGCGGCGGTGCCAATGACGAAGGCGCGGCGGTTGAGTGTGGGCATATGGTTCATGGCTGCCTCCTCAAGCGCTCGCGGCGGCGTGAATAGCCTCACGCGCCTGCTGGAAGGTACCGCAGCGGCAAATATTGGTGATGGCCTCGTCGATGTCCTGATCGGTCGGCTTCGGCTTCTCCTTGAGCAGTGCTGCGACCGCCATGATCATTCCGCTCTGGCAATATCCGCATTGCGGGACGTCATTGGCGATCCAGGCCAGCTGCACCTTGTGCAGTGCGCCTTCGGCGGCCAGTCCTTCGATGGTCGTGATCTGCTTGCCGACGGCTTCGCTGACCACCATGCCGCACGATCGCATCGCGATGCCGTCGACATGGACGGTGCAGGCGCCGCATTGTGCAATGCCGCAACCATATTTGGTGCCGGTCAGGCCGGCATTTTCCCGGATCGCCCACAGCAGCGGTGTGTCCGGCTCGACATCCACGTCGAAAGTTTTGCCATTGATAATGAGGTTTGCCATCGCTGATCCCCTGATTAGTTCAATCCATCAATTGAACTTCAGGGCGATGCTGGACTGGAAGCTGGAATCGTTCAAATCAAGATTCTGCGTTTGCAAAGAAGGGAACATAATCGATCGGTCGGGGTTTCGGGTGTTTCGGGGGGATGAGGTCAGTCCTGCAGCCCGGGCGGCGTTCCGCTACAGGCCACGGATACAATTTTCAAACAGCAGGGACAGTTCCAGAAACAAGTTCGGCCTCGCAGCGCGAAGCGCCCGAGTTTTGCTCTGAACTTCCTTACCCTCTTGATCAGAGGGCGCAGGGAATGCCGGGCGCCCGATGCGCCCGATAGCCGCGCGTGCAATGGTAGTGGTAGAACGCACACGCGTTAGTCAGGTCACACCGGAATCACCCGGCATTCCCCGCGCAATGGTTTACGGCTTATTTCGCGCTCTCCCTGGTGACCGGGCTTTCTTGCCACCATCGCCCGCGGGTCTCACCGCGAACTTGACGCCAGCGTCGGGGCGTCAGGACCACACGTCTTCGCCGTCCGCCTCAGCGCCCTTCGTCCGAGAGCGCCTCCGCGTCCACCGCATCCCGCCCCGCGCTCCGTGACTCCCGGTGTGCCGTGCGGTGATCGAATGAGGCGGCGACCTCCGCTTTTGGCACTTTTCGAATATCGCAAGCGGACGCAGCCTGAGCCTGGAGTTGGACATGAAGCGACGCGCATTTCTCGGTGTGCTCAGCGGTGCGGTGGCGTGGCCGCTCGCGGCGCGGGGGCAGACCAGCGCAAAAATCCGCGAATTGGTCTTTTGTGGCACGAAGCCAGCACCGAGGAAGCGGTCATTTACCTCGGCGCTGACCTAAGCTGCCGTCAGAACGCGACGCATAGCCGTGACATTGATTGGCTGTTAAACCATCCATTGGGCCGCCCGTGTCCATAATGGATTTTATCCGGGATCGGTTGAGCCACTCGTGAAATTGGTGGCGAGGAGCCTAGCAAGATGGTCTATTAGGGAGCCTCCGTTCAAAGGCACTCGCGCTGAATGACTAGACTCCGCAACACGTCCAAAGGAGGAAACAATGAAAATGTTACCTCAGGTCTTGTTTTGGTTGGGACTAATTTCTATCCCGTTCGCATGGTTGCTATGGTACTTTGGGCCACAGCTTGAAGTCCTAAGGCCAGTCCTTGCCAGTATTAGCGATCCTGCTTTAAGAGCGGCTTTGCAAGAAGCCCACGCAGAGCGGTTGGGAATTTGGGTCGGTGTTTGGCCAGTAACACTCCTGGTATTGAGTCAAATGCTGGAAAAGAAAATGCAGGGATAAAAACGCCCTCGCCGCTGCTGACGAACGATTGGTTCTCGATTGGTAGAGTTGAACGATCTTCGCGTGGCTTGTCTAGCTCTTCATCTCCTCCGTAAGCGATCGAGTTCGCGCATGAGTCCGCTAGCGACCCCGTAGCAGACATTGAACCTCGGCCAGCGTCTTGAACTGGCAGATGCCATTTGTCCCTCGCTGAACGTTCGAGGTTGCTGTAGTTTGGACAATGCGTAGGGCACCTTCTCAGGCGGGTCAGATGCGACGGCGCGATTTCATCACGGCATTGGGTACTGCGGCTGCATGGCCACTCGCGGCCCGAGCGCAGCAACCGGCGAAGATGAAGCGGATCGCCTTCGTTAGACCGGCGGGGCCAGTCAGCGAAGCAAGCGTGAGCGGTAGTCCGTATTACCGTGCTTTTTTCGAGGAGCTAAGTCGCCTTGGCTATGTCGAGGGCCAAAACCTCGGGGTGGAACGGTACTCTGGAGAAGGGCGACCCGAACGCTATGCCGAACTGGCCCGCGATGTCGTCAACACCCATCCCGACTTGATTATAGCGGTGGCCGCTCGTCTATCGCTGGACTTCAAAACGGCGACGACGACAATACCGATTGTATCGTTAATCAACGATCCTATTGCCCTGGGACTTGTGCCAAGCATCGCGCGGCCGGGCGGCAACATCACAGGCGTTACTATCTCTGGGGGATTGGAACTCATTGGAAAACGTATGGGGCTGCTGGTCGAGGCTATGCCAAAACTGTCTACCGTCAGTTACCTTGTATCGCGACCATACTGGGAAGATCCAAGAGGTGCGGCAGCGCGAGAGGCGGCCAAACAGGCAGGCATCTCGTTGAAGGCCGCTCTGCTGGGCAGCGCTTTTGACGAGGCAGAGTACCAGCGCGTCTTCAGGTCGATGGAACAAGATCGAGCGGATGCGCTCATGGTATCCGATGAAGCCGAGCACACCCCCAATCGTGCGACGATTGTCGAATTGGCGGCGAAAGGCCGGATTCCAACAATTTATTCTTACCGCGAATTCGTCGAAGTTGGCGGACTGATGGCCTATTCGATCGACCTAGCGGACATGTATCGCCGCCTCGCCAACCTCATCGATAAGATTCTTAGAGGTGCTAATCCTGCAGATATCCCGTTTTACCAACCCACCAAATTCGAGCTGAGTATCAATCTCAAGACTGCGAAAGCGCTCGGCCTCGAAATGCCGGCGATGCTGCTCGGCCGCGCCGATGAGGTGATCGAGTGATGTCGCTTGTTGACCCGTTGCAGACGTCGGACGTCGAAGCGGCGCCTTACTTGCTGCATGACAATGTCAAAGTCTAAACTAAACGCGCGATTGGACCGCGCCTCGAGCCGCGCGTCAGGCATGGACTTTTGCGACTTCCTCGTGGGCCCACTTGACGGCCTCCGCCGCCGGGCATGACGCCATGGCAGCCGCGTGATCCGAGCCCTGATTTCCTCCTCACTGTTATATCGCATGGCGCTGGCCGCCCGTGACCAAAGCAGAGCCCCAAGCGCGGTCCGACGCAAGCCCGTGCAAAGGCGGGACGGCGCCTCCTGCTCTCCCCAGGCGCCTTGGTCGCGCGCGGTCAGATCAGACGTAGGCCTTGACGATCTCGTTGTGGGCCCACCGCGCGGCATCTTCGGCCGGCATGCCCTGCACAGCCTTGGCGTACATGTCCACGATGATGTACTTGCTCAGCACCTCCGCCGCCTTGCGGCTGGGCGGCCCGGCATAACCCATCAGTCGCCCGGTGCGGACGGCCGACCGGAACGGTTGCATGACCGGGTCCTCGTTCCACAGCGGATGCTTCTCCCAATCGGTCGTTGGGCCGCTGGCGAAGCCCTTCTGCGAGACGAACCATTTCTCGAAGATCGGCTTGGAGCTCATCCATCGCATGAACTCCTTGGCGGCCTTCTGGTTTTTCGAATAGCGCATCAGCGCGTTCGAGAATGCCCCGTGATAGCTGAATTGACCGGCGGGACCGGCGGGCAGGGGCGCGTGCTGGATGTCCGTCTTCAATGGCTTGCCGGTCTCGGTCTGGTAGGCGTCGGGCTTGCGCAGGGATTCGATGTAGATCGAGGCTCCGTTGTTGGTGGCGCAGATGGTGCCCGACAGGAAGGCGCGATTGTTGTTAGAGTCGTCCCAGGCGAGCCCACCCTCGTCGTGGGCGTCCTTCCAGAAGCCGACCATGTACTTGACCGACTCGACCGTCTCCTTGCTGTTGAGCACCACGGTCTTGCCGTCCGCCTCCACCTCCTTGCCGCCGAACGACCACATGAACGGATAGGCGAAGTTCGGCGCGTCGCCGAAGGTGTGGCCGAGCGTCTGGCCGATCGGGCGACCCTTGGCCTTGAGCTTCTTGCCGGCGTCGCGATACTCATCCCAGGTTTGCGGAAACTTGGTGTAGCCGATCTCGTCGAACCACGATTTTCGGTAGGCGATCTGCACGCCCACGGTGTTGTAGGGAACGGCGAGCCATCGCTTCCCGTCGTGAGCGGCCTGCTTGGCGGAGTCGTAGAAGCCCCCTTGCGCTTTTCCGAGCTCTTCAGCCACGTCGTCGACCTCGGCCAGGCTCTCCACGTAAAGATGCGCCCAGTTGTTGAGGAGGTTGACGATGTCGGCGCCAGCCCCCGACTGGATCGACGAGGTGACGCGCGCCTGGATGTCGTTGGCGTTGATCGTCTCGACCGTCAGCTTGATGCCGAGCGCCTTCTGGCACTCCGCCGTGATCTCGCCCTTGAGCAGAACATCCGACGCCGGCACGAAATCGGCCCAGCGCAGCCAGTGCACCGTCGCGGCCTGGGCAAAGGCTGGCGCCCGCCCTGAGGCTAGGATCGCCGCGATACCTCCGGTTTTTGCCGCGATCGCGCTACCACCAGTTAGTCTAAGAACTGTCCGCCGATTGATGTGAGCCATGGTTTGTTCTCCCTGTCATCATCTTGAGCTATGGTCTCTCCTTGCTAAGCTGAATCCTAGTACTGACGCGCCCGTCCCAGGCACGAACGCCAGCACGTCGAGCGCGGATTCATGTGCGCATGAAGCCTTCGACCTCACTCTCGGCCTAGGCAAGATGGCATCGCCTTGCATGTGGCGCACTGTCATTTTGGTCATGAGAGATCGAGTCCCAGGCAATATCCGCGCACAACATCCTGACCTTCCACAACTTGGCGGCCTGCCGCGCACCGTCGCGTGAATGTGCGTGTCAGGATGACGTGCACTCCCGTCTGGAGCGGAGCTCAAACGCGCCATTGTTGTTGGGTCATCGACGGGCACGGTCGAAGCCGCATGCGTATTCAGCGTCCGTCGAGCCAAAGCTTAGGCCAAATCCATTGGTCTTGTTAGTGACAATCCACGTTGCGGCGCGGAATCCGCGCCGCACACCCTCCGGGGTCGAAGTCGGAAATATCCGACGCCGGCGGTGCAGGCCCGGCGAGGCACGACCAACCTGTGCAGGTCTCCTTCTGGCACCAAACGAGCATGACGACATGGCTGGCTAACGTCCGCTCTCAGGTTAGATGCGGACTCGGACCGCAGTGGTCCCAGGCGCAGACAAATTACGTCGAGTCGAGCTTGAGGGCGATGGGTGTTCAGAAACCGCTTCTCCCCGCGGACCGGTCCTTCTCATTCGCAAAATTTCGAATGTTCTTGAATGGAACAGCCCACCTGCGAATTGGCTATTGACGTTGGCCCTTACTCGGGTTCGTTAGCGTCGCGAACTCGTCGCCGCTACGGTCAAAGCGATTGCCGCGGGATCGCAGCAGAGCACCATCAAAAGTATCAGCCATCGCACTGCGGCTTCGGGCGCGGCACCGACCATCATCGCGAGATATTGGATCGGGCCTGCGGATGCTTCGATGCGGAAACGTTCACCGACCAGCGCCGCGCGTTGCGTCTGCAATCCAACCAGCGTTGCCGTTGCCGCCTGCCGCTGCGTATCGAGTCCATCCCGCGTCGCACGCTGTTGCGTTGCTATGCTGATGGCCCTGGTCGCCCGGCCGCGCCGTGTCGATTCGTCCACGGCCCGATCGATTTGCGCAACGCGACTGTCCAGGTCGGCAACAGCAGCCGATTGCGCCGTGACACGGGCGTCGAGCGTTTCAGTGCGCTCGGCGACGCTGGAACGCGCCGAGGCCGCCACACTGACATGCACTTCGACCAGCTTGCCGAACACACCGGCGGCATTGATGAGTGCGAGGCCGGCAACGAGGGCGACCATGACCGAGCGCATTTTCCATCCAACCCGGCGCCAATGCGCGGCCAGCCACCCGGCTATGACGAGTTTGCCGGCCTCCATCGTGGCGGCGAGCACCATGACCGCTACCGGAGCCCCGGGAAATATTTCAGCCATGCCCGTGACTGAAAAGTAGGCCGCAACCGTCGCTAGTGCGAGAGCTGCAACAAGGGCAAAGGCGCTGCTGGCGCGTTCCGGGGTGGCCGGAACGGCTTCCGGCACCGTGGGGGCGGCGGAAACCGTCAGCGGCGCACTCGGCGTCTCTTGCTTGCCCTTGGCCTTGGCTGCCTTGGCGCGCTTGGGCGCCGGAGAGGGGCGGCTGCGTTTCGTTGCAGGCAAGGGCGCCTTGCCAGATGGTTCAACACTTATGTTTTCGGCGGTTGTCGCCACCAATCTAGGGGTGCGATTTGAGGCATTAGCCAAGCCGTCAAACTGATGGCCACTGCGCACAGAACTACCGTCGCCCTCCGCCAGTTCGATCGCGGAGGTCCCTTGCGTGGTTGGGCGGACTGTCATGCGGAACCCCGCCTCGTAAAGGTGAAAGCCAGTTTCTCCTCGGTGCTTCCGTCAACGGTCGGAAACACGGCAACAACTGTACCCGATTCGCGATCGTCAGCGACGTTTTGCTCGCTAATCGCAAACTTCGGCATCGAAAACTCCTGCTAGAATCATCGATGCGACTATATCTCCGCAAGCAGGCTGTAGCTTCTTAACGATGTACCTCCCGGAATTTAGGACGATGGTTGTTGCACTAATGCCTCATCCTGGTTTCCAGAAGGAGCCGTTCCACGCGTGGAACGCGAGGCGATCAAGCCTGGATCCGAGCGGCCCGGGCGAGGCATGAGAAAAGCCGGTGTTCTCCATCAAACAACGGAAAAAGACGCAGCAATGTCCGGTCCGGAAATGACCGGCCGATTGTCAAAACGGCGCGATCGACCCAAACCAGACATTGGCCCACGAAAGAGCCATCAGGCAGATGCAGGCCCGCTGCTCAAGATGTCCGATAGGGCCGACAACAGCCGGTCCATTTGCCCGTCTGTGCCCACGGTTATCCGCAGATAGTCGCAGATGCGAGGAGCGGGAAAATGGCGGACGATCACCGCCCGTTGGCGCAGCGCGGCGGCCAGCGCCGCGCCCTCATGCGCCGGATGATGCGCGAAGACGAAGTTAGCGGAGGACGGCAGCACTTCGAAGCCAAGCCGGACCAGTCCGCGGTTTAGCCGCTCTCGGCCTTCGATCACGCGAGTTCGGCTCTGCTGAAAATAGGCTTCGTCCGCCAGGGAGGCGATGGCGCCGGCCTGGGCGGGCCGGCCAAGAGGATAGGAGTTGAAGCTGTCCTTCACCCGGGTGAGCGCCTCGATCAGGTCGGCGTCGCCGATCGCATAGCCAACCCGCAACCCGGCCAAGGCTCGGGACTTGGACATTGTTTGAACGACCAAAAGGTTCGGGTGGGAGGCGACCAGCGGAATCGCGGTCTCGGCGCCGAAATCAACATAGGCCTCGTCGATCACCACGGGAGCGTCAGGATGTTCCTCCAGCAGGGTAACGATCTCAGCGCGCGACAGCGCAACCCCTGTTGGCGCATTCGGATTGGGTACGATGAGCGCGCCGGCCGGCCGGCGATAGTCGGCAACGCGGATTTGCATGGCTTGATCGAGCGGCACGGCCTCGTAGGCGATGCCGAACAGGCGGCAGTAGACCGAGTAGAAACTGTAGGTGATGTCCGGGAAGAGCAACGGCGCATCATGCTTCAGCAGAGCAGTGAAGACGTGGGCTAGCACTTCGTCCGAGCCGTTGCCGACGAACACCTGTTCGGGTCGCACCTGGTGGTAGGTGGCCAAAGCAGCCCGCAGCGCGGTGGCCTGTGGGTCCGGATATAGACGCAGCGTATCAGTCGCCTCGCCGCGAATCGCTTCCAACACGCGTGGGGAAGGACCAAGCGGACTTTCATTGGTGTTGAGCTTGACCAGCTCCACCATGCGGGGCTGTTCGCCTGGCACATAGGGCCTCAGGTCGTGCGTCAAGCTGCTCCAGAAGCGGCTCATTTTTTTTGTCCAAATCTCATAGAACCAGCGGCGCGGCGGGCGCCTTGATGGACGCTCAATACCCGAGCGCAGGAGGTGGAGCCAGCGAGTTCAGGCGCGATGATCTCTTTAACGCCAGAGACGCCTTGCAGAAACATCCAAAGAAAGACACGACAAAATTTTTGGTGGTTGGAGGTTGCTGCACTCCATGAGTCCGCTCATGACCCAACTGAGACATCGAGCCTGATCGATGTCTCAGGCCCGGTTGGGTGCCATTTCTCACTCGCGGCCCATTCGCAAAGTGCTAGGCTTTAGGCACAGGACGAGGCGTGTTCTTGGGGGACACCCAAGCGCTCGACGACTACCGCCCGGTGAGCGACTTTCTGCCACTTCCCGCCGGCCGCGCCATCGACTAGGCTTGGCTGCATAAGAAAAAAGATAGCCGCTCGCCGGCTAAGGGGAAGAACGCTTTGGACGGACAGGTGGGCCGGCGCATCGAGGTCAAGCGCAGCGGCGGTGAGGGCATGCGTCGGCGCGTACTGGCGCACTTGTGGGTTGCGCTGTTGCTGGCGATCCTGGCCTTTCTGGTTATCTATCCGCTTCTCACGCTGCTGTTGGGCGCCCTGACCGACACCAATCCGGTGGTCGACGGCTTCAGCCTCAGTCACCTCTCGATCGCCAATTTCCTTGTCGTACTGGCCAACCCGAACGTCGCCGAGGCGCTGTTCAATACCCTGATCGCCTGCGGCGGCGGAACCTTGATCGCGGTCGTGATCGGGCTGGCGTTTTCCTGGATCGTGGTGCGCACCAACACGCCGTTCAAGGGCTTCATCGCCGCGGCCAGCATCCTGCCGCTGTTCGCGCCGCCGCTGGTCGCGGGCGTGGCATGGACCATCCTCGGTTCGCCGAAAACGGGCCTGATCAACACCATGTTCAAATGGGCCGGTCTCGACTGGCGGGTGGATTTTTATTCGCTGTGGGGATTGGTGTTCGTGTTCGGCATCTATTACGCGCCCTACGTCTACATGTTCACCTCCTCGGCGCTGCGCAACATGGATCCGAGCCTGGAAGAGGCCGCCGAAATTTCCGGCGCCAGCGCGTTTGCGACGCTTTTTTCCATAACCTTCCCGCTGATCATGCCGGCGATCGTCTCCGGCATGCTGCTGTCGTTCATCGTGATGCTCGGCATCTACGGTATTCCGGCGGTATTGGGCGCACCGACCAATATCAGCGTGCTGACGACTTACATTTTCAAGCTCACCAACTGGTCGCCGCCGCTCTACAACACCGCCGCCGCCGTCGCCATCATTCTGATGATGGTCACCGGCGCGCTGGTGTTCCTGCAGCAGAAAGTGCTGAGCGGGCGCAGCTACACCACTGTGGCCGGGAAGGCGTATCGGCCGCGCAACCTCGATCTCGGACACTGGCGCTGGTTCACTTTCGGGCTCGGCATTGTCTATCTGTTGGTGGTCGTGATCCTGCCGAGCCTCGCCTTGATTGTGGCGGCGTTCCGAAAATTCATGTTCATCCGCGATGCCGCCAGCCTGTTCGACATGCGGCAATATTCGCTGATGCATTTTTACAGCATCTTCGACAATCCGCTCACGCTGCGATCGATCTACAACGCGGTCGAGGTCGGCATCATTACCGCTGTGGTCGGGGGAACGCTCGCCTTTGCGATCGGCTACACCATCCACCGCACCAACGTCGGGGGCCGGCGCAGCATCGATCTGGTGTCGACCTTGCCGGTGGCGATTCCCGGCCTCGTGGTGGGCGTCGCCTATTTGTGGGCCTGGATCGGCATTCCCGGCGGGCTCTACGGCACCATCTGGATCCTGGCGCTGGCGTTCATCGCGCGCTTCATGCCCGATACGGTCAAGGCGTTGTCGACCTCCTCGGCACCATCAGAACCATCGTGCTGCCGCTGGCGCGGCCGGGCGTGATCGCTTCGATGACGCTGTTATTCGTGCTGGCGATCCGCGAACTGGGCTCGTCGCTGTTTCTCTACACCAGCAACACCATGGTGATGTCGGTGCTGCTGCTCGACTACTACGAAGGCGGAAATCTCGGCAAGACCGCTGCATTCAGTCTGGTACAGACGGTTTTGCTGGGCGTTTTGATCGGCGGCGCGAACTGGCTGTCCAGAGAGGCGGCTCAGAGCAGTGTCGCCCGCACCGGATAAATCAAGAAAACAAAGGGAGGATTGGCCATGACCAGAAACATCGTCGCCAAGATTGTTGCCTTAGCCGGCGTCGCCGCTTTTTTCGTCGCGCTGAAGGACGCACCGGCGCAAGCGCAGCAGGAATTCGGTTCGCCCGAATTGATCGCCGCGGCCAAGGCCGAAGGCAAGCTCGTATATTACACCGCGAATTTCGCCGAGGTCGAACAGCAGGTGATCAAGGCGTTCAACAAGCGGTTCCCGGAAATCAGGATCGAGATGGTGCGCGCGCCGGGCGGCCAGCTCATCACCCGCGTGAAGACCGAGGCCGCGGCCGGCAAGCTGATCGCCGACGTGGTCGATCATTCCGACCGCGCGCTGATGCAGCCGCTGGCCGACATGTTCCAGGATTACGCGCCGCCCAATGCCGCCGACTACAATCCCGAT
>WNGN01001484.1_pt1 | contig 15414 bp, 19 predicted proteins | sample 5400561 | NCBI WGS metagenome assembly WNGN01 (sample SAMN13153379, study PRJNA577476) | soil metagenome | isolation source: 115 cm soil or saprolite under Garry oak tree replicate 2 | place: USA:California | collected 2016-06-15
CGGACGGAGTTGCTCTCCGTCACGATATGTCGCGCGGAGGCCAGGATCAGCGCCCAGGTAAGTTCGATCGTCGGGTCCGACCTATACCCCGTGTGAACCACTGCGATCCCATGATCGCCCGCGGCGGCGACATCGATCGTCGCGTTTCCAGATCCCGTCGAGGCAATGAGCTTGAGATTGGGAAGGCGCTCAATGACGTTACGGGGCAGCGGGGTCCGCTCGCGCATAACACAAACGACATCAAAAGGCAGCAACCGCTCAATCACGGCATCCGGATCGGCGAGGTGGTCCTGAAATACGGCGATGTTCGCTCGATCGCGGAGCACCGACCAATCGGCACTCTCAAGCGCGACATTTTGGTAATCGTCCAGAACAGCGATCTGGTACCTGTTCATTGGCATCCATCCCGCGGTGAATGATTTGGCCCTTCGTATCCCGCGACGAAGGCTCGGTTCAAAGGCTGTCAGATCGTGAGGACCACCCGACCGAAGGGGCGGCCCTCAATGAGGTAGCGCAGAGCATCCGCCGCTTCAGCCAGCGGGAGCGTCTTTGCCACGATGGGCTTGACCGCGCCGGATTGAAGCAATGGAATAATGACGCTCCATGCGGCGCTCCATGCTCCCGCAGGTTGTGCGAACAGGGAGAAGCTCTTCATACTCGCGCGTTTCCAGATCAGTTCCGTGACGTCGATGGTTGCCTTGCGGCCTGCGGAGTAACCCAATGTAGTCAGACTTCCTCCGAGCGCGAGCGTGCCAAGAGCCTCGCTCAAGATTTCTCCGCCGATTGCGTCGATCACGATGTCGGCGCCATAACCTTCCGTGATCCGACGGACGCCGTCGCTAAGCTTCTCCACAGAAAGGTCGATCACCTCGTCGAAACCCACAGAGCGTGCTTGTTGCGCCTTCGCATGATTGGTTGTCGTTGATATGGCATGCTTCGCCCCCTGCGCTCTAGCCAACTGAGGACTGCATTTCCGACCGACCCCCCAATCGCGGGCGACAGCACCGTCTTGCCTTTTGCAAATCCCGCGAAGCTCAGTGTCATTTGTGCGGTTAGATACGCAACGGGAACACCGGCCGCCGAAAGATCGTTGATGTTGTCCGGAATCAAGCAAAGGTTCTCTTTGCGGACTGCAAGCCACTCACTGTAGGTTCCGTTCTCTGAAACGCCGTACGGGCCCGTAAACATCACACGCGAACCGGCAGGAAAGGCCGTTCCCCCTCCCTCCTCCACTGCGCCTGCTCCCTCTCCTCCCAAGACCAGCGGTGCTTTGGCTCGTGGGTATCCCCCCGACAGAATGGTGTGCTCTAATGGCGTGACCCCCGCCGCTGTGATTCTTACCAGTACTCGTCCATCCGAGACCGCCGGTTTTGGAATGTCCACCAGCTTCAAATCCTTGTAGCCGCTGAATCCTTCTGCCCTCATTGCCCGCATAATATTTGTCCCATCCTTCACCCGGCGTTCTGCGTTTGCTCACCCTGGTCAAATCATGGTTTGACGGCGCGCGCTGAAGTCCAGAGCGCACCTGGATTGCCCCAGTCAGGGTAGAGCTGGAGCATTTGGTCATAGAGTTCCCGCGCGGTCGTCGTCTGCATTGCGAGGCGCTCGAAATCGAGGATATATCTCCGCGTTTCGCCGAGGATCTTAGGGCTGTCACTGTTCCCGACACGCTTATGTCCGGCAATGACGACGCGCGGCTTAAGCGACTCCATTTTGTCGAGAGCAGCAATCCACTCCTGGCGTTTCTGTTGATCAGGCGACTCTGACAGATGTAAGTGAACGCCGTTGTAGGCGGCATCACCGGCCACGATCAAACCTATCGACGGAACATGAAGGCAGGTTGTACCGGCAGTATCGGTGAAGCCGAGCGGCACACTGACTAAATCCTGGCCTTCTAAGTCAATGACGTTTCCAGTCAAGTCTTCGGCGATTGCAAGCTGGCTGGAAATCTGGTCGGGAAAGCGCGGATTCCAAAACGTAGCCAGAAACTCTGGCGATGCTTGCTGGCGCATGATCTTAATCACTTCTGGCCGCGCGACGAAACGGGCATTTGGAAATCGCTCCAGAACTGTAGTGGCGCCAAAGAAATGATCGCCGTGGCCATGGGTAGCGTAGATCGTCGTCAGATTCTTTCCGCTGGCCGCAATCCAATTCGCCAAGGCGCGCGCCTGCTCGAGGGTAATAGGGGCGTCGACCAGGACAGCGTCCCGCTCCCCAGAAACAAGAGTTGACGAAATACGCGGCCAGGGCCGCTGTTTTTCGCCTGGGGGCAGATCGCTGGTGATGGCAGGTATACTGGGCGCTAGGAACACATCCCACTTCAGTGACATTTTTTTAGTCGTACGCCCGGATTTGGAGCTACTGCTGTCGGATTGTCCGTTCATCGAACGGGCTTGGCCAGCTCCGATTGGCCAAGGCGACGCCGTTACCAAAGCGATGCTGAGAGCATTCGATAGGAACTCCCGTCTTGAAGTCATGATGGCCTTTTCGGCGCGCATATTTGCTCCTTTTCTAAAGCAACAGCCTACGACTTGGCTCAAAGATCAGAATTTTGGTTCGCTGTACTCTGCTGAAGTTTGGTCGCCTTGCTACCTCTCGTCCCATTGATCGGTAAATACCACCGGCACCCAGCTATACCCACTCCCCTCCTTGTGCAAGCGACCCAGGGCAGGAAATAAGGACGTATGCGGCGTCGCGATCAAAACATTCTCTCTCGCGAGCCTAGCCAGCAATTGATTCCGCGTTGCCGCAGCCGCAGTCTGGTCGATGTCGAAAATCGCGGTGACCTCGGGATGCTGGAGCTGAACCCTCTGTACATGGACGATGTCGCCCCAAAACAGGATTTTTTGTCCCTTCGACGAAAATTCATAGCCGGTATGTCCCGGGGTATGACCAGGCAGCGGGACGAGTTGCATGCCGTCGACGATCGATTCGGAACCATTAAACGTGTGCCATTTGCCGGCCGTGATATACGGCGCTGCAATGGCTTGCGCACTCTGGAAGAACGGTTGCGCATCCTTCGACGCCTTGGCAGCGATTTCCGGCGACAACCAAAAGTCGCTTTCTGCTTTTGCGACGTAGATCTCGGCATTTGGAAACACGCGCTTTCCGTCCTGAGTGGTGAGACCGCCGACGTGGTCGGAATGGAGGTGCGTCAGTAAAACGATGTCGACTTCTTCCGGTGTGTAGCCTGCGCTGCGGAGGCTGCCCGCTAGGCGTCCAAGAGCTCCGCCACCCCACCAGGTGCCGGCGCCCGCATCGACCAGGATTAGTTGCTTGCCCGTGTTGACCAGGAAGCCCACATCAACAACATCCAGCGTGTGCGGATCTTCGTGCAGTGCCTTTACAACACCCTCCATCGTCCCCTTCGTTCCGTTCAGCCACTGCTGATCGAATACGCCGGTACCATCGTATAGGGCCGTCACTTCGAGGTCGCCGACTTTCAGTCGGTAGAAGCCCGGCACCTGATCATGATGCTGCGCTGCAGCAGCCAGAGCTGAGTTCGGACCGCCGACAAAGCTGGCCAGCCCTGCCAGAAGAGTGGCAGCAAAGCGTATCGAATTTTTCTTAAGCACGTTTCTACTCCTAACAACTGGTGACCTCATATCACTACCTCCGTTGATCGTCCGCGTAACCATTCCGCGTTTCAGTCCAAAGTCAACCAGCAGTCTTCGTTCGGGGCTGTGGCTGCGACATCGAATCGTTGAACTGCGTGACGAGCACGCCTTCGTTCGGACCCGGGTTGTTGCGGAGAGGTTTCGCCCGCTCCACCAGGACTTCCTGTGCATCCGTCCCAAGAACGTCGATGGTCTCCTGGATGAATTCGGCAAGCGACATCGCCCGCGGTTCATTGTTGCTGCCCATCAGGTCGGTCTGGACCCAGGGGGGAGCGATCTCAAGTACGCGGACTGTCGTGCTCTTGAGTTTGTAGCGTTGCGAAAGAACGTAGGAATGCAACGCTGCTTTCGTCGATGAGTACACGGCGGTGATGGCCAACGGAACATATCCGAGCACCGAAGTGTTGTAGATGATCGTTGCCGACGGTTGCTTCTTCAGGTGTTCGATGAGAGCCGAGGTCACTCGGATGGTCCCGAGTAGATTGGTGTTGACGGTGGAGACCAGCAGAGCCTCGTCGATGACGCCCGCCGCATCGTCAATTTGCATGATACCGGCGTTGTTGATCAGGACGTTGAGCTTCGGATACTGCGCGATGAGCTTCTTTGCTACCGATGCGATGCTCTTCGGGTCTTGAAGGTCCAGCTCGACCGAGACCATTCCGGGATTCGCCTTCGTCGTTGCTTCGAGATACGATTTCCGGCGACCGGAAATGATGATCAGGTTCCCGCGTTTGTGCAGCGCCTCCGCGAGGCCACGTCCGATCCCCGAACCACCACCTGTGATGAAAATCGTGTTTCCTGTGAGAATCATGGATTGTTTCCTTTCCGTCAAACGGGTCCGAACGCATCCGCTCGATTCCAATGCTGCGTTATTATGAACCGCCCAGTTCACTATGATGCGCGAAATCCGTTAGGGTTACACGCATATTGCACCGAACAGTTCAATACGTCATAATAAAGGCCATGGGGCGACCGAAGAACTTCAGCAGGGAAGGCGTTTTGGAGAAGGCGCTGCCTGTCTTCTGGAAACACGGCTTCGCGGATACCAGCCTTCAGGACTTGGAAAAGGCTACGGGCGTAAACAAGTCCGGCCTCTATGCCGAGTTCGCGGACAAGGGAGACCTGTATTTGGAGAGTTTGCGGCACTACTTGAGAAAACGGCAGGAGGAAGAATTGCTGACCGCCAAGCCGCTCGGCTGGAATAACATCGAGCGCTTTCTGAAACTCGGGCCCTGCAACCTGGAGGGTCAGAAGGGTTGCTTCTCGGTCAATTCCATGAACCAGTTTGCGGTGCTCCCACACGCGGCGCAGGAAATCGTTTCCAAGGGCCGCGCCTTTCTCAAAGATCTGATCGCGAGAAATGTCGAAGCCGAGAAACCCACCATGAAACCGACTGTGCTCGCCGAAATGATCTTGACCTTCTTTACCGGCATCACCATGGAGCAGCACCTGAACGTCGGCAAGGCGGCCATGAACCGAAAAGTCGACGACTTCATGAAGGTGGTCCGCCAGTTGTGAATCCACAGTTCCGCGGAGGGCTAGCCGCCGACTATCCACCAAAGTACGCATTTTCATCGAGCACCTGGAGAAGACATTCGCGCAGAGTTTGCGCAAGGAATCGAAATCTTGCGCCTTCAGAGCTCGGTAAAAAGCTTTAGTATGAGTGTATAGAACAGCTTCTTCATTCATTGAGGAGCTCTGTCGCCGTTTACTCCTGCTCCCGAAACACTTGCCCGTAGGCTTTGGTTTGTCGCAAAGAGGCTGTCAAAATCCTCTACCGTCGCGAAACACCTGCGAGACCGTCTTCCCATAGGGATAAAAGCGATCACGTTGACCCTGTTCCCAAGCGGCTTTCAGCTCCGGCCTAGTGATGTCCCAGTCCGGACGGCATTTCTTCAAGACCGCACGCAAGTCTTGCCGAAGCTCTTCAATGGTCGGTCGGCCAAAAAACCAGTAGCCGTTGTAGATTTTGAATATAACGAGACCAGGTTCGAGGACGATGACATGGGGGATCATCGGATTGTGCTCGGGATCCGTATACTCGGCGATGTCGAGATCCTTCTGAACCTTTCGTCCCGGATCGGATAAAAAGGTCCAATGAGCGCCGACGCCGTCGCGGTACTCATTCGTCAGAAGCATGTTGTCGGTACTGATGGTGACGAGCCTGGAGTAACCGACTTCCATCTCGTGATGAAGTTGGACCAGACCCTCGGCCTGGCGCCGATCCTTCGGGCAGAATCCTCCCCGGCTAAGCACTAGAACCATCGGATCTGGCCCCTGAAGATCGGAAAGCTTCCGACGTTTGCCCGCGTGATCGGTCAGCTCATAATCGGGAAATACTGCGCCAGCTACAATGTCCGCTCTCATGTGGTTGAGCCTCCTCTAAGACAATGCGACGTATCTGTTTTTTATCGGGCACTCGCATAGGTCGCGAACGCGCGGCCGAACATTGGCTGACCACTCTTTGATTGTTCTTGTGTGGCCTCGTCTTGGATCACATCCCAATGCTCGACCAGAACGCCATCTTTGATGCGAACGATGTCCGCCGCAATCCAGTTCACAGGGAGGCCGAAGTTCGAAAATCGTCCGTGCACGATGACGAAATCCCCTTCACCCACAATCGTTCCATGCTCATATTTGAGAGTTGGCGGAAGGCTCTTGATGAGATCAAACAGGCCCTCACGACCGGGAGCAATGTGCGCGCTGTGTTGAATGTAGTGAGGTGACCAAAACTTCTCGGCAGCGGCGTAGTTACGCTTGTTGAACAACGTATCGAACGCTTCCAGCACCAGCGATTTGTTTTTCGACTCAACTGTACGATTCATTGCTACGTCAGCCTCCTCCTAAAGCTTTGATCCACCGTCCACAGGGATACTGGCACCGGTGATCCAGCGCGCCTTGTCCGAAGCCAAGAACGCGACTACATCCGCCACGTCCTCCGGCTTGCCGATTCGCTTTAGTGCTTGCATCCCAAGAGCAGCCTCGCGACCTGCTTCAGTCTTAGTGAAGTTCGACATGTCCGTATCGATTACACCGGGCGCGACTGCATTCACCCGGATACCTCGGGGCCCAAGAATGGCAGCCCAGTTCTTGACAAGAGTCTCCAATGCGCCTTTGGTCGAGGCGTAGGCAAGGATCGAAGGGCTATCCAAGCTGGGCTTCCCAACTACGGCGTGCGCCCCGACCGAAGAGATCGCGATGATGTCCGAGCCTTCACTTAGAATGGGCAGGAGTTGCTGCACCAGAAAAAACGGACTTCGCACATTCGTTGCAAAGAGATTGTCAAAATCTTCTACGGTGTGATCTCTGATCGTTGCAGCCTTCGAGGTACCAGCGTTGGACACGAGCACATCCAATTGCTTGCCGACGATGGATAGAACTTCCTTTGCCAGTAGGGTTGCTCCCTCTGGATTTCCCAGGTCTGCCCTTATTGCGTCGGCGCGGCCTCCATTGGAGTGAATACTCTCGACCACAGATTGGGCTTCCCGGGCGGAGCGGCCGTAGTGAACCAATACATGTGCGCCCGTCTCAGCAAGTGCCAACGCAGTGGCTCGTCCAATTCCGCGGGAAGCTCCCGTCACCAGCGCAGTTTTGTTGTGCTGAACCATTCTTACTCCTTATCTTTTTGTCCGAGCCGACATCCGAACATCAGTCGGCTGCCGCGCTACTGGTGACCGTCGCAATACTGTCGCTTTCATCCAGAAACCGATTTGTTTCAAAAACAAAATCCTCGTGATGCTCGTACCAAGATCCATGGTTAGCGTCGGGATAGAGAATCAGCTTGGCATTTGGCATGTTTTGAATCAGATAGAGTGAATTCACGGTGTAGACGATGACGTCGTGATTTCCGTTCACCACCAGGGTCGGCTGCTGGATGTTTTTCAGGTACCCGAAGCGCTCTCCGGGGTGAGAGCCCCACTCGCCGATGGCAGCAATCTGGGCTGGCGCAACCTTGTCGCTGATTGGCGTATCGCGGTTCTCAGTCCGTGAGAGGTAACGCTTCAGGAAGGCTCGGCCAGCCGCATGGCTCTTCTCCGAATCAGTAAAGAAGACTTTCAGCCACAAGTTTTCGGGTGGGTTGTAGGTCGCGCCAAAGATTGCCGCCGTCTCCGGGGTGATGTGGCCCTGGCCATTTCCCGCGTCATGGTTACGCGGGGCGGTCCCGACCAGGATGAGGTTGCGAATCAGGTCCGGACGGTCGAGCGTGATCTGCTGCGCGACCATTCCGCCGATCGAGAAACCGAGAAGATCAACCTTCGTTAGCCCGAGACCACCGATGAACGCTTCCGCATTCTTCGCCATGCCTGGAAAGGTCGTGGGCACTTCACCGGTCGAACTCGCGACTCCCGCATTATTGAAGAGGATGACCTCACGCTCTTTGGCAAGTCCGTCCAGAACCGCAGGATCCCAGTTGTCGAGATTTCCGGTGAAGTGCTGGTTGAAGACAAGGGGCAAACCACTTCGCTTGCCCCAGCGCCGATAAGCGAAGCGAATACCGTTAGCCTCAACAAACTGCGTCGGAACCGTTACTGCTGTATAGGTGCTCATTGTCCGATCCTCTTTCGTTGCGATGGATGATGTTAATCAACTGGGCTGCGCGGTCCGGTGCTGACAGAATGAGGAGTTTGAGGATGGCAGGCGCTGTAATACCAAGGCTTGCATAATTCATCCGCTCATTCGCCCTACAAATTAGCCAGCCACGACCACATCTGTTACAACCGCAAGGGCTGCTCTCGCGCAGTCGACGTCGTTCTGCACCGTGGGCGCCCCGCTCAGACCGATCGCCCCGACAATTTCTCCGTCCACCTTAATGGGAAACCCTCCTCCCCACGCAGCCATACGCGCAAGCGTGGGGATGCCAGCTAAAAGCGACGGGTCGCCCTGGATAAAGTTGAAGAAGTCTTGCGTGGAGACGCCCAACAGAGCTGTATAGGCCTTATTCTGCGCCATCTCAATGGTAGGAACCGGGGCCCCATCCATCCGGCTAAAGGCCTTGAGATTGCCGCCATCATCGAGAATGGTTACGTTCTCGCTGACGCCAAGTTCTCTGGCTTTAGCCACTGCTGCATTCACCATTTTCTGTGCCAGCTCAAAAGAGATACTGTGTTTCTTCACCACGTTAGCCATTGGACTCCTTCCTCCACTTGACATGCATTGTGTGTTGATTCATGCCTGCACCTCGCGCAATTGAGACGGCCTTTGATGAGGTTTAGTCGGCGATCATTCCTCCGTCCACCGGGATGGAAGCGCCAGTCATGTACGAAGCATTTGCCGAAGCAACAAAGGCGATCACGTGAGCGATCTCCTCCGGTTTTGCCAGACGCTTGACGGGTACTGTCGAGACCAGCGCCGATTTGTTTTCATCTGTACTGGTGAAGCGTGTGAGCATTCCCGTATCCGTAGTGCCCGGAGCGACTACGTTTACCCGAACTCCGGTCCCGGCAACTTCCAGCGCAGCGGATTTTGTCAGGCCCTCTATCGCATGCTTGCTGGCCACATAAACGGACGCTCCGGCAGCCCCGACGCTTCCATAGGCCGACGAGACATTGACGATGCTCCCATTCCCCTGTGGCAGCATCACCCTCAATTCGTGCTTCATGCTGAGAAGTGTGCCTAGGACGTTTGTGTCGAAGGTCGCGGCGTAGGTTTCTGCAGTCTGATCCGCCACCGGGCCGGGTGTGCCTTCGGTTCCAGCATTATTGACCGCAACATCCAGACGTCCGAAACGCTTAACCGTTTGATCCACAAGGTTACGCACGTCCTCATCCTTGCGGACGTCAGTACGAACAAAAATGGCCTCAGCTCCGAGCCCTTGTAACTCTGCGACTAGTTCTTGTCCTTGTTTGTCTCGACGCCCAGACACAACAATTTGTGCCCCTTCTCGCGCAAAGATTATTGCGGCGGCGCGACCGATTCCTGTCAGTGCGCCCGTAATCAAAACAACTGGTGAACTCATAACTCCCCTCCCTTGATTTCGAGGCCATGCCAACTGGGCTCGTTGATCTTGCGCAGCACTTTCGATTTGCGGAGGGCCGCTTTGGCGTGAAAGACCCGCGCCTTGGCAGCCGAAATCGAAATACCGATCTGTGCTGCCGTTTCCTCCATCGAACGGTGTTCCAATATTTGAAGCTCAAGAGCACGGCGAATCGTAGGGCGAAGGTTTCTGATTGCGTCTTTAAGAATTCTTCCCTGCTCTCGCTCTGCGCACCGTCTTTCGGGATTTGGGGTAGAGTCCGGTACTTCCCACAGCGTCTCGTCTACACCCGGACCGTGCGCCGAAATTTCACGCCAATTACGCTTCTTCCGAAGGATCATCAGCGCCGAATTGATCCCAATGCGTGTCAGCCAGGTAGAGAAAGTGGATCGTCCGTCGAAGCTCTTGAGATGGAGGAACGCCCTTAGGAGAGAGTCCTGCACCGCATCTTCGGCGTCTTCACGGTTTCGAGTTATGCGATGCACAGTGCGAAAGAGCTTTTCCGCGTGTGCTCGATACAGCGTGTCGAGCGCCGCAGTTTCTCCGCTCTTTGCTGTTGCCACTAAGCTAGCTTCCTTCGTGCCCGTCACCTCTTGTACAGCCGATGGTGCCGCGAGTCCGCCCGGTTCCGACGCTTCCACCGTCCTATAAGTGCTTGCCATCTTCATTTTCCAAAGGAGCCTGTTCCTTCTTACGTTTATGGTTCCGTGCTTTTTGACCGACCTCGTTCCCGGATCATCCATTCCCTGATATAGGGCGAGCAGTGCAGCACTGAGATCCCCTCCGCCTCGCACGCGTTGAGGAAGCGAACACCCTCGACATCCACGAGATCCAACTCTTGCAAATCCAAATCTACTAGTGGTCCGCCACGCTCGATCTCGGCCTTCACCTGATCAAGGTGCTCGGATCGAAACGCCCCGCTCAGCCGAATCCGCGTTCTGCGCTTACCAGAAATCCGTTCAATCTTCAGAGTCATGGTCTCTGGTCCGAAGCACACTCTTACGAATGCAACGACTGGGCCATTCACAATTCCTTGCATGGACGCGACTTAGAAGCGCCGGCGATGCTCGGTTTTGAGCAAATGCTGTTTAGTGAGCAAACGCGATGGGATTGCCGGGTAGGCAGGGATCAGTTCGACCGTTGAACTTTGAACCGATATTTGTTGATTCCCAATCGCCTGATTTTCGCGTCAAGCGTTGGTCTTGGAAGCCCCAATTTGGTTGCTGCACCACCTGGCCCGGAGACACGGCCCGCACTTTCTGCCAGGGCAGCCTCAATCATTTCCTTTTCCTGCCGTTGCAGCGCGCTATTGAGTACCGCTGTCGGACCAGCGAATTGTGGCGCCTGCCGTTTGAGCCATGTCTCGTCCACGCAAAAAATGTCACCTTCGCTCAGGATCACGGCTCTCTCAATCACGTTTTGTAATTCACGAACGTTGCCCGGCCAGCCGTACGCTTGGAACAGTTTGAGGGTTTTTCTATCGATTGTTCTGAACTTCTTTCCGGCCTTTTTTCCGAAGCGATCAATGAAGTACTCGACAAGCAAAGGAATGTCTGGTGCGCGATCGCGCAACGAAGGCATCTCAATAGGCACGACATTCAGTCTGTATAACAGATCTTGGCGGAACTTACCCTCAGCCACGAGCGTGTTCAAATCACGATGGGTGGCCCCGGGCGCCGTTGCGTCGCACCCGTAAAGGCGCCCTTCTCGTGACCGAAGAGCTCGGAAGCAATCAACGATACCGGGATTGCGGCGCAATTCACACCAATGAATGCCCGTTCCCCGCGGTTGGATCGCTTGTGGATGGCGCGCGCAATCAACTCCTTTCCCGTGCCGGTTTCGCCCAGAATCAGGACGGTGGAATCCGAATGTGCCACCTTGTCGACTTGGCGGAGCACCTTACGCAGCGCTTCCGAGGAGCCGACTATGTCCTCAAACATCGAGTCACGATCGATTTGCTCTCGCAACGCGACGGTTTCGTTTCGCAGGCGGTCTTCGGCGCGTTTACGGTCGTCGATGTCCGTCCCTGTTGCATACCAACGAATGACCTTTCCGCTCTCGTCCAGTAACGGGTTGTACCGGATCAGGAACCACCGATACTTACCATCCCTTCCCAGAGCCCGTTCCTCGTTTTCGAAGGGAGCGGTGTCGGAGAGAGCTTTGTAACGTTCTTCGCGAAGTCTCTGAACGTCGTCGGGATGGAAAACGCGCGCCCGAAAATCGTCGGTTTGCACGTCGTCCAGAGACAGTCCGGTGTACTCAAGCGCCACGCGATTTGCATAAATGGCTTTCCCATCCGGATTCAAGACGATGATGGTTTGCGGAATCGCATCGGTCATGCGCCGAAGTTCTTCTTCATCCTTACGGAGCTTAGCTTCGGCGCGCTTAAGGTCATCGATGTCCGTATCCGTTCCATACCAGTTGACAATGTTGCCCGATTCGTCGCGCAGTGGCTCGGCCCGAAACAAGAACCATCGATACACTCCGTCGAATCGGCGCAGCCTTCCCTCGACTTCGCCCGCCTGGCCAGCGGCCAGAAATCCGAGCCACTTATCTGTTATTTCCTTCAAGTCCTCCGGGTGAATGGCCTTCTGCCATCCCCAGCCGCGAACCACTTCAAGAGATAAGCCCGTATATTCATGCCATCGCCGGTTCCAAAATTCTCCTGTCCCATCCGGCAAGCTACACCACGCGAGTGTCGGGATTGTGTCGATGATCTTCCGAAGTTTCGCTTCCGAGGTCCGGATCTCTTCAAGGGCGCTTCTCAATGCTTTCTGCGATCGCTCTCCCTCGATCGCAATTACGGCTATGTGACCTGCGCCTTCGATCAGTCGCAGGTCAGTCTCGCTAGGGGTGCGGGGCTCCGTATAGTACATTCCGAAGGTGCCGAGCACGTGCTGGTTTTTGGAGAGTAGGGGCTGAGACCACGCGGCGCGCAAGCCGTAACTTAAAGCAGCGTCACGATAATCAACCCATAAGGGGTCGGTCGCAATGTCGGAAACGATCACCCGCTGCTTCAGAAATGCGGCAGAGCCACACGAACCTATAGCAGGGCCAATCTTGAGCGGCGTGATGGCATCAATCCAGCCCTTGGGAACTCGAGGGCCAGCGGCGTGCCGAAGGTGCATGCAATCCGCGTCCATCAGCATTACTGCCGACTTGATGTTACGAGTCTGACCATCAATCGTCTCGCACAACGATTCCAAGATTGCTGCGAGAGAAGCCCCGCTGGCAATCATTTCCAAGGTCCGCTTTTCTGCGGCTAGTAGTGCCTCGGCGCGCTTACGATCCTCGATATCCGTATTCGCGCCATACCATTTGAAGATGTTGCCGTGACTGTCGCGCACGGGCTCCGCTCGGAACAAGAACCATCGATATTCCCCGTCGTACCGGCACAGGCGTGCTTCAATTTCACCGGCCTCCCCAGAAGCCAGTAGGTGCCGCCAATAATCCATGAGCCGAGCCCGGTCTTCTGCGTGAAGCGCGACAGTCCAACCCCAATCCGCAGCCTCTCCCGCAGAGAGGCCGGTGTAATCCAGCCAGCGCCGATTGAGGAATTCCGCGGAGCCGTCGGGACGAGCGGACCACGCCAGAGTAGGAATGGCGTCAACGTCTTGCGCCTGCCGAGCCTGCTCGGTACTCTGCCCTGCGGATGCCATTCCCGAATTATAGTCCCATCGCGCAATTCAGAACCCTTCAAAATCTATCGCAGGCTCGACTGAATTCGCGCGGAAGAATCGCAACTTCCGGATTGCCGGTGTCCGTCCCGCAATGCGAGCCGCTCATTTACCGCAAGGCTCTTGAACCCCTGCGCCCGCCGGTAATCAGCGCGATGCTTCTCATAACCCATGGCTTGGCGTTCCGAATACTGCTACGAACCAAGGCTGTCGCGCCGTCACCGAGCAAAGTACGTACCGCTTGACCCACAACGGTTTGTCGTTAAGTAAAAGGAGCCGGCTGGGCAGCCGCATCCTCGGGCTCGCGGAAGTTGCTGAGGCCGACACCCACTAGGCGAAACCGCTGGTGCGGGCCGAGGCCGACACGTTCCCGCAATGATAGGGCGAAGGCGACTAAGTGCGCCGGAGAATTTCCACGTGGGAAATGGTCCGGCGCACGTTCCACGAGTTAGCGTGCTGCTACAAGCAGCGCGCCTTTGGCGGCTTTTTCGATCAGAGTCGCCACCGCTTGCGGCTGCGATACATAGATCGAGTGGCTGCCCTTGACCTCGACGATCATCGCACCCGCGCGCTTCGCCATCTGCCGCTGGGCGTCGGGTGGAATCATCTTGTCCTCGGTCGTAAGCAGGTACCAGCTAGGTTTCGCTTTCCATGCCGGCTCACTGACCGTGCCGTTCAGCGCGTTCACACCCCATGGCACTTGCGAGTCGGCCATGAATGCGGCCTTCTCCGGGCTCACGTCGCCGGCGAACGACGCGGGGAATTTGGCCTTGTCGAGTAGTAAGTAGCCGTCCACGGGCGGCATGATCGGTGGTACCGGCGCGCCAGGCGGCGGATTTTTGATCAGCGTGGATACGGACTCACCCTTGTCGGGCGCAAAGGCGGCGATATACACCAGTCGAGCAACCTTCGGATCATTGCCGGCTTCGGTGATGACAACGCCACCGTACGAGTGGCCGACTAGAATGACCGGACCGTTCTGCTCAGAAATCGCGCGCTTAGTGGTGGCGACGTCGTCGGCGAGCGATGTCGTCGCATTCTGAACGACTGTCACCGCGTATCCGCTCCTCTTCAAGGCGTTGTAGACGCCTTCCCATCCGGATCCGTCCACGAAACCGCCGTGGACCAGCACAACATTCCGCACTTTCTGTTCCTGATTCGTTTGTGACATAAGCCCCTCCTTTGAGGCGAAAAACAACATCGCAACTAAAAAGATTCTTACGAGTACAGTCATGTATGACTTCTCCTTTTCATGCGGCCTGCGCGTAGTAGTCCCTGAGACCAAAGACCAAGGTGCTGAACGGCATGCTGAGCGCTTACCTCGCTGCCGCAGCAGCGCGCTCCGGATCGAAGTTGAGGTAAATGCCTTCTTGATCGGACAGTCCAGCCTTGACCTGTCGGGTCATGTCGTCGGCGAGCACCTCATACAGGGACGGCCTTGCCTAGATTCGCGAGGCAATCGAGATACGTCTCCCACGTATTTCCGCGGGCAACAAGTAACCGGTACCGACCTTGCCTCCTTACCTGAATCAGACCAGCGTCCTTCAGGATCTTTATATGATGAGCCACGGTAGCAGCGGATACTGTAGATTCAGCGCATAATTCACCCACAGTGATTTGCTGGTCAAAATAGATTTTTTCCAGCAGCGCGTAGCGCGTCGTATCGGCAATCGCTCTCGATATTCGCAACAGCTCATCCTGATTTAGCTGGTGCTGATTCATGCCCACTCTCTGCATTTGGCAGCCACCTCAATGGCCAGCTGCGAACACGTTCGGCATTTTCGTTCTTGGCGGCCGATTGCTTCGGCTTTACGCGAAACTAAAATTAGAAGAACAGGGAGAACAAAATCGTGTGAATCACCGTCACGGTTTCGACTCGCGTGTTCGACTAACTCTTCGGCTTAGCGGCCCTTGGCATCCTCTCCTCTCAGCACGAGGCAAGTCGACGCTGCCTTGGCAACGAGCCGGCCGCGTTCGTCCGTGATCTCGCACTCGACGTAGCCCAAGCTCTGCCCGCGGCGCACAACTTTTCCCTCGGCCTTGAGGTGAGCCTCCCAGACGGGACGGAAGAAATTGATCTTCAGTTCCACGGTTGTAAAGGATTCTTTCGGCGCGAGCGTGCTCGCGAACGCCATCCCCATCGCGG
>WNGN01004475.1_pt1 | contig 15411 bp, 5 predicted proteins | sample 5400561 | NCBI WGS metagenome assembly WNGN01 (sample SAMN13153379, study PRJNA577476) | soil metagenome | isolation source: 115 cm soil or saprolite under Garry oak tree replicate 2 | place: USA:California | collected 2016-06-15
CCAAACGGTGGCCAATCAATGGCATCTGGAAAGCGCTTTTGGACCTGCGCTCTTAATACTTTATCGGAGTACACGCGGGCACGTACTCCACGTAAATCCACAATAGCCCCCTCAGAAACCTGCCCGCATCCATTGGCTTCAATGTTACCATGATCGGATGTGATAAAGATAGCAAAATGATTCTGGAGGAGGAGATCGAGCAGTCCAATCATAAAGCCTTGAGTAGCCCACTGGCGTACCTGGTTGTGAATTCCCGACGTGCCTAGCTCCATCCCATGCACAATTTTATCAACCGTATCGATAATAAACCCTACCACACGAATCTTCGGATGTGATAATAGCTCATCGATTTCTGAGAGGCCCGTTCCTTCTCCAAGTCCCTTTTTGTACGCAACCTCATTCTGAGAAACTCCCTTGTCATTCCAGAACTGTGTCCAGAGCGTTGCTTCCTTATTGGTATTGAAGATGCTTTCTGGATAGTAGAGCGGCGGTTTACCTGCGAAGATAGACTGTCGGGACACTGATGTAATAGTTGGAAGCCATGCGAAAACCATATGCTCGCGGAACTTTACATCCGGCCGTTGCTGTGAAAAAACTTCACGAAGTATAATCCATTGATCGAAAGCTAGACCATCCATGATGATAAGGGCTACTTTCTCTTTGGCAGCAGTTTGGATGTATTGTGTTATGTCGTGAGCAACGTGATGCACCATAACCGGTGGGGAGGGAGGAAGATTGTGTAATGAACTGTAGCGCTTCATGACCCATGCCTGAAAGGTTGTGTCTACTTTCTTTTGAAGGCTATAAAATTGCTGCTCCAATGCACTTTGCTTCTGCACATTTGTCTCGTGCGATAGAACGATAAGTTCTGACCAGCGGTGTGCAAATGCGAACCAGTCCTGATACCTGGCATCATCTAGGGGAATCCTGGTTCCGACTAACCTGATTAGCCCCTCTAAACGCCTTAGGCGATCTGCTTCGGGATCCAAGCGAATCCCTACTGTGATCCATTGTTGAGTAGACTTATTAGCTTGTGGGAATGCTACAGGTTGCAGCAGGCCATCAAGGAAAAGTGTGTCAATATAGACCCGAACATCTTCGTGATCAAACGGGATATCTGCTGGCCCCGAATACTTCAGCACGTAGGTAGCAGGAGGTTCGTGAACACTTGAATCCTTATTTATCATGGTATGGTTGAGGAAAATCGGCCACCGCTCCTGAAGGAAGCTAAAAAAAGCCTCGCGGTCCTGAATAATTGTTTCCAGAGGCCAATCTTCAAACCTCCCATGTTGGCGGAGGATTTGAATGAAGCGTTGGTCCAGTAATTTGGGTATATGCTGATCCCGGTAGTGCCTCCGCAAGAGAGCACCCAGGAGATCAGAAGGCCGCCGGATGAATTCGGCATCAAGATCGAACACGCGCGATAACAAAAAATCTTTGGTCGCGTTATCTCCTAATTTCTCTGGCGTGTACTGGAGATATGCTTGGTAGAGGGGTTCGAGATCGCTACGATCAAGCGACCTAATCACGGAATAGCTTAATTGGGGGAACATATCTCCTAAGCTGAAGGATAATTTCCGATCCGTTCGAAAAATGTCATAAGGGAGCAGACGTAGATTCGCAGCTTCTTCATGTACAACGACAACTAATTCTATCGATGAATCTCCGTTGTCCCACTTCGAGCGATACTTGGATTCGTAGGCAAAACGGAAGGCAATAGGGTCTTCAAACAGGAGAATATCGAAACCTCGCTCTCGAAGCCTCTGGAGAATATCTTCTTCCGTAAGAAGGTAGTCCGGATCGGCTACAAGCGTCAGCCGGTTTACTTGTGGGATAAACTCCTTCAAAATATATTCTTGCCAGCTATTCCGCATTGGTAGGTTTCCATAGGTCGTTTAGCTCATATACTGAGTCAATTACCATGATAAATCATACATTCGTCCAGGTCTACTAAAAAGTCTTAATGATGAGTTTTTTCTCCTTCGATGCGGGCTATAATGAGTGGATGCATGTCTGGTAACACCCTGGCTTCACTTGCCTGCTGTTCGCGCCAGCTTCGTTCTTCCTGCAAAAGTTGTGTAACCCGGTATGTCCGTACTGCAGAAAGTCCAATGCGTTCCACTGCTTGTCGGCGTGCAAGGAACGCGCGCGCTCCTTTTTCGCGTCCCTGAGCAAGTTGCTGCCGGTGAGATTGCATAAGTTCCTCATACATAGGTTTCCCCTGGATTTCCGCGGCGTTCTGAAGGCGTTCGAAAACCGTTGAAGCGTTCTGTCCAACTATATGATTATGGAGGTGGATTTGCTCTGCAATAAGTTGTTCCCAGATATGCCTTGCTGTGGGCAAAAACACTCGGCCATTATCATGGAGGAAGATTGATATGATCCGCTGCCGATTCCAGTCAGATCCGTCGATTGCTATGCGCCACAAAGACCAGAAACCTTGCACATCAGGAGGAACCCCTGGAAGAGTGAGGCAGGGGATAGGTTGCCCCTTGCCGAAGTGAGATAAATGACTTAGCACATCCCGCAGTCTCGAGTCTTCAAGGGTTAAGTGAGATGCCGAAGGAGTGGTATCTACATCGCGGAAAGAGAAGACAATGTCCTTCATTTTTTCGCCGTTCGGCCAGGTTAAATCCCAGGTTCTCCCTTGCCTCTGAGCTGTACCGCCATGTGCCTCGAGGTAAGCTACCACCATTCGTTCTGTCCAATACGGCAGCGGATGATCAAGCAGCCGCTGGGATTCTGCGGGATCAAGCTTTTCCCCCGATTGTAAAAATGAAGCTGCTTCAAGCGCATCCTTTACCTGTTCTTGTACATGCTGTACAAGTGATTCAACATTCCTTTCGAGTTGTTCGGGATGAAGTATCGTTTCGACATAGAGACCATCGAAAAACTGCCCTACCTGAGCTGAGTCGAGGACATCTCCGACCTTGTCGACGCCAAATTCTTTGAGAATGATAGCCAGCTTGGCTTCGAGTACCTCGCGAACGCGGTACTCTACAGTATCTTCCAGTGCAAAGTTGATAGCTTGAACCGGATGGGATTGTCCAATGCGGTCAACGCGTCCGATACGTTGTTCGAGGCGCATGGGATTCCAGGGGATATCGTAATTGATGACTACATGGGCAAACTGAAGATTGAGGCCTTCGCCCCCGGCCTCGGTTGAAATAAGGATCTGGGCTTTTGTCGCAAAGGCTTCCTGCGATCGTTTGCGCTCTTCCATATCCATAGAGCCGTTGAGAATGGTAACTGAGAAACCGCGGTCTTTCAGAAATTTTTGTAACATATCCTGAGTGGGTACAAACTCTGTAAAAACGAGTATTTTAAGGTTGGGGTTGGTCTCCTCCTGCTGCAAACGATAGATCCAGGTGAGGAGAGCCTCTGCTTTAGCATCAGGACCTGTGAGTTCAGCCCGTTCAGCAGTCTCTAAGAGGCGTTCTACTTCTAGCCGCTCATTTTTTAATGCTGAGATGTATGTTTTGAAAAGTGTATCGACTTGTTCTTGTCCATCTAGATCACTCCAATCATCTTCGGAAAGCGTCGAGAAAAGGGTTACCTGCTCTTCGGGTGTCCGAAGTACTTCCAGCCTCCGCACAAGAGCCGTGCGTATTGCCTGGGTCGACGATGTAACCAACCGCTGCATCAGGTTCATTAAAAAGCCGACGTAGTTCTTCTTTTCTTTGAGGGCCTGGTTGTAACCCTCTTTTACGTAGTCGGTCACAGCATTGTATAGTAAAAGCTGTTCGCGATGATGTTCCTTCCATGCGATGGGAACAAGTTGCGTGCGTCGCTGCTTGAAAAGCGGTTGCCCTTGTGCATCAATAGCTCGCCGTTTTTCTGTACGAATGATATAGGGTTGTACCCTCTCCCTGGTTAAGCTACTGATGGCTGGAAAAGCCTTGGGATCCAAAAGCGAAATGAGTCGATGAAAAGCATCAGATTTACCTTGATGAGGCGTGGCAGATAAAAGTAAAAGATAAGGAGCAGTTTCGGCTAGACTTTGACCGAGTTTGTACCGTGCGACTTGCTCCGTACTGCCAGCGAGGCGATGGGCTTCGTCTACTATCACTAGATCCCAGCCTGCCGCAACCAGGTCCTCAAAGCGTTCACGATTGTATTCGGCCACCTGCTCTTTTGACCATCCATGGCGTTTGTCAAGGGGTTTCACCGAGTCCATTGGGCAGACAACTTGATTATAAGCCTTCCATCGGTTCTCTTTCAGGATGCTTCCCGGGGAGGAAATGAAGTCTCCCGGTATCAGGGGATAAAAGACCTCCTTAAAGTGCGTGTACATCTCAGAGACCCACTGCATCACTAATCCCCGAGGAGCGATAACAAGAGAACGTCGCGCAAGCCCGCGCAGCTTTAGTTCGCGCATGATAAGCCCTGCCTCGATGGTCTTACCCAGGCCGACTTCATCGGCCAGTAGATAACGTATGTGGTCGCCGGTAGTAGCCCTTGATAAGGCCCATATCTGGTGTGGTAATGGGATAACAGATGCCTCTATAGGGGCAAGGAGCACGTTCTGGGTTAAAGCGTGGGCGACACGGGCCGCAGCTGCTATATATGTCAAATGTGCCGGATGTGTTAATCCTGAATCCATCGGCGAGCTCAGTCGATCGGAAGGAATACGTTCGACTCTGTTTCGCGTAGGTACCCAGACTTTACAGACAACCTGATCCCATAATTCCTGAACATCTATGACCTGACATAACTCTTGATGTTCGATACTGTATGCCCAGTCGCCGGATCTCATGATATGCCTCACCAAATTGGAGCTAATTTTCAGCTGTATTCATCGCATTTGCGTCTTTGCTTCTTCGGCCAGTTGCTTCAGATGCTCTTGAATGTAAATTCTGTTGTCTCTCTGGGTCACAAGAGCATTTCTTACGAGAGCCGTGCAAACTTCTGCGGCTTCCGATACGCGGATCCCCTGTGAAGATGCTATTCCCTCGGCACTTGTACCGGAGGAAGCCGCAGAGAGTAACAGCGCTGCCGATTCCTGGGGGGTTAAGTTGACACCAAGGCGTTTTTTCCAAAATTCATCGGTAATAACGGGGAATTCCCGCCAGTCCAGTATCAAAGTAAACGTGTTAGCTTCGGGATTCGACTCGATGGCTGGAGGATAACGCTTTGCTTCTCGCCAGGCGCGGTGTATCTCTCTCAGTCCTGAACCCGCGAGTTCTGCAAAACCGATCAATCTCAACGCGCGACTGATCAGGGGATTGCGCGATTGACTTTTCCCTCCGTCGACGAGTGCAGTATTACTAACCAGGGATCTTCCTGCGTTGAAGAACATGGTCTGATCCTGCATAATTTCGATTTGGGCAACTGTTGTTGGATCTCCATAATCCTGGTGAATACAGAGATTGACTAATCCCTCTCGTATTGCAATGTAGTCGGCTGAGCCAGAAGTCGCTTTTAATCCTTCCAGGGTCGTTCCATCTATACCTACATGGCTACCGAAGAAATCGATAGCCAATTTCAAACATTCAATCACATTCCCCGCTGATTCGCGGCGGTCGTCCCAGCGCACATCGGGATTTTTTCTTGCTCGGCAATCAATCACATTTCTCGCCAGGCGTTTCCTAATGGCCTGATCGCGTCCGAAGAGCAGAATGACCTGCCTGATTTCTTCGAGCGTTAACCGATCACGGCCATCGAAGAGGCGTTTACTAATAATCCGGTGAATCTTTTCATCCGTATCACTTGCAGTTGCTCCTAGTTGCTGCCCGTACCAGCGAACGGTCTCGTTTTTGAGTTCATCCCAGGGGATAAGACCGCTAATAGCGCGCCTTGACTGCTCGATGGCCCTTTTCTTTTCAAACCACTCTTTCAAGAAGCTTGATCCGCTCTTTAAAAGGACCGCTTCTCTGGGAAACACGACTCCACTGAGCCGCTCCTGGATCTGGTTATAAAGTTCGCTGTTGTGCTCCCAGTGATCGCTACTGATGGTGGTGTACCTCAAGGTCCTCTCTGGAATTGACTGGATAAAATAGATGCTGTAGTTGGCTTTTGCCGTAACAAGCTCCCAGATCAAAAACGGATAGAGACAGAGAACTCCATCTTGAAGGCCGATATAAAGCGAACGGGTGCGCTCAAGGTCTGCGTTCATCTCTATTTCTTCAGGCAAAGGATCTTGAGACTCACCCATGAGTAGAAGACGGCGAGCAATGATTTTCTTACTCTCGACACGCTGCTCCTCAACTACAAACAGCGGAAGGCGAAAAATGGAATCGAGGGCTTCCAAGGCTATTTTTAGAGCTTCGTTAGGGGAATGTTCCTTGAATATGGAAGTCGCTTTAGCCTCCGAGATGCTCATTAGGTCGTGGCCTAACTGGTTGCGGAGGTTGAGGAGCGCAATAAGACTTGTGTCTGCTGGTCCAGAGCCTCCATCCTTACTTTTGAATGCAGCAGTTAGCGCGTCTTTTAAAGGATGGGCGGCATTGATGCTAGCAATTGCCTGAACAGCGGTTAAGAAATGGCCGAAACTCAAGTTCCCAGTGAAATCGCTGAATACCTTCGGAACGGCAATACTTGCATCTTCTCGGGCAGAGAATGAGCTAATGGCGACAACGGCGAGATAGCGGGTTACTGTCTCGGCACACTTTAGGATTGCATCTAGTTGCTCCTGAGAGTTCCTTGCTCGACAAATCCGACCACAACATAATGCAATAGGCTGCGGATAAATCGCAATGCCGTTTTCGAAAGGCGTATTATCAAATTTCATGACTCATCACCTATTCTTATTTTTGCCTGGTCATACCACATGAGTAGCTTCGTATCTTCTTGCAACACGTTTTCGGGAATGTTGCGTGCTACATCAAGGATCGTTTGGTAATCGCGCTCTTGCCAGGCTTTTTTAAACCCTGCGCGAATTGCTTCCAGACGGAATAGCCTAAGTTGCCTGCTTTTGGAAGCCTTATATTCCTCAAACTCTTTGAGTAGTCTCTTTTCACGCAATCTTTCTAAATCAATGCTTTTGTTTGGATCTGGAAGATACCAGCGGTCCTTCGCCTTAGCACGCAGTGCTGGATCATCCTTACTTAAATTTCGTAAGTCCTTGAAGTTTGTGGAGAGATAGCTGTGGATTTGGCTGGGAACTTCACCTAGACCATCATAACGGAGAAAGTTCTGTTCCAGGAGTTCGAGAAGTTCTAATTGCCTTTCATGCTTTTGCCAGCCTCCTAGCTCTTTTATAAAGTCAGGATGGAGTTCCTGGAAGGTCTGAGGCTTTTTATCTAGTTTCTGCTTAAGCCATCGAATGGCACTCCACTCGTCCGTAATCATAAGTTGGAGTTGAAGAACATCCTTAGCTGTTATACGTCTTTTATCGTATTCAGCTACCTGTTCAGGGAGAAAGTACATTCCATCGCGCTGGGGGAAATACCGATCTAGTCCCATTTGAAAATCTTGACTGGAAAGAGGAACGGGAAAACCGTGCTGCACAAAGTAGGCTACCATGCGGTCATACAATATGCGTGGATCACGTTCGGCAATAATTTCCATCTCACCCTTATTAATCTTATAATTGGGGAGATATTTCAAGTGGGAACGGACAAAATCCCAAACGCCGTTCACTGTGGCAGCCTCTGTGGGAAAACGATCTTCCAGTCCTCCATTTGGTTTGTAGGCCGAGATGATCAAATCCTGCTTGACCGCAGTGGTAGTCGTGACTGCTTTGAAGCTTCCCTGTTGCTTGTCCAGAGCTGATACATTTGCTACCACGAAGCCCGCTTCTTGCAACGCAATCTGAATAGCATTCCATACGCTCGCTTGTGTGTTAGAAAATTCTACAGTTATCCAACGCCCAGGTTTAAGGATACGGAATGCCTCTTGCAAACAGATTGTCATCAAATGGCGATAATCATCCAGAGTCTTACCCCGAGCGGAGTTCTCAATGGCTTCTGGTTTGCTGTCGGTGAACACCTTGAGCCATGTCTCCCATAGGAAATTTAGTTCAGAGTACATTATGTTAGAACCGAATGGAGGATCCAGGAAAATATAATCGATGGAGGCATCAGGCAGCAGAAAGCTGGAAGATGACTGTGTGGATACTACACTAACTCTTTGCGACTCTGCAAGTGTAGCAAAGACCCTGGAGAGCTTGGGGAGACGCGTCGATAAAGTCTCGAGTACTGAGTTCTCAACGGAGAACGATGGTACATAAAGAGTACCTAATAAACCCGCATTAACGGCTCCTCCTCCGCCATGTAGGTAATAAGTAGTCCCAAGCTTAGACAGCTTTGATAAGTAGCGGTTTGCTGCGGTCATCCAAAATAGTAACTGATCATCTTTTGTTCGAGATCGAACTGCACCCAATACCCATAAATTCCTCTTTGTATAGAATTGATGTATATGAGTTATTCCAGCATCATCGTTGCGTCTTGATTCATCACCTTCTGGCATGCGGTCTGTTGGGAACCAAAAAGGAATGTCCTGAGCTTCGATACTTCTAACAAGTGATAGGTCATACTCGTCAGGTATTTTTTCAAATCGCTTGTTTGCTACCGTATAGTTGATAAGTACTGGAACATGCTTAGCCTGCCTCACAATTTGGTTTGTGGCTTTGTCAAACATGCTTTGCCACGCACGGCTCATGCTGCGTTTAGTCAGATAAGCTTGGCAGTGGGGACATGGAAATCGTTCATGAATCTCTTTCTTTTGAAGGTCCACTACAGCTTCCCATAATACTATCTCGCCTGAACACTCATTGCAAATAAAGACGTCAGACCATACCGTATAGTTAATATGTCCCCAGGTTAATTTTGATTCTTGTGAAAAAAAAGATGCTCCAGAGGTTTTGAACCCTGATATCGCCTCGTCAATTTGAGCAGGATTTGGTCGATGGAGGGTTAGATATATCCAACCAAGTTCTCTCTCTACCTCATTCAGGATTTGATGGGCTTCTCGTTCAAACTCTTTTGCGTCTACTGAGGTGGTATAGTTGTGAGCAATAAATGTTGCGGCAGGTGAGAGATCGTTTAAAACAGCATAACGAGAGCCCGGTCTTGAAAAAAGATTGTCATTTTCATCTAAGATGGTACCATCTTCGCACACCTTGTATCCGAGTGATTCGATTACCTTATGGTCATTACACATTTGCGCAGCCACTCCGGTCATGCCAGTACCACAGAAGCCATCGAAAACGACATCGCCAGGATCGGTATAATGGAGAATGTAACGCATGATAGCCTTATGAGGCACCTTGGTATGGTACGAGTGGGCATTATAAATGGGATCATTTTTCCCTTCGCTCACATCTGCCGCGAAGGGTTCTCTTCTATAAAGAACATCTGGGTCGTAAGGCTTCCCATAATACTCAATGAAGTCATTCATGAAAGGATTTGGGCAGGCTGTGTAGTATGGAGGGTCTGAAAGTGCCAGGATATCCTCATCATCGCCTATAGGGAAACCTTCAATTTTACGGAACTCAGGATCCCGAAGTTTCTCTCGCAGGATTTCTAAGAAATGAGCTCGGCGCGCTTCATCACTGTCGAAAGTGAGCCCTAAGCGCGCTTCATCACTGTCGAAAGTGAGCCCTAAGCATTCAACCGATCTATGAACTTTCGTATCTTGCTCGTTTAAAAGTGGAGTTTGTTCGTATTTCGTATCCATCGTCTACTGGTCCTACTCTAGCACGATGCGAACTTTAGCGAGATCTTTGCCTTTTGCGAGGCTACGCAAATATTCGCTGAAACGTTTCTCCATTTCTATCGGTGTGGCGGGAGATCCATTGGCAAGCAGCGCCTGGTGCAAATCTTCTTTCTTAACCACTACCTTCGTGAGACCGGAGAGTATCTCGTGTACTGCATAAATAAAGTCTTGACTAAGATCTACTGGAAGCTTACCAACCTCAAGGAATGCGTCGATCAGCCTTCTTTGTTCGGCTGAAAGCAATTCAAGTCCCTCTCGGGTGGTAGGATCCTCTAAGTTTTCCAATAGAGCCGTCGTCCAGCTCTCCAGTAGCTTATCCAATTCACTATCCAGGGCGGCCAGGCGATTTTCCACCGAGATACCTGCTGTCTCATTTGTTGGTTTGAAGCCGCAATGGGGGCAGATGGGAGCCGCCTGCAATTCTTGTTCAGTAAGAGCAAAGCAACTCTTCAGACTGGCTAAGCGATTCTGAAAGTCTGTCAACTGGCTGGCTGGCATCAAATCGATGGCAGTCAGCTGCTTTAATGTGTGCAGGCGCTCGTCGCGTAAAAGCCTTGCCTTGCGTTTGTCGTCGTTTGCGCCTAGCCTGGCTCTGCTGTGGAGAGCAATATACGTATTGATATACAGTCTCTTCAACTCTTTCAAGGATTGTATGGTCTGCTGGCGGAAAGCGACCTCACTACGTTTGGTGAGAGTACTCAGTTTGGCAAGGATTTCGCTACGATTCTCTTCCATTTTCCTGGCTAGAGGATGGTCGACAGGTAATGTCAATTCTGCCTGTGAGAGATAACTTGCAGACGGCCCTAGATCAGTGACGAGCTCATGGAGGGCCATGAGTTCACGCAATATTTCTAGCGGTATCCGTTGCGCGGTAATATCGGCTAGATCGTAGCGCAAATTCTTGAGCCTCCCATGAGAGGAATATGCCTGGAGCGACTCCAGAAATGCTTTAAGTGCGTTTAGTTTAGCTTGATACTCAGCCTGTTCCTGTTCTGTAATTAGCATGTGGTTCCAGAAAGGAATTTTGCTCTGTAGGTACTGCTGCGCAAGGACCAACTTCTCAACAGTCTGGCCGATAGCAGTCTGTAGTTGGTTTACAGGCCCATCTTCTCCCTGAGTTACCTGTTGTGCCATTCCCGGAGTAAGATTGAGGAGTTCGAAGAGAGCTTTGAGCGCGGGCAGATTCCATTCCTTTGGTTGCTCTATGTGTTTGAAGTAGACGAGTTCATGAATTGGAGTGGCTACCAGCATGTCCAGGCTATTAGCATCGAACTTTTTCCCAGGAATAGCCAGAACTATATCACCGCTGTACACTAAGGCGGCGAGGAGGACGACTGCCCATTCAGGTTCCAGACGGTATTCCTCAGGAGCTACGTACTCAACCCCCTGTACATCGCTGACGAGTTCCTCCCGGTTTAGTACCTGACTGTACCCTTTCTTCTTTATGAGTTCTAAAATATAGTTAGCGTACCTGGAGTGGTAGGGAACAAGTTTATCGCCGTCCAGGAGTTCCAGAGCATCCAACACGGCAGTTCCCTGCTGTGTTTTCATTGTGCCTTTTAGCCACCGCAACGCATCCTGCGCGGCCTGTGCCCTATTGGCGCTTGTGATAAGCACTGAGAAAGTAGGATATTCTGGGGCCTGGTTTTCAAAATGCGTGGAGAGGCAACCTGAACCAATGGCGTTTACAATATCACGTACGTTGGCATGTGAGTTACTAACTGAGGTTACTTTTCCCTTGACCCACTCTAACGGCGGTTTCGTTTTCCCCTGGTATGTTACTTCGAAAGCTGCTACGATATGCTCTTGAAGCCACTTGACTAGATTAAATAGGAATGCGTCAGCCTTTCTCTCGTAAGTAGCTTTGGCCTGCCCGGAGGACGTGGATGCCAGTTCCAATGCTGCAGCGTATCTATGCAATGTTTGAGTAAATGTATCATCTGGCCTGGCTAAGCGGAAAAAAACTTCGTCGTCTTTTTTCTCATCCTTATAATATGGCGGATGGTATGGCTGTAAGAAGTAGAGGTAAAAATCCCGCGGCGGGTGAGCTGTATTTCTTTCGTTGGGGGCACCGAAGAAGAGATAGCCCAGGCGGGCAGCTTTGTGTTCACGCCATTCTAGCTCGTGTTGCCAGATGCGATATCCTGTAAATAACGTCTGATCTGTGCATTCCATCACCCTCTTCAGGGCATTGAAGTAGGAACGGTTAAGCTGTTCTTCCTCCAAACTTTCCCCGCGTTTCTCGATAAGTGCATCATAATCATCGGTTTTCTTCAGATCAAGATAATATTGCCCATTATCCGGGTTGGAAGAGATAAATTGTCCACTAACCGTTCGATGTATTTCTCGCAGAACCGTTTCAACCTGGGATAGTAAATCGTCGGCGGGATCACCCCCCAGTTCGGCGACTATTGGATCGTACAGGCATAAGCTATCACGGAGTTCTTTCGCAGTAGCGCCAATTGGTGAGTAGATATCACCTGTAGTTAGCCTGTGAATTGAAAGCGCATGATTAATACGCAGGGCCATTGGTTTGTAAGGTGGTCGAGAAAAGGACAGCTGGGTACGCGATTCTAAGATCTGGCTGCATTCAATGACCGCTCGAATATCCGGGATTGCTCGAAAAGCGGCGTTTTCGCGGAGGACAAGCCAGTAGCTATCGTAGGCGATCAATCCTGGTTCGCTCGAGGGAAGTTCCTGGTTAAGCAGGCGTTTCATTGCCTGGGAGAGTGTCTTGAGTACTTCGCGCTTTTCGATTGCTGTGATCCGCTCGAAGGTGTCAATGTAGTCAGGATGGACTGGGAAGAGGCGGACGAACTCATCCATTCTCTCATTCATGTTGCCATAGAACCTGGCAAAAGGAAGAAGGTAATCTCTAATCCTGGTTTGCTGATCAACAGTTTTTTTGAGAAGTCGCTCAGCAACGACAAACTTTACGTCATTTCGCGCTATTAAGACCTGCTCGAAGCGATCTTTCACTCGGCGAATGGTTTCCGCAACGAAAGAGAACCTCGGATTATCAAAGAGCATTTCTTGCACGCCTGCGATAAAGCGGAAGCGAAGATTTCTGCTTACTTCTCCTACTTCACGAAGAAAATTAAGATCAAGAATCAATTCTTGATCTCTCCGGGAACGCAAGTAATCCAAGAGTTCATCCACTAAAAGGAGTAGACCGTGGTCAGGGTAGTGCTCATGGAAAGCAACCATCATTTCTTGAAATGCCCGCTTGTTATTCGTAAGCTGGCTCATCTCTGGAAATGTGTAGGTGATTCCAAGATTTGCCAGGTGTTCTTCTAGTTCGGCTACCAAAATATCACGGAGCGACATTGTAGTGGCACCGATTTCTGTGCGGATCACCTTGAATCTTCCCGCTATAAGGGCAGCACTATCTGCAACCTTTGGGTTGCCAAGCTCGGTGGTCAGGCTAGCATGCTCAGCAATTGCTGAAATGACGGACATCAGGTGTGATTTACCGGTACCGTAGTTTCCTACCACAAGGATACCTTTGTTGTCGGCTGGCCTCTCGAACTGGAGCTGGGGGAATACAATTGTAGTCAGCTTTTCTGCCATCTCCTCTGAAATAACGTAGGTACTGACAAGCTGTCTCGCCTCGCTCATTTTGTCCGCATCGCGAAGCTGGATAACCGTTTCAATAGGATCAAACTGTATCAGATCTCCGTACTTCATAGCACTACCTTCATGGTTGTTTATTGCTAGCCAACTTTATCTATGTTGCTCTACACCTATCACTAACAGGCCAGTTGTTGAATAACGGCGATACTCAGGGTGGTCTGGCTGCGCGTAGATGAGATGCTCATTTTCAATACTGCCATTCCAACTGGCAACCACAGTCCTGTTGCGAGAAATTCCTTGGAGAAGGCGTAAGGGATCTTGCTTAAGTGAGGTATCGAAGAGAAGTTCGATATTGTCTAAGAGCGCCACTTGAGTACCATTCTCTTCGACAATCTCGTTGAGCAACCGAAAGACGTGCAAAGACCTTTGCCGCTCTGTTAAGCCCAGTAAACGTTGACTAAGTCCTAAATTTATATTGGTATATCCGTATTCTGTATGCTTAGCAACCTCTCGAAGAGCCATAGTCTTTCCCATTCCACTTGAAGCAACAACTAAGATAAGTCGATAGTAAAGCTGCGAGGCCTGGTCAATCTTGTGAATGATCTGTTCAGCTAATGACTCTGCCATCGACTTTCTCCATCGTTATAGGGGTTGAGTTTTGACTAGAACGCTATTGTAACGTATCGAGAGTCTAAACTCAAGTTAGTTGTTAGAAAGATATTGTTCACATTTGTGCTAAAGAATGGTGGTGGGACAGCACCGTTAGACATTGCAGGAAAGGGTTGAGTCCTTGAGCGGCCCACGTGCCAAAGAGGCTGAAGAGTCCCATGCGAGTGTCGCTACCCTGAGGACTGCGCGTGCCGCCACTGATCTTGCGAGCGATGACCAGGGGACGCACACTGCGCTCCGCCAGATTATTGTGCGCGGGTACCTCAGGCCTCGCCACAAAGACGAATAATTCGGGCAAGAAGCGTTCGACACGCTCACACAGGGTATGCAGAGGCGAAGTCGTGTGGGCATAGGGCGCACACACTTGCCATAGCTCCTGCTCGAAGGCATGCTGTTGTTGGCACCGGGTAGCCTCTTGCTTGGCAGGAGGCAAGCTCAGATCAGGGCCTGCGTAGGCGACTGCTCGCTCGTAGATGGCTTTGAGGTCTTTGACCCACTGCTGCACTTGGGCATCCTCGGGATGCTCCTCTTTGAGCTTGTGGGCATCACGCAACAGATGCACCCAACAGCGTTGATGCAGTCCCTGATAAATATTGTAGGAGGCGTAGAAGTCACTGCCCAACACGCCTTCAAAGTCTTTGCCCAGCAACGCTTTGACGACCTCACTGCCACGGGAGTGATGGTATTCGTAGTAGCGCAGCTGCGGCGTGCAGGCACACCACACATACCCATTGATCCCGTCTTCTCGCCACCCCGTTTCATCCGCTTGCACTGCTGGACTGGCGCGAATCTGCCCCTTGAGGTCGGCCAGTTCCGGTTCCATCTGTGCGGCGGCCCGCTGCGCCAGTCCAATGATCTGTCCACTGCTAATCTTGAGGCCATGCAGGCTCACCAGATACGCTTGTATCTGTCGCACCGGCAGTCGCATCACCGTGCGCAGATAGGTTATCAAGCTCGCGATCTTCACCCCGAAGCGTCCCTGTCCCACCACCTGTCCGCTCACATCTATGGGGGCCTCCCGCCACGCGCTGCACTGGCTACACCAGCCGTGGTACACCACATGCTCCGTTACTTCGATCTGCGGTGGGGGCGGCAGCTCGATCACCTGTCTGCGACGCGCCACACTAACCCCTCCCAACGCACTCGCACAGACCGGACAGTGCTTGATGAGATGGTCCACGGTGCGCGTCGGCGCTTCCCGACGCCGACCGTGATTGTGCTTCGCATCGCGCTTCTTGCGCTGCTTCTTCCGCTCGGCTTGGGGCTTGACCACATTGGCTTTCACGAATAGCGGAGGAGGCGTCTTTTGCTTCTCCAGTTCCTCGATGCGCGCTTGGGCCACTCGTAACTGCTCTTGCGCCACTTGCAACTGCTGGTAGGACTCCCCTAATTGGTGGACGGACATAAGACCCCCTTTCGCAGGCGAAGGAAAGGGCGTGGCCGTGCAGTCCCCAGTTTCTTGCGTGGCAAGATCCCGGTTCGTGGCCGCCCGCGTCGTTTGGGAGCCACCCA
>WNGN01001486.1_pt1 | contig 15410 bp, 16 predicted proteins | sample 5400561 | NCBI WGS metagenome assembly WNGN01 (sample SAMN13153379, study PRJNA577476) | soil metagenome | isolation source: 115 cm soil or saprolite under Garry oak tree replicate 2 | place: USA:California | collected 2016-06-15
GGTGTCCATGGGCTGTCCTCGATTCAACGATCACGCGCAGCGCTTGGACGGGACACCGTCTGATGGGGAGTCTGCAATCCCCGGAGGTTGAACTATACTGGGACCCCGTTTCTTGAGCAAACGGCGTCGATTTTTTCAACCCATGTCCCGATCGCTCGTCCCGAAAATCCGCATTCTCATCGGCGCAGTCGTGGCGATCGGTCCGGGGAGGGCCGACCTGCTGGGCGCCATCGCCCGCGCCGGGTCGATCTCGGCGGCTGCGCGCGAGATGAAGATGTCGTACCGACGCGCCTGGCTGCTCGTCGAGGCGATGAACTCCGCGTTCCGTCGGCCGCTCGTCGAGACGCTCACCGGCGGCGAAGGCGGGGGCGGGGCGCGCGTCACGAAATTGGGAGAGGAAGTCCTTCGCCGGTACCGTGCCATGGAATCGAGAGCGGCGCGCTCGGTCGCGCCGGAGCTCAAGCGGCTCGCCCGGCTCATCGCGCCGGCACGTCGCGCCAGATAGCTTTGCGTTCGAGACGGGTCTCGATTAGAATTCGCGGCAGCGTTATATACCACTGAATATCACGAGATCGGGAGGTGTATCGTGCTTGGATCCGTTCTGATCACCGCAGCGGCCAAAGCCGCCGCACAGAACCGCCGCTGACGTCATGAAGCGCTTGCTGGCCTCAGGTCAAGAACCGGCGTTCGCCAGTACCCGCCCCGCGATCCGCTTCGATCGCAATGAGCTGTCTGGTGCGTTCGGTGACATGGGTACGGACGTGCCGCTCATTATCGGCGTTGCCCTCGCATCCCATCTCGACGGCGCAAGCGTGCTCATCATGTTCGGCGCCATGCAGATCCTGACCGGGCTCGCGTACCGAATGCCGATGCCGGTCCAGCCCCTCAAGGCCATGGCCGCCATTGTCATTGCCCAACACACTGCGCCGGAGATTCTGTACGGCGCGGGAATCGCAATCGGCCTCACGATGCTGATACTCGCGTCATCGGGCGCGCTCACGTGGCTGGCGCGCGTCATTCCCAAAAGCGTGGTGCGCGGCATCCAGTTTGGGCTGGGTCTGCAACTCGCTTCGATCTCCTTGCAGAACTATGTCCGTGCGGAGAGCACAACGGGTTACCTCCTCGCCGGCGTCGCGTTTGTTATCGTCGTGCTGCTCTTGGGGAATCGCCGGCTGCCGGCTGCTTTGCCTGTAGTTGCTCTTGGACTCGCAATCGCGGCGTACAGACTCGACCCAGGCTCGTTGGCAGCAAGCGTGGGCTTGCACCTGCCTTCTCCTCATGTACCGCAATGGTCGGACATAGCTACCGGGTTTGTGCTGCTCGCACTGCCGCAGATCCCCCTGTCGCTGGGCAACTCCGTTCTTGCCACGCGCCAGCTGGCGCACGATCTCTTTCCCGAGCGCAATCTGACGATCCGAAAAATCGGTATCACGTACGCCGCCATGAACCTGATCAGTCCATGGCTGGGCGGCATACCGACGTGCCATGGCTCCGGTGGCATGGCCGGCCACTACGCATTCGGCGGCCGTACCGGCGGGTCGGTCATCATTTACGGCCTGATTTTCGTCGCGCTGGGGCTTCTCTTCGGATCGGGGTTCGATCACGTGGTGCGGGCGTTTCCATTGCCCATACTTGGCGTGCTGCTCCTCTTTGAGGCTCTCTCGCTGATCTGGCTCATTCGTGAAACGGCTGATTCGCGCTTGGACTTCCCCATCGCTGCGCTCGTAGGCTTAATAGCGGTCGGGCTGCCGTACGGCTATTTGGTAGGCATGATCGTCGGCACCATACTCGTGGGGCTGGGTGCTCGGGTAAACCTCGTAAACATCGATAAGCACTGATAGAAGGAAGGTCACCATGAGCCGAGCATGTCGGAAGCCCTGAGCGCCGCGCTCGCGCTGCTCGTCGGCCTCGACTCCAAGCTGGTCGAGATCGTTCTCCTCAGTTTGCGCGTGAGCCTGTCCGCGGTGGCAATCGCCGCGCTGCTCGGCCTGCCGTTCGGCGCCGCGATCGCCGTGGGCAGGTTCCCCGGCCGCCAGACGGTGATCGTGGTGCTGAACGCACTGATGGGACTGCCGCCGGTCGTGGTGGGACTGCTCGTGTACCTTTTGCTCTCGCGCGCCGGTCCATTGGGCGCGCTCGGGATTCTGTTCACGCCCTCGGCGATGGTCTTCGCCCAGGCGATCCTGATCCTGCCGATTGTCGCCGCGCTTTCGCGCCAGTCGATCGAGGACGCCTGGCGCGAATACGAGGAGCAACTGCGCTCGCTCGGGGCGGGCCGCATGAATGCCGCGCTGACTCTCCTCTGGGACACGCGCTTCTCGCTGCTGACCACGATCCTCGCCGGATTCGGGCGTGCCGCAGCCGAGGTCGGCGCGGTGATGATCGTCGGCGGAAACATCGATGGAGTGACGCGCGTGATGACCACCACCATTGCGCTGGAAACCAGCAAGGGCGATCTGCCGCTTGCGCTCGGATTGGGAATGATCCTGATCGCCATCGTCATTGCGGTAAACGCGGCCGCCTATCTGACCAAGGAACTCGCACAGCGGCGCTACGGATGAGCAAGGCCTCGATCCTTCCGTTGCGCCTTGCCGAAGTGTCGTTCGCTGCCGGCGGGCGAACCATCATCGACCGGGTTTCGCTCGAGATCGGGATCGGGCCGAGCACGATCATCCTCGGCGCGAACGGCGCCGGAAAAAGTGTGCTGATGCGCTTGATGCACGGCCTGCTGAGCCCCTCTTCGGGCCGTATAGACTGGAACGCGCTCGAGCGCCCCGGCGCTCCGAGGAAGCAGGCGATGGTGTTCCAGCGGCCGGTCATGCTGCGGCGCTCCGCCTACGCCAACATCGCCTACGCGCTGGAGATCGCGGGAATCCCGGAGCCGCAGCGGGGGGCACTGGTGCGCGAATCGCTCGAAAGCGTCGGGCTTTCGCACCTCGCGCGCCGGTCGGCTCGCGTGCTATCGGGCGGCGAGCAGCAGCGGCTCGCGCTCGCGCGTGCCTGGGCGCTGCACCCGGAGGTGTTGTTTCTGGACGAACCCACCGCCAGCCTCGACCCGAGCGCGACGCGCGAGATCGAATCGGTGATCAAGGCTTTCGACGCGGCAGGCGCGAAGGTGGTGATGGCCACGCACAACCTCGGGCAGGCGCGGCGCCTGGGCGACGAGATCCTGTTCCTCGATCAAGGGAGGCTCGTCGAGCGCGCACCGGTCGAGCAATTTTTTTCAAAACCGCAGTCGGCGCAAGCCGCTGCTTTCATCAAGGGAGAGCTGCCCTGGACCTGATCCGGAGACTGCTGCTTGTGGCGTGGATCGCCGCGTCGCCCGCGGGCGCGCAGGACAAGTTCATCGTCGTCGCCTCGACCACCTCGACCGAGCAGTCGAGGTTGTTCGCCCATATTCTGCCGGTTTTTCAGAAAAAGACCGGCATCCAGGTGCGCGTGGTCGCGCTGGGCACGGGGCAGGCGCTCGATCTCGCGCGGCGCGGCGACGCCGACGTGGTGTTCGTGCACGCCCGATCGGCCGAGGAGAAATTCCTCGCGGAGGGCCATGGCGTCCGGCGCTTCGACGTCATGTACAACGATTTTGTCCTGATCGGCCCGAAGCCGGATCCGGCGAAAGTCTCGGGCGGCAGGGACATCCTCGACGCCCTGAAGGAGATCAAGGCGGCGAGCGCGCCGTTCGTATCGCGAGGCGACAAGAGCGGCACGCACATCGCCGAGCTCGATCTGTGGAAACTGGCGGGGATCGATATCGCGAAGGAGAGGGGGTCCTGGTACCGCGACACGGGCCAGGGCATGGGCCCGGCACTCAACACGGCGTCGGCGATGAACGCCTATATCCTCGCCGACCGCGGCACCTGGATCTCTTTCAAGAACCGGGGAGAGCTCGTCATCGCAGTTGAAGGCGACAAGCGGTTGTTCAACCAGTACGGGGTGATGCTGGTGAACCCGCTCAAGCATCCGAACGTCAAGAAAGACCTGGGCCTAGCGTTCGTCGACTGGGTGATCTCCCCGGAAGGCCAGAAGGTCATCGCTGACTACAAGGTCGGCGGTGAGCAACTGTTCTTCCCGAACGCGAAGTAAGCAGTCCCACCCGCTATATCCGCACGGGAATGACGCCCTGATACAATGACGCCTTTTCGCCGGCACGGTCCGCCGGCCCGGCTCGGAGATGAAAATATTCGGATTCGCGGGATGGTCGGGGAGCGGCAAGACCACGCTGATCGAGCAGCTCATCCCGCGCTTCGTGGAGCGGGGCCTGAAGGTGTCGCTCATCAAGCACGCGCATCACAGCTTCGACGTCGACCATCCCGGGAAGGACTCCTATCGCCACCGGGAGGCGGGCTGCAGCGAGGTGGTCGTCGTTTCCGAAAAGCGCTGGGTCATCATGCACGAGCTGCGCGGCGAGCCGGAACCCTCGCTCGAAGAGCAGATCGGGCGCGTCTCGCCCTGCGACCTGCTGCTGGTCGAGGGCCACAAGCGCTTTCCATTGCCGAAGCTCGAAGTCTGGCGCCGGGGAAACGGAAAGCCGCTGTTGCACCCCGAGGACGGGCATATCGTGGCCATCGCCACGGATACGGCCCTTGAAACCAAGCTGCCCAGATTCGATCTGAACGATCACGACGGCATCGAAGCCTTCATCCTGAACTACAACGGATTCATATGAACAAGGGCCTGCTCGATGTGGACGAGGCGCTCCGGCAACTTCTCGCCGGCGCGCGTCCGGTTGCCGAAACCGAAACGGTGCCGACCCTCTCGGCGACCGGGCGGGTGCTCGCAGCCGCGCAGCGTTCGACCATGGACGTGCCGCCTATGGACAACAGCGCGATGGACGGCTATGCGGTGCGCATCGCCGATCTGAAAGGGCCCGAACCCCGGCTCAAGGTCACCCAGAAAATCCCGGCCGGCTCGACCGGCAAACCGCTCGCTCGAGGGACCGCGGCGCGCATTTTCACCGGGGCACCGATTCCCGCGGGAGCGGACGCCATCGTGATGCAGGAGTACTGCGCGCAGGAAGGCGACGAGGTCGTGGTGAAGAAGGTTCCTGCGCGCGGCGAGTGGATCAGGCTCACCGGCAGCGATATTCGCGCGGGCGGGGAGGTGCTTCCGGCGGGACTGCGCTTGCGTCCGCAGGACACCGGGCTCGCCGCGTCGGTCGGCATTGCCTCGCTTCCCGTCCGCAGGCGCGTGCGTCTTGGTCTGTTTTTCACCGGCGACGAGCTGGTGATGCCTGGCGACCCCCTGCCGCCCGGGCGCATCTACAACTCGAACCGCTTTACGCTGAACGGGCTCGCGGCGATTTTCGGGTGCGAGACCCGCGACTACGGGATCGTTCCCGATTCGCTGGCCGCGACGCGAGGAGTGCTGCGCCGCGCCGCTGCCGAGTGCGATGTGATCGTCACGAGCGGCGGCGTCTCGGTGGGCGAGGCGGATTTCGTCAAGCCCGCCGTCGAAGCCGAAGGCGAGCTCCTCATGTGGAGGATCGCCATGAAGCCGGGGCGGCCGCTTGCGTTTGGACGGGTCGGCAAGGCGAATTTCATCGGGCTGCCGGGGAATCCGGTGTCGAGCTTCGTGACTTTCCTCATATTCGTCCGGCCGTTCCTGCTCAAGACTCAAGGGATCACCGACGTGCAAGCCCACTCGATTCCGGTGCGCGCCGATTTCGACTGGCCCGAACCGGATCTCCGGCGCGAGTTTCTGCGCGTAAAATGGAACGCGCGCGGAGGGCTCGATCTTTATCCCACGCAGGACTCCGCGGTGCTGATGTCCACCGCGTGGGCGGACGGCCTGGTCGACAATCCGGCCGAGCATCCGATCCGCGCCGGAGACATGGTGAAGTTCACGCCGTATTCGGAGCTGTATCGATGAAAGTCAAGGTCCTCTACTTGGCGAGCCTGCGCGAGCAGCTGGGCAAGCCTGGCGAAGATCTCGAAATCGCGCCTGCGGTGTCCACGGTCGCGGGCTTGCGCACGCTGCTCATGGCTCGCGGCGGCGCTTGGCAAACGGCGCTGGCCCAAGGCAAGGCCTTGCGCGTCGCCGTCAATCAGGAAATGGCGCAGCCGACGACTTCCGTGAAGCCGGGAGACGAAGTTGCGTTTTTCCCACCGGTAACCGGAGGCTGAACGTGCCGGTGCGCATCCAGACGAGGGACTTCGATGCGGGCGCCGAGATCGCGGCGCTCCGTAGGGACGACCCGAAGATCGGCGCGGTGGCGAGCTTCATCGGCGTGTGCCGCGATGCGAACGACGGCACCGCAGTGACGAAGATGACGCTGGAGCACTATCCCGGCATGACCGAGAAGGCGCTCGAAAAGATCGTCGCCGAAGCGAAAACCCGCTGGGACGTGATGGAAGTGCTCGTGGTTCACCGCGTCGGCGAGCTGAAACCCGCCGATCAGATCGTGCTCGTAGTGGTCACCGGCGCCCATCGCGGCGAGGCCTTTGCCGCCTGCGAATTCATCATGGACTACCTCAAGACCCGCGCGCCGTTTTGGAAGAAGGAAGAAACTCCTCAGGGCGCGCGCTGGGTCGAGGCGCGAGCCTCCGACGACGAGGCCGCGCAGCGCTGGGAGCCGCCGAAGTCGAGCGCCGCCTGAGCGTCGGCGCACGCCGTTTACGCACGCCGCCCGAGCGGCTATCATGGCTACGCTTCAGGGAGATGGCATACCTCCTCTAACTGCCGCAAGGCTGATGATGCCTACGTGACACGCCGGAGAGCGTAGGCGCAGGCGTTCCTTCCTGGTTGCCTCCGTGTCGTGCTCGGAAAAAAGCGGAACGGGGGTTTTCGATGACCGAAATCTGGGGTTTGGCTGCCCTGTGGCTCGGGCTTGCGCTGCTGGCGGCGCTGCTGTCCATCTGGTTGAAAGTCGCCAATGCGCTCTCCGAGATCCTGGTCGGCACTGCGGCGCAGCTCGTCCTCGGCGCTGCCTTCGGCGCCGCGTTCCTCGGAGCGGATCAGGCCTGGATCAAGTTCCTCGCCGGCGCCGGCGCCATCGTGCTTACCTTCCTTGCAGGCGCGGAGCTGGATCCCGAGGTTTTCAGGCGCAAATGGAAGGAAGCGACCGCCGTAGGGCTGATCAGCTTCTTCGCGCCGTTCTTCGGTTGCGCGGCGGCTGCGCGCTGGCTGCTCGGCTGGGACGTCGAGGCGAGCTGGCTCGCGGGGGTGGCGATGTCGACGACCTCGGTCGCGGTCGTGTACGCGGTGATGATCGAATTCGGATTCAACGCGACCGACTACGGCAAGACGGTGCTCGCGGCCTGCTTCATCACCGACCTCGGCACCGTGACCGCGCTGGGCCTGATCTTCGCCCCGTTCACGCCGAAAACGCTGCTCTTCGTCGGGATGCTCGCGGCAGCGGCGTTTGCCCTTCCTTGGCTGACGCCGCGATTTTTCCGGCGCTACGGCGGGCGGCCCTCGGAGCTGGAAACTAAATTCCTGCTGCTGTTTCTCTTCGGGCTCGGCGCGCTGGCGGGCTGGGCCGACAGCGAAGCCGTGTTGCCCGCGTACGTGTTGGGCATGATGCTCGCGGGCACGGTCGGCAAAGAGCACGCGCTGGTGCGGCGCCTTCGCACGCTCACTTTCGGCCTGCTGACGCCGTTCTACTTCATCCGGGCCGGCTCCTTCGTCTCGGTGCCCGCTCTGATCGCCGCGCCTGCCGCGTTTCTCCTGATGCTCAGCGTCAAGGTGGTGACCAAGATTGCAGGCGTGTACCCCGTGACGCAGGCTTTCCGGTCCCCGCGGAAAGAAGGCATGTATACGACGCTGTTGATGTCGACCGGCCTGACCTTCGGCACCATTTCGTCGCTGTTCGGTCTATCGCACGGCATCGTCACCCAGGGGCAGTATTCGGCCCTGGTCGCCGCCGTGATAGCGAGCGCGGTGGTACCGACGCTGATCGCGAACATCTGGTTTCTCCCGCACCATCTGCTGCCGAAATCGGACGAAGCGGATGCCGGGCGGGCAGTATCTGCGCAGTCCTCTGCGTCGCAGGCGCCGCGGAGTTGAGCGATGTACACAAAAATTCTTGTGGGCTACGACGGGTCTGAAGCCGGCAAAAAGGCGTTTGAAACCGCGCTTGAACTTGCAGCTACGCACGGCGCTGAATTGTACGTGCTCACGGTATGCCGGCCGCCTGAGATCGGTGACGATGTCGAGACCGAGGCGGTGATCGAGAACTCGCGGCGCCACCACCGAGGCTTGCTTACCGAACTGAAGCCGGCGGTCTCGGCGAAAGGCGTCAAAGCGCACTTCGAGGTCGCAGTCGGCCATCCCGCCGAGCAGATCATCTATGACGCCGACCGGCACGGGGTGGATCTTATCGTCGTCGGCGACCGCGGCCGCTCGACGTTTGCCCGCCTGCTGCTCGGCTCTGTCTCGAAGCAGGTCGTTCAATACGCCGACCGACCGGTCATGGTGGTGCGCTGAGCCGCAGCACTGCGAAGCTAGCCGCGCCCGGCAAGGCGCAGGTTCGCCTGGGTCAGGCGATCGACCAGCACGCGCATGAACGCCTTGTTGAATCCGACCTGGCAACCGTCGGTCGCGGCGCGCAAGGCATCGGCCTTGATCTCGATCACCGTGATCTCGCCTTTGGCGGTGATCGTCGTCGTGCGGCGCCCCATGCGGCCGGTAAAGTACAGGATCTCGCCGAAACAACCACCCGGTTTGATGACGTTGAGCTGCTTGCCGAGGAGCTCCACGCCCACTTCGCCGTCGACGAGGAGGTAGAAGCTGTCGCCTTGGTCGGCTTCCCGGATGATGACGGTCCCCGCGTCCATGGTTTTCCAGCTGCCGATACGCACGACCTCCCACAGAGCGACGTCGTCGAAGTCCTCGAAAAACGGCATGTCGCGCAGGGAGTTGAATTTCTCCGAGTCGGAGACCGACGCGCCGGAAAGACGCAAGGTGCTGAAGGCCTGACTGAGCTCCTTGCCGAACTCGAGCCAAGTCCTGTGGCGGGCGGCAGGATCTTTCTCGATGGCCTTCATCACGATCTGGTCGAGCAGCGGCGACAGGTCGGGACGCAAAGTCACCGGCCGGGCCGGGGCCGAGTTGAGAATGGCGTAGCTCAAGCCCGCCTGGGTGCTGGCCTCGTAAGGCAGCCGGCCGGTGAGGAGGCGATACATCACCACTCCCAGCGAGTAGATATCGGTCTGGTGGGTGACGTCTTCCATGCGGATCTGCTCGGGGGACATGTACGCGGGCGAGCCTACCCCGGTGATCTGGGTCGTCTCCTGGCCGTGCCGCTGCTGAAACGAGGCTCCGAAGTCGCTGACCTTGGTGTCGCCTGACTGCGAGAGCAGGATGTTTCCCGGCTTGATGTCGCGGTGTATCACCCCGTGCTGGAACGCGTACTCGAGCGCGCGTATGCACTTGAAGATGATCTCGACGACTTTGTTGAGGGGCAGAAGGTTGGTCACATCCGAATGCGCCTCGAGCGTGGTGCCTGGCACGTACTCCATGACCAGGTAGCTGTGCTCGGGCTCGACCACCGCGTCGAGGATCTCGACGATGTGCGGATGGCTGAGCTTGCCGGCGAGCGCGGCCTCGGCGAGGAACGCCTTGTGCATCATGCGCTCGGTCTGTGGATTGATGTTTTCGTCGAACAGGAACACCTTGATGGCGACGTCGCGGTCGGCGAACGGGTCGCGCGCGAGGTACACGCGGCTGGTCGCGCCGCTGCCGATCTCCCGAACGATCGGGTATTTGCCCAGGTGCTCCTGGAGCTCGAATTTCATCGCCATGGCGGCCAAGTCTAAGCCAAGACTTCCCGGGGGGAAAGTTGCAAAATAGCGGTCTTCGGCCTTGAAAACGGGCACAAATCCCCCATTTGTTTCGCGGTAGTCGAAACCTATGCGACCGGACAAGCTCACCACCAAGTTCCAGCAGGCACTGGGCGACGCACAGAGCGTCGCCGTGGGGCAGGACCATCAGTTCATCGAACCGCTCCACCTGCTCGCCGCCCTGCTTGACCAGGAGGACGGGGCGAGCGCGTCGCTTCTGTCCCGCGCGGGCGTCAATGTTCCGCGGCTGCGCGACGCAACCCGGCAGGCGATCTCGCGTCTGCCGAAGGTCGAGGGTCACGGCGGGGAGGTGCAGATCTCGCGCGAGCTGAACGGACTTCTCAATCTCACGGACAAGGAAGCGCAGAAGCGCGGCGACCAGTTCGTCGCTTCCGAGCTCTTTCTACTGGCGCTCGCCGAAGACAAGGGCGAGGCCGGCCGCTTGTTGAAAGAAAACGGCGGCAGCAAGAAGGCGATCGACCAGGCGATCAGGGCGGTGCGCGGCGGTGAATCGGTCGGCAGCCAGGAAGCCGAAGGGAGCCGCGAGGCGCTGAAGAAATACACGCTCGATCTCGCCGAGCGCGCTCGCTCGGGCAAGCTCGATCCAGTTATCGGCCGCGACGACGAGATCCGCCGCGTGATCCAGATCCTGCAGCGCCGCACCAAGAATAACCCGGTGCTGATCGGCGAGCCCGGCGTAGGCAAGACCGCGATCGTCGAGGGCCTCGCGCAGCGCATCGTGAACGAGGAAGTCCCCGAAACGCTCAAGGGAAAGCGCGTGCTCTCGCTCGACATGGCGGCGCTGCTCGCTGGCGCCAAGTACCGCGGCGAATTCGAGGAGCGGCTCAAGGCCGTGCTGAAGGAGCTCGCGCAGGACGAGGGCCGCACCATCGTCTTTATCGACGAGTTACATACGATGGTGGGAGCGGGCAGGGCCGAGGGCGCGATCGACGCCGGCAACATGCTCAAGCCGGCGCTTGCGCGGGGCGAGCTGCATTGCGTGGGCGCCACTACCCTCGACGAATACCGCAAGTACATCGAGAAAGACGCGGCGCTCGAGCGCCGCTTCCAGAAGGTGATGGTGAACGAGCCCTCGGTCGAGGCGACCATCGCCATCCTGCGCGGCCTGCAGGAAAAGTACGAAGTGCATCACGGCGTCGACATCACCGACCCGGCGATCGTCGCAGCGGCCGAGCTCTCGCATCGCTACATCACCGACCGTTTCCTTCCGGACAAGGCGATCGACCTGATCGACGAGGCCGCGGCGCGGATCAAGATGGAGATCGACTCCAAGCCCGAGGTCATGGACCGGCTCGATCGGCGCATTATCCAGCTCAAGATCGAGCGCGAGGCGGTGAAGAAGGAAAAGGACGAGGCTTCGCAGAAGCGTCTCGCCCTGATCGAGGGGGAGATCAAGAAGCTCGAGCGCGAATACGCCGACCTCGAGGAAGTGTGGAAAGCGGAGAAGTTGCAAGTGGCCGGATCGCAGCACATCAAGGAAGAACTGGAGAAGCTCAAGCTCGAGATGGAGGGCGCGAAGCGCAAAGGCGATTGGCAGAAGGTCTCCGAGCTCCAGTACGGCCGTATGCCTCAGCTCGAAGCGCAGTTGAAGAAAGCCGAGAAGACTCCGTCGGCGCAGGCAAAGCCGAAGCTGCTCCGCACTCAGGTCGGGGCAGAGGAAATCGCCGAAGTCGTGTCTCGGGCGACCGGCATTCCGGTCTCGAAAATGATGCAGGGCGAGCGCGACAAGCTCCTCGCCATGGAAGAGAAGCTCCACGAGCGCGTGGTTGGCCAGGACGAGGCGGTGCACCTCGTTGCCGACGCGATTCGGCGTTCGCGCGCGGGACTTTCCGACCCCAACAAGCCCTACGGCTCCTTCCTCTTTCTCGGCCCCACGGGCGTGGGCAAGACCGAGCTGTGCAAGGCGCTCGCGGCCTTTCTCTTCGACTCGGAAGATCACCTCATCCGCATCGACATGTCGGAGTTCATGGAGAAGCATTCGGTCGCGCGCCTGATCGGCGCGCCTCCGGGCTACGTCGGTTACGAGGAGGGCGGCCATCTCACCGAGACGGTGCGCAGAAAACCCTACAGCGTGATCCTGCTCGACGAGATCGAAAAGGCCCACCCCGACGTGTTCAACGTGCTCCTGCAGGTGCTAGACGACGGCCGCATGACCGACGGTCAGGGCCGCACGGTGGACTTCAAGAACACGGTGGTGGTGATGACCTCCAACCTGGGCTCGCACATGATCCAGCAGATGCAGGGCGATGATCCCGGCCTCATCAAGACTGCCGTCATGGCGGAAGTGAAGACCCAGTTCAGACCCGAGTTCGTCAACCGCATCGATGAGATCGTCGTGTTCCACGCGCTGGACGAGAAGCACATCCGGAACATCGCGAAGATCCAGCTGCGTTACCTCGAGGAGAGGCTGAGAAAACTGGAGATGGGGCTCGAAGTCGCCGACAGCGCCCTCGCGCAGCTCGCCAAGGCCGGCTTCGACCCGGTCTACGGCGCGCGGCCGCTCAAGCGCGCGATCCAGCAGAGCATCGAGAACCCGCTCGCGAAACAAATCCTCGAGGGCAGGTTCGCCGCGAAGGACATCGTGCGCGTCGAATATCGCGGCGGCGCGATGCAGTTCGAGAAAGCCGTGGCCAGGTCCGCACAAAAAGCGGCCGCAGGCTGAAGCGCGCCGGCTACGGCAGACGGAAAGTCGAGGCGAGAAAGGCTTTCACCGCCATGACAGAGGCGGCATGGGCTTCGGCGTTGTAGCCCAAGGTCGGACCCAGCTCGATGCACGCATCCTTGTAAGTAAAGACCTGACCGGTCGCGTCGTTGATCACGCGGCCGCTCTGGTCCTCGTGCATGACGCAGTTTCGCGTGCTCTGCGAGCGCGCGGCCTTGACCGGTTGCGGATTTCCCGGGTTGTCGAACGCATGGTGGGCGTTCGGATATTCGGTGAGCACGATGTCCTTGTTCGCCGCGCGCAGGCGCGCCACATAGGGCCGGCAGGGCGCGACGGGGACATAGTCGTCGGCGAGCCCGTGATGGATGCGGATAGGGCGGGCGGTGATGTCTCCGTCCTCCCGGAACGTGGTGTTGCACGCCGCGTAGAAGGGGATGTAGGCCGCGTACTCGAGGCCGGCGGGACCGTGCATGCGCTGAAACCTGCGAACGCCCGCGTACAGCACCGACTGTCCGCCGCGCGAGAACCCGATCAACGCGATCCTCTGCGGGTCGATGCGCGGATGGCGCGCGAGCAGCTCGAGCGCGCGGTACGCGTCGACGATCATCGCGAGACGCCCGAGCCGGGCCTGGTCCGTGGAGGTTTCGACGATGCCGCGACCCGTGAAGCTGTCCATGACGAATGTCGCGACTCCCATGCCCAGCATTTCCTGCGCCCAGCGGTCGTGGGACGCGTTGACCCCGCCCGACCCGTGCAGGAACACCACCGCGGGCAAGCGCTCTGTTCCCGGGCGCGGGATGCGGAGCTCACCGGCGATCGTGACGGGCTTGCCTTCGCGAACGCCGTTCAGGAACTGCTCGTCGGTGAGGGTCGTGGTCTGCAGCGCGTGGATCTCGACCCTGACCGCCTGCGCGCGGGCGGGTGCCCAGACGGTCAGGAACGCTGCGCCGAAAAGAATCGCGAGGGCTTGCCGGCAAGAAATCATGGTCCATTCTCCGTCTTCAGCCGCGATTGCGCCTGTCACGGACGAGCTTACCGCAATTCCCGGATCGCCAACATAGAGGCCTTGCTGGCGCGCATAGCTCGGGGCAGAATCCCGGCTTCCCGGACGACTCGTCCCATAGAAGGCTCACCCATGTTCGTCGCCAATGCCAAGCACCTCACCCATGCCGGAGCGAAAAAAATAGCCGACACGGCGATCAGCAAGGCCCGACAGGCGGGAATCGCGATTTCTGTCGCGATCGCCGACTCGGGCGGCCATCTCATCGTGCTCGAGCGCATGGACGGAGGCCGCTTTCATTCCCTGCACTCGGCGACGACCAAGGCCGTGTGCGCCGCCTCGAACAGGCGGCCCACGTCCTCCCACGGTGCGCAGGGGCAAGCGCTCGATCTGGCCCACGCGCTCGGTCTCGCGCTCGCCGCGGGGCCGGAGCGTTGGACTGCCATGGAAGGGGGCTGCCCGGTCGTGGTGGAAGGCGAATGCATCGGCGGCGTGGGCGTGAGCGGCGCCGACTGGGCGACCGATGAGCGGATCGCGCGCGAGGCCGTAGAATCGATCGGCGCAAGCCCGAAGTGACGCCGGTGGCGTTCGAACCTCTGCGGGTCGCCTGCATCGGCATGGGCTGGTGGTCGGACGTGCTCGCCGACGCCATCCAGCGATCGAAGAAGCTGAAGATCGTCGCCTGCTACACGCGCTCCGAGGACAAGCGCAGGGCCTTCGCCGCGAAATACGGCTGCACCGCCGCGCCCAACTACCAGGCCATTCTGCAGGACCGCAGCATCGAGGCGATCGTCAACACCACACCCAACAGCGCGCACCTCGAGACTACACTTTCGGCTGCGGTTGCCGGTAAGCACATATTTCTCGATAAGCCTATCGCCAACACCGTTTCGGAAGGCTGCGCCATCACCGAGTTCTGCAGAAGAAAAGGAGTGGTGCTGGCGCTGGGATACCAGCGCCGTCGCGAGAGCCATTTCCGCTGGATCCGCGAGCAAATCGACGCGGGCGCGTTCGGCAGGCTGGTCAACGCCGAAGCCAACATCAGCCGCGATCGCCTTGGCCAGATCGACCTCAGCTCCTGGCGTTACACCGCAGCGGGAATGCCGGGAGGAGTGATGCTCCAGATCGGGATCCACTACGCGGACGTGCTCGAATACCTCCTCGGGCCCATCAAAGCCGTCAACGGAAGGTTCGCGCAACTCGTCCTTCCCGGAGACAATCCGGACGTCGCTAGCCTCGTTCTCGAGCACGAAAGCGGTGCTCTCTCCACGCTCAACGCGAGCTACGCCTCGGCCTCCGAGTATTACCTGATGAACGTGTACGGGAAGGAGGCGAGCGCGTATTACGATATGCACCAGGGCCTGCGTCTGTTGAAACGCGGCAGCAGCGTTCCGAGCCCGGTTCCCTGCGTGAAGAACGATACCTTCGTCGAAGAGCTCGAGGAATTCGCCAAGGCGGTCCGCGGCGAAGGCCGGCCCGAGATGGGAGGGGAGGGCGCCACCGCTTCGCTCGCCGTCGTCCGCGCTGGGATCGTCTCGGCGCGCGAGGGGCGCCGGGTCGAAGTCGCAGAAATACTATCGAAGGATTGAGATCAGGAGACCGTTCATGAACGCAGGATTGCTACTTGTCGGTGCGCTCCTCGCGGCGGCCGTCCACGCGCAGGAGCCGTCATTCCCCCATAAAGGTCCGATAGAGATCACGGTTCTCTTCCCCGCCGGGACGTCGGCCGACGTGACCGCCCGCTTGCTCGCCGACGGGATGTCGAAGCAGCTCGGCAAGGTGATCGTTTTCAACCGCCCCGGCGCCGGCGGCGCGATCGGCTACAAATATGTAGCCTCGCAGAAGGCCGACGGATACTCGATCGTCTGGAATTCCAATTCGATCTCGACGACGTTCCATTCCGGTCTGCTGCCGTTCGACTACCACGAGTTCGACGCGGTCGCGCGGG
>WNGN01004935.1_pt1 | contig 15410 bp, 7 predicted proteins | sample 5400561 | NCBI WGS metagenome assembly WNGN01 (sample SAMN13153379, study PRJNA577476) | soil metagenome | isolation source: 115 cm soil or saprolite under Garry oak tree replicate 2 | place: USA:California | collected 2016-06-15
AGTCGGATTATTCCGATGGGTGGTTCCGTCTCAACTAGTATCTGGCTGAACGGCAAGCGAGATCAGTCTTGCCGGTGGTGGAGCGTCTATAAAGCGTTGGGAATTCTCAGCGAGTCGTCTGGAAGAATTCAAAGTAGCCTCCCTTGCTCCCTTTTCTTCGCGAAGGATCGCCTAGATATCCTTGCTTCACCATTTCTCTGAGCGCTTTAGGCGGAATCCACTTTTCGTCTCCGGTAGCTTGGAAGAGTGCTTCGAGGTTTCGGAGTCTCGTGTCAAGGCCTACAAACTCTGCGAGTTCGAAAGGTCCCATTGGGTGATTGTATCCGAGCTTCATTGCCAGGTCGATATCGCGAATCTTGGCGGTTTCTTCCTCCAGAAGTCTGGAAGCCTCCATGTAAAGAGTGAGTCCGAGGCGGTTGGCTATGAAACCGGGTTCATCATGAGCAATGATTGGTGTTTTTCCGATCGTTTCGATGATTTTGGTTGCTTCCTGAATTGCTCTTTCTGATGTCTGGTCGGTCTTGACGATCTCAACGAGTTTAGTAATTTGTGCCGGGTTGAAGAAGTGCATTCCAAGCAATCTGTCTTTCTTGGAGAGTCTTGATCCTATCTTGCTGACTGTTAGGGTGGACGTGTTCGAGGCGAGCAAGGCACTCTGTGGTGCAATTGATTCTAGTTTTGCGAATACTTCCTGTTTTAGCGGCAGGTGTTCGTAGACTGCTTCGATTACAAGGTCTGCATCGTGGCAGGCGTCTCTTACGTCCGCAGCTGGTCGGATTTGTTGAAGAGTCTTTGCACCTTCCTCCCGGGTTATTTTCGCCTTAGCAACCGCCGATTCTATGCCGTAGGGTCCGTGGGCGATCTCGTCAAGCCCTGACTTGAGTGCGACAGGATTCTCGTCGGTCACTGCAACTTCGCTACCGTGCTGTGCGAAGACTTGGGCTATTTGGCGTCCCATCATTCCGAATCCAATGACTGCGACTCTCATTTCGAAGAGTTCTCTGCGGCCCTTTCCTTCTTGACCAACGCGACCATCCTGAGGCGTTCTTCTCGTCTTCTCTTCGCATCCCTCCATCGGCGTTTCTCGTCGGGCGTTTCTGGAACAACGTCGGGGATCTCGGTGGGTTTTCCGCTTTCGTCCATCGCAACGTAGGTGAGGTATGAGGATCCTGTGTGAGTGACTTTGCCGGTCTTGAGTTCTTCCGCTTCAATTCTTACTCCTACTTCCATTGATGTGTGGCCTGCGTAGTTTAGTGAGGCTTTGAGCGTGAGTAGGTTTCCGACGTAGACTGGGTTGTAAAAGTCCATCCGGTCCATGCTAGCGGTGACGACTGTCTTTCGGGTGTGGCGTAGGGCTGTGACACCTGCCGCGACGTCTACGAGTTTGAGTATTGTTCCTCCGTGGACGAATCCCATCGGGTTCGCATCGCTTGGCAGCATCTGGGAGGATAGGATAGATCTGGATTCGCTGACCGGCTTCGAAGGTCTCATGTCAGGTGACCTTTAGTTATTGGAATTTAGCATTGTTACGAAAATTTATGGGGCCCGGGCCCAGACTCAATAGTTGTTCGCTCATTGCAATTGCTGGCCTCTGCTCTCGATTCCGCATGATTATCGGGCGGTTCTTATCCGTAGAAGGATTCCTAGCAGGATGAACTCTATTGCTTTGTCAACGTATGCCAAAATAATGTTGGTGTTGGGTGCGTTGGCGGCTGCGGATGCGGCCCATAGGACGATGACAATTATGACCCAATAGATGCCTATTTTGAGCCAGCGATCTCGCCGATTGTTTGCTGCTATGAATCCGATGCCGCTTATGTATACTAGGGCTATCAGAATCAATGGGACGCCAAGCGGTATTCCGTAGACTAGTACTCCGATGTATAGGTGGAGGATGGCAGTCACTGCTGCCAACACTAGGGCAATGTTGAGGAGGCTCGTCGGATAACGCATCGATGAGCCTGTCGTACTGACGTTGGATTTCTCGCCCTTCAATGCGTGTTCTAGATCCTACGTCAATAGTAGTTAGGGTATTAAGATTAGGGATGGGAATCTCAGGTTTCTATTGGGCGTAGCAATACGTTCAGATTATTCAACTCAAGACAAGCCGATTCTGTACGGTTTCGCGGTCGCTGTTTGTGCCAGAAGTAGAATGGTGGGGCCGGTGGGACCCAACCCGGTAACCGTGAATCCTATGGCCTCGACAAATCTGGGCCGACCCCTTTCTTAAAAAAAGAGTCCTTAGGTTCGGAGCCAAACTCGACCTGGCAATCTTTCCAGCTCAACTGTCGTCCACTTACGGTTCATAAGGAGGTTACCTGACGCTTCACGCCATGGGTCTGTATCCTGAGCTCTGGGCGGGTGGCATGGGAGGAGTCGTGGTCGCCGACTGGGTCTCGCAGTATGAGGATGAGCCCGAAGCCATGAGAGGCTACGACATGGCACTAATCGGCGGAACGCTTGAGGAGAAAAGAGGTGCGTATGTCAAATCCTCTCCTCTCACATATGTCGAGAAACTCAAAGCTCCTCTTCTGATAATCCAGGGGAGGAACGATGTTCGGGACCCGCGCCGCCAGGTAGAATTGTACGAGGCTAAGGCCAAGAAGTTGGGGAAGTTGTGTCAGTGGTCTGGTTTGACACTGGTCACGCAGGCTCGGGACTGGACGTCGAGATGGCGATCTCACACCATGAGACCATGCTCCGCTGGGTATTCGGCGTTCTGGGCTCGAAGAATGCCGCCCGGCCTGCCTAACGCTCATTGAGCTAGTATTCTCACAAGTGGAAGAAAGGAGGGGCGGACAGTCGGCATTTTAGGGCCGTATTCCTCTAGACCTTTGCGCACTTACAAGTTCCATGTCAATAAGGTGTAGCAGCCTCCATGCAAAACACCGTCCACTACCACCCACGACGCGTTTCGACCTTCGATTGGATCTATGTTAAGAGGAAGGTAGTATAATGTTAAGAGGAAGGTAGCGAAATCAATACCGGTTTGGCTTTACTCTCCGTTGATCCTACCCCTTCAGTATCAGATGCTGAGAGGATGGAGAGCGAGCATGACTGGTCTTCTGCTGCTCGCCTATATTCTCAGATCCTCAAGCTTGTCCCTCAGAACAATCTATCTGAGCTGTCCGTTCTCCAAGAGAGGTCAGGCTACGCGTTATTCAAAGCGGCTATGCAAGCTCAAAGTGAGGACCTGTTTGAGGCTCGGATTCGACAAGCAATCGAGAATTACGCGCGAGCAGCAGAGACTTGCAGAAGATTGGGCCGGCTTGGCGAGGCACTGGCAATGCGCACCCTCGCAATGATTCGATATTTGGATTTCTGGCTGGCTCGCGGGGTCACCGAGAAGCTAGAGCTTCTTGAAGACTGTTGGCGATTGACAAAAGGTGCCCTGAACTCCCTTGAGAAGCTTGGTGAAAAGGAGGAGTATGTAGCAACGTACAACAATCTCTCATGGGCACCGATGTTTGCAGCAAGTTTAGATTGGAGTTTACCTAGTAGGCGAATGAAGATTGTAGAAGCCATTGAACTTGGAGAAAAGGCAGTAGGTTTTCTCGACCCGAGGACACACGAAATTGAGACGGCGCGGACCGCCTCAAAAGTGTCAGCCTTTCTAGAAGCATATTCGTACTATTTGGCCGAAGAAAATGTAGAGAGAGCCGCTTACCATCGAAAGGCTCTGTCATACTGGGACAATGCTCGAAATCTCTCGGACGTGACCGCCATCATCGAAAACGTGAAATTCGCAATATTTCCCTGCACTACTGCAGGCCTGACGCTAGGAGCTCGGGAAACGCTACAGTTACTGGAAGACACTTTGGGATCAGCTAATTTGACTAGAGACAAGCTCATTATCGGGTCCCTTCAAGACTTGCTTGCCTTCAATTACAAGTGGGCTTCTGAAGCAGAGGATCCAGAGGAACGGCTAAGGCTTGGCAAGCTCGCAATTAGACACTACCGAGAAGCTCGTTCTCAGTTCAAACCCATCGGCTACCCGATCGTTCTACAGGATCCATCATCTCATCATTACATGAACTTAGCTGAGCTAGAATCGGACCCTGCCGATAAGAGGAGCCTGGTGGAGAAGGCAGTTGAAGCCTCACGAAAAGCAATGAGCGACGTGAACGAACACGAGCATCCGGCTGCTAAGTACTTCGCTCATTACTCCCTCGGCACGTCTGTCTCAGCGCTTGCAAGAATAGAACACAATCGATTTGAAAAGAAGAAACTCTTGGAAGAGAGTCTGGGACATTGGGGTGAGGTTCTGCGAGTAACTGAGGAATTTCTTCCCTACTCATATTATGAGCAAGGAATGCTGAAGAACAACGTCGCGACTATTCGGGGAGAGCTTGCAAGTATCGCCGAGGATCCAGGAGCAAGAGGTGACTTGTTGAGAAACGCACTTGACAACCTGGAGTCGGGGCTCGCGCTCTGCAGGAAAAGTATTCCTATCTATGAAAGGAGTGGTCCAAAAGGAATCTTTGCGACCATCGGCAAATTCCAAATTGAACAAGGCGACCTGCTCGTCCACCTTTTCGAGGGTTCTGGAGAAGACCAAGTTGCTAAGAAAGCAATCAGAGCATTTGAGAATGGAGCCGAATCCTTTCAACGAGTCAATCGACCCACGATGATCGCCGAGTGTTTGTGGAAAACCGCGAAAGTCCACATGCAACTCGGAAACCACTTGGAAGCAGCTCGCAGCTTTCACCTAGCCTGCAACAACTATAAGGCTGCCGCGAATCTAGTTTCCCAACTACACACCTTCTACCTAGAACTCGCTCATTATATGGAGGCTTGGAGCAACGTCGAAAAGGCCAGACAGCATCATGAACGACAGGAGTACCAACTCGCCCAGGGATCATATGAGAAAGCGACAGAACTGCTAAAGTCGACTCGTCGATGGAACAACTTGGAGTCCTATTATTCTGGTCTATCCAAGATAGAATATGCCGAGGATCTAAGCAGAAAGTACGAGGCTCCAAGAGCGATCGAGGCGTTCATCGGTGGAGCCGGCCTTTTTGCCAAGGCAGACGAAGTGCTGAATCAAATGTCATACGCCTCAGAAAACAAGGAAGAAGCAAGAATGATTGGCGATCTCATCGTAGCGGCAGGGATTAGAAGAGAATACTGCAAAGCTAGGGTCTGTGTAGAAGAGGCGAAACTCCTTCTCCGACAAGGAGATAACCGTGCTGGCGCGGAAAAGTTTGGAGGAGCAGCCGAGTTATTCGAGGAAATATTTCGCAGAATACCCTCGGAACATGATAGGACAGAGGTGGGACTCGGCGCCAAGGTCTCCAGAGCATGGCAAATGGTCGCAAAGGCCGAAGGTGAAGCATTACCAAACCTCTACTTGGAAGCGTCTCGGCTGTTTGAGGAGGCAAAGGAACTTTCACCTAACGAAAGCATCAGAATGTTGATGCTGGGGAACAGTTGGTTCTGCAAGGCTCTAGATGTAAGCACTCGATACCTCGATTCGGAGGACCGATCATACTACCTTTCAATCAAGAAGGGTCTTGACACAGCGTCAAGGTATTATCGAAATGCAGGTTTCCAAAGCGAATCAGATTATGCTGAGGGAACTGAGCTCTTGTTCGAAGGCTACTCTCACAGTGACACAGCCAGAAGAGAAAGCGACCAAGAGAAGAAAGCGAAGCTCTTGTCTATGACGGAAAAACTTCTTACACTCTCGGCAGATTCATACTTGCGTGCAGGATACAAGGCGAAACGAGACCAAGTTCTTGGACTAATTGGGAAGGTGAGAAAGGAGCGGAAGCTTGCGATCTCACTTCAGGAAATCTTGCGAGCCTCGCCCAAGATCCCGGCAAGTCCTGCCTTCACAGCTTCGACTGCATCGCTCGAAAAGCCCTCAGGACTAGAAAATCTAGAGTCGGCGAACGTTGTCGGGATGGTGAGAGCCCCTGAAGGTCCAGTCTTAGTTGGGGCCACCCTTACCCTAGATATTGAACTAGTGAATGTGGGGAAGGGTACAGCCTCTCTGGTTAAGCTGGATCCCACCGTTTCGGAGGGACTGGAGTTCCAGGGGCCAATGGCCCCCCTTGACAACAAAATAGGGGGAATCGATTTAAGGGGAAAGAAGCTCGAACATCTCAACACTTTCCAGGTAAAGCTACAGCTCAAGCCTGTGAGGGATGGTACATTCACGATATCTCCAACGGCTTGGTTTACGGATGACAAGGGCACGTATAGATCCCACAAGATTGAAGGAGTTTCCTTGACAGTTGGGACGCCTATTCGGGAGCAAACTTCACCGGTCATGGCGTTTCTCGGAAGTGCGTTTGTCGAGGACTACATGGCCAAGAGGCTGACTGTCGAACACGCCGGCTGGCGGACCCTTATGGATATAGTCGATATGTTACAGATTCCGAAGGCGCAGATCTATGGCGACGCGAGGTATGGGCATACTTTCGGAAGGTCGCTGGAGGATCTGGTTAAACGAGGATTGGTTGAATACCGGATTGTTCCAGGGGTAAGGGGTAGGGGTGGTAACGTGATGAAGGTCAGGGTCGCTTACGACAAGGAGCCCGTCAAGAAGATGGTGAACGAGTTGGCCCTAGCGCCAACGAAAACGCTAGAGGTCGAGCGCTTGAAGGCTCCTTAGAGAGATTCCCTCGAAAAGATGGTTAGGTTTTCACAAGGCTCCATGTCCGCGTGCTTGCTCAAAACGTAAACCCGAGTCTATGTTGGTCGGACGGGAGCCCGAGACAACTTCCCGAAAACCCGGAAAAATCATGGGCACTCATTATCTCGAGTTCGGGCGAATTAGGCTCAGGAAATTCTCTTTGGTGACTGAATGGGTTTTCTAAGGATGAAAACGCGACGATTCGTCTCAATCGACGCCAAAGAACGCTCATCTCGCACTTTGAAGGTGAGAACATATCTATTCTGACCCGGAAAAGACTCACCTATTTTTCCGAGAAGGGTCTAGACCGGTTTAATAATGAAAATTGTCTGCCCCCTTATCCTGCTGATATTGGCGGTCCTGATTGCTCCACCTCTTTCAGTCCCGAAGGTGAAAGCTGAAGACACAGGTGCTATCGTATGCTTAGTTGTCGTCATTGCCTGTCCTTCTGCCCCGGTAAACCTGAACCTGGGCGATTCTGTTAACAGTACTTCGCGTTCGATGGGAGCCTCTGAATGAAGAAGCTATGGCTGTTCGTCGCGGTTTTAGCAGTACTCGCCATAATTACGCTACCTCCCTTCCTGAAGACCGCCAATGCTTACCACCTTTACACGCACATATGGACTACGGAGAGTCTTTTCGCTGATTTGAATGACGGCGACGATGGGGTCAATATCAACGGAAGAGAGTATCCAGTTGCAATACCAATAGTCGAGGCTATACTGGGCTACCCGGACTTTTACAATGCAGGAGTGATCGGTCCAGACCTCTTTCCGGACATAGCCTATGGTCAGTCACTCATCCATCCGTCCCGGACGGGAGCGTATCTCACCACACTGTATAGTGAGGCCTGGCGCATTTTTGAGGACCCGCAGTCTCCCTACGGCGGACCTGCGAAGCTCGAGATCTTGGCTTTCACCTACGGCTATCTGACACATGCCGCAGGCGACACGTGGGCTCACACGTTGATCAATGATTTCTCGGGCGGAATTTTCCCGTCGTATCTGAACGTTCTAACAGACCCCACTGGGAGCTCGGCGCTTATCGCTATACGTCACACGGTGGTCGAGGCCTACATCAATAGCGCGACTCCCGGTTTTGATAGCCCCGACAGCCACGACCTGGACGAGGTTGCCGTAGTCTGCGATCCTCAGAACCCAGAGTACTACCATGACCCCAACCTAGACTCTGCCCTCGGAATTGCGAACACATATTACAAGTGTGACACGACCGTGCCGTCGACCCTGTTCGGGCAAGATGACACGATAGTACGCGACAGGAGCAATGTCGGGACACCGGGCATAGTCCTGCCGACCGGGGACGAATGGGACTCGCCCCACTTCGGTGGCGGTCCAGGGGTAAGCCAGTTCCTGTACGACACGTTAGTTAGTCCTACTGCAAAAACGCCCGACTTCGTTGATCCTAAGACCGGCGACCTTAGAGGATCGTGCCCGTTTCACCTGCCTACGGGTCCGGCAGGATGTCCCAACGGTCCGTACCAGAATTGGGACTCTTTCCTCAATCCACAGAACGACCGTGGCCTTGTGATCAACTTTTTCCTCAACTTGGAGGCCTCGCTTCAGATCGCGCAAGCAGGAGCCCAAGAAAGAACAACCTTCCCGAAATGCTTCGTAGATTTCCATGGTTGCGACCGTTCAATTGTAACAATCAATGTGCCCACTGTCCGCGGCCACTATTCATTGCAGGTTACAAGGTACCATGATCAGTGTTTAGACGACTCGTATGAGGCATCATGCGTTTCCGATCCAGATCGAGTGAATAGACCAGCTGGCTGCCTGTACACCACCGTCGACCCTGTGTACTGCTACGATCCGTCAGCACTTCCGGAAGATTTCTTCTCCGTTATAAAACTGGAATACCTCAACAGCTGGATTCCGGGGATCGACAACGGATTGAAACACTGGTCCGATTTTTGGCTTGGCTTCGCGAAAGGTTTCGCTGACCCTCAAACCTACAGAGACGCTCAGAACGATGCCTGCAAAAACATAGGAAGGGGAGCGGGGATTGAGACTGATGACCGGCTCAAATGCGAGATGAAAGTGTCAAAGCTCAAATCGATCAGCTATGCTCTGGAGCATCTCTACTCGAACGCCGCGGACGGAGAAACGTCTTTTGGGGATGAATATCTATGCCCGATGTTTGGCCCTCTGGCGGACGCACTTTGTGGGATAGCAGATCTTTCAGAGACAGTCAAGAAGGCGCTCGACGACTTCTTTAGCTGGCTGGGCCTTCGGAACCTGCTTGCTCCCATCATAGATTGGCTTCACGATCTCAAGGAGAGGTTCATCAATTTCGTTGTTGAGAGTTTCATTGGCGTAGACTTGGCGACGCTTGAACAGTTTACTCAAAACGTCACACAGTGGACGTGTGGACTGAGCAACTATGCGAGCGCGCCAACAGTAACTTTCCACCCCTTAGAAGTGATCAACTTTATCAAACGACTCGACGATCTCTTGGGATTGGGGCCCGGTCATCACTCGGTGTCGGAGGCTATGCTAGAGAATGCCCCCCAAGACTGCTTCTCCCTGGTAGACTCTGCCAAGTTTGACCCGGATAAGTTCGCTGCGTTCCGAAACACCGAAGTCATGGCCAAACTGCTCGTCTTGGACGGGAGCACTCTCAACCAAATAGTAGGCAACAACCTCGCGGCCGACGGTGTGATTAAAGATGCAAGTCTCGTCCATGTTTACAATGACACGGATCCGTTCCGCAAAGTGGTCCTACACAATGGCCCTGCCAACATAATGCTCGACTCGTTACCGCGGTCGCGACTTACGTGCGTTTCCGGGAGTTGCGCAAGTTTCTGGGATGCAGGTGACCCCTGGCTCGAGCTAATCGACGGGGACCACGCTTGGCGTCAAGACGGATTGCCCAGGTTCTGCCAGCCCGACCCACCACCCGTCCAGCCGACACTAGGGCACGCTGCCCCCGAGTCCTGCAGCTCCCATCCGGGTGCGACTCCTCGGTTCGTGGGGTCGGCATGGTGGGACCCGAATGGGCATGGGCTCGACATGCCCAACGCAGGCACGGGGAGATTCCCACTATGGGAAAGCTGCTTGGCCCGCCCCGCATTCCGGGACCTGTTCAAAGACTGGGAGAACGGGCCGAGCAATTTTCCGGATCTGGGGGATGCATTATCGCCCGACCCAAGTGTGGTTACTGCGCCAAGTGTCAGCCTCGACTCAACCGGGCCCTCATACTCTCAAACGAACAGTCTAGGTATTTCGTACAGGTTCGTAGACGAGAATAACAAGTTTAGACTTTCCGCGACCGACGATGTCTTTACTCCGAACCAGCTCACCGTCTTCTACAATATTCACAAGAGCGATTCCGTCGTGCCGCCACATGAAGCATTTCAAATCTCAGCCAACGGAGGAACATTCTCTATTCCATCATCCTCACCTAGCGGAATCTATAATATTGATTTTTGGGCAGGTAGCCCATGCGCGGACTCCCCAGTCCAAACAATCACATTCTTCTTCCTTAACGGTCCGCCTAGACCGCCCACACTTCTTGACCCGGAGGATAAAACTAACGAATCGTTGGTCGGAGGTGTCAGCTGGACAATGGGATCGTTGACGTACGACGAACATACAAACAAGCCCGTGTACAATCCAGACCCGGGAATAGCCACCTTTAGGGTCCAAGTGAGCGAATCACCAACGTTCAGTGGTTATTCGGTGGACGCAACTGTTCAAGCTGACTACGGAGGGGGGTTCATCCCGCAACCACCATCCATCCCGAGCTACACCTTCAATCCCCCACTTCCGGACGGGACGTACTACTGGAGAGTCAGTGCCACCGACATTGCAGGCCATGTCGGACAATTCAGCACCCCGAGAATGTTCACGGTGGATACCCTTGCTCCAACAATCTTCCCTCCCTTCGTGTGCGACTTTGTCCAAGGAACTAGACTCTGCCAAAGCCCACTCACTATCGTTGCCGGGGGATCCTATGACAACAAGCTCATGGTAGTGTCAGGCGGGACAGACGACACTTGTTGCCCTACCATCATCGGAAGCGGCATCCACAGAGTAACCGCCCAGATCATTGGACCCGCCAGTTCCAACTCAGTTCTGGCCGAAACGGAACTCACGTTGTCCAAAGTGACCAACGATTGGCGGGGGAACTTCACGTTCACCGGAACCCTTCCAGAAGGATTATACACAGTAAAAGTCGTCGCAACGGATTGGGCGGGAAACCATTCCGAAGCCGTAATCGAGGGGCCCGTCCTGTACGATCACACGCCTCCTGTACTTACCATTCCACAAACGATAACAGCGGAGGCCTCGAATCCCGTCGGCACGCAGGTACCCTTCACCGCTACCGCGGTTGATAACGTAGACGGTCTGGTCATTCCCAGCTGTGCACCCACGTCAGGATCAACCTTCCTCTTGGATATCTCAACCACCGTGACTTGCAGAGCCTATGACAGAGCAACCAACTTTATGGACGCCAGCTTCGTGGTGACGGTGGTCGACACTGCTCCGCCCAGCCTAACCGTACCTTCTGCTATTACCGTAGAGGCGACAGGTCCGCTGACAACAGTTACCTATGCAGTCTCGGCCTCAGACCTAGTGGACGGGAACGTGCCTGTCCAATGCTCTTCCCCTTCAGGCTCACTGTTCCCATTGGGTGGGACCATGGTGACGTGTACAGCAAAGGATAGACATGGGAACGTTGGAACATCCAGCTTCTCCGTAACTGTGAGGGATACGACTCCTCCGAAGACGACGATTACATCAGCCATGGACGGAAACAGCTATCCGGTCACTAACGGTGGGACAACCCTCTCACCATCCATTACCTTCAGCGTTAGGGGTACCGATGCAGTTGCTCTGGCCTACTTCGAATGTAGCCTTGATACTCTGACCTTTGCACGATGCTCGTCCACCCCGAACTACACCGGACTCTCAGTCAACCTACACACATTCAAAGTTCGAGCTATCGACTCGTCAGGAAACGTGGACCCAATTCCCGACAGCTTCGCCTGGACAATCATCACGCCGGGACAAGCGGCAAAGAATCTCATCGACACCGTGAAGAGCATGAATCTTCAGCCGGGAGTTAACGCCAGTCTGACAAACATGGCTCGGCGAGTGTCAACACTACTGAACGACAATAACCCCAGCAATGACCTTTCAGCCTGCACCGATCTCGATAACTTCATCAGGCAAGTGAACCTATACGAATCGCAAGGAAAACTCACCCAAACCCAAGCTTCTCAGCTTCGAACGCAAGCCTCCCTCCTCAAGACAAAGCTGGGTTGCCCATGAGGAGGAGGATTGTAGGTTTGTCACTGCTTCTCTGTTTCCTATCAATAGCCTCTTCAGTTTGGGTCGCTTTACCATCTGTGTTTGCAAAACAAGGCTCCTCGTTTAATCCCGAGGGACAGTCGTCGACACTCCCCGTTTCGCATGAAAATGTCAGAACATCAGTCATGGCTACCCCATACGCGGGTGCCCTTGGACCGGATTGAGCGGCGCTCAGTTCTCTGTTCATATAACCGAAAACATCATCCTCTTGAACGAGAAGAAAAGTAACGCATCGATCGTGATTACCGTTCCTCCAGGCGCTGTCGCAGAGCTTTACAGGAGATTCTTCGGAGCACCTGCTGGTCTACCCCTCGGCTCCCAGATTCCGATTCCGGAAGAGTCGCCCACTGGAGAGACTAGGCAGCAATTCTTGGATTCAATTACGAACCAGCAGTTGACAGGGCTGGGTCTTGAAGTTGATCTTCACGAATCATTTCTTGTCCCAAGGACGACAGGCGGAGAATTCGAGGTCGTAATGCGAGGCCCGGCGACATTCGCAAGAGACTATTCAACCGACCGCGCGGGTTCAGGGTTTGTCCGACATGTGGCCGTGGGATTCCATGGTATGAACGCTACTTCGAATGCAGAGCTGCTGTTCGAAACATTGACCTTCGGTCAAATGATGCTTCAATCCCTGCAAGGCTCGCACGTATTCACGTCGACGTGGGAGACTTCGATTCACTTTCCCTCGGAGGCTGTCCTGCTTAACCCTGATGAACTTTCAAGGCTCAACTGGAAAGTGGAGTTCGGACCAGACATGTCAAGCACGGCCAAAGTCACGGCGGGGAAGAAGTCGACAGTCGATGTGGAAGAAACCACGACAATAGGGGATGGCGACATCACTGCCAATCCCCAAGTGCTGATGTCAGAGTTATCCGGTTACAAACAGTTTGAACTTGTCATTCAGTTCCCTGCCGCCGGTACTTCTCCTGACGGGGCTATCGTTCCTGATTCCTCGCAGCCTGCACAGGAGCCCACCCCTATGGTGGGAGATGATGACCCCGACCTCAGCTTTTCAAAAGACTTCAGGAATATTTCTCATCCAAAGTTTGATGTCCCCTTAATCGACGCGAGTGACACAGACCCGGCCACGGGCATTACTTCCAAGCTCTCTGCCACCGTCATTGTGGACGCTCTGCTGGATCTCGGGCTTCATCTAGACCTTAAGGCCAGTGTAAGTTTCTTGGATGGCTTTCAGGCAACTGCTTTCTCTGCCTATTTTTCAATGAAAATGAATGCCACAGTCTCTTTCCACCAAACGCTTGTCGGCGTTGGCTGGAAAAAGGACCTTGCGCCATCGGCTTCATCCCCGTCTGGATAGACTTCGTTCTGGGGGCGGGCGCAAAATTGACGCTGAACACCAACGGCGCACTAAACATTGACTTTTCTTGGAAGATCCAATCAGAAATGAAGGAAGGCTTTCAGTGGATTAGGGGGAGCGGGTTCAGCGGCATATCGGAGGATACCACGACAACAACCCGCAAGGGACCTACCATAAGTGCGCAGCTCGGGCTAAGCTTGATAGGAGAGCTTCCTATCAAATTCAAAGCGCTCCTGTATTCTCTAGTCGGGCCCCAAGTCGTGGTTTACCCCTACGCTCGGATCGATGCGAGCGTCTCTGGATCCGTCACTAACGGTTCCCCTAGCGAGAGTGCAAATTGGGATGCAATCTTAGGAATCAAAATAAAGATATGCGTAGGTATCAACTCGAACGTAGCTGGGACATGGCTCGGAAAGAAAATCCTCGGCTTTCTCAATGACGGCCTTTGTTCCAAAACGACTTTGTACCAGCTCGACAAGCAACTAGTAAAATGGACCGGCTCTTACGTCTTGGGAGCCCCGCCTTTTGCCCTGTCGACAAATAGCGTTCTATCCTCGCATCAATTTTCCCCAGGAGAGAACATTCAGGTTCCTGGAGAGGTCACCGGAACGGACGGCTCAGGAGTGAATGGAGCTGAAATTGACGCCATAGTCACAAGCGATGGACCAGCTTGGGAGTGTATTCCAAACGGCACGACTGATCCCGAAGAGGGATGCACCCTGTCAAACGCTGGGCTTGGGATTGATAATTGTTTTACAACGTCTCCCAACTGCACTGGACCATTTCCGCTAAGTGGTGGCTGGGACTGTCTCCCGACATTCAGGTCCCCAGGGCATCCGTATTGTGACATTGTGCAAGGCTTCTTCGTGACAATAGAGACAACAACCACAGATTTCACGGGGACCTTCAACTTGAACCTTGTCGCTCCTTATTACATCGGAGACTTTTCAATAGAGCTTTCTGCTAGTCATGGAGCTTTCACCGCCGGCCCAGAATACTTATTCTTCAGTTCAAGAACTCCAGACATCACTCCTCCACTGGTAGACCCAATTGTTGTACTTTTCGACCAGAATGTCACGTTGTCACAGCCTGCGAGCATCCTTAGCCAAGGCTGGTATTCTGGCAACGTCACAGTCTTATGGCAACCCAGCGATCCCGAATCATACGTCCAATCAACCTCTGATTGCGAGTCGGTGGGTCTTGTCAATGACACGCTCGGGACAACTCTGACCTGTACGGCAACTGATTCCTCCGGGTTGTCAAACTCAACATCTGTGACTGTCCGAATCGATAACTCTCCGCCGATCATAAATCCCGTTGTCACTTCAACAGAACCAGTCTACAATAATTCGGGCTGGTATCGCGGAAATGTCACCGTGGACTGGGAAATTTCAGACCCCCAATCAGGGATAGGCTCGACCCAACAATGCTTCGTCGAATTCATGAATCTTGGCCCTCAATGCGTAAGTTCTGCAGAACCTTGTAGTCCCACCACTTTCACTGGTGAAACTAGCCTTCTGCTAGTATTCCTGCTTTGTACTGCGGTAAACAAGGCAGGCGTAGCATCTTCAGCACTTGTGAGCGTTCGGATCGACAAAACACCTCCAGTAATCACCGGATCAAGGACGCCCAGTCCAAACCCAGATGGTTGGAACAATCAAGACGTGACGGTCGCTTTCACGTGCGGGGATGCGCTGTCGGGAGTAGCCATGGTTACAGCTGGTGCGCTCAACAACTTGCCCGTCACCTTGAGTAGTGAGGGCTCGGGTCAGTCTGTGATGGGACAGTGCATTGACAATGCCGGCAACATAGCCGAAACGACAATTGGTAATATCAATATTGACAAGACGCCTCCCACGATAACGGGCTTTAGGTCCCTTCCGGCAAACATGTTTGGCTGGACCAATGACAATGTCATGGTTCACTTTGATTGCACAGACGGACTCTCTGGGCTATCCTTTGGTTCTCAACCGGCCGATACTCTTGTCTCGACTGAGGGAGCAGGGCAGTTTATCCTTGGGACGTGCACAGACTTAGCGGGTAATTCGGCTTCTTCGGTTGTAGGACCGATTAGCATTGACAAGACCGCTCCCAGCTTAAATGTAACGGCGGA
>WNGN01010812.1_pt1 | contig 15408 bp, 16 predicted proteins | sample 5400561 | NCBI WGS metagenome assembly WNGN01 (sample SAMN13153379, study PRJNA577476) | soil metagenome | isolation source: 115 cm soil or saprolite under Garry oak tree replicate 2 | place: USA:California | collected 2016-06-15
GCGTGAAGTCTTGTGACGAGTGCCTTTTTTGGGCGCAGTGGAAAGTCGAAGACGAAGAGACGAAAGAAATCCATTTTTTCTGCAAGATGCACAAAGACGTTTTCTTGGAGAATCATCCCAATGCCAAAGCCGTGTTTTGCGGAGTAGTCATTGCCAACACCTAAAATCTCGATACCCAACCTGGACGCTATAACCAAGGCTGACGTGAAGACCGGTGAAGCGCTCGCCAAGGTTCAGACCTACATAAACGCCAACGTTGCCCCTGCCGCTGGCAACAAGACGCCAGCGCCAAGTTTCATAACCCCAGGTGTGCCGCCAGGGTAAATGCTCAGGATAAGGCCATTTCTTGACAGTGATTCCGAGGCCATCAAAAGTCTGCACGCTGCTCAGGGACTTCCTTACGAAATACCGGATTGGCGAAGATCTGAATTCCTTGTCCGCGCAGTCGTAGAGAACGGCACTGGCCCTGAGATGGCTCTGTTCCTTCGCAAAACCGCTGAGACATTCCTAATTTTTGACCCTCGCGCGCCGAAACGTGAAACCATCGGCAGGATTCTAGCGCTGACGAAAGAGTGCATGGGCACGGCAAAACGCGCTGGCCTTTCAGACGTGCATTGCTGGCTAGCTCCAGAAATTGAGCCGAAGTTTGGTGGGCTGCTCCTTCGACTTGGCTGGAAACGCGAAGCATGGGTTAGCTATTCGCGGAGGATTGAGTGATGAAAAAGAAGGGCGGGTAACTATACGGCGCGCGGCCAAGCGGGTGCGAGTGATGCCAACCGACGAATGACAAATCAAGTCGCTGGCGCTGAAGGAACGCAGGCCAACGCCCTTGAATCGAAGCTGATTCCCTCGTATGAAGGAATGATGAACGAAGGATATCGCCCCGAAGAATTGAACGCCATGCGAACATCTGGCATGGGTGGAGTAGCAGCTGCGGCAGATACGGCAGGCTGGATGGGAGAGAACCGCGCTGCAAGAACGGGGAATGCCGCGGGAGTCGGCGCCGAAGAATCGCAGCTTGCCAGGGATAAAGGCGTCTCGATGGGCAACGAAGCCGCGAATATCGAAATGGCAAACGCGAACGAGCGCAGCGCTAACCGAAAGTTTGCACTCAGCGGCGAGCAGGGACTTTTCGGAACGAATACCGGAGCGATGGAATCAATGTACGGCCTAGGGCCCAAGTTTTTGGAAGCCAGGGCTGCAGGGAAGAGCGGCGATGAACTCGGCATGGCCTGGATGAACACCATGCTGGGCAAGGGCGGCCCAGCAGATACCGTGTTTGGGCAAGGTAACTGATAATGGCGTTTGACACCGAACTTGATGACGATGTTGGCCTAGACGACCCGGAACGCCGCAGGCTTCTCGGCATGGCCATGACAGGCTCAGCAGCGCCGCCTGCAGGACCTATCGGGCTTGGCCCTGACCAAGGTGACGTGCCACCGCCAGTTAGACAGCCAGCGAGCCTGCCAGCGCGAAGTATGGCGATGCCAAGCGAGCCGCCACCAATCCGGCAGCCAGGTCCCGCAGGCATGCGCGAACAAGCAATGCTTCGCCAAGGGCCGCCCGAGTATCACGGCTGGAGGCGAGCACTAGACGTTCTTGGCAGGGCGACAGTGCCAGGGCGCGCGATTGAAGAGGGTACTGGACTCGGAACGCTTGGCTATCAGTCACGCTTGGGACAGGCTGCAGGCGCCGCAAATGAAGAGGAAAAACGTGCAGCAGCACCGCTGAAGTCCGCTGCCGAAGAAGCCAGAATCAAGCAGTTTGACATGGTTCCGGTGAAAGTGCCCTGGCAGGATGAACCAATCTACGTGCAGAAGAAAGACGCTGCTGGAATCGAACGCCAGATCCTGGCCGGGCAGACCGCGCGGGACACGACTGGTACGAAAACCGGTAGCGCTGAGAAGATTGCAATCTCAGGTATGACCGAACAAGTTGCACCTGGGGGAGCCATTCCACCGAAGCCAGGTCTTGCCGCCCAAGGCCGTGCTTCGCAAGCCAGCGTTATTGACCGTGCCTCTGACGGACTTATAAAAACAATCGAGGCACACAAAGAAAAAATCGGGAACGTCGAAGCAATCCTCAAAAGTGCCTTCCTAAATACGCCTCTTGCAGACAAAGAACTTTCTGGAGTGGCGACTGAGATTGCTTCATACGCAGCTCTTCAGCCAGCAATGCATGGATTCAAAGGCCAGGATGCACTGCATGAGTTCATGAAGATCATTGGTGGAATCCCCAAGGATGCCGATGCCTTGATTGCTTCTATTCGAGCAATTCAGAAGACGGCGGGATATGTAAATCCCCGAATCGGTCAAGCCGATCCTCCGCGGCCCCCAGGTGTTCCCGAAGGCGCTAAGTTTAATCACGAGACACGCAGATGGCAGATGCCGACGACGCCCAAGCCGTAACCGAGTGGGACGAGAAAGGGAATCCCATCAAACCGCAAGCCGCGGGTGTGATGGAATGGGACGAGCACGGCAATCCGATTGGCGGACCGACAACACCCCCCGCGCATGAAGGTGCCTTACCTGCCGGTTCTTACCAGAATCGTCCAAAGGGACCAGTCCTGAACGCAAACGAAACGCCCACTCGTACAGCAGCCAAAAGATTCCTAGGGGCAATCGGTGGACTTGGAGAACACGGCGAATTGGCCGACTCGACACTCGGGACTTTTGCGAATATCCCAAAAAGCGCAGGACGGTTTATTGCGAATGAATGGGAACAACCGACCGTGGGCGGACGACGCGGAATATCAACTCCCCTTTCGCCTGGGCAAACTACGACCGCTCGCCTACTCTTCCCATTTCATCTCGGTGCGCGCGGCCTTGAAGGTATAGCAGGCAGCGCAGAGAGCGCTGGCGCGGACGTCTACCAAGGCGTCAAGCGCAATGATCCGCGCGCGGTAGCTGGCGGGGTTGGGGAAGCTGCTGGGACTATCGGACAAGTTGAAGGCGCAGAAGCTACAACCGGTCTACTTAAGCCCAGCCTTCGCTTGGCTGGGAGAGTACGTGAAGGCATCGGCGGGGCTATTCACGATCCTGCTACCGGGATAATGACCAAGGGAAGTGAAGCCCTTTCTCGCGGCGGAGGTGCAGCTCTTGGGGGAGCGGCTGGCGCGGGTCTTGGTTCAACTCTTGGGCCAGGAGGAACCTATGCAGGTGCCGGTATCGGCGCTACCTCAGGCGGTCTTGCAGGGCCAGCGCTGCTAGAGAAGGCATTCCCCGAGCCCACATCTCGAATAGCCGCCAGAGAAGAATTTGCGCAGACTAAGACGCTCACGGAAGCTCAGGAAGCGGCCGCAAAAGAAAACACGCAACGAGCAAGAGCCGCAAAAGTCGAACAAACGAGATTGCAGCGCGAAGTAGACAAGGCGGCCAAGGAGGCCGAGGACGCCAGAAATCAGCATGCCGAAGACCTCATGCGCCGCCAAAAGGAACAAGACGCTCTAGACAGAGAGGAAAAGCGCGCGATTAGAGAAGCTCAAGACGCTAGGGACAAGCCAGCCGAAGACCTCATGCGCCGAGGGAAAGAGCAGGATGCCCTTGACAAAGCGGCTGAAAAGGCTGCCAAAGAAGCTAAAGACGCCCACGATCAACATGCTCAAGACTTGGTAGACCGTCAAAAAGAGCAGGATTCTCTTGACGCAAAACACGCAAAAGCGCTGAAAGCACTAGAGGACGCGCGCCAGAAGGAACTTGCTGCAAATGAACAATTTATAGAGCAAGACGCGGCGGCCAGGAACAGACGCGGTGGACTCCCGCAAGGCAGCCCGAGACCATTCTCAGGACCACGCACAGTCGGCGGCCTCGGGCGAAGTATCATCCTTCCAGGCGAAACAATAGACCCTGAAGCGGTGAAAAACGCAGGGTCAGCCGCCCAAGCTACTGCCGAACGCTTACAGGAATTGGCTAGGTTCGGAGATAAGGCCGCTGCCGACGAACTGGTACGCCGCCGAATCGCAAGAACTGGCTCTCCAAGGCCGATTGACTATGGCCGAGTGCCGCTGCCTCAGAATCCAGCTGAACCACCGCCAATTCGAGTTAACCGCGAGCCAGTTACGCCTCTACGCGGCCCCGTAAGTGTTGGAATAACAACAGAAACCGATGTAAACGGTACTCGCTGGGCTATTTCGAAGGATGGCTATCGTGTTTCGATTCCTAAGCGTATCCCCGATGCTGAAATTGAGGAGTACGCTGGACCGAAGCTAGCCGAACAGAGGAGAGGTCATAAAGGTCTTGGAGGATTGAAACAGTAAGAGAAAATCAAGAGAGAAGAAGGAATTTTTCCCTCAAAGAACCATGAAAGTGCTTTTAGCACGGGTTTTGCCAAAGTTTTCAACAGGCGAGGGGAGTTTTTTACCCATCACACCTATTCGATGTAACTTTTTGTTACATTCGTTGATTCTAAAAGAGGAAAGTTTTCCTCGTACTAGAAGTACGTATGTAACAAAACTACCCAAGGTGTTTCGAAAGGTTACAAAAAAAAGATGAGTCGCTGCAGAATTCTCTTGACACTGGCCGCGTTGCTCTGGCCATCGCTGGCATTCGGTCAACTTTCGAGGTTCGACACCATTACGCTTTCACCATCCGGCCTGCCGGTTTCGGTGAACGTGTCGGTCTGTAATTCCCCGGGGCTCATAACTACCGCAGCGCAGGTGACGGGAAACGCTGCCATTCTTACAATGGCCTCGAACCCGATCACCGCGGGCTTTGTCGCCAACCAGTCAATCGTAGTTTCTGGCTTCACTGGCGGGGATACCTACTTCAATTCAGGGACTCTGGCGCCGTTCACCTCGACCGTAACAATCACCGCTGTAAGCGCGACGACGATCATATTTCCGCTGACGCACGCGAATGCCAGCGCTGCGACTAACGGTAGCGTATTCCAGCTTGGGACTGGCTCGACGCCATGCGCACCGTTGGCGTCAATCTTCAGCAATGCTGCCGGAACGGTTTCGATTGCTCAGCCAGGATTGACCAGCTCAGGGACGGGAAATGTCGGGTTTTTCGTGGCTGCCGGAAACTACCAGGTAGAGTACTCAGGGAGCACGATTGGCAGCACTTTGCAGCCGCTGACTTTGGCTTGCCCTCTTACCGGTGCTTGCGCCTTCACAGGACCACAGACAGTTGGAAAGTGGAACGGGAATTGCATTGTAGATGGCACAGCGAACGCCACGCTTGCTGCAGCTATTATCTGTGCGGGAACATCCGGGGTTATCGAAATTCCGATGTTCGCAATGCCTAGCTTCACGACTGCCACAACAGCGGAACTCTGACCATTAATGGTCCGATAATCGCCCCGCCGATACAGATTTTTTGCGGGACGGGAACCATTGTTCTGGGAACGCAATCGGGGCCACAAAGAGCTATCTGGTTTCCTGGTGCGGACATCATTGCGAAAATGGGGAATGTCTACGCCGCGCTTCCCACTTCGCCAGCTTCCAATTTGGTTTGGGTAGACCCGAATCCTAATGGTGGCTGCTGGACGGCTACTTCCACCGTCTCGTTCACGAGGGTAAACGTCTATGCCATCTTCAAAGGATTTGGAGCGAGTGCAGGGACCAATACATGTCCGGATGGCGGAACGACCATCAACTACACTCCCACAAGCGGAGCGGCGATCACAGTGGACTGGACACCTTTGGCGGGAGGCGGGCAAGCACCCGGTGCGGGATTCGAGGATATAGCTATTTTGAACAATAACTGCCAGACGGCAGCAGGATGCGGAGGAACAGCCACGGCTTTCAGTGTCGGCACGGCTGGAAACGGCGGAATGCAGGCTGGGTTATTCAGAAACATCAAGGTATCAGGGTTTCAAAATTGCATTACCGTCAACAATGGCACTAGTTGGGGCATGGAATACGACCAAGTTTGGATGACCTACTGTGGAACGGGACTGAACTACGCGCAGGCAAACGAGGGATTTAACTGGTTTGGCGGTGGCTGCTTGCAATGTGGGACTTCTTTGTCACTTACGAATGCATTCGACGCCAAATTCTTCGGCCCGCATCTTGACGGCAGCACTACGGCGGACGTTGTGCAGATCGGCAGCGTCGTCACGATGTCGGGAATGCATTCAGAGGATATCGCCACAACAAACTGCGTGCGCTGGACGAACAGCGGAGGGCAAGCCATTATCCTGGGCGGGACCATGCTTGAGGATAATGCTACCAGCAACTGCGCATCGCCCTGGATCAGCGGAACCGGCAACTGGTACATCCATGGGCTCAACATAAGTTCTCTCGGCAAAACTTTTACGACGCTGTTTTCTCTCAGCGGAACGTACGACATCGAGGTAATCAATAGCAGCCCTACGGTTCTCACTCCCTGCCCCACTTTCTCTACCAGCGGCAACTGTTCGGAAATTTCAACAGGAGCACGTGGCACGTACAAGAATTTTCAAAAGTTGGGACTCGGAACTTCCACCGGTCCGTACAATCTCCTCCCAACTGCTGGTAGCGGCGGCGGCTCCGCTACTTTTCCCAATGCTAGTGGTACGGTTCCGTTTCTTGGTACAGCGCAAACGTGGACCGCCCTGAACAATTTCACTGGCGGCTTGCAGGTCAATGGAGTTTCAGTAGCAGGACTTTTCACCTCCACCAACGTCACTCCTGTCACCGTCAGCGCCAACACGACCGGCGACCAAAACCTGATGGCCATTACGATCACGGCAGGGGCACTGAATTCCATCTCGCGCACGCTCCTGATTCAGCTTGCTGGGGTGTATTCGACGCCAGCAGGCTCAACCGCCGTGCTCACGCACAAGCTGAAATTCTGCACCGTCTCGGGCTGCGGCAGCGGCACAGTCATTACGCTTGCGACCTGGGTAACTACCGCATTAGGAGCAATTCAAGTTACCAACGACCCCTACAACGTAACGTTGAACGCCTCGACGCAGACGGCAGGGGCCTCAGCAGCTTTTGAGGCACATGGTAATCTGACGATTGACCTATCGGTGCTAGCCACGGCAGCCGAATCGGTCTTTGCCGACAATAATACGGCAACCGTTGGAACGATTGACTCGACAGCACAGCTTTTCTTGCAGCATACCGTAGCGTTCAGCGCGGGCAGCGCGAGCAACACGGACACTGACCGGCAAATGATTGCGGATACGGTAGACTAGGGAAAATTCAGATGAGCGAACTCTCTGTGGTACTTCTTTGCGGCCTCGTCATAGGCACGGGCTGCGTCTTGCACAGAATGGTAGTAGCCAAGAGAAATTTGTTTGTAATTCTGCTTTATCTTCGCAACCCACTTCTTTTCATTTTTGGCCCACGATACACCGCGGAATCCACTCGTATTCGTGCAGCGCATCCTTTGACTGCGAACGTTTTGCGCTCGCGTGCATTGCCGCAAATTCTCTTTTCGGTAGTCCAAGGTATTGTGGTTGATGTGGTCCGCTTCTTTGTCTCCGAGGATAAGCCTATGCATCCCAATCCGTCTATTTTTGATCGTTGTCATTGCGTAGAAGCTCTTCGTGGTCTTACGCCAAGCGGCATGCCAAGCCCACTGAGAAAGGCGCTCGAAGTCCTCAGCGTCAACTATCGCAACTTGATTTTGAGTAAGAGCGATAAAGCGGTAGGCTTCGTCAAGCGGCTGAGTGACTGCGCATCTTGGTTGCGCGGTGAATCTTGCCATCGGTCCTCCTCACAAGGACTGGTGCAGCTCAGCCGCCATATTATCACCATAGCAACCCTGTCGCTAGTTTTCATCCCGATAGCGAGGTCCCAAGGCCAAAACTTTGGAGCAGGCGGCGGCGTTTCCCCTAACTCGCCCATCCCGGCTAACCAGCAACAAGGGCCTGCTTACAACGTCCGAAACTACGGCGCGGTGGGAGATGCCAAGTCATCGCGGAATTGCTCCTTCACGAATACTCTCAGCACGGTGACGAGCACGGATAGTCCTTGGATTGCTGGCGATGTCGGTAAGAAGTTTCAGGCATCCGTAAACGGGACATCCGAGTTTGGCTCCGCGGGATCGCAGACCGCCCAGGTTACGATCACCGCATTCAACGCTGCGAACTCTATCTCCGTAAGCCCATCCACCGCGAACCAGACTGGTGTCGGTAATTGCGTATGGTACACCCAGCAGGATCATACGGCTATTCTCGCTGCTTACACTGCCGCCGATTCCGGCACGGGCAAAGGTTTTAACCCGGGCTACAACTCTCCAACGCTCGTGCATCCTGGACGAGTCATCATTCCCAGAGGCGGATATGTCGTATGTGGAGGAATCTACTACGACATCAATCATGTCAGCGGTAACAACGTTGAAGCTGTATCTATGGTCGGTGAGCCGGGCACTGATATCTATGTTGCTCCGTGCTTTGTGCCAAATGCAAACGCTGGACTTGGCGGGCTGATCGGCGCGTATCAAAGCGAGCACGCCGAATTTGGCTACCTCAACATTTGGGGAATGACCTTTACTAACACCAACATGCAGGCAGGGCAACCGTTATTCGGAATGAATGCCTCCGGGAAGGCCTGGATTCACGACATCGGTATCTACGAATGGGGCAGTTCCGTCGGGGGGCAGGTCTCTGCTTTTGGTTTGATAGCTACAAGCGGGTTGAACCGGATAGATAATTTGCAAGTTCAAACTGCTTCCGCTAGCGACGCCAGCATTGGATGCTTTTTCAATAACGTTGCCGTTGACATTTTCAGCTCGTTTTGTTCCAACCATAGCATCAACTTCTATGTGTCGAATTCCGGGCAGCGCACGGCAATAGGCCCGCACTTCGTTCTGCACGGATACCAGAATGACGAGGGCGGGTCGAACGGAGTTTCTGCATTCCAGATCGTGAATTCTACAGTGAACTGCCTGGGGTGTGAACTGCTGAATCCAGGCGGCGGCGGAAGTTCAGTAAGTGTGGATACGACCTCCTCGTTCTACTTGACTGATAGTTCTCTCTACACCTACAACACCGATACAGGGAATTCCAGTTCGCTGGTATTGAGTGGCAACGCCCAGGTCTATGCTACAGGCTCCAATTTCTCGGGGAACAACGCGAGCGCTGCCATCGCTGGACCAAGCACATCGAAGTTTTTCGACCTCGGCGGGAATCTGTTTTTCAATCAAGTCGCGGGCGTTCTGACTCCTTGCACCGCTGCGAATATCCTTACTACGTGCGGTTTTTCTGGGGGTGTTACTCCAGTATTTCCATTGGCGCCTACCGCGCAAACGCAGCTCGGCGGCCAGCAAGTGGTGAACGGCGTGGTTCCAACCAGTTGCACGATAACGGGAAATGGAACAAGTACGTGTGCTTTTGATACCGGCTCTACCGATGCGGCAGGCCGCATCACAATTACAGCAGCAGGAACAACGACCGCCGTAGGATTAGTTTCTTTCAATTTCAGCAGAACGTATGGAACGAACAGCACGAACTGCTCCGCGAACTACTTGAGCGGGACTGGCACTTGGGCTATCGGGGCCGTGGCTCCCATTTTCATCACCAACACGACGACAGCGGCATCGTTCAACATCAACAATGCTGGAACGAATTTGACGGCGACGAGCACATACAAAGTAAATTACACCTGTTATGGTCAATGATGCCCAACGACAAGCCCAAGCCTGAGCCCAAACCCAGCGTGCCGACACCGGACAATTTCGGATTAGTAGCTAAAGCCGTCTTCGACATGCGCGGCGAACTTGGCAAGCAATCTCAGTTGTGCGAAACACTGGACCGCCACTACATGGAGCAGCGCGAGGATATACGCACGCTGGAAAAGCTTGTCGAGACGCAGGTGCTGGAGCTGAAAACATCAATCAAGGCGATGAACCGCACGATGTATGCCGGATGGATTCTTCTGCTTGCAATGGGAGGCGCTGTTGCTTGGTTGATCTTGAGGGTGTGGGAGATTTTATTGCCATTCCTGCAGGTAAAGCTGGGACTCCCAGCCAGGTAAAATCCAAAAATGGAGCTGCGAACCAATGAGCAAACTCAGGGACGCAAAGACGAACGCAGAACGGGCAGCGGCCATGCTACTGACGTTTATTGAGAAGAATTCGGCCTACAATGCACGAGTCCGTGCACAGGGCAAAGAAGAGAAGCATTTCACTTTGGCGGAACTCGGAAGCATGATCCAACCATTCCTTGACCTGGCTGAAATCCAAGCGCAAAAAACCGAAGTGTCGGCCGGCAAGGTTATTGGCGTAGCGCTGCGCGAGAAATCCCTGCATGATTTGAAGGAGCGAGAAACTAAAGCGCTCTTTGACATTGCCGAACTCATCCGCAGGGCGGAAACGCCTCTTGACGAGGGAGCGGCCAGTGCCTGAATCCCGCACAGAAACTGGTGTATTATTTGAGTCATGCCATACAAAGACCCTGAAACACGGCGACTAAAGCAGGTTGGATATTCTCTAGCTTACCGTCTCAGGCATCTTGAACGAGCCCGAGAAATAGGACGACGTTCTTATTACCTTCATGGGCAGACTTGGAAAAAGAAAACGCCGGAAAAGGCCCGGCTTGCCTATCAGAATTGGGTAACTGCAAATAGAGAAAAGGCCCGTGCGCATTGGGCACTCAACGGTGCTGTCAGGTACGGGAAAATTACTAAACCAGAGAGTTGTGAAAAGTGTTTGGCGACTGGATGCCGTATCGAAGGCCATCATCACAGGGGTTACGCAAAAGAGTTTTGGCTTGATGTGGTATGGCTTTGCCGTCCTTGCCACAATCTAGAAAAAAGAAACAGACCATTCAAACCACGCTCCCGAGGAAGATAATGGGCAAGTCCATTGATGAACTCGCAAGTTACATGGTTCCGCTGGTCGAACAGCTCCTGAAGTTGGCGACAGAAGCAGGGCTTGACCCTATTATCGAAGATACGGGCCGCACGCCTGAAGAGCAGGACGTGAAGCTCACTCAAGGTGTTTCTTGGACAAAGAGATCAAAACACTTGCCGCAATTACCGGAGATGAAGAGCGAAGCCATTGATATCGTTCCGCGAGCCTGCATGGCACTGAAGTTTTGGGGCTGGAATGGCGATGCTGGAACAAGCCATCCGCATTGGGCCAAACTGATCGAAATAGGCGAATCTTTGGGCCTGCACTGTGGAGTGCATTTCCCGGTTGCCGACCCTGGACATTTTCAGTTTGTACATCCGCCAGCTGACAGTATTTTCACCTGAGTTAATGGAGGAAACCATGAACAAAGCTATCGCGGTACTGAAAGCTCACTCGCCAGCCATCCTCGCCTTTGGCCTCGCCTTTTACGCCCAGTTCGCCACTACGATTGCCGCCTGGATCACCGCGCACCCGAAGTACGCGAGCTGGGGAACTGTGCTGACCTTCGTGATTGGCTACTACATGAAGTCGCCGCTGTCGGCACCGGCCCCAGCACAGACCACGGCGCCAGCCGCGAAGCCATGAACCTGCTGCAATTCCCAGATCCGGTAGCATGGTATCAGGGTGCAAAGAACGCCGGGCTCGAGCGCGAGGAGGTGAACGCCTTTGTCAGCGCCGCATACAGCGGACAGTCCCGACCGACATGTTAGAAGCTGCTAATCTTTCCAAATTCGAAACAAGAGAGGTAACAAAATGAGTACGACCCCGACCGTATCCCCTGTTTCAGAGTCAGTCTGGAAGCGCATTACCGGCTTCTTCCACGCTGCCGGCCATCTGGTTTCGGAAGCCTTCATCACGCTCTTTGGCAAGGACGCTGCCACACACTTTGCTTCAGCCAGCCTTGCGCTGCTCAAGACCACGGTTGGGCAGATTGCCATGACTGCAGTCAGCGAAGCCTCGAAAATGGCCAGCGGAACCGAAGCCCACAAGATCGCCTTTGCGACGACCCTCAGTGAAATCGAAAAGCTGGGTTTGGGGGCTAAAGATAGCGAAATAAATCTTTTGATTGAGCTCGCCCTGCAGGCCGTAAAGGGCAAATTCGGCACCCTACCAGTTTAGCGCGTGAAGCCTGACCGTGGGCCGACAGCAGCGCTCCTTTGGTGGCTCGTTTTGGCGTTCATCCTCAGTGCCATTCTGCTCTATGTGATTGCCGCCTACGGTTAACTTTTGTGTTGACAACCAACCCCTGGCGGCGATACCTTCAAGACATGCGGCGCAAGTCACGAACTCCAAAACTCACCGACAAGGTAACTATCGGAGTCAAAGTACTCCGCGAGGAACGCGCGATGGCGCAGGGAATCGCGCAGGAACTCGGTTACAAGAACTTGCATTCCTGGCTCGAGGTGATTTTCCGCAGGGAGTATTCCGCAGCGCTCGCCAAGATGTTAGGCGACCGGGAGCACAAGCAAAATGAGTCAGTCCTATCTCCGCAGTGACCTACCTCCGACATACGACGAGTTAAGAAAAGCGGAAAAATGGCGGCTCTTTTTCGCCATTTTCATGTGCATGCTCGCCTTTGCCACCCTGAGCGCCGTGCTTATGGGTTGGCTGGATTAAAGTTAACTTTTCCGCTTGACATTCCATTTACAAAACGTGCATAGTTCCGCAGGAGCAAAAAGCACAATGGCCGAGCAAACCAGCCTCACAACAGTTCAGCAGGTCGAAGGACAGAAACCGGGCCTAATCAGCACAATGGCCGAGCAGTACGGAGTTGCCGCAGGGAAGTTCCTCGAAGCTGTCCGCGACCAGTGCTTCCCGAAACGTGAAGGAAAGATCATAGCCAGCACTGAGCAGTTGCTGGCTTTCCTGACCGTAGCGCATGCTTACGGCCTAAATCCTTTCACACGTGAGATTTACGCTTTCCTCGACAAGTTCGGCAATGTGCGGCCAGTCGTTGGCGTGGACGGCTGGGTGTCGCTCGTCAATCGCCAGCCGAAAAACGATGGCTTCGAGTTTGAGGAAAAGGAAGGTTCTGACGGCAAGCCCCTTACCTCGACTTGCGTGCTTTGGGTCAAAGGCCGCAGCCACCCCATCAAGATCACGGAGTACTATGCCGAGTGCTACCGCGAGACAGAGCCTTGGAAGCAAATGCCCCGGCGCATGCTACGGCATAAGAGCCTCATTCAAGCGGCTCGTTACGCTTTCGGCTTTTCTGGGATTCAGGACGAAGACGAAGCCCGCGATGCGATCGAGGTTGAGCCGATCAAGCCCCCGCCAGCCAGTATTCCCCCTGTTGGAGTTGAAAGCGTAGAGCAGCAGAAGAAAATCACGGAATTCCATAAGCTGGCCGATGCTGCCGGCTGGAACAACGCGCAAAAGCACATGGCGTTAGGGAAGCATGAAGGCAACCTAGACGCTGCGATTGCCGAAGTACGAGCTTTGGTTCCGGCTCCTCCTGCGGATGCGCTGGCTCCCAAGAAGGCTAAGAAGGGGCAAAAGCCCTCCGAGGCGACCACTGCCCCTTCGACGCCTGAACCTGAGAAGCAGCCGGAATTTGGGTTCTGACCATGAGCATTCCGCCGCTTTCGCAGTCTCGCCAAAGCTTACTAGCCTGCCCCTATCGGTATTGTGAAGAGATGATTCACGGCCTAAACCAAGTTACCGGGCAGGCCGCGCGCCGCGGGATAGCCTGCCATGAATTCCTGCGTGCCTACACGCAGCACCTCGTAAAGACAAAGCGCACTCAGGACTTGGAATGGTGTGCAGAGCACCTCAAAGGGATAGAGCCATCTGCGATCGAGATTCTTGACGGCATCTACCCGGAATTCACGATTGACCCTGAAGTGGTTTATGCGACTGAGCAGCACATCACGATGGATGAAAGTTTCAAGGTGGGAGCTAAAAAGCCTGCCTACGAGCTCACAATCGACCTCATCGAACTCCACGAGGAAACGCTCGCGAAAATCACCGACTATAAGTCACAGTTTCAGGCAATCGACGCGGATACCTTCCAAGCGAGACTCTATTCCCTTGGCGTGTTCATGCTGAACCACACGATTGAGCAGGTGGAGTTTCAGTTGAAATTCCTCCGCTGGGGCAAGGCTAGGTCTGTAACTTTCACGCGAGAGCAGATCCCCGAGCTGCAGGCCGAGGCCAAGCGCTGGCGGGAGCGTCAAATCTCGCTCCATGAGGCTGACCGCCAGAAATTCCCAATCGACGCGCTGCCAGGCTCTCATTGCGTCTACTGCGCTCTTCTGGGCGATAACTGTCCGGTTGAGGCCAATCCTTACGAAGGAGTCGAAACACATCTGAGGAAGGCGCTGTACTTCAAGGCAGCCTATCAGAAGAGCTTCGAGATCCTGAAAGCGCATTGCGACGAGGGCGGCCCTGTAAAGGCTCCTGACGGCACAGGAGTGCTCTACGAGGCAGCCTGGGGAGTCAGCGAATCGACGAAGTACGGTTTGGATTGCCTGTCACAAGTGCAACTTTGGGATTCAAAAATGAAAGATGACTTACAGAAAAAGATTACACTTTCTGGATTGGCGAGTCCTCTGAAGGCGAAGAAGCGTGAGCCCCTAGCTGATACTCTTGCAAACCTCGTAATCACTGAAACTAAGCCGCGTTTTCGGATTGGAAAAGCTGGACAATCTGACGGTGAAGATGAGTGAATTCTGCATGGGTCAAGAGGTTCTGGGCGAAGATTGAAAAGGCAGAAGGTTGCTGGCTTTGGAGCGGAGCTTTAACGGGGAAAGGTTATGGCAAAATGAACATCGAGGGCAGATATATTGATGCTCATAGACTTTCCTACCGTTTGCACAAAGGCGAGATACCACAGGGTTTAGAGTTAGACCACTTGTGTAAAGCTAAATCTTGTGTGAATCCAGACCATCTTGAGGCGGTAACACACAAGGAAAATATGAGGCGAGCAGAGATAATTTGGCCCAAACCAAAGCCAAAAACATTCTGCAAGCGTGGGCATGCATTTGATGCTAGGAATACGCACTTTACAAAAAACGGGGTCCAACAGTGCCGGGAATGCGGTCGGATACGTGCTATCGGCTACAGAAAACGGAGACGGAATGGCGACGAAGACGACTGACATGAAACTAGAAGATCTGCTGGCCAAGAAACGCGCCGAACTGCTTGCCCGGCGCCGTACAGAGTTTCCGCGTGACCAGCCCGACTTCGCCCCAGCGAATGGCTTCTGCAAGAAGTGGAACATCCACAAAGACGGCGCGCCGCGGTGTGGGTTTGACCTTGTTGCGCACTACGGGGGAAGCTACCCTACCGAGTTTATTACCGGGTGTCCCGAGTGCGGGTCAAGTTACTGTTGAGTTTTCATGGTGGATGCCTTGACGCGCGTACGACGGTACATAAGGCAGGCCATGAAATCGGCGGGCGGGAGCGGTGGAAGCGACGCTACTTCTCCCGCCTGCCATTTGGAGCACAGACCTGTGGCTGAGAAATTGGACAAGGAACAGTGCGGCCATCCCGACTGCAACGAAATGGGGATTGACTGCCACCTGTACGACGAGCATGACGGCGATGTGGTGGAGTACTTCTGCGCCGATCATTGCTACGAGCACGGCTACTGTTTCGGTTGTGGGAATTTTTGGAGCGGAAA
>WNGN01001492.1_pt1 | contig 15389 bp, 8 predicted proteins | sample 5400561 | NCBI WGS metagenome assembly WNGN01 (sample SAMN13153379, study PRJNA577476) | soil metagenome | isolation source: 115 cm soil or saprolite under Garry oak tree replicate 2 | place: USA:California | collected 2016-06-15
GCCGCGGCGAGACCGCCGGTGGGGCTTGCATGGCAGACGGCGTGATAGCCGCTCGACTGAAGCGCTGCTTTGGCGATCTTCAGTGTATTCGGATCGTCGTCGACGACTAAAACTTTTCTCCGGGTGCCATTGGGTTCGACTCCGGCGTTTCTTAGCGAACCCAAAAGCGTGTCGGAATGGATCGGCTTCAATAAATAGTCTTGGATAGGAAAACCCTGGGCGACACCCTTTTCGGCAACGACGGTAACGACGATCACGGGCGTGGATTGATTGGGACCTTTGGCGCGAATTGAATGAAGGATGTCCCAGCCCCCGGTATCCGGTAAATTTAGGTCCAGTAAAACTGCGCTATAGATGTTGTCTTGTGCTTTTGCTATTCCCTCGGTTCCCGTCATTACGGTATCGACGGAATAACCGGCGTCAGCGAGGATCTTAATGAGCCAGTTACGATCCTGGTCGTTGTCTTCGATGACCAAAACTTTTGGCGCATCTGTAGTTGAAGAAGCCGAAGGGAAATCTTCCACACGGGGTTCTTTTTTCTGCTCGGCATTTCTAGGCAAGACCGCATGGAAAAGACTGCCACGGCCACGGGTGCTTTGGACGCCCACGCGACCTCCTTGGGCTTCGACAATCTTCTTGGTGAGCGCGAGCCCGAGACCGGTGCCTTGATGTTTCTTGGCCGTGCCACCGTCGAGCTGCTGAAATTCAACGAACAGTTTGCTGACTTGGTCGGATTCGATTCCGATACCGGTATCCTCGACTTCCAAACGGAAATGCTCGGGGTCTTCCGGTAGCGCCCGCACGGTGACGCGGCCCCCATCGGGCGTGAATTTGATCGCGTTGGATAGATAGTTGTAAAGCACTTGCTTTAGTTTCGCGGGATCGATGACCACTTGCTCGATCATCGACGCGACTTCGACCTCGACCGTGAGGCGCTTGCTCGCCGAGAGAGGTTGAAAGATCTTCCGAAGGTCAGCGATAAGTTTGGTGAGATTGATCAATTCAGGGCTAAAGTCCATCTTATCAGCTTCTACTTTCGCCAGATCAAGCACGTCATTGATAAGGGCGAGCAGATGGCGCGCGCTCGTGAGAATATCGCCCAGATATTCTTTGTGTTCGGCAGAAACCGGCCCGAGCTTGCCATCGTGAATGAGCTCGGAGAACCCGATGATCGCGTTCAGAGGCGTTCTAAGCTCGTGCGACATGTTGGCAAGAAATTCGCTCTTCAGCCGGTTGGCTTCCTGAACACGGCGGTTCTGCTCTTCCAACTCTTCGCTCCTTCGGCGGATCTCCTCCTGTGCTTTTTGATCGGTGGTGTCGCGAAAATAACCTGTGAACAGGGGTGGCTCGTCTTGGCCTATTCGCGTGACGCTCAACTCGACCGGAAACTCGGTCCCGTCAGCACGCATGGCGGGCATTTCAATCCTCTTGCCGAGTATGGGACCTTCACCTGTGGCGAGATAATGGGCCATGCCACGCCGATGTTTCTCGCGCAGGGAAGGAGGAATGATCAACGCAGCCATCGACTTGCCGACCACGTCAGCGCGCTTGTAGCGGAACATCTTCTCCGCCGCTGGATTAAATTCGAGGAGCTTCCCCTCGTGATCCATGGTGATGATGCCATCCAGCACCGACTCCAGGATCGCCCCCTTGCGGGCTTCGCTCTTGCGCAGCGCCTCCTCCGCCGACTTGCGGTCGGTGATTTCTTTTTGCAGGTCTCTGTTGATGGCCTGAAGTTCGGCGGCGCGGCCGGTTACCACGAGCAAGAAAGCCCCTAACAAGCCGGTAAACAGCAGCCCTCCGGCAAGAACGCTCCAGACCTGCCACGATCGTTGGGCGGCGAGATACTCCTTCGTTGGAGCGAACTGGATGATCCATCGACGTCCCGCCATCTCAAAGGGAATGACCCTCTGTAGCACCGCGGGCTTCATCACTGTGTCCGTTTCAACTGGAGGATCTTTTGAACCTAGCGCTTGTGACCGATGGTCGTATAGAAGGCGTCTTTTTCCTCCACCTGTGTCATCGTAGAGGCGAATCTCGACGTCCTTTGGCTCCTCGCCGCCTTTTAGCGATGTCTTGATCAGATCGCTAATGCGGAAAGCCCCGGTGGCATAACCTTGCAGGTTCCGGCGCCGCTCTTCCGGTGTCCTCTGAGGAAGTCCGTTCCTGTAGATTGGCAGGAAAACTAAAAACCCTGGTTTGAGTTCAGCATCCTGTACGAGTGTGGTTGGGTCTGTGGCTCTCGGCTTCCCTGTATCGCGCGCCTGATTTAATGCCTCGCGTCTGATGGGGTCCGAAGCCACATCAAAGCCCAAAGCGCTTTCATTCCCAACGTATGGCTCTAAATAATAGACTGGGACGTACTCGGCCCGCGGCGCTGCTCGAGCCAATTCTCCCTGTCCGTTCTGTTCCGTGATCTGGAAGTTGGTAAAGCCATTCCGCCGGGCAGCTTGCTCGTAGGCTGTCCGTTCGGTGTCCAGTATCCGGGGATTCCACGAGAGCGCTTGAATACCCCTATGGCGTAAGAACCAACGCGAGACGAAGCTCTTAAACTCCTGCCGGCCAACGTTAACCGAGCTGCCAAAGAAACTCTCGATGGAGTGGAGGGCGTCGATATAATTGTCAAAATTATCTTCTAGCTCTTGAAATACTTTATCCGTCCGACGCTCGAATTCCGCCTCGATGCGGTTTTGTTCCCATGCACTCGTATAGACGAAACATAGAACAGCCAACGCGAATGTCAGACACACGGGCAAGGACACGGAGATCTGCCTGCGCAGCGAGGCTCCTTGTGGTTTGGCCGCCCAGATCAGAACCAACGGTGTAAAGGCAATGACTCCAATGGTATCCCCCACCCACCAAGTCCACCAGTGGAATAGGTAATCGGCCCGCTGGATGACACCTGCCAACAACAGACTCGTCACACCCCATGTCGCATTCACCAGGCAGCTTATGGGCCCTCCGAGGAGTAGAAACTTGAAGACATCTTTTTCTCCGATAAGCGCCGTCGGGTGTCGTACAAAGCGGCTCATCAGCAGGGCGCCCACAATGGCTTGCAGGGACGCTCCCGCGCCGATGCTGATCACCAGGAATATGGATTTAAAAATCGACGCAGCGCTCCCTGTATCCAGGGAAGTCCATACGTTAATTAAAAATGATCCGAGTAAGATGCCTGGCCATATCCGATAGCCGCGCAATAGGGTGGCGGCCAAAGCAATGCCTGATGCCGGCCACACAGCCGTTGCGTATCCCGGAGGGATAGCTAATAGCAGGCTGAGCCTGCCCACCGCATAATACGCTGCAGCTATCGCGATCAGCTCTACCGATCGCTCGGCCAAATGAAGCGTAGACCGACTTCTCATTGCTGCGTTACTTAAAGATATCTCCTTGTTAAATTTATTTTCGGATTGCTCGCGGTTGGTCTAACTGATGAGAATGATTCCTTAGACGGGAACCGCAACGACGCACCGGTGCGGACAAAACCCAAGGGGTATTGTCTTTCATTGTTCCTTACCGAAACCATTTGGGACCAAATAAGCCGGAGCAGACTTCGTGCCAGAAGGGCGATCTTGCAACCCGTTGTTTTTATTGCGTACTTATCGAGCGAGCAGAACGAGTTTGCGTTCGGCGTAACAGCAAGGGACAAAAATGGACAAAAATGCATAACACCCACTTCAATTTCTCGGTGCCTTGTCGGTTGTCGACCGACTTCTAGCGAGCGCCAGGATCGTCGGGACTAGATCGGTCATAAGTCCGCTCTTCGGTACACAGGTGTCGGCCCCCGCTGCGAGCGCCCACTTGCGGTAGCGCGTCAAATCATGAAAGGTGAACGCGATGATGCCTGACTGAGGGCGATTACGCCGCAACACGCTTATGACCTCCAAGCCGGGCAGATCAGGCATTTCCAAGTCGACGAGAACCACATCTGGTTTCAGTGAGCATGTTTTCGCTATTCCCTCTCTTCCCCCGTGGGCACAACCAGTCACCACGATGGCCGTCTGCGCGCTGAGATAATCGGCCGCGAAGCTCAGGAAGTTCGCATCGTCGTCGACGAGAAAAACGGAGACGGGATCCTGTTTGTTTTTCTCCGCATCACCCGCCGGCTCTGCTAAAAGATGATGGATGGTCGGCAGGAGTTCCGAACCCAGTCGCTTTTTTGCAATGAAAGCGTCGGCGCCATTTTTCAAAGCCGCTCGCTCATAATTCACCTCCGAGTGGACCGTCAACACGATAACTTTCGTAGCGGGCATGTAAGATTTGATTCTTCTGGTTGCCTCGAAGCCGTTGACTTGCGGCATCGTGACGTCGATCAAAACCAAATCAGGATGAAGTTCCCTAGCGGAGCGCACAGCTTGCTCTCCATTCTCGGCTTCTCCGATGAGCTGGAAGTCGGGATCTTGGTTCAATAAATCTCTCAGCACGTCGCGGAAACCACGATCATCGTCAACTGTCAGAATAGTCGCAGTCATCATAGCCCCCTGTAAGGCTGGCTAGGCACACCCCGCCACCTTCCTTTGCCGCGACAAGTATGGGGTAGTAGCGAAATTGTGGGTATCGGGTGGATACCTTAGAACGCCGAGAAAAATGCCTGATGGGGTGAGGGAACTTGTAAGAAGAAATGTGTAGTTTTGAGCGTTTAGTGGGAAGCAGTAATACTTCTTAGGGCTGAATCAGGCCTATTTTAATTGCGTGGCGGACCAGACCCGCGGTCTCATGGATATTGAGCTTGGTCATGATGTTTCTTCGATGAGATTCGACTGTTTTGACGCTCATGCCAAGCTGCTGGGAGACTTCTTTGTTGGTTTTCCCTTCGGCAATGTGCTGCAAGACTTCTCGTTCCCTCTGAGTCAACGGGTCCATGGCCGCAGCGCCCTTGGCCAAGGCGGCTTTGACAACGCCTTCGGAAATCCCCGGGCTCAAGTAGGTTTCTCCCTGCAGAATGGCTCGGATAGCGCGGACAAGATCCACTCCCGCCTGTGTCTTTAGAACATACCCTTTGATGCCTGCACGAAGGGCTTCGAGAACGTATTGCTCTTCTTTGTACATCGTCAGGAGGATGGTTTTGGTCTGGGGTAACAGGCCGTGGATTTCGCGCGCCGCGTCGATGCCATTGAGAACGGGCATGGAAAAATCGATCAAAGCGATGTCGGGGCGAATTCCCTTGGCCAGTTCCACCGCCCGCTTGCCATCGGAGGCCTCGCCGGCGATTTCGAACCCCTCCTGGAGCAGAATGTTCTTCAAACCTTCGCGGACGATGACGTGATCGTCAGCCAGCAGCACCCGGCAAGTCATTGGATTTCTCCTGAGGAATGGTAATGAGGAGCTTTGTTCCTGCGTCTGGAGCGGAGAGGATCTCAAATCTGCCGCCCAGCGACTCGACCCGCTCCCGTATCCCGGCCAAGCCTAAGCCTGTGCGCCCCCTCGAGCCAGAGATCGCCTCGGAATCGAAGCCCACGCCGTCGTCTTGAACGGCGCACTGAATTAAGGCCTCGTCTTCGAGTAGCCGAACCCTGACGTGCTTAGCTTTGGCGTGCCTGACAATATTATTTAACGCTTCCTGGACGACGCGGTAGAGGGTCAATTCGAACAGAGGAGAAAGGCGTCCGTTCAGCGCGCATTCAGTCGTGATGTGAATTCCGGACCGTTTGGAGACCTGCGTGGCGAGTAACTCGAGGCTAGGCTGAAGACCGAGATGATTCAGAATCGTCGGATGAAGTTCATGCGAAAGATCGCGTAGCCGTTCTTCGATCTGGTCGAGCAGACCCTTGACTTTTTGTACCGCATCCCGGCCGGGAGCGGGAACTGTCTTAGCCAGTTCGTCAACCGCTATGTAGACGGTAGCCAACAGCTGTCCGGACTCATCGTGCAGGACGCGGGCAATCCGCTCCGCTTCTTGATCTCGCGCATTGATCAGTCCTGGGATGAGCGTGCGGATCTGTCGCTCATTTGTGAGGAGATCTTGCGTAAGCTTCCGGCTTTGCTCATACAGCTGGGAGTTGTGAATGGCGATACTCGCCTGCTTAGCCAAAGTCCCCATAAAGGTTATTTCATCGTCGGTAAATTCGTGCTGGCTCCTTGTAAACACCGAAAGAACTCCGATAGCTTCGTCATTAAAGATCAGGGGCAACCCTAGAAGGGAGACCAATCTCAACTGCCGGTAGAAGTCTTTTCCCGTTACACGCTCATTCGTTTGCAGGTTGGAGATGACGACGGTCTTTTTGGACTCTATGATGGCTCTCGCGAGAGGTCCGTGGTCTCGACCGGAACCGCTCTTCCACTTTTCCTCGTCTATATTTCGGCAAGTCAGCGGTTCGAGGGCGCCTGTGGATCGATTGACGAGCCTGATGTGAGCCGCGGCGTAGGGGAGCAAAACGTCGATTTTTTGCAACAAGAGCTCCAGAACGATGGGAAGGTCCAAAGTCGAGGTTATGGTAAGGTTGATGTCGTGCAAAGCTTTGATTTGTCTTTCGGTTCGCTTGCGCTCGGTGATGTCTCGAGTAATCGAGGATACGCCAATGATCTTGCCGCTCTCGTCTCTGACTGGCGATACCGTGACAGAAACATGAATCGGCTCGCCGCTCTTTCTTAAGCGGATCGTCTCGTAAGAATCGATACGCTCTCCGCGCTTGATTCCCTCAAAGTTTCGCTTCACCTTTTCGATTTGATCCGGAGGAACGATGATCATAAAGGAGTGGCCTCTCATTTCCTCTGCGGAGTAGCCGAAAAGCTTTTCGGCGCCTTTGTTCCAACTCGTAATCACCCCATCCAGGGTCGTGCCAATGATGGCGTCAACCGATGACTCCACGATAGCCGCCAAATGGGAATGGATCTCGGCTGCTCGCTTGCGCTCGACCGCGGCGTTGCCCAGCGCCTGCGCTACCTCGTTCACCTCGTCTATGGGCGAAGCCGGGATCTCTTTGATTTCGCCACGTCCCAGAGCCGCTGCTAAGTCAGACAAGGTGTCGATGGAACGGGAGATTCGCCTGCCGAAGCGGGCGGCCAAAAAAATTCCCATCAGGACAAGAACGACTCCTCCTAACATAAGGATCGTGATCGAGCGGCGTGCCAGAAGATCGAGGCTCGATACGGGAACTGCAATGCCCACTGTCCAGCCGGAAAGTTCCGATCGGGCGACAGCGGCATAGGCATCCCTTCCATCCTCCAGGACACCGCGCGAGATTCCTTCACGACCTTGATTGTTCGCGGTGGTAAAGGGCAGAGGCGCCGGCTTGCCAAGAAACCGCTCGATACCGTGTGTCCCGGCTATGATGGTTTCGTGCCTATCGATGATCGTTGCGTACCAATCGGGAGAAGGCCTTTGCTCCAACAGAAACTTAGAGAGGAATGTCGGTGCGCCGCTGGCTGCCAGAACGTAGCGGATATTTCCATCCCGGATCACGGGCACATTGAAACTGATTAAGTATTTCTGGCTAACCGTGCCCCAAAGGAGGTTGGAAACGACCGGTCGTTTGGTTTTTGATACTTCTTGAATGGCATCCAGTGCCATGCTCATCGGCATGGGCGAGCCAAAAGGTAGAAGCAGGTCGATGAGCTGTTGGCCCGAGGGCTCCATCAATAGGATGGTCTCCCAGTTCTCGTTTGTTTTCAGCACCTGTTTTGCCTGGTCATAAAATTTTCTCAGATCTCCGGAATCCAGATGCTCCGAAGTGGCGAGCGTCTCCAGGGCGCGGATCGAGGCGAGCAGCTCGCGGTCGATGGCTAACGAAATCGCACGGGAAGTATCCTGGAGCTGGTTTTCGGCTGTCCCGTATCGGTTGCTGCCGTGGATGATGACGACCGCGCCGGCAAAAATCAGGACGGGCAGGACCGCGGCAATCACGAGGGCTATTAGGTTCGAGCGCAGCTTCATATGACGACAGCCGCCTCACACAGAAAAAAGCCCGACTGGATCATTCCAGTCGGGCCCATGGTTGACTCACCAAAGCTGCTTCCGCCGAGTCCGGCAGAACTCCACAGCCTCTTCTACGCGACTGTAACAGGAGTATCCGCCTCACGGAAAAGACTGTCAAGACGTTCATGGCCTTGGGTCATTCACCTCGCTTGTTCTTTCTCTTTCCCTACCTTTGTGCTAGCAAAATGACCGGATGACATCTCTCGCCCATCTTAGTCAATCCGTCATTCGTTGCCGCAAGTGTTCCCGGCTAGTGCGCTGGCGCGAGCAGGTCTCAAAAAGTCCGCCGCAACGATACCAGGGAGAAAACTACTGGGCCAAGCCGCTGCCCGGATTTGGCGATCCACAGGCCCGCGTACTTATCGTTGGGCTGGCGCCGGCGGCGCATGGCGGTAATCGCACCGGCAGAATGTTTACCGGCGATCGCAGCGGCGATTGGCTCTACGGGGCTCTGCACGCAGCCGGCTTCGCTAATCAGCCCCAGTCGCAGCATCGAAACGATGGACTTAAACTAAAGGATTGCTACATCACGGCGGCCGTTCGTTGCGCGCCGCCGGACAATAAGCCAAGCAGAATCGAATTTGAACGCTGTCGCCCCTACCTGGTCGAGGAGCTGACGTTGCTAAAGAACCTTCGAGTGGTGATCGCTCTGGGAAAGATCGCCTTCGACTCCTTTCTCGCCGCTCATCAAAAAAGTGGCGCCCTTATGCCAAAGCCCCGACCCTTGTTCGGCCACGGCAAATCCGTCGTTCTGCCGAACCGTGTGACGTTGATTTGCTCTTACCATCCAAGCCAACAAAACACTTTCACCGGCAAGTTGACACAACCGATGTTTCAGGCGGTGTTTCGAAAAGCAAGAGAAGTGCTGACGATTGCTGATAACTTAGAAAGCATGGTAGTTAAAAGTCGAGGTCGGAACTCAAATGGAACGTGATTACCGCGAGATCGAAGCTGAGCTGAAAAAACGAGTCGAAGGCGACATTTACTTCGACCGTTATTCACGCCTGCTTTACTCCACCGACGCGTCCATCTATCAGATCGAACCCATTGGCGTGGTGGTGCCGCGCCACAAAGGCGATGTGCAGGCTGTGGTCGAGCTTGCTAATAAATTCAGCGTGCCCGTGCTGCCGCGCGGCGGAGGAACCTCACTGGCCGGCCAGACGGTCGGGCATGCTCTCGTTCTGGATTTTTCCAAGTACATGCAAAACGTCCTGGAGGTGAACCAAGAAGAGCTGTGGTGTCGCGTTCAACCCGGCCTGGTGCAGGACGAACTGAATGCCTATGTGCGATCGATGGGCTTGCAGTTCGGCCCCGACACCTCGACGTCCAACCGGGCGACTATCGGCGGTATGATCGGCAACAACTCGGCTGGCGCCCACTCGCTCACCTATGGAAAAACGCTCGATCACGTCATCGAGTTGACGGTCCTGCTATCGGACGGGAGCGAGGTGGTTTTGAAGGAACTTTCGTCCGACGCCCTGGAGGGCAAAAGCCAAGCCGATAGTTTGGAGGGGCGGGTGCATCGCGAGGTGGCGCGTCTCGCGCAAGAACACCGAAGCGAGATTCTGGCGCGCTATCCGAAGATCATGCGCCGGGTTTCAGGCTATAACCTCGATGAATTCATCAAACCTCAGCCGTTCAACCTTTCACGCATTCTCGTCGGTTCGGAAGGAACGCTGGGCATGGTCGTCGAGGCCAAGATGCGTTTGGTGCCGAAGCCCAAGTGGACGGCCCTCGACGTGATTCACTTCGATGACGATCTGGAGGCGTTGCGAGCGTCGCAAGCGATTCTGGAGACCGCGCCCTACGCCCTGGAGTCGACGGATAAGATGATTCTCAATCTCGCCCGGGGTAACATCGTGCAATCACAGCGTTTGGGATTTGTTCAAGGTAACCCGAGTTCACTTCTCATGGTCGAGTATGCGGGGGACACCGAAGCGCAGGTCAAAGAACAAGTTTACAAACTCGAGGAGGTACGTAAGGCACAGCATATTGGTTACGCCGCGACGCTTGCCTTCAAGCCCGAAGAAGTAAAAGCGGTCTGGGGAGTGCGGAAAGCAGGCCTCGGACTACTGCTCGGTACGAAGGGGGATAAGAAGCCCATCGCGTTCGTCGAGGACACCGCCGTCGCTCCGGCCAAACTGCCGGAGTTTATCAAACGATTCAGAGAAATCATCACGCGCCATGATGCCATCGCCGGCTATTATGGCCATTGTTCTGTCGGCTGCATGCACATTCGCCCGCTCATTGACCTCAAGGAAGCGAGCGAAATGAAAAAGATGGTCTCCATCGCCGATGCGATTTCAGATCTCGTCCTTGAGTTTAACGGCGCCATGTCGGGCGAGCATGGCGATGGCCTGGCGCGCAGCCATTTCAACCAGAAGCTTTTTGGAGCCGTTCTTTATGAAGCGTTTCGCCAGGTGAAGCGGGTGTTTGATCCGAAGAACCTCATGAATCCGGGAAAGATCGTGGATGCTCCCGCCATGACGGAGTCGCTAAAGATCAGTCCGCGGTACCAGACCTGGCAGCCGGAGACGACTTTGGACTTTACAGGGCAAGGAGGTTTTGCCAGAGCGGTGGAGATGTGCAGCGGCATGGGAGAATGCCGCAAAAAGCTCGACGGCACGATGTGTCCCTCTTACATGGGAACCCTCGACGAAGAGCATTCGACGCGCGGTCGAGCCAACGCGTTGCGTGCGGTTCTGTCAGGCAAAGTCCCGAAGGAAGAGTTCACCGGCAAACGGCTCCATGACGTGATGGATCTTTGTCTGGAATGCAAAGCCTGCAAGGCCGAGTGTCCGTCCAACGTCGATATGGCGAAACTCAAGTACGAGTTTCTCGATCATTATCATCGAGTCAATGGTCTGCCGCTGCGCAACCGGCTCTTCGGCGGGATCGAACGGCTCAACCGCATCGGTTCGCAATTTGCGCCGCTGTCGAACTGGGTCGTTGGTTCAGGATTGAACCGCTGGTTGATGGAGAAACTCGCCGGCATTGATCGTAGGAGGCCGTTGCCGCAATTCGCCGGCGTCACTTTCGAAGATTGGTTTGACGGCCGCAAGCCGGAGGGCGACGGTGCGAAGGGGGAGGTCGTCCTGTTTCACGATACTTTCAATAACTTCAATACGCCGAACGTTGCCGTCGCAACGACCCGCCTGCTGGAACGTTTGGGTTACCACGTGCTGCTGGTCAACAAGCGCTGCTGCGGCCGGCCCATGATTTCAAAAGGGATGCTGGGCGAAGCCAAAAACAACGCGGCGTGGAACGTCGATCAGCTCGCTGAATACGCGGAGCGGGGAGTTCCGATTGTCGGCATGGAACCTTCCTGCTTGCTGACCTTGAGAGATGAATACCCGGATTTCCTACGTACCAACGACGCCAAGCTTGTGGCGCGAAACAGCTTCCTGCTGGAAGAATTTCTTTTGCAGGAAAGAGACGCGGGAAAAGTGTCGCTGAGCTTCGGAGCCAACGGGCGCAAGGCGCTCTTGCACGGCCACTGCCATCAGAAAGCTCTGGTCGGCACGGTTCCGACTGTCGCGCTGTTGAAAGGGGCGGGCTTCGAAGTGAGCGAAGTGGATTCCGGTTGCTGCGGCATGGCCGGCTCCTTTGGCTTTGAGAAGGAACACTATGATTTATCGCTAACCATCGGCAATCGCAGGCTTGCCCCAGCGGTCAAGTCGGCCAGCGCGGAGGTTGAGATCGTCGCCCCAGGAATCTCCTGCCGCCAGCAGATTGAACACCTCACCGGCCGCAAAGCCAAGCACACGGCGGAGGTGCTCTGGGAAGTGTTGAGTCCTGAGTGATGAGTACTGAGATGCGAAAGAAAGTCGAGAGGTTCGAAGACCTGATCGCATGGCAAAAAGCGCGGCCTTGACATTGAAGATCTATCAGATCCAAGCAAATCTCCAGCTAATGGCGCGAGCAGGAAGGCGGACAGCTACTTCTTTTCTGTCTTGCTCTTATCGTCCGCCTTTGATTTTTTGGCCACTTCCTTGGCCTTGTCGGCTTTCATTGTATCTCCTTGAGCCGGTTCGGGCTTTTTCGTGTCAGCCGCTTTGGTCTTTGTCGCTGCTGCTTCCGGCTTGTCGACCGTGGTCTTCCCAGTTGTGGTAACCTCCGAGCGGATCTGTTTCATAATGCCTGGCCCGATTCCAGGAACTTTCTCCAAGTCATCCACACTCTTAAAAGGGCCGTTTTTCGTTCGATAGTTAATGATCTCCTGAGCCCTTTTCTCGCCGATGCCTTTGAGCGAAGTGAGTTCCTCTTTGGTCGCTGTGTTGATATTGACGGTCGCTATCGCGACGCCGTAGATTGTAAGCCACGTCACGAGAGCTAGTAAAAGTTTCTTCATGGCTTCCTCCTTTGTTTTGGTCTTCTCTGCCAGAATGTCTTTTAGACGCGCGCGAGTGAAACTACATTCGAACGGTCCGGAAGCGGGTAATAGCTCATGCAATTCGCCCGTGTCAAGTTCCAGTCCGGTACCGCGTGTTCCCGTGCTGATAAATCATGGTAAAGTAAGTTCATGGATTCTATCATCGACCAGGCGAAGCGGAAGGTCGGCGCTTGGGCCGAAAGCCACAAGCACGTCGTGCTTTACGACGAAGAGAGCTCAACTTTTCTCGACGTCGCGTCGGCAAAGCGGATTCGGCTGTCGTGGCGTGATTTGAAAGACTTCGAGGAAAAGATCCATCCTGAGACCAAGGATCATTATCTGGTTTTGCTCTTCGAGAACGATACTCAGATCGCGCTGGTGGATCCTGGAGGAATCGCGTTCGCTCCATCGACGGAGAACACCGGCGCGCTGCGGGATCTTCCGCCGGTGGTATGCCTTAAAGACTTTTTCGCTCTGAAGGGCCGCGTTGATCATTATCTGTACGATCATCCGGACGAGCCGCCGCGGGAATGCGTGAACTTAGTCATGATCTGCATCGCGACGTTGGACGGCGCCCGCGCCGTGGGCTTTGATGTGGGAGATTTGGAAGGCGAGCTGGAAAAATCGCTTAACGAAATCGAACGGAGGACAGCATGAAAGGTCAGATTGGAGTGATGGAGGAATGGAGTGTTGGGACAGAAAACGGCGAGCAGCGGGCCTAGCCGAGCGCGCGGTTGGCAGCATTAATTGAGCGCGATCTATGGCCGTAATAAGCGAGCTTCGCTGTCCCAAGTGCGGGTATCAGTCTCCTTCAAAGACTGTTTTTCAGTGCCCAAACTGTAAAAGCATTCTTGAGGTGAATGTTGAGATTAGTCATCTGACACGCTCCGACTTTGATACGATGCGCCGGAGCCGAGATCGCACGATCTGGCGCTGGTTCGATTTTTTTCCGATTGAAAACCGTTCTTCCATCGTTTCGCTGGGAGAGGGATGCACGCCGTTAATCCATTCCAAGAGACTCGCTGAACATCTAGGAATCTCTCGTTTCTATTTGAAGAACGACACCGTCTTGCCGACTGGCTCGCTGAAGGACCGGAGCAACAGCGTCGGGCTCTCGGTTGCCAAGGAGCTTGGCTTTATGACCGCCACGGTGATGTCGACTGGCAATGCCGCTGCATCGGTTGCTGCTTATTCGGCGGCGGCCGGTTTGAAGAGCGTCGTCATGGTGCCGGCGGGGACGGCGACATCGAAGATCATACAAGCGCGCGCATACGGCGCCACGGTGGTCGTGATCGACGGCGATTTTGATTATGACGTCGCCAAACTGTACAAGGCGGCAGTTCAGGAATTTGGCTGGTATGACTGCCTGTCGTCGAATCCGTACCGCGACGAAGGTAAAAAGTCGTACGCCCACGAAATGGTCGATCAACTGGATGGCGAGATTCCGGATTGGGTCATTCATCCAACCGCGGGCGGCACTGGCATCTACGCGATGTGGAAAGGGTTCAAAGAATTTCTTTCATTGGGCTGGATCAGCCGCGCGCCGAGGCTTGTGGCGTCTCAAAGCGCAGCAGCCGCGCCGATTGTCGCGGCGTTCGAGAAGGGGCTGAGAGACGTCGAGCCTATTGTGGCGCGGGAAACAATCGCCGAAAGCATCCAGGTCGGAAATCCCGTGTCGTTGGGTTGGCGCGCGCTGGCGGCGTTGCGCGAGTCGAAAGGGACCGCAGTCGCGTTAAGGGACGAAGAAATTCTCCAAGCGCAATCTTTAACGGGTCATCTCGCCGGGCTATTTGCCGAGCCCGCGGCGGCGACTTCAGTTGCCGCCGCAAAAAAACTACGGGAAGCTGGAGTGATCGGTCAAAACGAACTGGTTGTCTGCAATCTCACCGGCCACGGTTTGAAACAGCCGGATGCGGTTCGGATACCGGACGAAGCGCTGCGGCCGATTGGCCCGACAATGGATGCGCTGCGCGCGCAAGTCATAAGAGCAGGAAATTAGGTTGCGGCCGGCGTTCTGTCGATGGCGGCGGTGATCCGGTTGATGCCGCTGCCCGGGGCAGGGCTGCGCCTTCAAGATATCGCCGGCGCCGCCTATCTGGTTTGGTGGGAATGATGGTGTGAGCGGCGCCGGCGAGTCCCAAGGCGAGCAGCGTGCTGAATAGTGTTTGAATGCGCGCGCAACAGCTTCTCGCTCGTGTGTGACGGGATGCGAGGGCTTTCAGCGAGCAAGGAATGTACCACCCTTCTCTCAAGTTCCAAACTCAATCTAATCAACTGGTTGTGATCACGACTCGCCTTGATGTTCTTTGGCAAATTGTAAAGAGTTTTAGCAGGGAAATTCGAGGGGTCGGCAAAATGAGAAAAAAACTTTGAAGAACAAAAGGTTGCGTATAGTTTTCTAAACGTAAAGTTTCTTTACAGAAATCGACGCTCGAAGGCGAGTTTATAGTCTTGTGTTTAACGCCCCCTGCTTGTCACACCTTAAAGCCGTGCTCGCGGTACCACTTTTCCGCGCCGGGATGAAGGGGGACATCTCTGGGCGTGGCTTCAGTGTCTTGCCCGAGTTGACCGGTGCCTGTGTAGGAGTTTTCCCAGTAGATTTCGTCTTTGCGCGCGTGAATGGCGTCAACCACTTTGTAGGCGTCGTCATCGGGCAACGACGCTCGCGTGTAAAGCGGCCAGCCGCTGTAGTCGAGGCATTCGTGGTCGGTCTTGAGATGCGGATAGCGGCCCGTGGGAATGACCACTTTGCGCCAGCCGAGCGCTTCGAGCTTTTCAAAGGCGAACTCATCGAGCGACACGGGCTCCATGCCCGCGGCGAGCGCCTCGTCAAACCAAAGCACCAGTCCCTCGTCGAATATGGCGTCGATCATTCCAGCATGCAGCGCGTCCAGTCGCCTCTTGTCACCGGGGCCACCGTTAAGCTGAAAGCTGCCGCCCCAAGATTCGATATCCTTCAGCAGCATTCCATAGACGGCGAGCGTTTGATCGAGCAACACGCGCGTCGAGTGGGTGGCATCTTCGCGGATGGAGAGACGCAGGGGATATTTTTTCTCTTTGAGATCGGCCAACGATTTCAAACCGGTCCTGGGGTGAATGACGTGG
>WNGN01004009.1_pt1 | contig 15387 bp, 10 predicted proteins | sample 5400561 | NCBI WGS metagenome assembly WNGN01 (sample SAMN13153379, study PRJNA577476) | soil metagenome | isolation source: 115 cm soil or saprolite under Garry oak tree replicate 2 | place: USA:California | collected 2016-06-15
AAGTTATCAAGCACGATTAAAAGGTGCTTGTCATGAAGGAAGGTTTTGAGCAGTTGCATTGGGCTGCGATCTCCTATCTCTTTCAGTCCAAGCGCATGCGCAATAGCCGGTATAACGAGTTCGGAATCGTAGGTCGTAGCCAGGGAGACAAAAGAGACCCCCTCAGCAAATGTTTCTTGTATTTCATTCCCAAGTGCCATGGCCAGGTGGGTCTTACCGATACCACCTGTGCCAGTTATCGTCACAAGTCGTACCTCTGGACGCTGGAGCAGATCTCGTGCTGCTTGTAACTCCGGCTCACGTCCAATAAGCATTGTGAGAGGCAATGGAACATTTTGGAATTGCAAGGACAGGTCATCAAGATACGAACTGGATTCGAAAGAAGGAGCTGCTGATAGAGTTGAAAGCATATTTGCAGTACTGAAGGTATAGTAGGCTTCTTCAAAGGCCCTGGCAAAGTTCAGCACATCAACAAAGCGCTGCGCGGGTTCCTTGGATAGGCCTTTCAAGATGACCTGCTCTACGGCACGAGGAATTTCAGGATGCCCCTCGCAGAGAGAAGGCGGAATAGCATACAAGTGCTGATTAGAAATGTGAACGGCCGATCCCACAAAGGGGAGATGGCCACAAAGCCATTCGTAGACCATGACTGCCAGCGCATATTGATCACTAGCAGGAACAGGTTGGCCGAGGATCAGTTCAGGAGCCATGTAAGACAAGGTACCAAAGCGTTCCTTGACTTGCAAAGGCTTTCGATCAGAGGTCAGCAAGGCCAGGCCGAAATCGCTCAACAGCACTTCATGTTTTGGTCCCAGCAGCACGTTTTCCGGTTTAACATCGCGATGAACCAGGTGTTGATCATGAGCACACTGTAATGCAGAGGCAAGAGCCATGACATCGGAGACGATAGTGGAAAGGGGAACTACCGTCCCAGGAGGATACAACTGGCGCAGGCTGCCATAGGGGGCATAATCCATCACCAGAAAGGGCGCATCCTCTTCCAAACCGAAGTCGAACACACGAATGATATGTGGATGCACCAGGTGGCTGATGTGGCGCGCCTCACTGAGAAAGTCTGCCAGGATGGTCGAGTCCAGTCTCGTTTGTAAAACTTTGATAGCGACCTGGGTGTTCAGATACAGGTGCTCACCTAAATAAACGTCTGCAAAAGCACCTTTTCCTAAAGGCTGTAGCAAACGATAATTCCCAATCTTTTGTTCTACTTGTTCCACCATGTGCCTAACTTTCTTAAAAATAGCTAAGAATAACCTATAAGAATCCCTAAGGATAACTGTAGTCGATTACATTCAAAGAAACCATTCACCATAGGGTATAGAAAAGATATAGTTCTTGAAGTCATCCCGGCATAACTCGTAGAATTGTGGAGAGATTGGTACCCAGGCAAGTCATACAATCCCTATTTTAGGATACCCACGAATAGATTACGTTGTCAAGGTAGAAATCTGACTAGCGAAAATACACTATGAGTGACCCTACGGTAAGATAATCAGCTATCTTGCGACAAAAAATAGTGCGTTTTAAGCATATCTTTATCATCCTTTTGATACTATACTGTTAACAGCAGATTCCAAAAGGCCAGTTGGGCCTTAGTGGGATGGAGATATCCCTTTTTGAAGAAGGGGAGATGACGACCTGGCGCAATTGAAGCAACTAGGACAGCTGCATGAGTCGGGAGTTCTAACGGACGCCGAGTTTGAGGCCGCAAAACAGAAAATCCTGGGGTAATATCTCGTCAAATCATGCTCTCGCGTAGGGGCGGGAGTGGTGTAGAGCGGGGTGGAGACGCTTGCGTCGCCCCGACGACTGGTCCTCGCCCCCACGCAGTTATGCTTCCATCATAACTGATCTTGATTTTCTTATGCAACAAAACTAGTAGGAGAGAATGATTTGTCACGAAGACGACATGGAGGTGGAGAGGAACCTGAGCAACCAGGGCAACGAGGTGGTGGTGGACGCTATCGCATGCGACAGAAGTTGGTCTCGTTCGGCGATGATTTCTGGATTGAGAATGCCCTGGATCAGCGTGTCTTTTTTGTCGATTGCAAGGCATTTCGCTTGCGAGAGCACCTGGGCTTTCAAGACATGCAGGGCAACGAACTGTTATCCATCCAGGAAAAGGTCATGCATATCAAAGATACCTATAGTATTTACCGCAAGGGTAATGTATTTGCCACGGTCAAGAAAGCGCTGGTCACGCCACTTCGCCAGCGTTTCGACGTTCATGTCGCCGGTGCTGAAAACATGGAAGTTGAAGGCAATATCCTGGATCATGAATATGAGATCCACGAGGGACGCAAGCGCATGGCCGACGTCTCGAAAAAGTGGTTCCACGTGGCCGATACATATGGTGTGGATATTGTCCCTGGGGCCAATGACATTTTGATTCTCGCCATAACGGTCATCATCGATATGCTCACAACTCATCGCTCACCCCAGCCGCGCATGAGGCTGGGGTTGATAGTATTAAGAACCTGTGAACGCCACCATCACATACGCTGGTAAGAGTCGGCAAGGTTATCGTTGACGACGTAGGCGACACCTGTGCTAGTCGTGTCAAGCCTCAGCTCTTGTTGTAGAGTCTTAGTCGAGTAGCTCCACTTACATTGAATATAGGGCCAAATATGGCTAAATTACGTTCATTAAGAGAGAGATACTATCCTGGTGTGCTATCATGACGAAAGAGAAATCGAAATAACAGAACATCCACGAAGGAAAGAGAAACATATAAGATATGCAAACAGCATCGAGTCAATATCCAAATAACATCAATCAGCAAACGCGCAAAATTGCTGTTGTCGCTATTCTTCTCTTTGCCCTCTCAGGTCTGATCAGCGGCTTTGCAGTAGGAGCATTTGTGCATCCTAAGGCACAAACAGGAACAGGGACGGGCGCAACAGGTTCAAGGACAACACCGATTGCGCATGTAACTCATACGCCACCAACGGCGCTAACTCAAACGCCAAAAGAACTTGGCTATCCTGTTATTGATAAATCTGTTTTCGTTTATCATGAACTCGCGGATGGACAAACAACTTACACATATTCTGCTTATGCTGTATATGCAAACGGTACCCGTGTTTATTCACCGGGTATTACGTGTAAACTCTGGCTGACCAAAGATACAGTGGGATTACAAAAGTCAGATTGGACTCCCATTAGTGCTGTAAACAATCCAATAGATGGAGAAATTCAGGGGGCGCTCACCTTCGATTCTACATCTCCACAGGTACAAAACTGTGATGCCAATGGCCAGGCGACGTGGAAATACCAGGTATCACCTGCAGTTGAGCCTGGACCTTACTACCTTGCGGTACTTACTGACTGGAATGGAAAACACTACAATATATGGTGGCAACAGGTCATAATCAAAAAAGGCTAATTAGCCTCCAATTACCCCTAAAATCCCTCGTACCAGCGCAGCAAACTTCGGTCTTGCAGCATCTGCTGCTGTCAAAACCTCGGCATGGTTCACTACTTCTATATCATCTCCTGTCGCAGTATTCGTAATCAGACTTATGCCAAGCACTCGCATGCCCATGTGACGCGCTACTATTACTTCTGGAGCAGTCGACATACCAACAGCATCAGCTCCAGCCATACGCAAAAACTTCAGCTCCGCGCCCGTCTCATAGCTCGGCCCGGCTACCTGAGCATACACGCCTTCGTGCAATGTGATCTCAGGCCGTTGAGCAGCTACCGTACGTGCCAGCGCTCGTAGCTCAGCATCGTAAGCCTTAGCCAAAGCTGGAAAGCGTTCCCCTAAGCGTTCATCATTTGGTCCAATCAACGGATTCACGCCTGCGAGGCCCAGGAAATTGATATGATCGCGAATGAGCATAAAATCGCCAGGACGGTATGCCGCATTGAGACCGCCAGCAGCATTCGTAACGATTAGCATATGCGCGCCGAGCATGCGCATGACACGCACAGGGAGTGTCAGCGCTTGCATTGTATAGCCCTCGTAGAAATGGAAGCGTCCTTGCATTACCACCACTGGCACATTTTCAAGCTTGCCAATCAGCAGTCGACCGGCATGGCCTACTACAGTCGAACGCAGGAAGTGAGGAATCTCTTCATAAGGTATAGCTGCTGCATCTTGAACCTCAGTAGCGAGATCGCCCAACCCCGAACCTAGAATCACACCAACACCTGGTTTCATACTAGAACGAGATTGAACATACGCTGTGGCTTCCATTACCTGATCAAACAAGATCATTTCTCCATGCTCACTTTCGATCACAGAAATTACACGCCTGTGGCTACACCCTCACGCGCAAGCTGGCTATAGACCTGTGTGGTAGATATATGGGCATGACCCAATAACTCCTGCACCGAACGCAATTCCATACCCCCTTGCAGCATCAATATAGCAAAAGAGTGCCGTAACATATGCGGCGTAATCTCAGTAATATCTGCCTGGCGCGCATACCCTTTGATGATCAGCCAGAAACCCTGACGTGTCAATCGCTCGCCATGATGGTTCAAAAACAACGCCTGCTCCTCTGGATGACGTGTTATCAATCCAGGCCTGGCGGCCTCCAGATAACGATTCGTTGCCTCCACTACTGTAGCGGAAAGTGGCAATACACGCTCACGTTTGCTTCGGCCATTACGTCCAGGACACACTATCGTTGCGCCCTCTGCATCAAAATCACCTAAATTCAGTGATATAAGCTCACTGACACGCATCCCTGTCGCATAGAGCATATGCAACATGGCAAAATCGCGCTTCCCTGCTGGTGTCTCAACACCTACCTGGCGAAACAAATTGCTAATTTGTTCCTGGCTCAAAATATGAGGCAATTCTCTCTGGATGCGTGGAGCATCTAGCTTCTCGATAGGATCAGATGTAATAATTCCTCTGCTTTCCAAATAACGGAAAAAAGTCTTCAGTGCCGCCAATTTCCGTGCAATAGTTGCTGGACGATATGCCTGGGCATCTCGCATTTCCAGCAGATAACCCGCAATATGTTCGTGCGTGACTTGCTGCCAATTTTCTATCTGCTGCCGTTTGAGATAGGAGCAAACCTGATTCAAATCATTCCGATAGGCCACTACCGTATTCTGATTTGTTCCACCGCGCCCCTGCTCTTTCAATGAGAGTGAGGCAATATACTCATCAATTCCTTCTTGCAACATAGGACAATACCGCCTATCTTAGGGTCTCCATCTCCCTGATGGGATATATGGATGTCAGTGACCACGCCATTATAATCGATGCAACAATGGAGAGCAAGCAAAATAGGAGTAGGGGCCCGATTTATCGCGCCCAGGGGATGGGGGCGACTCATGCGGACGTATGCCCCTCTCCACCCGTGGGCGCGATAAATCGGGCCCCTACTTATCACTGCAATACTCTAAAAAGTGCTATAATACACTTAAAATGGTACCCATAGGGAATACCGTTACATCCAAGCCTCGCACTATACACTGAATAGTATTGGGATGAGAAGCAACTCTTGCCTCTCCCTCTCATGATATTGAGTGAAACAATAAGGAGAAACAATTTTAGATGGCTAAATTGCATGACATGTTCACACAGGCACGCCGCGCCCAAAGCAGCGGTGGCATTGGTTTTGTAGGTAAAAATAAGCCGCTAATCAAACCACGGGCTGCTGCGCTCGTTGTCAAGTCGTCACTGGACTAAACATTACTGGGGGCTGGGAGAACCTGGAGCGCGAAAACTTCGAACATCTTAAAGAGTTGGGCGTAAATTATGTTTTACTACCCTTAGAAGCCCCAGCACGTCTACTCTCTTTGCAAATCAAGGATATTGAACTGGTCGTCACTGTTCCGATGCATTCGGGAGATATGTACCCAATCTTCATTCGCAACCTGACTGCTTTTGACAACATCTCGGCAGTACGTCTAGACTTTTCGCTGTCTGAGGATATCAGTGCTATGTCTATCGAAGATGTACTGCACTACCGTGCAGTTCGCGAAGCAGTACGATTCCCCGCACTTCTGAATGTTCAAGGCGATCTGAATGAAGCCGACGCGTATACCCTTCTGGCTCTGGGTGTACAGGCAATGATTTTGACCGCCAGTGGAAGCGATGCCACAACGAAGAAACAAATCAAGGCACTGAGAGAATTGCTTGAGAAGGTACACCAGGAAGAAAAGGATTCTATGGTCGGCCTGACTAACAAGCAATAGGTGTTGTAACAGAAAAGATGCTCTGGGTGTTTCGCAGCCCAGAGCATCTTTTTTACATTACCTCAATGCCATATGATTAAAAGATTCCCCAAAGGTATACCCATGCTCAATTCCCATAAGGCGAGCGCGTTGGCGCACAAATTCATCAACTTCAGGATTACCCATCTGACTTGTATGGCAATGTAACGCCTCCAGCTTTTTATCCATAAAATCACTGACATCGATCAAATGATTTGGCTGACTGGTAGAGAAAAAATAGACTTGTTTCAGCCGGTGCTCTGTAATCCCAGCAGTCAATTGCTCAGGATAATACATTGGCATCCGCGCTGACGCAACTGCATCCAGTGCGCACAAGCCTACATTGCGATGGTCTGGATGAATCTCATATGGCCTCCAGGGATCAAACGTGAAGAGCACATCGGGTTGCACCCGGCGAATTGCATGTACCAACTCCCTACGCAATCCCAGATTAACCTCTACCTCACCATCGTTATAACCGAGAAATGCCACCTCGCGCACCCCTAATACTTCGGCAGCATGCCGTTGTTCATCTTCTCTCATCTTCCCCAGTCGCTCCATAGTCATACCAGATTCGTGACTACCTCGATTACCGCTTGTCACAAGCACATAGTGTACGTCGCGGCCTTCGGCCACCAGCCGAGCTATAGTACCTCCGCAAATGAACTCGGCGTCATCCGGGTGTGCCATAATTACGAGAATACGCTGACCTTCAGGGGGTAGTAGAACAGAGGATTCAGTACTCATATAGGTTGGTTTACTCCTTGTTGATCAGGCACTGTCACTTGCCAGTGCAACTGGCGGCGCGGTATGCGCCTTAACAACCCACGCGTCGTCTCCCAAACACGCGTGGGATTTTCATTATTTCGCCAGTAATAATAACATCCAAGATCATCAGGCTCGAGGGCTAGCGACTGGCAAAAAGCCTGTTCAAGTTTCAGTTCACTGTTTTCATCAAGGTTGAAGTTTTGCAACCAGAGCTGGCTTCGCTTTTTATACAGACGAGTTGTCTCGACGACACTACGACCCCACTTTTCTATTACAGTAACGTCCTCATCAAGCAAATTCCAGAAAAGGTGGCAACCAATAGTATCCAGATGAGGAAGCTGCGCCAGATCCTCAACCTGAGCAATATCCTGCGGAAGTAAGACGACTGTGGTTTTTAAATGCTCATCAACTCGTTTGACACAGGCACATATCTCACCAAGGAAATCGATCATCGAACGTTTACGGAAACGCTCCAGGTCTGTGACATCCGGGCATAGCGCCCTGCACACTGAACAGAAACAGGTCACATCCAGGCTACGTGGCTCATCAATCAAAATTCCATTAATCGGGTACTTTGTCAGGTAACGCTCAATTTCATTAAAAAGCCAGCGACGGAACGATTGATGATTAAAACACGAGATTTCATGATGACGCCCATGGCGATCCATCACGCGTGATTGTGGATGGCGAAATGTATACCAACTTGGCACAAGTGAAGGCCCGGCAAAGAGATTCCCATAACGCCCAAGACTCAAGTGTATTTTTAGTCCCGCATCCTGCACCAGGCGCATGCCACGTTCCAGGTCTCTAGGCCAGCGTTGTTCTTCTTGTTCATGTATTGCATAAACAATACTTCCGGCGCCTGCTGAACGAATCTGATCAAAATCACGTTTTGCGACATCGGGATGAAGCAAAGGGTGAAAATAAGCGATTGTAATTTCCATGAAACCTACCACAAGAGAGATGATGTGCAATACAGGTAAAATGGATAAAAACGAATCCACCTGCACGAACCAGAGTATAGCATATACAAGAACATTTGCTCAATGTCCAGTAATTATGGGCTATAGAAAGCCACCTGGAAATGTAGATGCTTTTTCCGACTTTTTCTCCTATTTCACTTGACGCTCATTACAAACTACAGGTACAATAGGCCCGCCAATACCGAGCTCTTAGGAAAATCCTTCTATAATGTACTTGCTAATTGCATTGTTGAGCATGGACGGAAGCATATTTCGGGATGGGAATAGTCGGTGGCTGGCAAATATCAAGTAGAAAGGACACATTATGAAAGAATTCCCGTTATCAACGAATAATGCATCGTTTGTTGAACGACTAAAACAGTTAGCCGCAGCTTTATATCATTTCCTGGATTGGTTCACACCTACTCATCCCTTTATTGTCGATAAGCGAGCGCGTACTTTCTTAGTTTCCTTTACAATCCTATTCTTCGAATTGTTCTGTATTCGCTGGATTCCATCCTACGTCCGCTACCTGAGTTATTTTAACAACTTTCTCCTGATGGCTTCTTTCCTGGGCATTGGTCTCGGTATGCTTTCAGCGCGCCGCGAGCGTTTCTGGTTCCCCCCTTTCCCGATACTGGTAGCGTTGCTGGTCGTTATCATCGCGAAGACGAAGTTCACGCTTCTCATCAATTCAACGCAGGTTCTCTACTACGGAATTGCCGACCAGCAGAGCGTCCAGGCAGAAAACTTTCTGGTGTTGCCAATCATTTTCGGAATGGTAACGCTCTGCTTCATTCCTCTAGCTCGTTCCTTTGGCAAGTTGTTCTCTCAGTTAAATCCACTGACCGCCTACACCTATGATATCATCGGCAGCCTGGCCGGCATCGCCGCTTTTTCCGCAATGTCCTACTTCTCTCTGCCACCACTGGCTTGGTTCTCCATTCTAATCATGCTCTCACTGTTACTCAGTACGAAACGAACGGTGCTATTAGTAGCAGTCATTATGGCAGCAACTCTCATTGAGGTTGGTCGGCTTCAGGTCGGCGCATACTGGTCACCATATTATAAAATCATTCTCCGCCCAGCTCCTCACAATGGCTACTTCGTCGATGTAAACGGCTCTGGGCATCAGGATATGATTCCCTGGCAGTACAAGGAGCCATTCTACAAAGAGATATACCGCATATTCGGCAGCGGGTCGTTCCACCACGCGCTGATTCTTGGAGCCGGGACAGGATCTGACACCTCGCTCGCACTGGCGCATGGTGTCGATTCGATCACAGCGGTCGAGATTGATCCCACGATCTATAAGCTTGGCGCTCAGCTCAATCCGGATAAACCCTACAGCAATCCGCACGTTCATGTTGTCATCAACGATGGTCGCAGCTTCTTGCAGAATACCACCGACCACTATGATCTGATTATTTTCGCTTTGCCCGACTCGCTGACGCTCACTTCAAGCAATACCAGTTTGCGTCTCGAAAGTTTCCTGCTCACACAGAACGCACTTGCGGAGGCTCGGACGCACCTGACTAGTAACGGCCTGGTTGTGCTGTACAACTACTACAGACAAGACTGGCTGGTTCAGAAACTGTCCGACATGGTGGGCAATGTCTTCCACCAGCAGCCACTTGTGACGTCCTTTGGCCGCGTGGGACGCGCTGCAACGATTATGGCTGGACCGCGTTTGGCTACTTTGCCGAAAGGCGAGTTTGGCGCTTATCATGAGCAATCTGTGCCTGCGAGTACTAGAAAACTGGGCATTATCGGTCAGGGCTACTATCCCTTGACCTCAGCTAGCCCGGCAACCGATGACTGGCCGTTCCTCTACCTGCAAGACCGGAGTTTCCCGACCATTTACATCCTCGGCCTCATTATGGTTGCTGTGTATGCGCTGGTTGGTACGGTGACGCTCTCTCCTCGAAAGACGCTGCGCCGCTTTGACTGGCACATGTTTTTCCTGGGCATGGCCTTTATGCTGCTTGAAGTCAAAAGCCTGGTCACTTTCTCCCTCCTGTTCGGCAGCACCTGGCTGGTGAACTCGCTGGTCTTTTTCGCTATCCTGAGTGCCGTACTGTTGGCGATCCTGATAAACCGACGCTTTAAGTTCAAGCGAATTAGCGTGTTTTACTTTTTGCTTTTCGGGCTACTGCTTTTGAATATACTTTTGCCGCCCGATACACTGCTGCTGAGCAACCCCATCTTCAGGTATATACTGGCAAGCCTACTGGCTTTCACGCCGGTGTTTCTGGCCAACATTATCTTCACGAATTCGTTCCGCGATAGTGAAACGGCGGATATCGCCTTCGCCTCAAACCTGCTCGGTATCATGGTCGGAGGCGGAATGGAGTACTTCAGCATGCTGTTTGGTTACCGCCTGCTCCTTATACCGGTGATCGTATTCTATGCCTGTGCTCTACTGCTCCGTCTCAGAAGCCGCCGAACGCCAGGTACTTTGGATGAGGCTGTAGGGTCAGAGCCGGTCCTCGCATCTCAATAGGCCTGAGAGTTTACTTGCCATCAGCAAAGACAATCCCCAAAATCATAAACTGAGTACCATCATCCCTTCTATATTAACTGGACTTATACCAAGTCCCGATATAACTGGCTCAAGGCTATAATACTCTGATTGAGGAAAAACTATTTCATTTACTTTAAAATCATGCAGGAATTTTTTGAAATCATTCAAATCATGAGAAGTTAAGGGCCTTTGTGGTATATTTGAGAGTTTAGTTGTCATGGGGTTTTTTACAAATTCCCTGGGTGCAAGAACCCAGGGACCTACATACCCTTCGGGTATATTGAAATACATGTTTGTGTAATCCTGATACAGCATCGAATCTCCATTGCCAGCGTAAGGAAGAACTAATACATTGTCCCCATTGTGAATATACTGTTTATAAATACCGCTTGTGAAAAAGTACGGAATATGTATGTCGGTATGAGGGGTTCCACCTCTGACATTGGGAAAGAGAAGGATCAAAGCGCAGAGGATGAGGAGGTACTTCCCATACAGACTCAGCTCTTTGCTCCCTGCTCGTAACCCTGTTAAGTTTTTCCCAACCCAGAAGCCGATCATCAATGATGCGACAAAAAAGCTATACACCGTTAATCTTGACGGAAGAAGCTGGTTGATGATAGGAAGCTTATTCAGGAAATATTCTGGAAGCATTATTGTGATATAGCCTGCAATGTGCAGTTTTGGTCCGAGTGATAAGATCATGAAACAAAGCAGTGTCAAAAACAGCACTCGGGTCATTTTTTCATGCCAATATTTAATAGCATACACAAGAATAATCGCGAGCACTGGTATTCCAAGATACGCGCTGTTCTCAGTGAGATTGCCTAAGAATGTGTTCGAGAGTTGCGCAAAGGCATTCGCTCCAATATAGGTGGCCTGGGTGGGAATGATAAAATTTAACGGGTCTATAGAATAACGTATGGCAGAATATAGTGGCGTCGTGGGAATTTTATTTTTAAGGGCAATATATATAAATGGCGATAACAAAATTATACAAAGTGCATAGGCACCTGACAGGTTTAGTAAAAAATGAAGCAATTGCTTAAAATGCTCAGGATACACGAGCATGAAAATGATGATAGCAATAGCAATGAAGATGGTGAGCGTCACGAAGACTTCTATGGCGATCAAATATTGTAATGTCAGGCATCCTCCCACCAGCAAGATAAACGTTCTGCTCCCTATCTTCTTTTCCCACCACAGTAACACGAGATATCCGAGAAGAGGGATGACAAATGTCAACTCCACATGCAAGTGGGTGACTTGCACAAATTGGTAGGTTGAAAATCCGAACAGCAGACCGGCTATGACCCCTGCTTGATAGGATTTGGTCAGGGAGTGGATGATCAGAAACGTCAAGAATGCCGAGAGCGCACTCCCGAGGATAATCAACAGGTTGTAAGAGGCGACTGGACCAAATAGAAGCGTGATAGGAAGCGCGAGGAAGCTTGCTCCAGGCACTGATGCGGGAGAAATTGATAAATCGATCCCATACGGGTGCCAGATATACGTACTAAACAAAGGATTGAGATGATGGCTTATGGCATAGGGCCACCAATATAGCGTCCATATAAACTGCATTTGATCATGGCTGGATTTTCCAATATAACTTGTGGTCAGGTTCAAGCCAATCGAAAACGCGAAAAGCAAGTAGGATAATACCACGTAAAATATAAATATTAATATCATCCATTTTCTGTAATTTGCATGTGCATTTTTCGCTACATCGCTCGTAGAGTCTGTTGCCAGGGTAGGGCTTTCATCTACCTCTACAGTATCAAACGCTGTTCCACCTGAGCTTGCGAAAAAACTGCGGAAGCTGGATATTAGAGAATTCTTTCTATATTTCATACTAACCTTTGGTTTCTTAAGTCATAACTCCCATCGGGGAGTTTAGCTAAAGAAGGTCGAGAATGCAAGCTTATTAGCCATACCTGGAAACGTTTCATGGTGTTTTCCCGTTCACTGGCTGATATATTACGTAGCCATCAAAGACGAAACGCCGGTAACGTCTCTTTGAGAGTGTCATACGCATAGCACTGGACTGGGCAGAACCTGCGGGCAACATAATGACCGGGTGCGGATCAGCTTTTACGATCGAGTAATAGCGCGGAGGGCGAGTAACATTATTTTGCAGGCGATCGTTCACTACGGCACAGATGATCTGCTCTTTAGTCAGGAAAGCAAGGCGATTGCAAGACCAGTAATCGGTGCTATAGATATGGGTAGCTTTGATGCGCAAGAGATCACGAATAAGCGCATTCTGTTGCTGGTTAACGACCTGAGCTGTTGGTATTTCGGAGAATATGCTGATCGTACCAAAGAGCAATACAACTCCAATGAATAGCAGTATTCCTCGCCTCAAAACAAGTGAAACTGTAGCAAGATCTATGTCACGTGGACGCTGTGCGCTCGTCGATGAGTACTCTTGATGACTTTCATGCGACAGGCCCCAAAGCGGCGCGATTAGAGCAGGGGTAGCGATCAGCAAACCAAATAGATAACGGGAATATTCTGGAAAAGCCGCGGAAACAGGACCCGATGTAAATTGCAGCAAGGTTAGCCCTGCACTTCCTAGCAGCATGAGACGAGCAAAGTGACATATCAAAGCCTGTCGTTGCAAAGATGACCCTGGCTGTTCAGAGGACCATTGCCGGAGTTTCCATAGCATCCTGAGTTCATGAAAGACAGAAATCATCCAGAGCACCATAAAACCTATACTCCAGCAGAGCGTCATGACAAGCAGGCCCGAATTCGTATGAATAAAATCAAAACAGTGAAAGGCCGGTTCACCTCCATGTCCTAAGACCACCCATCCTGAATCGATGCAAATTGGAGGAGCACCCGTAGCCATCGGGAGAGTAAATAGCATCGTACCCTTCACCTGGGCATAAAGTGGGAAATGGGAGTAGATGGGATTTGTAGCTGCATAATTCAAATAACCGTTATGCAAGGCCCTTATTACTGCCAGGGTATTTAGCTGCAAGGGTGCATTGACGTTGTAGATAATCAAAGGGATCGCACCGATGAGGAGACCCAGAAGCAAGGGCAAGATTGCTCCTCTCAGCAATTCACGCCAGCAGAATAGCACTAGCAGCAACCCGGACATCAAGATAATCGGTAGAAAAACGTAGTCACTCCAGAAGCCGAGCGCTACAACGAGTCCCCAGCAACCAAAGGCAAGCATGCGCCGCCACTGAAAGGGGAGAGAGAGATCTTGATCTGAGGAGAACGCAAGCCAGGAGGCAAGGAGGAATGCTACGGTGCCAAAGCATAGAATTTCAGGGTAACCACCATGAGCCATCAATTCTGTGAAGAGCATCATCACTGATCCGACGCTTAGCAAAAGTAGTGTTACCAACGCCAATTTTTTCGTGTAGAGCAAACTTGCCAGGAGATACATACTGACAAGGAAAAGGGCAAATTCCAGCATGGTGCCGAGTCGCAGCGTAAAGACTGAAATACCAAAGACATGAAACAGCACCGCACCAAGATACGCTTCAAATGCGCCCATATAGTTCTGCCCCCACAAGAAGATCGGAAAATCCCTGAGGGACGCAATATGGACGGCCATGAGACCCATCGTGCTTTCATCGCTGTTGGTTACTGGCCAGCCCAGGGCTGTCAGAACGATGCGCAGCAACATGGCTAAAGCGATGATCACAACGGCGCACTTCGTATATAAGCTAAACTTGACCTTCTTCAGACGCGGTAGTATGTGCATAAAACACCCATTCAATCGGAATGCTATCTAATGAAGACACCACCTCAAAGTATGAGCATATGCTATAACTCTCTTTACTGCTAACGATTAAGTGCACAAAAAGGGTTCTCTTTGTACCTTTTGGTCACTATGGTGACTCAGATTGTCAAGACACAAAAATTGCAGTTGCTGAGGCCTCTGAGTGATACTACCTCAGCCCGCTCAGGAGACGATTTCGCTCTCAGGCGGCTTGAGCATTTCGCACCGCATACTAGGGCTTGTTTGCAAACTATCTTCAGCTCCCCTCAGAAGCGCGTTCTTTCAAGAACCTTGAGCACTTTGCAAACAAGCCCTAGTTCTAGGTATGTGTCTTACGTACACCTCGACGGACAGGATGTAGCAGCATAAGGTTCAGAAGTACAGAGTAATTATGGGCTATTCATCCCCCACGCTTGACAAGTAGCTCATTTCTATGCACAATGCACGCATGAGTCACGCACAACGAGCACAAACTTCTGGAGACGTTTGCTTTGTTCGAGCGTTTGCAAAAATCAATCTAACACTCGATGTCTTAGGGCAAAGAACTGATGGGTATCATGACCTTGCAACGGTGATGCAGACCGTTGATCTCTACGATACCATCTGTCTCTCAGCCACTGAAGATAATCAGGTGCGGATCGTATGCACCATGCCCGAGCTAAGCAATGACGACAACCTGGCTGCACGTGCTGTGCGCCTGGTACGTCAACGTCTTGCCATCAGGCAAGGAGTTTTGATCGAGTTGCACAAACGTATCCCAATGGCAGCCGGATTAGGAGGGGGAAGTAGTGACGCTGCTGCTGTTCTGCTTGCACTACAGCATTGGTGGCAACTACAATTATCTCCATCGGACTTGCTCGACATAGCAAGTTCCTTGGGTTCAGATGTTCCATTTTTCTTGACCGGAGGTCTTGCACTTTGTGAAGGGCGAGGCGAAAGAGTAACTGCTCTTTCTTCCAACTGGCCCAGGACAATGCGCTGGTTACTTTTACTTAAACCGGCAATCAGTGTTTCAACAGCAGCAGTTTTTCGAAATCTACCCGCTAGTGTTTACACTGATGGTATGCATAGTCGAGCAGTTTGTACAGCATTAACTGCAGGACAGTCACCTGAGTTAGAGGATCTACATAATTGCTTTGAGCGAAGTGTGCTGGAAACCTATCCAGAAGTAGCCCTTTCGAGAGAAGGCCTGTTGC
>WNGN01001493.1_pt1 | contig 15377 bp, 13 predicted proteins | sample 5400561 | NCBI WGS metagenome assembly WNGN01 (sample SAMN13153379, study PRJNA577476) | soil metagenome | isolation source: 115 cm soil or saprolite under Garry oak tree replicate 2 | place: USA:California | collected 2016-06-15
GGTCGCGATGCCCTGCGGCGGAAGTTTCTCGTCCTCTAGACGGATCTTGATGTCGAGCGCATAAGCCTTTTCGAGATTGGACATCAGCGCCTTTGCCCCGACCGGGCCAATGACGTGGAACGGCGTGGTCCGGCGTCCATAGGGCGGAGGCAGCCAACCGGTGAGCCACACGTCCGGGATTCCTGAGGTATGGTCTGAATGGTAGTGGGTAATGAAAAGAATGTTGATCTTGCCAAGCGGCACATTGAGCTGCCGCAGGCGGATGGGGACGCCGCGTCCCGCGTCGAAAAGCAGCTTTTGATCGCCGGCCTCAACCAGCGTGCTTGGACCAAATCGGTCTGCTCTCGGCGCTGGCGTAGCGGTGCCGAGCAACGTGACTTTGAAATCACTCTCGGCGCGGCTCACTGAGCCGACCATTAAACCGATAAGCAGGCAAGATATTGCTACGAGATGCACAAGCGTCTTCTGCACAGTTTCCTCCAATTGTTTATTGATGAGTTCCCAGTATCGGAATGCCTTCTAACGTCGCCTTCAGCGGCGCGCCGCTTGCGGCGCGTCCGCTGCAAGGGATGGTTGGGCGCCGCGTGGCTGCCTGCAAATGCGTGCCTCTCGTCGGTGGTCTAGGGTTTCTTTTCCGCGACGAGCCGAACAAGGCGGGTTTTCTCCGTTCCCCAATCGGGCATTGCAACCGTATCCTCCAAATGCAGGATGCGAAAGCCATCAAACGCATGCAGTAGCTGCCCAGGATCAACGTCCACGCTCCTGTTCAAGGGTTGTCCGGAATCCGAGGCAGTGGTTTCGATGACAATCAGGCCGCCGGAGCGTAGGGAGTCACGCAGCCGTCTGACATAAGTCGGGGTTTCGAGCGGGATGGTCTCGTAAGTGATCACGATCAAGTCCCACTGCGCGGCACCAAAATCAAACTGCTCTCTGCTTTGTAGTACCGTATTGATCTTCGCGCCCACGCGTTCGGCGTTCTTCGTAGCGACGGCTAATCCCACGTCGGAGATATCGAACCCTGTCACATCCCATCCCTCGACAGCCAAGAAAACAGCGTTCCGGCCCTGCCCCATACCTACATCGAGCGCCCGGCCAGGCTTGCGGCCTGTCACCGCGAACACGAGAAGGGCATTTGGTTTGGTGTTGAAGCCTGGAGCATTCGAGTAGATGTTGTTGAACACGATGCGCCGGGCTTCTGGGCGTGACCGTGACATCTTTCGAATGAGGGCAAGCTGTTTGTCCGCATCTGCCTCGGATACTCCAGTAGCCACAAGGCGCGCGCGGTACTGTGCATAAAGCAGCGCGACACTGTCGGATGGCGGGGCCGACGGAAGCCACTGTAGATACTGCTGCCAAATTCGTTCGTCGGACGTTTGGGCGAATGCCAGACTCACGCCCCCAGCCACGAAGCAGCCAATGGCTATCGAGATCAGCATTCGTATGAATGAGCGACGTAGGTTTTGGGTAGTGCCAGGAACAGTAATCATGAAAATGCCCCCCTTTGGCTGTTGGCTCAAAATGACGCTGCCCTTTCAGAACCCCGCCAATAGCGGAGCCCAACGTGAAATCATCTTCCGAAAAACCATCTAATCTGGCGCCTCAGTTTACGCTTGTCGAAAATGTCCCGCCAAACCATGACTGTGCGAGTGCTACTCGGAATATCAGTCCCTGATAGATTGCGCGCGGAAGGTCAAGTGGCTGATTTCTCAAGCGGTGAAACCCCGCACGAGCGTTAACCTCCGCCTACGGGCTCGCCCGTCCCGCCGGATCTTGTTTGTAGAACAGCGCGAGCTGCCCGTAGAGCTCCGGCCAATCCCGGGCGAGCACGGCCGATTCGGTGAAGAAGGCCTCGCTCATCACGGCGAAGAACTCCGCGGGGTGCTCGGCCGCGTACGGGTCGATGAGCGTGGGCCGATCCGCATCGACTTCACGACAGAACCGGTCGTAGGCTTCCTCCAGCGTCTTGCGCCATTTCTTCGAATCCATTCCGGCGCGCGCGGCGGGGAAATCCGCGTCGCCGCTTCCGTCCATGTGGATCTTGTGGGCGAACTCGTGGATCACGACGTTGTAGCCGCGCTCGGCGAGGCCGACGTCTTCCCATGAGAGAACCACCGGCCCGCCCGGCCAGGCTTCGCCCGCGAGCTCTTCCTCGACGCTGTGAACGACGCCGTCCTCGTCCACTTCCTCCTTGCGCACGCGGAACTCTCCGGGATACACGATCACGCCGACCCAGCCGCCGTAGAGGTCGAAGCCGAGGTTGAGAATGGGCAGGCAGGCTTGAGCCGCGATCGAGAGGCGGATTGCGTCGGTGAGCTGCAGGCCGTGCGCGCCGTGCATTTCCTTTTCCGCCAGGAAGAGAACGACGAGCTGCTTCAGCCGCGCGGTCTCCTCCTCCGTCAGGCCGCGCAGAAAAGGCAGCCGGGCGGCCACGCGCTTCCACAGCGCCTCGTCGATGCGGGTGCCTTTCAGCGCCCGCCTGCGCCGCCACTCGCGCAGAAAGCCGATCATCGTTTCGAAGTGAGCGCGACGCCGGCGAGCGCCAGAGCGAACCCGGCGAGGTGATACGGATGGAGCTGCTCGCCGAGGAAGATCATCGCGAACACGGCGCCGAACACGGGAATGAGCGGGTTGAAAAACCCGGCGACGTTGGGGCCGACGAGCCGTACCGCGTGATTCCAGCAGATGTAGGCGACGAGCGAAGGGAAAACGGCGAGATATCCGATCGCGGCGACGGTCTTGGGCGACACGATCATCGTGGCGCCCGTCCACAGCTCGCCGGCATAGAAGGGCGCGGAGAACAAGGCGCCGGCGGCGACCGTCGCGAACACGAACGACAGCGGGCGAAGCGGCGGGCGCCACCTGAGCAGGACGGTGTAGAAAGCCCACAGGAGCGCGCCGCAAAGAAGCAGCACGTCTCCCGGGTTGAGCGAGAGCCGGAGCAGCGCCTGCATGCTTCCCGCGCTGATGATGCACACGGCGCCGGCGAGCGAGAGCGCGAGCCCGGTCGCCTGCCTGCCGCTGACGGTGAGCCTGTGCAGCCACCAGGAGAGCGGGACGATGAAGGCGGGCAACGCGGCGTTCAGGAGCGTTGCGTTGACCGCGGTGGTATAGCGCACGCCCCAGTAGCCGAACATGGTGAATCCTGCGGTTCCGATCACGCCGAACCCGAATATCGCGGGGAGATGGCGCCGGATGAGCGGCGCTTCCTCGCGCACCTGCCTCGCGACAAACGGGAGCAGCACCGCCGCCGCCAGCGCCCAGCGCCAGAACACGAGCGCAAACGGGGGAACGTCGAGGTAGATGGCGCGCGCCGCCACCCAGTTGCCGCCCCATGACGCGGCGGCGACCAATAGCAGCAGGGTGGGCAGCAACCGGTGCTGCGCGAGACCGTCGGCCATCGGGATTTCCGGAAAAAGGCGAATTATCGGGGAGAGCACGCTCCGATGCCAGTCCCTGATATAGACTTCGAGCATGGTTTCCACCACCCGCACCGATTTCGCCGAGATCGGCGAATCCGACGTCCTCGGCGCCGCGCTCTCGGAAGAGGAGCGCGGCGCGCTCGAGCGCGCGCTCGACTTCGCCCGGGACGTCTACGGCGAAAAACTGCTGGGCACCGGCGAGCCCGCGTACGACCACGCGCTGGGTCTGGCGCGCAACGCCGCCGGCCTGAAGCTCGACGCCGACGCGCGTATCGCCGGGTTGCTGTTCGCGGTTCCTGTCTATCTCTCCGACAGCGAAGAAAAGCTCCAGGCCGCGTTCGGCGCGACGGTCGCTTCGCTGGTCGCGGGGATCAGCCGGCTCAATGCCCTTCGCGTCATCACGCGCACGGCGGCGCAGTCCCGGGAATCGCAGTCGCAGTCCGAGGTGCTGCGCAAGATGCTGCTCGCCATGGTCGAGGACATCCGGGTGGTGCTGCTGCGCCTGGCGAGCCGCACGCAGACGCTGCGCTGGCTCGCGCGCGCGCCGGAGGACGAGCGCCGTCTCGCCGCGCGCGAGACGCTCGACATTTACGCGCCGCTCGCGAACCGCCTCGGGGTGTGGCAGCTCAAGTGGGAGCTGGAGGATTTGTCGTTCCGCTATCTCGAGCCGCAGCTCTACAAGCGGATCGCCGGCATGCTCGACGAGCGCCGCGAAGAGCGCGAGGGGTTCATCGCGCAGGCGATCGAGGAGCTGGGCGAGGAGCTCGCGCGCGCGGGAATCAAGGCCGAGATCAACGGGCGGCCGAAGCACCTCTACAGCATCTACGCGAAGATGCGCGCGAAGGCGCTCGATTTTTCCGAGATCCGCGACGTGAGCGGCCTGCGCGTGCTGGTGGAGGACACGAAGGACTGCTACACCGTGCTCGGGGTCGTGCACAATCTCTGGACGCCGGTCCCGAAGGAATTCGACGACTACATCTCGCGGCCGAAGGCCAACCTCTATCGCTCGCTGCATACGGCCGTGATGCTGCCCGAAGGGCGCTCGCTCGAGGTGCAGATCCGGACTCGCGAGATGCACCGCGAGGCGGAGCTCGGCGTCGCGGCGCACTGGCGCTACAAGGAGGGCGCGAAGCGCGCGGACGGGAAGGGCGATCCCTTCGACGAGAAGATCGCCTGGCTGCGGCAGATGCTCGCCTGGCGCGACGATATCGTCGATGCCTCGGACTGGGTCGAGCAGTCCAAGCACGCCGCGCTCGACGACACCGTCTATGTGCTGACCCCTCAGGGGAAGGTCATCGACCTCCCGCAAGGGGCGACGCCCGTGGATTTTGCCTACGCCTTGCACACCGATGTCGGCCACCGCTGCCGCGGCGCCAAGGTGAGCGGCGCCATCGTGCCGCTCGATTATCGGCTGAAGAACGCGGAAGCGGTCGAGATCATCACGGCGAAGTCGGGCGGCCCCAGCCGCGATTGGCTCAATCCCGCGCTCGGCTACCTGCGCAGCTCGCGGGCGCGCAACAAGGTGCGCCAGTGGTTCAACAGCCAGGACCAGGCGAGCGTCATCGCCGCCGGGCGCGCGAGCGTGGAGCGGGGGCTCCAGCGCGAGGGCAAGCGCTCGGCGAGCCTCGAGGAGCTGGCGCGGCGCCTCGGCTTCGAGCAGGCGGACGATCTGTTTGCCGCGGTGGGGCGAGACGAGGTGGGTCAGCGGCAACTGCAGAACGCAGTGCGCGGCGAAGCGCAGTCACCGCAGCCGGTGCCGGTGCAGGCGCACAAGGCACGCTCGGGGTCGGCGAAGAGCGGCGTCCTCGTCGTCGGCGTGGACCGGCTGCTCACGCAGCTTGCACGCTGCTGCAGGCCGGCGCCGCCCGACCGGATTACGGGTTTTGTCACCAAGGGCCGCGGCGTCTCCGTGCATCGGCGCGATTGTCCGGCGCTCGCGCGGCTGCTCGCGCGCTTTCCCGAGCGCATGATCGGCGCCGGGTGGGGCAGTCAGGCGGGCCAGGTGTACCCGGTCGACATCGTCGTCCAGGGCAACGACCGGCAAGGACTGCTGCGCGATGTCACGGAATCGCTGTCGCGCGAGAAACTCAACGTGATTGCCGTGAAGACGCAGACGCGGCACAGCGTCGCGTCGATGTATTTCACGGTCGAGATCGACGACATCGATCATCTGCGCCGCGCGCTCGCCGCGATCGAGGACGTGCGCGGTGTGCTCGCTGCGGCCCGGCGCTGACGGAAATTCCGTGATGGGGGCCTGCGTATCGAGTTTCCTCGGTGGAAGCATCGTATAATCGGCTCACATGCGTATTCTGCTGAGCAACGACGACGGGTATTTCGCGCCCGGCATCGCCGTCCTCGCAGAAGCGCTCGCCGGCCTCGCCAGCGTCACCGTCGTCGCGCCCGAGCGCGACCGGAGCGGCGCCTCCAACTCGCTCACCCTCGACCGACCGCTCTCGGTGCGCAAGTCCGGGAACGGCTTTTTGTTCGTGAACGGCACACCCACCGATTGCGTCCACCTCGCCGTCACCGGGCTGCTGGAGGAGCTGCCCGACATGGTCATCTCGGGCATCAACCTCGGCGCCAACATGGGCGACGACACGATTTATTCGGGCACCGTGGCGGCGGCGACGGAAGGCTACCTGCTCGGCATTCCATCCCTTGCGATTTCGCTCGCCAGCAAGGCCGGCCGGCACTTCGACACGGCGACGCGCGTGGCGGGTGAGCTCGTCGCGCGATTCCAGAAGCATCCGCCGCCCGAGCCGGTACTGCTCAACATCAATGTGCCCGACGTCCCCTATGATGCGCTCAAGGGCTTTGAGGTGACGCGGCTCGGCAAGCGTCACAAGGCGGAGCCCGTGATCAAGACGGTGAATCCCCGCAACGAGACCGTGTACTGGGTCGGGGCGGCGGGAGGCGCGCAGGACGCCGGCCCCGGCACCGACTTTTACGCCGTGGCGGCGAATCGCCTCTCGCTCACTCCGCTGCAGATGGACCTCACGCATCAGCAGCAGATTCCCGTGTTGAAGAGCTGGCTTGCGCAATAATGCTGTTGTCCAGAAATCGAGGGATCGGCATGACTTCGCAGCGCACGCGCGACCGCATGGTCGCGCGGCTGCGGGGAAAAGGCGTCCAGGACGAAGCGGTGCTCGCCGCGATGGCCGCCGTGCCGCGCCACGTTTTCATCGAGGAGGCGCTTGCGAGCCGCGCCTACGAGGACACGGCGCTGCCGATCGGCTTCGAGCAGACTATTTCCCAGCCGTTCATCGTCGCGCGCATGCTCGAGGCGTTACGCGGCCGGAAGCCGCTCGGCAAGGTGCTCGAAATCGGAACCGGTTGCGGCTACCAGGCGGCGCTGCTCGCGCGGCTTGCCAAGGAGATTTATTCGATCGAGCGCATCGCCGGGCTGCTGGATAAAGCGCGCGCCAGCCTGCGCCCGTTGCGGCTCGCGAACCTGCGGCTGGTCCACGGCGACGGCATGCAGGGCTTGCCGGAGGCGGCGCCGTTCGACGGCATCATATTGGCGGCCGCCGCGCCCAAGGTGCCGGCACTGCTTTTGCAGCAGCTCGCCACGGGTGGCAGAATGATCGCGCCGGTGGGAACGAGCGATCAGGCGCTGTGTCTGATCGAGCGGACGTCGACGGGATTGACCGAGCAATGGCTCGATGCCGTGCGTTTTGTACCGTTGAGGAGCGGCAAACAGTGAAGCCGCGGGGCGCGACTGTCTTGGCGCTGGCGGCCGCGCTTTTTTCCGGGTGCGTGAGCCAGTACAAGGCGCCCGTGAGCGAGCGCGTCGTGACCCGGCCGCCGGCGCCGGTCCAGCCGGCACGGCCCGCCCCGCCCGTGGGCCCGCCGGTCGCGCCCGCGTCCGAGGCGGCAGCGGACACTTACACCGTCAAGCGCGGCGACACCCTGTACAGCATTGCGCTCGACAACGGCCTGGGTTACCGGGAGCTCGCCGACTTGAACGAAATCACGAACCCGGCCGCGATCCAAGCCGGACAAGTGCTGCGGCTGCGACCGCAGCAGTCGGCAGTGGAAGTGCGGCCGGCGACTACACCCGGCCCGGTCGACGCGCGGCCGATCGCCGAAGCGGCGCGTGCGGGCGGGGTCGATCTCAAGACCGAACCCAAAGCGCTGAAGCTGCCTTATTCCGAGCAAAACGTCGCACTGTTGCGCCAGCCGCAATCGCAGCCGCAGCCGAAACCCGAATTGCAGCCAGCGACGCCGGGGGGCGCGGATGAGGAGAAGGTGGAGTGGAGCTGGCCGGCGTCAGGCCGCGTCCTCGCCGGCTTCACCGAGGGGGCCAACAAGGGCGTCGATATCGTGGGCAAGGTCGGGGATCCGGTCCACGCTTCGGCATCGGGCCGCGTCGTCTACAGCGGAACGGGGCTGCGCGGCTACGGCAAGCTCGTCATCATCAAGCACAACCAGACCTATCTTTCGGCCTACGCACACAACAACAGAATCCTGGTGAAGGAAGGACAGAATGTGGTGAAGGGCCAGAAGATCGCGGAAATCGGCAACTCGGACTCCGACCAGGCCAAGCTCCATTTCGAGATCCGGCGCCTCGGCAAACCGGTCGATCCCCTTAAATTTCTGCCGGAGCGCCGGTCATGAGCACCGGAGCGCTCGGGCGCGGCCTGCGCGCGCACGCGGTCGGGGAGGAAGATTTCGTAGAGGCCGTTGCGCCGGCGCCGCAGGTCGAAGAGGAAGCCACCGCTGACGGGGATGCCGCCGCGGAAGCCGCGCGCCCACCGGACCGGGCCGAAGAGGCGGCCGACACCGAAACGCTCAGCGACGCTACCCAACTCTATCTGCATCAGATCGGGCTCAACCGGCTGTTCACCCCGGAAGAGGAACGGCATTACGCGCGGCTTGCCGCGGCCGGGGAATTCGCCGCCCGCCAGAAGATGATCGAGCACAACCTGCGTCTGGTGGTCAACGTCGCCAAAGGCTATCTCAACCGCGGCATGCCGCTGCTCGACCTGGTGGAAGAAGGCAATCTCGGCCTGATGCACGCGCTGGAGAAGTTCGACCCCGAGCGCGGCTTTCGTTTTTCGACGTACGCGACCTGGTGGATCCGGCAGAACATCGAGCGCGCCATCATGAACCAGTCGCGCACCATTCGGCTGCCGGTACACGTGATCAAGGAGTTGAACACGGTGCTGCGTGCAAAGCGCTATCTCGAGGCGCATACCGAGTGCGAGCCGACGGTCGATGACGTCGCGCATCTCCTCGCGAAGGACCGCGAGGAGGTACGGCGGCTGCTCGTGCACAGCGAGCATACGACCTCGCTCGACGCGCCGCTCGAGGTCGATCCGATGCTTTCGGTCGGGGAGTCGATCGCCGATGAGCAAAACGCGAGCCCCGAGCTGCAGTTCCACGCGGCCGAGATCGAATCGCTGGTGCGCGAGTGGCTGGAGCAGCTGAGCGAGAGGCAGCGCGCCGTGATCGAGAGGCGGTTCGGCTTGAACGGCCAGGAGGTGTTCACGCTGGAGCGGCTCGCTTTGCAGCTCGAGCTCACGCGCGAGCGCGTGCGGCAGATTCAGCTCGAAGCCCTGGCGAAGCTGCGCAGGATCCTGCACCGGCGCAGCCTTTCCAAGGAAGTCCTGCTTTAGAGAGCAGTGTCCCCCGTCAAAGGAGGTGGCGCGTCAGCGCCGGGTCCGCGCCGGTAGTCGTCCCGATCAGTCGGGCAGGGTCTTCGGCGGAATGCGCTTCAACCCCGAAGCGAATTCCTCGAGTTGGATAGCCCGCGCGAATTCGATGTTTTTCTTGAGCTCTTCGAGGTACAGGTGCTGCCCGCCGAAGTACTCCTGTGCGTATTTGTGGGCGCCGCCCAAATCGGAGTTCAGACGCTTGCTCGCCCCCTCGTAGAAGTGCGGAGTCTTGCTCACGAGATCTTGCCCTGATTCGTACAACACCTCCTCGGTGCCGTCAGGAAGGCGCTTTCGGGTGATGCCGCCCAAGACGAATTCGGGATAAAGCCTATCGCGGCATTTCTCGAGGTAACAGCGGTCCGACATCTGCGCGACGATGTCGGCCGAGCCGAGCAGGCTCCCCAGCAGCTTGTACTCGAGCGAGGGCACCTTGATCTGTGCGATCGGGATTTCGTAGCCGGTGAAATGGATCAGCGCGGCGGCGATGTCCGCCACCTCGCCCATGCCGATCTTGGGGAGATAATCCTTGAGGAAGCGCGCCCCGCGGGAGACGTGCGTCAGGGTCAGCTCGCCGCCGTTCTTGTGCTGGGTGTCGTCGAGCGTGCGCACGTAGCCGCAATCGTGAAACAGCGCCGTGATCACCCCGAGCCGGAACATCGAGGCGTCCAGCGGCGCGAGGCCTATTCTTGCGCGCTCGTAGCCGTCGATCAAACGCGCCATCGCGAGCGTGACGTCGAGCACGTGCTGGATGTCGTGGTAAGCGGTGTCGCAGCCGTGGTAGCCCGGAAACTTGCCGCGGTAGAGCGAAGTTGCGTCGTCGAATGCACGGTCGATCTGGGCGACCGACGCCTCAGGGTAAAGCTCGAGAAAAATCCGGTCGACCTCGGAATTGACTATGGCCGGGTCGGTCGTGTTGACCAGGCAAGAAACATCGTATTCGCTGCTGCGACGGATCACTTGGCCACTCCTTTCCTCAAAGGTCGAGCCCTTGCGATTTTACCAAGAATCCCGCAAAAACCGAGCCGGCGGGTGGGTCCCTTTGGACCACTACCGCTTGCGAAACGTGAATTTTTTCACATCCGCGTCCTCATGGGCGAAGGGATGTGTCCCTCGTGTCGAGGGGAACTCCTAGGTTTTGAGGGTAAAGGGATTGAAATCCGTCTGCCGATCGTAGTAGTCCTCCTGCTCGGCGCGTTTGAGCCAGCCCACCATCGCGTAGGTGGCCGGCGTAAATACCACTTCCACGCCGACCTTGGACAGAAACTGCACCAGCATGATCTGCGGTAGCCGCTCATCGGGAATCAGGCCCGATCCCCAGAACGCGAGCGGATAGAAAAGCAGCGAATCGGCCGCCTCGCCGAATAGGGTCGAGCCGATGGTGCGGGTCCAGAGCCGGCGTCCCTCGGTCCAGATCTTCATCTTCGCCAGCACGTAGGAATTGACGAATTCGCCGCACGCGAAGCCGATCAGGGAGGCGCTGGCGATGCGCCAGGTCGAGCCGAAGGCGACATCGTAGGCGGCCTGGTTTTTCCAGAAGGGCGCGGGCGGGAGGGAAACCACGGCCCAGGCCATGAACGAAGCGAAGGCGAGCCCGCCGAAACCCGCCCAGATCACGCGTCGCGACCGGGCGTAGCCGTACACCTCGGTGAGCACGTCGTCGAAGATGTAGGAAATCGGAAAAAACAGCGCCCCCGCGCCGAACGATACCGCCCCGATCAGCGGGAAATCGAACTGCGCGATCTTGGCCGGGCCGATCAGGTTCGAGCAGACGAGCACGGTCACAAACGCCGCCATGACGAACTCGTAGTAGCGGTACTGGCGCGCCGGGGAGTTCACGGTTTCTTGTCCGCGGGAATCTGCGGGAGGGCCGATGCCCGGCTCGCGGCTTCGCTCCGCGCGATCTCCGTGGCGAGGTCGAATACCGCCGCGGCATAGAGATTTGACCGGTTGTAGAACGTGAGGACCTGGAAATTCCTCAGCCCCAGCCGGAAATCGGAGGCTTGGCCCGGAGTCTCGAGCTCGATCAGCGCGCAAGGCGTCTCCGCCGGCAGGGAGGCGGCGAGCTTGACGCCGAAATCCGGCAAGTCCGCGACGCGGTAGGCGGGCGCCGCGCCGGCGCTCGCGAGCTTGCGCCAGTTTTCCCCCGATACCTCGACGCCGTAGGCGACCGGCTCGCCTCGGATCCAGCCGTGCGCCTTCAAGAAATTGCCGATGCTGCCGATGGCGTCAGCTGCACTCGAGAGGTTGGCGCGTCCGTCGCCGTCGTAATCGAGGGCGAAACGCCGGTATGTGCCCGGCATGAATTGCGGAATGCCGATCGCCCCGGCGTACGAGCCTTTCACCCGGAGCGCGTTCAACCGCGCATCGCGGGTGAATACGAGGTAGTTCTCAAGCTCCGAGCGGAAGAATTCCGCGCGCTTCGGATAGTCGAATGCGAGGGTGGAAAGGGCGTCGATCACCCGGTAGGTGCCGACGTTGCGGCCGTAGATGGTTTCGACGCCGATGATGGCGACGATGATCTCCTCGGGTGCGCCGAACTCGTTGGCGGCCCGCTTGAGCGGCTCGGCGTTGCGCTTCCAGAACTGCACGCCCGCTTCGATGCGCTCGGGATTGACGAACAGCGCGCGATACACCTGCCAGGAATTCACCTCGAGAGGCTGGTTCATCGCCTTGATGATGGCGGGCTGGTATCGAGCCCGGCTGAAGATGAACTCGAGATCCTTCCTGGCGAAACGGTGCTTCTTCGCCATTTCCTTTATGAACTGCTTGACCTCCGGGCGATGCAGATAGCCGGAGGGTGCAGCGGCGGCTGCAGCGAGCTGGAGAGCGAGAACCGACGCGAGGAGAAACCTCAAGGCCGGAACTCCCGAACGAGCCGTTTCAGGAGCGAGAACGATCGCGGGTCGCCGTGCGCGCCGTAGCGCAGCTCGACATAAAGATCCGCGATCGCCCGGACGGCGGACTGGTGCTCCGGCAGGCGCGCCGTCACGCGGGCGGCGTAATCGAGCGGGCCCTCCGCGCTTGCCCGCGCGAGGTCCGCGCGGCGGAGCTTGTCGCAGAAGCGAAGCCACGCACGCTGGACGGGATCGTCGCGGCGAATGCCGCGAAGCAGCCAAAGTCCGACCGCGAGCAGCACGCCGCCCACGCTCCAGAACAGCATCATCGCCAGAGTGCTCCAGTCGGGCTGGGGCACGCCGAAGCGTGACAGCACTTCGCGCTGCCTGTCCGTGTTGTAGCCCAGCACCCACTGGTTCCAGCCGTTCGCCAGCGCCTCCCAGTTGTCGCGGATCGTGCGCAGCCAGTCCATATTGGTCCGCACGAGGAGCGGGAGCGCCGCCACGATGCCCCGCGGAACGGCGGCACTGATCCCCGAATCTATGCGCAGGGGCACGGCCGCTCCGGTGGGGTCGACGCGGATCCAGCCGCGTCCGGGAAGCTCCACCTCGACCCACGCGTGGGCGTCGGTCTGCCGCACCACCAGGTATCCGTCCACCGGGTTCATGTCGCCGCCCTGATAGCCGGTGACGATGCGCGCCGGGACGCCTGCGGCCCGCATCAGAAACGCGAAGCTCGAGGAAAAATGCTCGCAAAAGCCCTGCTTGGTGTCGAACAGGAATTCGTCCACCGAATTGGCGCCGAGCAGCGGCGGCAACAGCGTGTATTCATATCTGCCGCTGCGGAAGAATTCGATCGCCTCCTGGACAATCGCGGCGTCGTCTCCGAGCCTGCGCCGCCACTCGGCCGCAAGCGAGCGCGCGCGCGGATTCACCTCGCGCGGAAGCGCGAGCGCCGCCGCGAGTTCGTCGGGATCGTCGCCGGCCACGGTAACGTAATTCGGAAAGGAGCGCATCTCGTAGCGGATGCGGTTGCGCACCGGCGGCAGGGAAATCAACTGATAGTCGCTCGTCACGCGCGCGTTTTGCGGGATCCTCGCGGGCAGATCCAGCGCAAACAGCCAGTTGCGGTTGTGCGGCTCGAGCGTCACTTCGTAATCGACCGGCGCGCCGAGCGCCTGGAGCCGGACCTCGGGCCGCAATCTGGGCGAAGCCGCACGCCAGGTCCGGCCGTCGAATCGCCACAGCACCGGCCCGCGCCAATAGAGCTGGCCGTGCCTGGGGAGACTGGCGCTGAATTTCACCCGGAACGCGATGGCGTCGGACTGCAGCAGCTGGCTGATGTCGCCCGGGGTCATGGTATCGGAGAGCCCGGTCGTGCCGGCGAACGCGTCCTGCGGCAGCCCCCAAAGCGGGCCCTGCACGCGCGGGAACAGCAGGAAGAGCAGCAGCATCACCGGGCCCGCCTGAACCAGCATCCACCCCGCGGTCCTGAGATTGTCGAAGAGCGGTCTGGCAAGCGCGTTCAGGCTGACCAACGCCGAGGTGACGACCAGGACGGTCGCGAACATCAGGGCTGCGGTGGGAATGGTCTGCGAGTAAAAGAAATTGGTCAGCACCAGGAAGTAGGCGAGAAACGCCACGACGAATACGTCGCGGCGCGTCTGCATCTCCATGAGCTTCAGCGCGATGAGCAGCACGAGCAGCGCCACACCGGCATCGCGGCCGAAGATCGTGCGGTAGTTGAAGTAGACGCTGATCACGCCGCCGACGGCGAGAAGGAAGAGCAGCCAGCGGGCGGGCAGCCGGGCCCCGCGGCGCGCCGTGACGGCGCGCCAGAGGAAAAACGCTCCAGCCGCGGCGCTCATCCACCACGGCAAGCGCAGCGCGTGCGGCGCGACGATGAGAATCAGCCCGGCGAGCAGCCAGAGGAGATGCGGCAGGGGCAGCGCGCCGCTAGGTGCCATGGAGTGCGAGCTCCTTCAGGCAGCGTTCCATGTGGGCCAGACCCTCGTCGAGCGGCACCGTGGCACCCGGAATCTTCAATCCGAAGCGCAGCTCCCGCTCCCGCGCAAGCAATGCCCAGCGCGTCAGGCGCGACAGGCGCGCCTCGACGGGCATGCCGGGAGGCAAATCGTCCCAGTCCAGCCACAGCTCAGCGGAGGCGCGTCCGGCGAACAATTTGGTGAGCAGCTCATCGCCGCGTGCCGCGGCTTTCCAGGCGATATGGCGGGGCGAATCGGTCGTCTGATAAGGCCGCAATCCGGCGAAGTCGTCGCTGCCCGCGCCAGCCGAGATGGCGTCGCCGCTGTCCGGGACCGGGCGCGGCGGAGGCAGGTGCGCCCTATCCGGCCGAGGGTAGACAAGCGCACGCATGTCCGGCTGCACGTAGCTCCATGCGCGCATCAATCCGAGAGGAAACCGGGTATCGATAGTCACGCGCTCGAGCTGCAGCCAGCCGCGCTTTTCCGCTCTGACCGGAACCAGCGCTGCGGCGATGCGGTGCGCAGGAACGTCGCAGCTCACGGTCGCGCCTCGGCAGGTCAGCTCGAGCGAGTGGCGGTCGAAGTCGCTCTTGTTCTCGAGGAAGAGCTCGAACTGCACCGCGTCTCCGGCGAACGCCGGCGCCACGCGTCCCCCGCTCACGTACAGGTGCGCGAGATTGCGGAAGGTATGCAGGATCGATACGATGCCCAGGCCCGCGAGCAGGAACGTGAGGAGGTAGCCGAGGCTCAAGTTGTAGTTGATCGAGCCGATCAGCATCAGGACCAGCACCGCGCCGAACGCGAGACCGTGACGCGTAGGCAGGATGTAGACGCGGCGCTGGCCGAGAAACACCACGCCCGGCTCAGGCGCGTGGTGCCTGAACACCCATTGGTAGAAGTTGTAGGCCTGGGAATACTGCAGCACCCGGTCGAGCATGGCCACGCTCAGGGTATCGGTACCGCGGAGATCAGGCCGTTCGCCTTCTCGATGCTCGAGGCGCGCACGCCGTCGTGCACCGGCCTCAGACGGTGTCCCGCGATGCCGGGCAGCACGGCCTGCACGTCCTCGGGGACGACCTTGTCTCGGCCCTCGATCAAGGCCCAGGCGCGCGAGGCGTGCAGCAGCGCGAGAGCGGCGCGGGGCGAAAGCCCGTTCGCGTACTCCGCGGAGCGCCGCGACTGCTCGATGAGCGCCTGAATGTAGTCGAGCAGAGGCGGGGCGACGTGCACGGTTTTGACCATCGTCTGCAGATCCATCAGCTCGCCGGGCGCTAGGCAGGCATCCAGCCCCGCGATCATGTCGCGGCGCTCGGCGCCCTGCAGCAGGGTGCGCTCGGCGTCGCGGTCCGGGTAGCCCAGCTCGATGCGCATGAGGAAGCGGTCGAGCTGCGACTCGGGCAGCGGAAAGGTGCCGACGTTGTGCGAGGGATTCTGCGTTGCGACGACGAAGAACGGTTCGGGCAGCCGGCGCGTTTCGCCTTC
>WNGN01002944.1_pt1 | contig 15369 bp, 11 predicted proteins | sample 5400561 | NCBI WGS metagenome assembly WNGN01 (sample SAMN13153379, study PRJNA577476) | soil metagenome | isolation source: 115 cm soil or saprolite under Garry oak tree replicate 2 | place: USA:California | collected 2016-06-15
GGCGGCGGAGGCGATCGCCCGCGCCAGGCCGACCGCGGTGAACCTCGGGTGGGGCGCCAGGCGGGCGCTCGGCGCATACCTGCGGGCCGCGGCCGATGCCGATCCAGCGGTTCAACGGGATGCACCGGGAGCTGCCCTGCGCGAGGCCCGGTCGATCGCTTCGGCGGATGAACAGGCCTGCGCCCAGATGGCCGCGCGCGGCCTGGCGCTGGTGCCGGCCGGGGCGAGGATCCTTACCCACTGCAACACCGGCTCGCTGGTCACGGCCGGCGAGGGAACTGCGTTCGGCCTCGTGCTCGCCGCCCACCGCGCGGGGCTGCTGCGGATGCTGTGGATCGACGAGACCAGGCCGCTGCTGCAGGGCTCGCGGCTGACTGCCTACGAGGCGGGCAGGAACGGGCTGCCGCACCAGGTGCTCGCCGACTCGGCCGCCGCGTCGCTGCTGGCGGCGGGCCGGGTAGACCTGGTCGTCGTCGGCGCCGACCGGATCGCGGCGGACGGAAGCGTGGCCAACAAGGTCGGCACGTACGGCCTGGCGGTGCTCGCCAGGCACCACCAGGTGCCGTTCGTCGTCGTCGCGCCGGTGTCGACGATCGACTTCGGCACCGCGGACGGGGCGTCGATCGCCATCGAGCAGCGGGCGCCCGAGGAGGTGACGCACCTGGCCGGCCACCCGCTCGCGCCCGCCGGGAGCGGCGCCTACAACCCGGCGTTCGACGTCACCCCGCCCGGCCTGGTGACCGCGATCGTCACCGAGTCCATGGTCATCCAGCCCGTCACAGCGGGTAATCTGCGTGTCCTGAGTCCGGGGTCATGACTTTGCGGGCTTCCGTGCTGCCGTTTCCGTGGAACGATGGAGATTATGAAAGGTCGTGTGCTGGTCGTCGATGACGACGCCGCCCTCGCCGAGATGCTCGGGATCGTGTTGCGCGGCGAGGGGTTCGAGCCGACGTTCGTCGCCGACGGAGACCGGGCTCTGGAAGCGTTCAGGGAGACCAGGCCAGACCTGATCCTGCTCGACCTGATGCTGCCGGGCATGGACGGGATCGACGTCTGCCGTCAGATCAGGGCGGAGTCCGGCGTGCCGATCGTGATGCTGACCGCCAAGAGCGACACGGTCGACGTGGTGCTCGGGCTCGAGTCCGGAGCCGACGACTACATCGTCAAGCCGTTCCAGGCCAAGGTGCTGATCGCGCGCGTGCGGGCCAGGCTGCGGCGCACGGACGACCCGGCTCCTGAGATGCTGTCCATCGGCGACGTGTCGATCGACGTGGCTGGCCACTCGGTGCGGCGCGACGGCGAGGTGATCGGCCTGACGCCGCTCGAGTTCGACCTGCTCGTCGCGCTGGCCCGCAAGCCGCGCCAGGTGTTCACCAGGGAGGTGCTGCTTGAGCAGGTCTGGGGCTACCGGCACGCCGCGGACACACGGCTGGTCAACGTGCACGTGCAGCGGCTGAGGGCGAAGATCGAGCGCGACCCCGAGCGGCCGGAGATCGTCGTCACGGTCCGCGGCGTCGGCTATAAGGCGGGTCCGGGCTGAGCACCACCCGCCAGTCGTCGAAGTGGCTGGCCTGGCTGGCCGACAGCGATCGACCAGGCCGGCGGCTCACCATGCGGCGAAGGCGGCAGGCCGCGTTCGCCCAGCTCGTGCGCGGTGCCCGGCGGATGGGCAGTCCGCGCGCCCTGCCGCTCCCGCGGTTGGCCAGGTCGGCGGCCGCCGGGTTCGGCGCGTGGGCGGTCGCGCTGGTGAAGGGACTGCACGGGCGCTGGCGCCGGTCGCTCCAGCTGCGCGTGGTCAGCACCACGCTGGTGGTCTCGGTGGCGGTGGTCTCGCTGCTCGGGTTCTTCCTCATGCAGCAGATCGCCGCGAACCTGCTCCAAAGCGCAAAGGCGCAGTCGCACACCCAGGCGTCGGACGGCCTCGTCTTCGCCCAAGCCGACCCGGCCGCGCTCAAGCCGCCGGGCCCGGATTCCCAGGACCTGGTCTTCAAGATCGTGAGCAGCCTGAAGTCCAGCGGCCAGAGTCCTGGCGCGGACTATGGCGTGGCCGTCACGGTGCGGCGTGACCTGAGCCCGCCGGCTTACTGGGCCGCGGTCCAGAGCAGCCTCGACTACCATAGCCTGCCGCCGTCGGTCGCTCAGTCAGCGCGAGGCCACGCCGGGAAGCCGGTGAAGATCTTCGCGAGCATGCCCTACCCCAACTCGACCAGCCCGAAGACGTCGGGCCTGCTCTACGCTGCCCCGTTCGGCTTCGACAACGACTACGAGCTGTATTACTTCTTCCCGCTCAGCCAGCTGCAGAACGAGCTTGTCCTCATCCAGCGCACGCTGGTTCTGGTCGGGCTCGCCCTGGTCTTCCTGCTGGCCGGAATCGCCTGGCTGGTCACCAGGTGGGTGGTGCTGCCGGTCGTCAGGGCGGCGCATGGGGCCAAGCTGCTGTCGACCGGAAGGCTGGACGAGCGGCTGGCGGTGCATGGCGAGGACGAGGTGGCCGCGCTCGCCACCTCGTTCAACGAGATGGCGGCCGGCCTGCAGGACAAGATGCGCGAGCTCGAGGAGCTGTCGCAGGTGCAGCGGCAGTTCGTCTCCGACGTCTCGCACGAGCTGCGCACCCCGCTGACCACGATCAGGATGGCCGCCGACCTGCTCTTCGAGGCCAGGGAACAGCTCGAGTCGGCGGCCGCGCGGTCGGCCGAACTGCTGCAGAGCCAGCTCGGAAGGTTCGAGTTGCTGCTCGGTGACCTGTTGGAAATCAGCAGATATGACGCGAACGCGGCCACGCTCGAGGCGGAGCCCGTCGACCTCTGCGATGTGGTGCGCCAGTCGGCCGACGTCGCGCAGCAGCTTGCCGAGCGGCGCGGTTCGCGGATCGAGTTCCGGCTGCCCGCGGAGCCCTGCCTCGCCGAGATGGACCGGCGGCGGGTCGAGCGGATCCTGCGGAACCTGCTGTGCAATGCGGTGGAGCACGGCGAGGGCCGGGACGTGGTCGTGACCTCCGCCGCCGACCGTGACGCGGTCGCCGTGGCGGTCAGGGACTTCGGGGTCGGGCTGGCGCCCGGTGAGGAGCATCTCGTCTTCGACCGGTTCTGGCGGGCTGACCCGGCGCGGGCGCGAACTACGGGCGGCACGGGCCTGGGGCTGGCGATCGCGCTCGAGGACGCCAGGCTGCACGGCGGCTGGCTCGAAGCGTGGGGAGAGCGCGCGAAGGGGTCGGTGTTCCGGCTCACGCTGCCGCGCGAGGTCGGAGCCAAGCTCGCGGGCTCGCCGCTTCCGCTGGCGCCCGACCAGGCGGATTTCGGGAGTCTCGCGGCCGAGACGGCCGCGGACCTGAGAGTCACCGTGCACCGCGCGAGATTCCGGGCTCCGGCCCCGATCGAGGATCGCCGATGAGGAGTCGCACGTGGCTCGCAACATTGGGTGCGCTGGTCGTCAGCGCGGCCGCAGCCGCCTGCGCGAACCTGCCGACCAGCGGCAGTGTCCGGGCGAACTCGCTCCAGGGCGCGGGCGGCGCGGGCCAGATCGGCGTCCAGATCGTGCCGGTGCCGCCCGGCCGGGCGTGGCGCCCGCAGGACATCGTCAACGGGTTCCTCGCGGCCAGCGCCAGCTACGACCACACCGTGGCGAGGGAGTACCTGACCGGCGGCAAGAACGGTTACGCTCGCAGGTGGCGGCCGGGCTGGGCGGCCACGATCATAGACTCACCCAAGGTGTCGCAGGTTCAATCGAATGTCCCCCCGAACCTGCAGAAAAACGGCCAGCCGCTGCAGGCTCAGGTGTTGGTGACCGGGCGGCACATCGCGAGGCTGCAGACGACAGGGCGGTATCAGGCAGGCAGCGTGGTGGTCGCGCCGGCGTCCACTCAGTTCCGCTTCGGGCTGGAACAGGTTTCCGGCCAATGGCGCATCGACAGCATCGACGTCAATGGCACGAAGGCCCCGGCCAACCTGCTGCTGCTGACCCGGTCGGACTTCGAGCGCGACTACCAGCCGCGCAACCTGTACTTCTACGCGCCGGGTAACGCCTCGAAGTCGCTGATACCCGACCCGGTCTACATTCCGCAGCAGGCCGGCAGCAAGGGGCTCAGCGGCCTGGTCAAAGGCCTGGTTGAGACGCTGCTCACTCCGCAGCCGGATGCTAGCTGGCTGTACGGGGCGGCGACCAGTGCCTTCCCGCGTGGAACGGTGCTCCTCGGCCCCCCGCAGGTCGTCGGGGGGATCAGGGCCGTCGTCAACCTCGGCGGCGCCGCCGCGAAAGCTAGTCCGAGTCAGCGGCAGCGGATGGCTGCCCAGCTCTACTGGTCACTCAAGGCCTCGCCGTATCCCACCCAGGCGGCGAACCCGATCCAGTCGGTCGTCCTGAGGCTGAACGGCCGACAGGTGCCGCAACTGTCGCCGACGGCCTACGAAAGATACCTGCCGCGCGGTCTTGCGGCGCCGCTGTACTACCAGGTTCCCAGCAGCCCGACGGGGCCGGCCGTGGTCATGCGAGCTAGCGCCACGCAGCAAGTCCCGGTCTCGCTGCCGAAACAACTCGGCAGCGAGCCGTTCGGCACGATCGCGGCATCGACGGCGCCGATTGGGTGGGCGGTGGTGGCGGGCTGCAGCGGGAAGACCGTCTACCTCATGCCGCAGTCACACAGCAAGGAGGTGGTCCCGAAGCGGCTGCCGTCAGAGTGCACCTCGCTGAGCTGGGACGACAACGGGAACCTGTGGATTGCCGCCAGGACGCAAATTTTCGTGATTCATGCCGCGGAGACCGAGCCGCCGGCCAGGCCTGCCTTGGTTCCTGTGTACGTGCCCAGGTTCACCCACGCAATGTTCCAGGCGCTGCGGGTAGCTCCCGACGGTGTCAGGGTCGCCCTGATCGTCCGCACCGGCTCGACTACGAAGATTCAGGTCGCCGCGATCAGCAAGAGTACTGAAGGCACCAACTTCACCTACCTGGCGCAGACCGGGCACACGCTGCGGGTCGGTTCCGACGTCGCTCATCCGCTCACGCTGACCTGGCTGGATCCTAATCATCTGCTCGTGCTCGGCAAGGTGGGCATGTCCAGGACCCAGCTGTTCGAGGTGCCGCTGAACGGCGGTAAGTCGACCGAGGTTCCCGTTCCGCATGGTGTGACGTCGGTGGCGGCTAGCGGGCCGAGCGCCATGGCCACGCCGCGGATCGTGGTGGCGATCGCGCCGACCGAGACCACGCCGGGCAAGATCGAGATGTCGAAGATCGGGCCGCCGAACCCGATCTGGCAGCCGCTGGTCAAGGGGATCAGTCCGGTCTTTCCCGGCTGAAAGGCGCTGGCCCGGCCGGGCCATGCCGTCCGCCGGGTTACCGGCGGCTGAACACGGGACGACCCGGCTCCTGACAGGAGACCCGCATGCGACTACCGTCAATGTCGTGGCACCCGTCCGGGTCCGTGGTTGCGCCGGGCAGGCCGCCCCGACAGCGGGGTGGCGGCTCCGGCAAGCCGATGCCAGCCGCAGGCGAAACGGCCCACGTAAGGCGACTTATCGTCGACTGATCACGGTGCGGTTTAGATGTCAGTCCTGCCTCGCCGCGGTGACCAGATGTCCCCGTGCGCGGGAGAAGGCCGGTAGTGGCACAAGCAGGCTGCGAAAGCCTCAGCAGGCGGATGTGGGGTCGAAGACCAGGTCGGCCGGACGGGTGCTGCCTCCACACACCGGATGGAAGGGGGCTCGGGCATGGAAATCATCTTCAAGGGTCGGCAGACGGATGTTCCCGCGCGTTTCAGGGAGTACGCGACTGCGAAGCTGAACAAGCTCGAGAAACTGGACCAGAAGGCGATGAGAGTTGACGTGGAGGTCTCGGTCGAGCGCAACCCCCGCCAGGCCAGCCAGAGGGAGCGGGTCGAGCTGACGATCCGGTCGCGAGGCCCGGCGATCCGGGCGGAGGCCGCGGCCGAGGACCGGCTCGCGGCGCTCGACCTGGCGCTTGCCAAGCTCGACTCCCGGCTGAGGCGAGCACTCGACCGGAGGAAGAACCACCACGGGACCGGAAGCGGCGCTGTGACGGGAGCTAGCGTCGGGTTGCAGGGAGCCGCCGGGCCGGGCGGCCCGGACCCGGGCGGCCCGGACCCGGGCGGCACGGGCCCCGCAGGCACGGGCCCGGGCAGCGCGGGCCGGGCTGGCGCGGGCCGGGGCGGCGCGGGCCGGGGTGGTCGCGCGGGCACACGGATCGCCTCGCTCGTCGCCCGGGCCAGGTCGGCCGAGGATGAAGAGCCTGGCTGGGACGCTCGGTCGGCTCAGCCGGATGCCGAGCCCGCGGACGACGGGGCCGCGCAGTCCGAGAGCGTGGTGCCGATCCAGATGGAGGGCGACGGGCCGCTCGTGGTCAGGCAGAAGTTCCACCATGCCAAGCCGATCACGATCGACCAGGCCCTGCTTGAGATGGAGCTTGTCGGCCACGACTTCTACCTGTTTCACGACGTCGACGAGAACATGCCGAGCGTCGTCTACCGGCGGCACGGCTATCAGTACGGCGTCATCAGGCTGGTCGAGAACGCGGCCGGCCGCGGTGCCGCGCCCGAGCCCGCGGCGGGCGTGGGGGCGCGGATCCCGGCCCGGCGGCGGCCCGAGCAGGCCGGCGGCGGTGGCCGCGAGCCGGACCCCCGGCTAAGCCAGTACGGCGCCAGGCAGCGCGGCGCCAGCCAGCGCGGCGCGACCGCCGCGCTGCGCCCAGGATGACCGTGCGGCGGCGCGTGCGGCGCGGCCGGCGGGCGCGCTTGCGCGGCCGCGCAGGGTCGGACAGAGTTGGTTACGGGCGATCTTCGATGCCGCCGGGCGGCGCGGCTCCGCCGCGCCCGCCCGGCGGCAGGTCGGCGACGGGTGCGAAGGGGTGAGCGATGACAGCGAGCGCGGAGGGTGCGGCGTCGGGGGCTGGCCGGGGCCCCGAGCCGATCCGCACGCTGATCGTCGACGACCACGCGCTGTTCCGCCGGGGCCTGGAGATCGTCCTGGTCACCGAGCCGGACATCGAGGTCGTGGGCGAGGCAAGCGACGGGGCCGAGGCAGTCGAGAAGGCGGCCGAGTCCCTGCCCGATATCGTGCTGATGGACGTGCGGATGCCGCGCAGCAGCGGCATCGAGGCCTGCCGGGCGATCAAGGACGTCGCGCCGAGCGCCGGGATCATCATCGTGACGATGAGCGACGAGGAAGAGGACCTGTTCGAGGCCATCAAGGCCGGCGCCAGCGGTTACCTGCTCAAGGACATCCCGCTCGACCAGGTCGCGGAGGCGGTCAGGTCGGTGCACTGCGGACAGTCGCTGATCAGCCCGTCGATGGCCGGCAAACTGCTGACCGAGTTCGCCTCGCTCGCCAGCCGGGACATCGAGGAGCCGCCGCAGCAGGTCCCTGTGCCCAAGCTGACCGATCGCGAGCTGCAGGTGCTCAAGCTGGTGGCCCGCGGCATGAACAACCGGGATATCGCGAAGGAACTGTACATTTCCGATAACACGGTGAAGAACCATGTCAGGAACATCCTGGAGAAACTGCAGATCCACTCGAGGATGGAGGCGGTCATGGTGGCCGTGCGGGAGAAGCTGATCGAGCTGGGCTGAGCGAGCGCGACCGCACGCGAACTAACCCCGTCACCCGGCGACGCCGGCTGGACGATGGACTCGCCCGGCCGCCTGAACGGCTTGCCTGGCGACTTCGTCATCCAGCGGCTATCTTGCGTCGCGTTGCCTGCCCGCTCCTGCCCATGCCCGCGCGATCGCCGCGAACAGCTACCCGGGTCTTGGTGCGGCTAGGCTCTTTCCGCTGCTGCTAGCGCGGATCTCAGCCTCGGCTCCAGTGCCGCCGGCTGCACCCGCTCCAGCGCGATGTTGGTGCAGCCGACCCATTGGGCGGCCGATGCGAGGGCGCGGGCCATGGGTTCGGCGGCGCGGGGGGTGTCCAGGGTCAGCTGGCGCGCGATGAGGGTCTGGCCGTCGCGGGCTGGGTCGACGCGGCCGACGAGGCGCCCGCCGGCGAGGAGCGGCATCGTGTAGTAGCCGTGGACGCGCTTGGCCCGCGGGACGTAAGCCTCGAGGCTGTGGTCGAACCCGAACATCCGCTTGGTCCGCTTCCTGTCCCAGATCAGCGAGTCGAACGGGGAGAGCAGCGTCACCCGGTGCCGGCCCGTCCCGGCCCGCCGGTCCGCCGAGTCGGTCAGGTGGGCCACGGCGGCAGGATCGGCCCAGGCGGGAACGGCGGGTCCGGTCCGGTTCTCGATCGCCACCGGGATGAGGCCCGCGGCGCCCGCGGCGTCGTCGGCGGACAGGCCGGCCGGGTTGCGCCCGGAACCGAAGTTCGAGAGCCGCTGGTAGTCGGTCAGGTCGGCCTTCGTGACCACGCCGAGTGCCCGCGCGGCGACGCCGGTCAGGTGGGTCAGGCACTTGGCGTCGGACGGGTCGGCGTTCAGCAGCTCGGCCGGAAGCACGCGCTCCGGCAGGTCGTACACCCGCCGCCAGCCCGTCCGGCGGGCGCAGACGACCTCGCCGGTGTCCAGCAGCCACTCGACGGCGATCTTGGTGTCCGACCAGTCCCACCACGGGCCGCCGTTCTTCGCCCCACCCAGCTGGGTCGCGTTGAGCGGCCCTTCGGACCTGAGCTTGGCGAGCACCTCCCGGCAGACCGACTCATGGCTCTGGTGCCACCTCCTGCCCCGGGCGCGGAACGCCCGCCGCCGGAACGCGTAGAACGGCCACTCCTCGATCGGCAGCACGCACGCCGCATGTGACCAGTACTCGAATGCGCCGGCTACCCGGGGATGCCAGTACGCCCGCTCGATGGCCGACCGGGGAACGGCCCCCAGGCGCGCGTAGGCGACCAGCTCATGCGACCGGGCCAGCACGCTGATCGTGTCGAGCTGGACTGCTCCGATCCGACGGAGCAGGCCGGCCACGCCGCCTGCGCGCGGCTGAGGGCCGACCAGGCCCTGCGCCCGCAGGGTGAGCAGCCGCACGTCGTCAGGCGTGAGCTTCAGCTCGGGAGCGGGGGATCCGGCCACGATTGCGAGCGTATCGGCCGGTACTGACAGTTCGCGCCGCCATGTGGCGGCGCGACCGGGCCGGCTTAGTACCAGTCTTCGAACATGTTGGTCGCGAACGACAGCAGCAGCCCGAGCGCCGTCACGCCGACCCCGGTCCAGAACAGCCACCAGATCGGGCCGCCGTGGCCGAACACGAGAGCCAGGCCGCCGAGGGTGAAGCCGACCACCATGATGGCGACCGCGACCCAGGAGACCGTCCGCCCGTGGTAGGAGGGGTATGGATCCGCGGTCGACGCGGACTGGCCAGGGGCAGTGACTCCGCCCTGCCCGGTCTGCCCGCTGGGCGCAACGGACGTTTCTTGCATGGCTGCCTCGCTCTGCGATGTCCCGCTGCCGGATTGCCAGCCGCCGACGGTGCCGGTTTCGGGGTGGTCCGACATCGGCGCTGCTCCTCCCGGCGACCTGGCGACGTGCCTATCATTGTGGCGAGCGCCGCGGGTGCGTTGGCGATCGCCCCCGGTTCTTGCCGCAGATCATGTTATGCGCGCCGCCGTGGCCGGGTCAGCCGGGGCGGTCCCATCCTCCGGTCGGCTCGGCAAGGCCAGGTATCTCGCCTACCATGGCTGTTAAATAGTGGTTACTGGTCGGCCGTGCCCGCGAGCCGCTCGGTGCCATGCCTGCGCCGGGACGCCGTCCTGTAGCGGCGCAGAGGCATCCGCCGGCCAGTCAGACGAATCCGCGAGGAGCGCGACAACACGTGCCAGCAATCATCGATAAGGTCCTGCGCGCTGGCGAGGGCAAGATCCTGCGACGGCTGCAGCGGATCGCTGAGCAGGTCAACTCCATCGAAGAGGACTACGAGGCGCTGACCGACGCCGAGCTCCGGGCGCTGACCGACGAGTTCAAGGAGCGCTACGCCGAAGGCGAGTCCCTGGACGACCTGCTCCCCGAGGCGTTCGCGGCGGCGCGCGAGGCCGCGAAGCGCACGCTCGGCCAGCGGGCCTTCGACGTCCAGATCATGGGCGGCGGCGCGCTGCACTTCGGCAACATCGCCGAGATGAAGACCGGCGAGGGCAAGACCCTCACCGGCGTGTTCGCCGCCTACCTCAACGCCCTGACCGGCGACGGCGTGCACATCGTCACCGTCAACGACTACCTGGCCAAGCGCGACGCGGAATGGATGGGCCGGATCCACCGTTGCCTCGGCCTCGAGGTCGGCGTGATCCTGGCCGAGATGGAGCCCGAGCAGCGCCGCAAGCAGTACGCCGCAGACATCACCTACGGCACGAACAACGAGTTCGGCTTCGACTACCTCAGGGACAACATGGCCTGGGGGCTTGAGGAGTGCGTCCAGCGCGGCCATCACTTCGCGATCGTCGACGAAGTGGACTCGATCCTGATTGACGAGGCCAGGACGCCGCTGATCATCAGCGGTCCCGCCGACCAGAACAGCGTCTGGTATGCCGAGTTCGCCAAGATCGTGCCGCGGCTGCGCCGCGGCGAAGAGGGCGAGGGCGACTACGAGGTCGACGAGAAGAAGCGCACCGTCGGCATCCTGGAGTCCGGCGTGGCCAAGGTCGAAGACTGGCTCGGCATCGACAACCTCTACGACCACTCCAACGCCCACCTGGTCGGGTTCCTGAACAACGCGATCAAGGCGAAGGAGCTGTTCAAGAAGGATAAGGACTACGTCGTGAGCGGCGGCGAGGTCCTGATCGTCGACGACTTCACGGGACGCATCCTGCACGGCCGCCGGTACAGCGAGGGCATGCACCAGGCGATCGAGGCCAAGGAAGGCGTCAAGATCATGGACGAGAACCAGACTCTCGCCACGATCACGCTCCAGAACTACTTCCGGCTCTACGACAAGCTGGCCGGCATGACCGGTACGGCCATGACCGAGGCGAACGAGTTCCACCAGACCTACAAGCTCGGCGTCGTGCCGATCCCGACCAACATGCCGATGATCAGGATCGACCAGTCCGACGTGATCTACCAGACCGAGCAGGCCAAGTTCGACGCCCTGGTCAGCGACATCGCCGGGCGGCACGAGGCCGGCCAGCCGGTACTCGTCGGCACGGTCAGCGTGGAGAAGTCCGAGGTCGTGTCGCGGATGCTGAAGCGGCAGGGCGTACCGCACGAGGTGCTGAACGCGAAGCACCACGAGCGTGAGGCGGCGATCGTCGCCCAGGCCGGGCGCAAGGGCGCGGTGACCGTCGCGACGAACATGGCCGGCCGCGGTACCGACATCATGCTCGGCGGGAACCCTGAGTTCCTCGCCGACCTTGAGTTGCACCAGCGCGGCCTGTCGCCCGTCGAGACGCCCGAGGACTTCGAGGCGGCCTGGCCCGAGGCGGTCGAGAAGGCCAGGCGGGCCGTTGCCGAGGAGCACGAGGAGGTCGTCGCGCTCGGCGGGCTCTACGTGCTCGGCACCGAGCGATCGAGGACGACCTGATGCGCCGGTTCAACGGGGACCGGGTCGCCCAGTTCCTCGAGTGGGCCAAGACGGCGCCGGATGTGCCGATCGAGTCGAAGACCGTCAGCCGGTCGATCAGGTCGGCCCAGACGCAAGTCGAGCAGCTCAACTTCGAGATGCGCAAGGACCTGCTCAAGTACGACGACGTGATGAACAGGCAGCGCCAGGTCGTCTACGCCGAGCGGCACCGGGTGCTGGCGGGCGAGGACCTGCACGAGCAGATCAGGCACATGATCGACGAGGTGATCGCCGACTATGTCGCGAAGGCGACCGCCGAGGGCTTTGCCGAGGAGTGGGACCTCGACCAGCTTTGGACCGCGTTCCGCCGGCTCTACTCGGTCGGACTCTCGGTCGACGAGCTCGTCGAGGAGGAAGGCGGCGAGCGAGCCTTCCTGACCGCCGAGATCATCACCGAGCGGATGCAGGCAGACGCGCATGCCGCATACGACCGGCGCGAGGACGAGCTGACCGCCGAGGTGATGCGCGACTTCGAGCGCCGGGTCATCCTGTCCGTGCTCGACGTCAAGTGGCGCGAGCACCTGTACGAGATGGACTACCTGCAGTCCGGCATCCACATGCGCGGCCACGCCCAGCGCGATCCGCTGGTCGAGTACCAGCGCGAGGGTTACGAGCTGTTCACCGCGATGATGGACGCGATCAAGGAAGAGTCGGTCGGCAACCTGTTCAACCTGGCGTTCGAGATGCAGCAGAACCCGATCGTCGGGGAAGTGGGGCCGGACGGCGAGTGGCTGGGCCAGCCGGCCGACGCGCTCGGCGGCCACGTGCACGACGCGGTGCCGCTGCCCGAGTTCGGCGACGCTGGGGCTGGGGCCGGCGCTGGGGCGGGCGCAGGCGCTGGGGCCGGCGCAGGCGCTGGCGAGGCAGGGCAGCAAGCGATGCCCGCCGCGTTCGCCCCGCGCGGCCTGGCCGAGCCCAAGCGCCCCAGCCGGCTGAGCTACAGCGCGCCGAGCGACGACGCGTCAGGCCTGGCCGTTCAGACGTCCGAATCGGCCGGGGCGGCCGACTTCTCCAAGGTCGGCAGGAACGAGCCGTGCCCCTGCGGCTCGGGCAAGAAGTTCAAGCTCTGCCACGGAGACCCGAGGAAGCGCTAGCGGCAGGACGAACGGGCGCGGCGCCGCAGCGCGCACGGTGGCGCCGCGGGCCCCCTCGTTGGCGCCGGGGGGCGCTCGGGGGGCGCTCGGGGCGCCGGGGGCGTTCGGGGCGCCGGGGCGTGCTCGGTGGCGCCGGGGGCGCGCTCGGGGCGCCGGGGGCGCGCTCGGGGCGCCGGGGCCCGTTCGTCACCTGTCAGCGCCAGTGCCGGGTTTCTTTGGGTGACGGGTGACGGGTGACGCGTGACGGGAGAGGTTCCGCCGGGCTCGTTCGGCCCGGTTGAGGGTTCCAGCAGCCTGCCTGAGGTTCATATCACTAGGTGGCGTCAATCTGGTGCCCGACTTGTCGGCTTTGCGGAGCCGCAACTAGTGAAATGTCCCAGCGGTCCGCCTAAGCGGCTTCGATCGCGGTGCAGAGCCACGCGGCTTGGCTGCGCCGGTATCCGTTATAAGGCTTATTACTGGTTCGTGCCGCGCCGGCGGCGGGCGTCAGGCCCAGCTCCCGGGCGGACATCAGGCCGAGCTCCCGGGCGGACATCAGGCCGAGCTCCCGGGCGGACGGCGGCCTGCACGCGGCCGATGACGGTGTCGGTGTCGGTGTCGGCGTCGGCGTCGGCGTCGGCGTCGGCCGGAGGGTAGCGGTTCGCGCGGACGCGGTCGGCTGGCCGCGCGGCGGCACCCGGTCCTGGTCTCGGTCCGGTGGGTCGCCCGTCCGGCCGGGGCGGGCCCGTTCCAGCCGGACGGCGACGGCGCGGACGTGATCACCGAGTGCCAGGATGACGGTCATCTCCAGGACGCCGCTCGCCGGTGACGTGACGATCACCCGCCTGACCCGAGGCCGGTGGGCCGCGGCGAGCACCGGGCCGAGCTTGCTGATCCGGCGCCGAGTATGTTCTGTCGTCCACGGCACCATCTGGCTGGCAGGCCGGGATCCTGCCAGGGTCTCGGCCAGTACCTGGGCGAACTGGCTTGGCCAGGCGCCGGTTCCGGGCGGCTCGGTCGGCGGCCGGGCCCGCTGGGGCTGGGTTCCCCGGGGCTGAGCTCCATGGGGCTGGGTTTCCTGAGGCTGGGGCGAGGGAGGCCAGGTCCCGGCGGCCTGGAGCCCGAGCGACGGGGACGGGAGCTGCTGGATAGGCCGGCCAGAGCGCGCGGGATACCCGCCGGCCGACGAGACGCTGGCCAGCCGGCGGCGAGCGGTCGGCCGCGCCGGGTTCCGGGTCGCGGCCGTGTCGTCGTAGGGCGGCGCGATCTCCGGAACCCCGAAGCTGCAGATGGCCTGAGCATCGGGCAGCGGCCTGCGGCGGGACCTCGGCCGCGCGGTCGCCGGCCGCGCCGACCCCGACTGTGCCGACCCCGACTGCGCAGTCGCCGACCCAGGCCGTGGCGACCCAGGCCGTGCAGACCCCGACCGCGCCGACCCCGACCGCGCCGACCCAGGCCGTGCAGACCCCGCTGTCCTCCGGGGCCTGGCCGCCTAAGGCACGCCCGCCGACGGTCCTGCCGCGCAGTGTCCGGCCGGCGCGGGGGACGAGCGGAACCGGGTCAGGATGCGTCGGGGACGCAGGCGTCGCGGGTCCTGGCACGATGGATTCTGGCATGGTTGAGTTCTACCTCGCGCCGGTGACAGTTTCCCGGTTCGCCTGGTCAGGGCCGCAACCCGCGCGCTGCCTGGCGACCCGGGCGGCGCCGGCCAGGGGAAGGAATGCCTGACTCGGATCCCTCGTTCAAGCTAGGTGGTTGAACAGCCCTGACTACAGGAGATAACCCGTGCGTTTGCCGCCCCTCGTCGAGCCCGCTGCCGAGCTCACCGTCAATGAGGTCAAGCGTTACTCCCGGCACCTGATCATCCCTGACGTGGGGATGACGGGGCAGAAGCGGCTCAAGAACGCGAAGGTACTGTGCGTCGGCGCCGGCGGGCTCGGCTCTCCTGCGCTGCTCTACCTGGCCGCGGCCGGGGTGGGGACGCTGGGCGTCATCGACTTCGACGTCGTCGACGAGTCGAACCTGCAGCGGCAGGTCATCCACGGCCAGTCGGACGTGGGCAGGCCCAAGGCGCTGTCGGCGCGGGACTCGATCAAGGAAGTCAACCCGTACGTCACGGTGATCGTGCACGAGGAAGCCCTGACCAACGACAACGTGATGGAGATCTTCTCCGGATACGACCTGATCGTGGACGGAACAGACAACTTCGCGACCAGGTACATGGTCAACGATGCCTGCGTGCTGCTGGGCAAGCCGTACGTCTGGGGATCGATCTACCGGTTCGACGGCCAGGCCAGCGTGTTCTGGTCCGAGTACGGCCCGTGCTACCGGTGCCTGTATCCCGAGCCTCCGCCCCCTGGCATGGTGCCGTCGTGCGCCGAGGGAGGCGTGCTCGGCGTGCTGTGCGCGTCGATCGGATCGATCCAGGTCACCGAGGCGATCAAGGTTCTCACCGGGATCGGCGAGCCGCTCGTCGGCCGGCTGATGATCTATGACGCGCTGGAGATGAACTACCGGACCCTGAACATCAAGAAGGACCCGGACTGCGCCATCTGCGGCGAGCACGCGACGATCACCGAGCTGATCGACTACGACGCGTTCTGCGGGGCCGTCTCGGCCGATGCGCAGGAGGCGGCGGCGGGTTCCACGATCACGGCGACCGAGCTCAAGGCGATGCTCGACCGGGACGATGACATCTTCCTGATCGACGTCAGGGAGCCGAACGAGTACGAGATCGTCTCGATTCCCGGCGCCGTGCTGATCCCCAAGGACCAGTTCATGTCGGGAGCGGCACTGGAGCGGCTGCCGCAGGAC
>WNGN01004915.1_pt1 | contig 15369 bp, 13 predicted proteins | sample 5400561 | NCBI WGS metagenome assembly WNGN01 (sample SAMN13153379, study PRJNA577476) | soil metagenome | isolation source: 115 cm soil or saprolite under Garry oak tree replicate 2 | place: USA:California | collected 2016-06-15
TTTTTGGGGCGCGTTCCCCATGACCAGGTCGAGCGGTACTATTCGCTGATGGATGTCATGGTGTATCCGCGTTCGAGTGTCCGCTTGACCGAGATGGTTACTCCGCTGAAGCCCCTCGAGGCCATGGCGCTGGGGAAAGCAGTCTTGGGAAGCAGCGTGGGTGGGATCCGCGAACTAATCGAGCCTGAAGTGACGGGCATGCTCTTCAAACCAGGCAACATTGAGGATTTCTGCCGGCAAGCTGCACGCCTGTTGTTGCACGAAGATGTGCGAATCGCGCTGGGCAACGAGGCGCGACGCAGGGTCTTGGAAGAAAGAGATTGGAAAGTGGTGGTCCAGGGGTATGAAGATGTCTATGAGGCCGCTCGTCGAAACGCCGGCGCGCGTTCCTAACGCGGACCTCATTTTTGTCCTGGCAGGACTGGAGGCGCGCAAGGCCTTTGGTCTTCGCCTCCACAATCGGCAGCTCGCGCCACGAATCCTTCTCAGTGTCGGCCGATTTGAAATCCGGAAACTGCCGAGATTGAGTCTCCCCGCGCCCATCAATCTGCTGGAGATTGCCGCGACGATTCCACCGGTTTTGCGACACTATTTCGTCTGGTTCGAAGGCGGAGAAGCGCTGGCGGAGCGGATCCCGGTCGGGCGATTTGGGACCTGGATGGAGATCGAATCACTCGCGCGGTGGTTACAGAAACGAAAAGACGTTCATACCGTGCTCGTGGTCAGTAGCGCGCATCACTTGCCCCGAATCCGCATTTGCTGCCGCGCCCTCCTCGCGCCGCGAGTGAACGTCCTGCTTGTGCCTTTGCCACAGGAGGAAGCTCCGGAAGAAAGCCGCGGCCGTAAGGAAATGCTTGCAGAATGGCTCAAGATCCCTGTGTATTGCATTCTTTCGCGCATTCATCGAATGAAACGCGGAGCGCGAGGCAGACCGCTGGCTTGATGGCTTAAGGAGCTTTTCTGGTTTGCTCCTTTGCGCGGCTCACGGAAGACAGCACGCGCGCACGAAGCGCCGCCTTGAAAACATCTTCCACTTCTGCAGCAACCGTTTCCCAGGTCCGTGCAAGCGTCCGCTGTGAGATTGTTTCGCGATCCCATGACCGCGAAAGCGCTTCTTCGAGACCCGCGGCGATGCTGTCCACTGACTGCTCCACCAAGATTCCGAGCTCCGAAGAATGGAGGATTTCCGGGATGCCGCCCACGCGGGTTGCCACGACGGGTGTGCCGCAGGCCAACGATTCCGTCACCACATTCGGCCACCCTTCTCTGGCGCTTGCCAGACAGCTCGCAGTCGCTGCACTGTACCACAGCCGCAACTCCTCGTTGGGCCGCTTGCCCGGAAGTTGAACCCGGTCGCGTAGCCCCAATTCCGAAATCAGTTTCTCGAGTTCCGAGCGAAGAGGGCCTTCGCCAAGAATGGCGAGTCGCATGTCTGGGTGCCGCGCGGCAATCTGTCCAAATGCGCGAACCAGGAATTGATGGCCTTTCGATGGGATCAAAGCTCCGACCGAGACAATGAAAGGAGCGTCAACCGGCAAATTCAATTCCCGCCGGGCTTGGCTGATAGGCATCGGCTGGAACCGGGCGGAATCGATGCCGTTGGGGATCACGTTAATCTTGTTCGCGGTTGCGCCCAACTCGATCATGATTTGTTTCAGCGCTGACGAAACTGCAATCACTCCATCGGCATGCCGAAGCGTCCAGCGAACCATCGGCCGAATCGTCCAGAAAGAAGGGTAGAGATTAATGTCCGTTCCTCGGGCGGAGACGATTACAGGCACGTCGAGAAGTCTCGCGAAAAGTACGGCCGCAAGGCCGTCCGGATAGACGAAATGGGCGTCGATGCAATCAATTTTCGTCCGCTTGTGCAATGTTGCCACTTTTGGCCAGCATCCCAGGAACATGAACAGCGCATGGAGGGGCATTGAAATCTTGGGTAGCAGGATCTTGGGTAGCAGGAAGTAGCGCGGATGATAGATCGTCAGCGCTCCAATTTGCTCTTCGGCAGGCATCTGAGACGCCGCCCGCCAGCGCCGGGTTTTCAGCCAGCCGGGAAAATAGGGGACCGGAGAAACGACCACGACTTCATTTCCCGGCCGGCTGGCAAGATGCGCAGAGCGCTGGTAGACGAAGACTCCATGCGTGGAGTCCGTGGAGCTAGGAAACAGGCTGGTGAATGTTAAGATCCGCACCCGGCGATCCTTCACCACGGGATTTTGACCATCCGAGGAATTAAGTTCTGCGATTGCTTAGCATGTTTGACTTCGATTGGAGCAATCGCAAGGGCGCCCCGACCGACCTGGCTCCTTCGCCAGTTTGTGGCAAGATTGTTCCATAAAGTTGAGAAGGTATGCTCCTGAAATCTCCGGCGTGGACATGTGGATCCTGGAAAATACCATAAGCTGTTGTATTTTCAAGTAGTTACAGTCGCAAACGGGGATTTTCATGGGAGCGATTGGTAGCCCACTTGCTCCGCTAGGGACGGCGCCCGGTGTCTGGCGTATCGGCTGCCGCGGGCAGCGTTTCCGGACATGCTTCCCTCGCATGAGACAGAATCTCAAATGAAAAACGCGCTCACGATCGACCTCGAAGATTATTACCACGTTAGCGCTTTCGCCGACGCCATGACTTCCGAGCGGTGGGATTTGCAGCCGAGCCGCGTCGAGCGCAACACGGAAGTCCTGCTGGACCTGCTTGACCAAGCCGGTTGCAAAGCCACCTTTTTTACACTGGGTTGGGTCGCGGAACAGCATCCGCATGTCGTTCGGTTGGTTGCCGCGCGAGGACACGAAGTCGCTTGCCACAGTCTGCGTCACCGAATTGTGTATGGAATGACGCCGGAAGAGTTTCGAGAGGACACCCGGCGGGCAAAAGAATTGCTCGAAGATTGCAGCGGGGCGCCCGTCCGCGGGTACCGCGCTCCCAGCTTCTCCATCACGCGAGATTCGCTCTGGGCTCTCGATATTCTGTGTGAGCTCGGCTTCTCCTTCGACTCCAGCATCTTTCCTGTAAGGCACCCGAATTATGGGATGCCAGATGCCCCGCGCAGCCCCTACCGCATCCAGACTCCCAGTGGCCAGATCGTAGAATTCCCGATGTCCACATTGGAGCTGGCTGGCCTTCGGTGTCCTTTCGGAGGCGGCGCGTATTTTCGCCTTCTGCCATATTGGTACACGAGATGGGGCATGCGCTTTCTGAATTCGCGGGAGAATCGTCCCGTTTGCGTCTACTTGCATCCCTGGGAATTGGATCCCGAGCAGCCGCGAATGAACGGCCGCCTGACTTCGCGCGTGCGCCATTATCTTGGACTGCGCTCTACCCCGGCCAAATTCCGTAAACTTCTTCGCGAGTTTGAGTTTTGCCCGCTCGGAGTGCTCGCCAGCCAAGTCTGAGTATTCCCTGTCATAGAATCCAATCCGGCACGACCAGTTCGCGTGGAGTTGCCTATCCGCGCGCGAAGGCGCGCTCGAGGGACTGCGTCAACTTGCGTGAATAGTCCTTGCGCTGGGTTTGGTTGAGACAAACCGCCCAGTAACCGGCGATTGCGATCGGCAAAAGGAGCGCGACCTGAATGAAATAGAGAATCAGGTGGCTTGCGGGCCAAAATCGCTCTATGGCGTAGCTGGCCAGAACGAACGGAACGATGGCGATCGCGGGGCGAACCCACGCGGACATCAGAAAAGCCAGTGGATGAATGCCGAGCGTACGGCGGGTGTACCAGGGCCAGAACAACAAATTCGTGCAGAGACTGGGCACCACCGTGCCCCAAGCCACACCCAGGATTCCCATGCTTTTCACCCAGACGATGCTCAACGCCAGATTGCACAACCCCTCCGCAAGCATCACCGGCACAATCGGTTTGTGCTTGCTCAGCCCCAGGAGAATCCCCGCGGTGATTGTGTTTGCAGCCCAGAACAAAAGTGTGATGGACAAAACCGACAGCACGCGTCCAGAGAGTTCAGCGTATTGCCACCCCATCCAAAGACCGATGAAGCTGCTTCCCCGGAGCATGAAGGTCACGGCAATAGGAAGCATGACCATCGTGCCCGCCCTGCTGCCGAACAACACGATCCGCTGTAGCTGTGTTTCATCCTCTTTGGCTTCGATGGAGCTGGCGAGCGGTGTCATGGTTTGGGAGATGCCACTCACCAGCGTTCGAGTGTACTCGATCAGATTTCCCCCAATCACGTAGAACGTCACGGCGGTTACCGGCAAGTACGCCCCGATGACAACATTATCGCTGGCGTAGATCAGGCTGGTGCTGACGTGGAGGAGGAAAGAAAACAGCCCAAACGAAAAGATCAGGTTCATTCCCGCTCGATCAGCGGAGGCAAGCCGGATTCGCAATTCGGGATAGAGATGCCGCGTGAGGGCGATGTTCGCGATCCACCGGGCAAGTGTGAATCCTAATTGGATGGAGGCCAACGTGACGATCCCACTGCCCAGATGGAGCGCGACGACGATCGCGGCGGCCCGCAGGACGTTGATGATGACTTCGATGCTGTTTGTAAGGTCGAAGCGTTGCAGTCCGACGGCGATTCCGCCGTAAACGCCATTCACCAGAGAGACTGCGACGCTAAGACCTGTCAGAAGTAAAACGATACGGGCGGCCATCAAATACTGGGAGGGGATATTCAGCCGGCCTACAACGAACACCGCCAGGATCAGGGAGGAAAGGATTGCGAGCAGGCCGGCCGAGGAAAAGATGATCATGGCAGAGGAGGCCACATTCGCAGCTTTGTGGTGATCCGCCTGCGTGTGAAATCTCGCGATGTATCGCGTTACGGCTCCGCGTACGCCCAGGTCGAGCAAACCCAGGTAACCGGTAAGCGAAAGAATCAGCGTCCAAACGCCATAACCCGTGTTTCCGAGATGCCGTACGACATACGGGGAGAGAAAGAAGTTGACTCCCATCGCGACGGCATAGCTTCCCCAGTTGGACAGGACATTGCGAACGACCCCAGGCTTGCGGAAACGCGGTTGAGTCGAGCGAGGTCCAGCAATGGTTTGTGCGGACATACCTCTCCGGCCAAATTTCGCCTTAAGGTTCGCACGTTGATCGCCAACCGAGTCAGTTAGCAAGTGCAAGAAAAGGGGCCGCTTATTAGCTGGAGTCTGGTCGGACGAATGGCCGAGATAAGGTGTCTAGGACGATTGTGTAATCCGGTGCCACAATTGGGAAAACGCCTGAATCTATCCACAGTGGGGCGCTTGCTACGCGGTGCCCGAGGATACGTATAAACCTTTTGCAATCAGTTAGTTGTCTGCATCGGTCACGCTGTTGGTTTGGCGACTGTCTTGCTTCCCGCCATGCCGGGTACTATGCACCGGTACGGACAGATGGTTGTGTCTCTTCCCCCCGGCGGCGGCTGGGCCTCCAGGGTAGCGCGCTGCGGGCGACCGAGGCTGCTCATTGAATGGGATTCAACCGAAGAAGAATCGCGCACCAGCGCAATCTGAAAGCTACGGGAATAGCATTTTCTGATGAGTAGACAAAACACAGAGGAGAGGATGACATCGACCGAACAAGCTCCTTCGATGGAGGAACAACGCCGGTTTTGGGACTGGCATTGGCAGCATTGGCAGGAACGTCGCGTCCTGAACGATTGGACCGAGCGCCGCGCGCAAGAGATCCTCGGCTTGATTAAGAGCCTTCCGCTGGATCGGCCCCGGATTCTTGATTTGGGATGCGGCCGGAACGTCTCGCGGATCTCGGCGAAGCTCACGGAATTGATCTTTCCCCCGAGGCGATCGCTACGGCGAGCGCCCGGCGGCCCGATATCACTTATCTTGCTGGAAACATTTATGACGCGCCCCTTCCGAGAGAACATTTCGATGTTGTCGTCTCTCAAGAAGTGATCGCCCACGTAGAAGATCAGCCGAAGTATTTGGACCGCGCCACCGAAGTCCTTAAACCCGGCGGTTATTTGATTATTACGACGGGCAACAGATTTGTGATGGACCGGCTCGGCGACGTGGGCTGGAACGTGCAGCCATCGCAGCATATTGCGCTGCAGCTCAGTCGGCCTCAGCTCAGGAAAATGCTGACGCCCCGGTATACGGTTCTGAAAATGTCCACGATTATTCCTCACGGTAAGCGAGGAATTCTGCGTGTCGTCAACTCCTACAAGCTCAACGCCCTGCTTCGCTCGTTGATTTCTCAACGGAAGATCGATGCGCTGAAGGAAAAGGCGGGGTTTGGCTGGCAAATGATCTTTCTGGCGCAGAAGACGGGCGCCTAGCGCCGCTCGAGCGCATCTAGGATTCCGGAGAACGCCCTTCATGAAAGTTTCCGAACCTACCAGGAAAATCGGAGTATTCAGCCACGGCGGCACGAAGAACCTCGGTGATGAGGCGCTTCTCGCCGCCGTGATTCAGAACGTTCGCATTCGGGTGCCGAGCGCCGATGTCGTCGGCTTCACTATCAATCCGCAGGACACGCGCGAGCGGCACGGCATTCCCTGTTTTCCGATCCGAAGACCGGGAAAAACTGCCTCGACGGCTGCCGTGGTTTCTTCTAATCCCGCAGCTGGGGAACGGGCGGCCACGGCCGTGAACACAAGCTCGATGGGGAAACTCAAGAGCGTCATCAAAGCGCTCCCGGGATTGCGCCCGCTGATTTCTGGCCTACGCCGGTTCGTGCGAAGCACCGGCGCGGTTCTCGCCGAGCCCAGATTCTTGCTGGAATCCTACCGGCGTTTGAAGGGCGTTGAGCTTCTGCTCGTCGCCGGCTCACAACAGCTGAATGACGGTTACGGCGGCGCGTGGGGATTTCCCTACACGCTGTACAAATGGACGTTGCTTTCCAAGTGTACCGGAACAAAGGTGGCAATTCTGAGTGTCGGCGCAGGCCCCGTCAATTCGCCACTGAGCAAGTTCTTCTTGCGGCGCGTTCTGAATCGCGTAAGCTACCGTTCCTACCGCGACGCGATCTCAGGCCGATTGATGCAAAGTATGGGAATCAAGGGCAGCCATCCCGTTTTCCCCGACCTCGTCTACAGCTTGCAGCTTCCCCCATCCATCTCTCCTCCGGCGGATTCCGGGCGCGTCGTGGTGGGAACCAATCCCGTCCCCTTCTTTGACGGCCGATATTGGCCGACGCCCGACCCCGTCCGCTACCAGGAGTATGTTCAGAAATTCGCAAAGTTCGCCGAATGGCTCGACAAGAGCGGCCACTGCGTCCTGTTTTTCCCTACGCAGATCCGCGCGGACGCTTTGACGATCAGCGATATCTGCCAGGCGATGAACGGGTCCGCAAGTTCGCCCACACTTCTCGTAGGACGGCCGATGCAAAATCTGGAGGACCTAGTTTCCGAGATCTCGCGGGCTGACCTCGTTGTCGCAAACCGCTATCACGGCATTCTGATCTCGCTGATGATGAATAAGCCCGTCCTGGGAGTCGCTTATCACGAAAAGAGCCGTGCCCTGCTGGCGCAAGCGGGACAGGGCGAGTATGTCCTGAACATTGCGGACTTCACAGCGGAAGATTTAATCGAGCGTTTCTCCGCTTTGGAAGCAAATGCTCCGGCGATCAAAAAACAGATTGCGGAGCGCATGGCGCCCCTGCGCAGGGCGCTCGAGGAGCAGTATGACGTGGCGTTCGGCCTGATTGGAGTCAAACCCGCCGGCGCGAGCGCCGGCTGAACTGCCGACGATGCGGTTTACGGAAACCAAAGTGAAAGGCGCTTTCCTTATCGACCTTGAACGCCGCGAAGACCATCGCGGATTCTTCGCCCGTTCGTGGTGCGAGAAGGAATTCGAAGCCCACGGTTTGAACCCGCGTCTTGTTCAAATCAACGTGGGCTACACGGCGAAACGCGCGGGCATTCGCGGGATGCATTATCAATTGCGGCCGCACGAAGAAGCCAAAACGGTGCGGTGTACGCAGGGCGCTGTGTTTGACGTCGTGGTGGACCTGCGTCCTCACTCGCCGACTTTTAAGCTCTGGGACGCATTCGAGCTCACCGGTGAGAACCGCCGCGCGCTCTACATTCCTGAGGGCTGCGCGCACGGCTATCAGACTCTGATGGACGCGAGCGAGATCGAATACTTGACAACGGCTTTCTATGCGCCTGAATCGGCGCGTGGGGTGCGCTTCGACGATCCCGCGTTCGGCATTCGCTGGCCGCTTCCTGTCGCTTCGATATCGGACGCCGACCGGTCTTGGCCGGACTTTGAGAACTAAACAGGGATGCCCGCATGACGGGCGCCACGGAGAAATCATGGTCATTGTTGATGCAGCCTTGGAAAGACGGGAAAAGGAAGGCCATCCGGTTCGGGTAGGAATCGTCGGCGCGGGCTATATGGGCCGGGGAATCGCCACGCAACTCGTTAAGCCTCTTCCGGGAATCCGCCTCGCCGCCGTTGCCAATCGGACCGTCTCGAAGGCCGAGCAGGCGCTCCGCGATAGCGGACTGCAGCATTTCCATCGTGCGGCCACAGTGGGCCAGATCGAGATGGCCATCTCGGCCGGCAAAGTTGCCGTCACGGATGATCCGCTGCTGCTCTGCGACGCCTCGAACATTGACGTTGTTGTCGACGCCACGAGCGATATGGAGTATGGCGCGCGAGTGGTTGTTCGTGCCCTCGAGCGCCGCAAGCACGTCGTTCTGCTGAACGCCGTTCTCGACGCCACCGTGGGTCCGATTCTCAAGACTTACGCCGACCGCAACGACGTGGTGATCACCTACACGGACGGGGACGAGCCCGGCGTCGCCGTCAATCTTTTTCGCTTCGTCAAGACCATCGGCTTCCGTCCCGTCGCCGCGGGCAACCTCAAGGGCTTGCTGGATCCTTACCGCACTCCGGAAACCCAGAAGGCGTTTGCAGAGCGCGTCAATCAGTCCGCGCCGATGATTACTTCATTTGCCGACGGGACGAAACTCTCGATGGAATGCACGATTCTGGCGAATTCTACCGGTCTGCGCGTCGGCAAACGCGGCATGTACGGGCCCAAGTGCACCCACGTGAAAGAGGCGCTGAATCTCTTCCCGCCGGAGCAGCTCTTGAACGGCGGCATCGTGGACTTTCTGATTGGGGCCGAGCCGCACACCGGCGTGTTTGTCATCGGCCACAACGAAAACCCGATCAATGCCCAGTACATGAATTTCTTCAAGATGGGCGACGGCCCGTTCTATCTTTTCTACACGCCTTTCCACCTGCCGCAGCTTCAAGTGATCCCCACAATCGCGCGAGCCGCCCTCTTCCACGACGCAACCACGTCACCAATCGGCAGACCCATCTGTGACGTCCTCGCGATGGCCAAGCGCGATCTCAAGGCTGGTGAAACTCTCGACGGCATTGGAGGCTTCACGTGTTACGGCGTGATTGAAAACGCCGAAGTGGCCCAGAAAGAAAACATTCTGCCCATGGGGCTTTCCGAAAACTCCCGTTTGAAGCGGGATATTCCGAAAGACCAAGCGATCACCTATGACGATGTGGAAGTACCTTCCGGCCGGCTGTGCGACAAACTCCGGGCGGAACAGAATCAGTACTTTTACTCCGCCGTTCAGGCTTAGGGGAAATTTCAAGGCCATGACCTTTTCCAGCATCACTGAACCGACCGAACGGCAAGCGGCGCAACAGGTGGTCGAAAACGACCTCGAATACATCGCGGCGAACCTTGCGGAAGAATTCCCGCGTCTCGCCGGCCGCCACCTGCTCATTACCGGTGGGGCGGGATTTCTCGGACACTACCTGGTTCAGTCGGTGCTTTATTGGAATCGCACGCGTTCAGGTCCTCCGATTGACCTGACCGTCTTTGACAATTATGTCCGCGGTGTGCCGGATTGGCTGAAACAGCTTGAAGGCAACCCACATCTTCACCTCGAAAAGAACAATCTTGCCGATCCTCTCCCGGCTGACATGGGGGAGTTCGAGTACATCATCCATGCAGCCTCAATCGCTTCGCCAACGTACTACCGCAAGGATCCCATCGGAACGATGGACGCGAATGTGAACGGGCTACGGAACCTGCTCGACTACGCGCGCGAGCGCATGAAGGCAGGAAAGGGATTCGAAGGCTTTCTGTTTTGTTCGAGCAGCGAGATTTACGGCGACCCGGCTCCGGAGAATATTCCCACGCCGGAAACCTGCCGCGGTTTTGTGTCCTGCACAGGGCCGCGCGCATGTTACGACGAAGCGAAGCGCTACGGTGAAACGCTTTGCGTCAATTTTGCTGGGCAAGGGGGTGTGCCGGTCAAGGCGGTGCGGCCCTTCAATAATTACGGACCGGGTTTGAAGATCACTGACCGCCGGGTTTTGCCCGACTACGCCCGCGACGTTCTCAACGGTCGCGACATCGTGATGCTCTCCGATGGCACGCCGAAACGCACGTTCTGCTACGTTGCCGACGCCATCTGCGGCTACTACAAGGTTCTGGTGAAGGGCCGACCCGGCGAGGCGTACAACATCGGCGTCGAGGCGCCGGAGATTTCCATGCTTGAGCTGGCCGAGAGGGTCGTCGCGATCTCACGGGAGCTGTTCGGGTACCGGGGCCAGCCAATTCGCCAGCAGAGTGCGGACAAAGACTACCTGCTCGACAACCCGAACCGCCGCTGCCCGGATATCGAAAAAGCGCGCCGTGAACTCGGCTACGACCCGAGGATCCAAATCGACGATGGTCTGCGGCGCTCGCTGATCTGGTACGCCGGGAATCGCGTCGCGGAAGAGGCGTAATGAGAGTCTCCGTCATCGGCACCGGATACGTTGGGCTGGTCAGCGGCGTTTGTCTGGCTGAAAAGGGCCACGAAGTTGTCTGTGTGGACTCCGACGCGAAGAAGATCGAGAAAATTCAGCAGGGTGTCTCCCCAATTTTCGAGCCCGGGCTTGAGCCGCTGCTGTGCAAGCACATTGGCGGCCGCCTGCAGGCGACGACCGATCTTCGCCGCGCCGTTCTCGAATCCGAGCTTTCCCTCATCGCCGTAGGAACTCCGTTCTCGGGCGGCGAAATTGACCTCCGATTCGTCAAGGAAGTCTCCCGCCAGATCGGAGATGCGCTTCGGGATAAAGAGGGCTATCACGTCGTGGTTGTAAAGAGCACGGTCGTGCCGGGCACAACGGATTCAACGGTGTTGCCCATCCTGGAGCTGGCTTCCAGTAAAAAAGCCGGCCCGGACTTCGGACTTGGCATGAACCCGGAATTCCTCACCGAAGGTGAAGCGGTTAATGACTTCATGAATCCCGACCGCATCGTTCTCGGCGGGCTCGATGCCCGGACGATTGCGAAGCTGGAGGAACTGTATGCCGGGTTCGAAGGCGTCGAGAAGCTGCGCACGAACCCGAAGACCGCAGAAATGATCAAGTACGCTTCCAACGCGCTGCTGGCGACCATGATTTCCTTCGCCAACGAAATCGGAAATCTGGGTGCGGCCCTGGGCGGGATCGATGTCGTGGATGTGATGCGTGGAGTGCATCTGAGCCAATACCTGAGCCTGCGCATGCCCGACGGCAGCCGCAGAAACCCTGCCATTGTCTCCTTTCTCGGAGCGGGATGCGGCTTTGGCGGAAGCTGCTTGCCGAAGGACGTAAAGGCGCTCGTGGCCCACGGCCGCAAAGCCGGCCAGCCGATGGACCTGCTCGATTCCGTCATTCAGATCAACGAACAGCAGCCTTCTAAAGTGGTCTCGCTCCTAAGGAAGCACCATCCCTCGCTTCGGGGCGTGCGTGTGGCCGTGCTGGGGCTGTCTTTCCGTCCGGACACAAACGACATGCGCGAATCGCCGGCGATTCCGATCCTGCGCATGCTGGCGAGTGAAGGCGCTGCTTTGAAGGCTTACGATCCGGCCGCCGGGAATGAGGCGCGCGAGATTTTCCGCGGCGATTCCGTGATCGTCTGCGACACGCTCGCAGAAACCGTTTCTGACGCGCAAGTGGTGATTCTTGTCACGCGCTGGGAAGAATTCCGGCGGCTCCCGGAGTTACTGCAGCGGCGCGAGCCGCAACCGCTTTTCATTGACGGCCGGCGGATGCTCGAGAGGCAGAGTTTTGCCCGGTATGAGGGCATTGGTTTGTGAGCCGGAAAGTGCGGATTGTCCCTGGAAGGGAAGAGGGGTAAGCGATGAAAGTTGTGCTGTTTTGCGGCGGACTCGGCCTGCGCCTGCGCGACTACGCCGAAAATATTCCCAAACCAATGGCCACCATTGGCTACCGGCCGATTCTCTGGCATGTGATGAAGTACTATGCTCACTACGGCCACAAAGACTTCATCCTCTGCCTCGGGCATCGCGCCGACACCATCAAAAACTACTTTGTCAACTACGACGAATACGTCTCGAACGACTTCGTCTTGTCGGCGGGCGGGAAGAACATCGATCTGATCAATCGCGATATTCACGATTGGAGAATCACCTTCGCGGACACGGGCATCACCTCCAACGTCGGCCAGAGGCTGAAAGCGGTGGAGAAGTATCTCGAAGGTGAGGAAGTCTTTCTGGCCAATTACAGCGACGGCCTCACCGATCTTCCGCTGCCTCAGCAGATTGAGCATTTTCAGCAGCACGGCAAGATTGCCAGCTTTTTGTGCGTCCGGCCGAACCTGAGCTACCACCTGGTATCAATGAATGGGAAAGACCTGGTCACGAACATCGAGGACGTGATCAAGAGCGACATCCGCATCAACGGAGGCTATTTTGTCTTCAAAAAGGACATTTTCAGATACCTGAAAGAAGGCGAGGAACTGGTGCATGAGCCGTTTCGCCGGTTGATTGACGAGGAGCAACTGACCGCGTACCAATATGACGGTTTCTGGGCTTGCATGGACACCTTCAAGGACAAGCAGCACCTCGACGATCTCTATGCTAAAGGCAATGCGCCCTGGCAAGTGTGGATGAACGGGCACTGAGTGATTACCTATGCTTCGGCTCGGGTTTGAAAAAAACGGACGCGGGCGCTACAGGATTCTTTGTCTGGGTGCGCATTCCGATGATATCGAGATCGGCTGCGGCGGATCCATTCTCGAACTCCTCCGTACGCGCCGTGACCTGGACTTTCACTGGGTGATCTTCAGTTCTGGCCCCGAACGGGAAAAGGAGGCGCGCCGCAGCGCCGCCCTCTTTCTCAAAGGGGCGGCGCGGGCAAAGATCTCCGTGCTGAGTTTTCGCAACAGCTTCTTCCCGTTTCAGGGCGTCGAAATCAAGGAATTCTTCGAATCCCTCAAGAGCGAGTCCTCTCCGGATCTGATCTTGACGCACGCGCGGGACGACCTTCACCAGGACCACCGCGTCATCAATGAATTGACCTGGAACACCTGGCGCAATCATCTGATTCTCGAGTACGAAATCCCCAAATACGACGGTGATTTGGGCGCGCCGAATTTCTTTGTGCCTTTTGATCAGAAGGTGTGCGACCGCAAAATCAAATTCCTGATGGACTGTTTCAAGACCCAGCGCGACAAGCACTGGTTCACCAAGGACACGTTCCAGGGTCTGATGCGCTTGCGCGGTGTGGAAGCGAATTCGCCGGGAAAGTACGCCGAGGCGTTTTATTCAAGAAAGATGGTCCTCGGCGCGTAGGGCACGGGAAGAAAAGCGCCCGTTGGGAGGAGGAAGGCTATGAGCAGTACGGTCAGGCCGCGCGTCAGCGTTGGAATGCCGGTTTACAACCGCGAGAAGTATGTGGGCGCTGCCATCGAAGCCCATCTCAATCAGACCTGCACCGACTTCGAGCTGGTGATCACCGACAATGCTTCAACCGACCATAGCGAAGAGATCTGCCGTTCCTTCGCCGCGAAAGACCCGCGCGTAAAATATTATCGCAATCCGCAGAATCTCGGCGCCTCAGGCAATTACCGCCGTTGCTTTGAGCTTTCCACTGGCGAATACTTTCGATGGACTCCTTCGGACGACCTCGTGAGCCCCAATCTTTTGGAGCGGGCAGTCGATGTCCTCGATCATGACAGTTCCATTTTCGTCGCCTATCCGCGGACGAAACTGATTGACGCCGACGGGAAGCTCATCGGGGATTTCGAGGAAGGACTGCACCTGATGGACGATCGGCCCAGCGAGCGGTGGAAGGGCGTGCTCCAGAACCGCCGTCTCGGAAATCTCCACTATGGTCTGAACCGTGCCGACACATTCCGGAAGACGGGCCTCCTCCGAAATTATAGCGGAGGCGATTTCCCGCTTATCGCCGAGATGTCTCTTTACGGGAAGTTCTACGAGATTTCGGATGCCTTCTTCTACCGGAGAATGCACGAGGAAGCGTCAAGCGCAATGAAGAACAGCGCGGATGTGATGGCTTTCTATGACCCGAAGAAGCGGGAGAATATTTTCCTCTACAACTGGGTGCATCTCGGCGCTCATCTCAGGTCCATTACCAGAGCCCCGATCCCGCTGTCCGAGAAGTTTCGGCTCTACGGATACGAAGGGCGGCGGATGATCTGGAGCCGTAAGGCCTTTGTTGGAGAATTGACGGGCGTTGTGAGCCAAGCCGCCCGAAAAGTATCCAATCCATAGCCCGGCAGCTAGCCGCATTGCGCGCGTCGGTCAGGTTCTTCCTCCGCCGCTTGCGCCGGACTATAGCCTCGCTCGACTCACGCTGTCCGGGGAGCGGAGACCTGCTCGCCCCAGAATTTCGGATGGCTAGAAGCGAGATTCCGCGCAATCGGCCTTGTCACCGCGGGAATGGGGAACAACCCTGCCAAGTATCTGCAGCCGGTTTCCCAAGCACTTGCTGATAAATCGATTTGGCACACGGGCTGCGACATGATGGCGCATGGGAATGGTTCTTACAATTCTGAACGGGCTCCCTGAGCCCGGCAGGCTGGCTCTGATTGGCTTGACCCTGATCGTCGTCGCTTTTATCCTGAGGAAGACCATCCTCCGCGTCCATCCAGGCTTGGACTCCCCGTCGAAGGCTGAAGCTCAGACAAAGTAATCCGGACATCTCCTGTGAGGATGGGCCTTCACAGCGCTTTGCCGCGCGAACGCGCCCCACTTGTCAAATGAGCGGCTTGCAAGTCCTGAAGGCTGGATCTACGGCCACGGGAAAGCGCATTCGGCGTCTTCCGATTGGCCCGACGGTTTGCCACGCGCGTGATCACGCGCATGACGCCTGAAAGCGATGCCAGGTCTCCCCAGACAGGCCGGTTCTCCGCCGCATCGTTTTCCTTAGCTGCTTGACAACTGCGTCCAGACAATTCGTCACGACGCGGCGAGAGATTTGGAGCGGTGCGGAATTTTGGGGGGAACCCGCGGGTTCCCCCCATACGCTGAGAAGGGACTACGGACTGCAATAAACGTCGATCACGATGGATCCAGTGAAGCTGGCTTTAATCTGGATGTCCACGGTTACGGGTGAACCTGGTCCGCCAGAAAACGTCTGTGTCGTCGTGAGCTTGCCACCCACATATTCGCTCACGCCGCCGGTGAA
>WNGN01001495.1_pt1 | contig 15368 bp, 16 predicted proteins | sample 5400561 | NCBI WGS metagenome assembly WNGN01 (sample SAMN13153379, study PRJNA577476) | soil metagenome | isolation source: 115 cm soil or saprolite under Garry oak tree replicate 2 | place: USA:California | collected 2016-06-15
GAAACCGCCAGAACCGGAATCGCAATTAGCGCGCACGCCACATGAATGGCATATGTCTCCTTCGTTAGAATCATGCCGGCCAATCCCACGCCGGCATACCAGAGATAATTCAGCCTGCCCAATCTCCACAACCCAAGCAATCCCATGATGAACATCATCGAGAACAATTGCAGCCATACTTCGTGAATGGCGTAGCGCCCGTAAAACACGAACCCGGGCGAGATCGCCATCGCCAGCGCGGCTATCCGGCTTACGTTTCGGCCCACCAATGGCTCAAACTTAAAAGCCAGCCAGACACAGCCGATGCTCACAAGCACGACCGGCAACCGTATCGCCCACAGATTCCGGCCAAACAAATTCTGCGAGAGCAACAGGATATAAAAGTGGAGCGGACCGTGATAGTTCGTGGGATCGTACTTGTAATACCCATTTTTCATCACTTGATCGACAAACCATCCGTTGATGCCTTCATCGAAGTGCGGAGGTTTGATACCCAGCAGGAAAAAGCGCAGGAACACTGCTAGCCCCAGAATCGCCCACGGGATCCAATCGGTTTCTGCCAGCGACGCCTTCCAGTCTGCCAGGCGATGACGCAGCGTTGGAAATTCTGCTGGCGCGGCCTGCTTGGCGCTGCTAGTACGCGCTGCCATGCGCATCCTTGTAACCGGTGGCTGTGGATTCATCGGGAGCAACTTTATTCGGTATATTTTGCAACATTACAAGCCGGCGTTTGTGACCAACGTGGATGTGCTCACTTACGCGGGCAATCCCGCCAATCTCGATGGCGTGGTCGAAGAACATGGCGAGCGTTACGAATTTTTCAAAGCCGACATTGCAAATGCCGACCAAATGGACGCACTGATGACCGAGCATCGGTTTTACGCGGTGATCAATTTCGCGGCAGAATCGCATGTGGATCGCAGCATCAACGATCCTCTGAACTTCATTCACACAAACGTCATCGGGACGAGCGTGCTGCTGGATTGTGCGCGACGCCACGGCGTCCAACGTTTCGTCCAAATCTCAACCGACGAAGTATATGGCTCGCTTGGGCCGGCCGGCAAATTCACCGAGCAATCCTCACTCGATCCCAGTTCGCCCTATTCAGCAAGCAAAGCCGGTGCAGACCTTCTGGCAATCGCCTCTTTCAAGACTTACGGGCACGAGGTGCTGGTGACCCGCTGCTCGAACAATTACGGCCCGTATCAGTTCCCGGAAAAATTAATTCCGCTTATGATAATCAAGGCGCTCCGCGACGAACCGCTCCCCGTTTACGGCGATGGTATGAACGTGCGGGACTGGATCCATGTAGGCGATCATTGCGCCGCAATTGTCGCCGCGCTTTTCGAGGGAAAACCGGGGCAGATTTACAATTTCGGTGGCGACAGCGAGATGGCAAACATCAATCTGGTCAAAACGATTCTCGACCAACTGGGCAAACCGCATAGCCTTATTTCGTTTGTAGAGGACAGACTGGGCCACGATCGCCGTTACGCGATCGACTCCTCATTCGCGCAAAGAGAATTGAACTGGAATCCACGCCACAATTTCAAACAGGGCCTCGAGGAGACCATTCAGTGGTACGTTAGCAATCCATCCTGGTGGGAACCGTTGCTCGAGCGCGCTGGAAGATATTAAACTGTAGCGCTAGTCGCCAATTTCCCATTTCATAAATCGGCGATCAGAAACCACCGCTTACGGAACGATGAAGATTATCATCATTGGATCGAGTGGGCGGCTCGGCGCTGCTCTCATGCGCGAATATCGAGGTAAACATGACGTCGAGGGTTTTAATCACACGCAACTTGATCTATCGAATTTGAACGGTGTGCGCGAAAAACTGCGCGGGATGGATTTCGATGTGCTGATCAATACTGCCGCATTCACTAATGTCGATCTGTGCGAGACTGAACGGGATCGCGCCTTTCTGATTAACGCCGAAGCGCCGAGCGTTCTTGCGACGATTTGCCGCGACAAACGCGCGAAGTTGATTCAATTCAGCACTGACTACGTCTTCGATGGCGAGAAACGCGCACCGTACACAGAAGAGGATGAAGCGAAGCCGATCAGCGTTTACGGCGAATCGAAGCTAGCCGGAGAGAAGAATGTGCTCGCCGCTGTACCACGGCACCTTATCATGCGCGTCTCCTGGGTGTTTGGTCCTGACAGACCGAGCTTCATCGACGGAATCATCAAGCAAGCACAGGAAAACAGAGAAGTTGACGCTATCGCAGATAAATTTTCTACTCCGACCTACACGCTGGACGTTGCTAAAGCGCTCCCGCACTTTTTCAATGGCGATATCGAAGCCGGCATTTTGCATTTTGCCAATGCCGGCGAATGCACTTGGCAGGAATACGGACAGTGGGCGTTGGATTGTTGCCACAAAGCAGGCGTTCCACTGAAAGCAACGACAGTCAGCGCGCTCAAATTGAAGGATATGGCCAACTGGGTCGCGCGCCGCCCTGTCTATTCTGTGCTTTCCACCGCGAAATACACGAAGTTGACCGGCGCTTCACCTCGGACTTGGCGGCAGGCGGTTGCTGATTATATTACGCGGTTCTATTCCAAAAAATGAAAACACACATCGTTGCTTTTGCCTTGTCGATCATCTTGAGCCTGAGCCTACATGCCGAACTAAAATGGGAGCAGACCGCGGTCGAGCTGCATCCAACGCCTGCCGATAAACAGGCGATCGGCCATTTCAAATATCAGAACGCTGGCAAGACGCCGGTGCACTTTAAATCTGTTCACGCTTCCTGCGGTTGTACCACTGCACAAACCCAGAAGGACGAAGTTCCCCCTGGTGGAAGCGGCGAAATTACCGCCACATTTAACATTGGCGATCGCACCGGCACTCAGGTCAAAACTGTGACCGTGGAGACCGACGAAGCCGCGAACTCGAAGACGGTCCTCACGCTCAAGACGATTATCCCGCAGCAATTGGAGATCACCCCGACATTTGTTTTCTGGAAACAGGGCGACAAGCCGGACCCGAAGACGATCACCGTGAAGGTAGGCAAAGAGTTTACCGTGAAGCATATCAAGGTCACGTCATCGAGTCCGGATTTTCAAACCAAAGTAGAGGAAAAGGGTAACGGCGAGTTCAAAATCGACGTCCAACCTCAGGAAACGAAGAACATTGTTGCTTCGACTCTGACGATTCAACCGGAGGATTCACAGAAGATCTTTTACGCCACTGCGCGCATCACCAATGCGCCGACCGTTCAATAAACTGGGTGAAATCTTCGCTGGTTCGAAAAGAGCCTTTGGAGTGCGCGGACGCGTTAGCGCTCTTAAAGCGGTGACATGTCACCGCACTCCAAAAACATCGTGCCGTAATTTACCTATAGAAAATGTTCGTGAAATTTTCTTTGGTCCGGCAGGCTGTCATTTTGGCAGCGCTGGCAATTCTCCCAGGAGCGGGCGAGGCGATCTATTTTCGCGGCAAAATTTCCTGGCGCTCGGCCATTCTGCCGTCGGAATCCGTTACAGTCGATCAAGCGCGTGCATGGGGCGAAAACACCATCTGGGTTGATGCGCGCCCGGACGAGGAGTTCGAGCGCGATCATGTCCCTGGTGCGATCGCACTAAATGAAGATCGATGGAATGAATTGCTGACGCAATTCCTGGCGGTGTGGTCGCCGGGAAAAAAAGTCGTCGTCTATTGCAGCAGCCTCAGTTGTAACGCCAGCCGGGAGGTTGCCCGACGCCTACGCAAGGAAGCGCAACTTTCTGATGTGTTCGTGCTCGAAGGCGGATGGGAAGCATGGCTCAAGAAGAGATGAGTAAAACGCCCAACGCTCAACTTTCAACATCGAACCTCCAACTTTCTGGAGACGCAAGCACATCAAACATCAAAAATCGGACATCAAACATTCTTCGGCGCATTGTGGATCTTATCGTTGCGGGCGTTTTCATTTATGCCGGCGCGATCAAAGCACTCGATCCAGTTCAGTTCGCCAGCGACATCGATAATTACAAGATTCTTCCATGGCCAATCAGTGTCGCACTGGCCTTTTATTTGCCGTGGCTGGAGATTTTCTGCGGCTTCGCGCTGGTGGTGCGTTTGTTGTATCGGGGGGCGTTATCGATCTTAACGACGCTGATTCTTACCTTCACGCTCGTGACTATCGCGGCAAAAGTTCGGGGACTCGACATTACTTGCGGCTGTTTCGGTCACGCCAGCCAGAACTGGAGCTTTCCTAGTCACTTGGCGACCAATCTCGCGATTCTCGCCGCGCTGGTCGTGCTTTCTTTCAAAGCCGCGTCTGGAAATCGACCGCAAAGCGTCGTTTAATTTCCCGTCTGGTGATTCCTCACAGGCCCTTCATGAATGGTTTGGTGTCACGAGCCAGCAGGATGGTAGTTCTACCTTGCACTCGATGTTTCCGTTGCTGTACCGATCGGAATCTCGAACCGCAAACAGAGCAAGAAAAGCGCAAGCAGGAAGATGGCCCGCCGCTATCCTCGTGAATTTCTAGGCAGCCATCCCACGCCGATGGATAAATTCCTCTTTCTTGGCAGCGCTTTAGTTCCCGCCAGTCTTGCGATGCTTGCCTGACCGTGAATCTGTAAAGCAGCCGGGTGAAAACAAAGAGATTTCGAAACAGCTTGGTTTGTTTGCTAGTCCTTGTTTCTACAGGTTGTTTTTGGTCTCATCACGTTAAGTCGCCAAAACTTGTTGCCCTGACATTTGATGATGGCCCGTACGGAGAGGCAACAAATCAGATCCTCGATATATTGAAGAAGGAACAGGTTCACGCGACCTTCTTTTTGCTTGGTCTAAACGTGGAAAAATATCCAGCGATCACGAAACGCATCGTAAATGAGGGACATCTAATCGGAAATCACAGTTACTCGCATTCGGGACTCCTATCCCAAATGCCACCCGCAGAGTTTCAGGCTGACGTCACGCATGCGGAGAATTTGATCGTGAGCGCTACTGGTCTTCATCCTCGGTATTACCGACCCCCATTTAACAGCCACACACCTAGCATGGATCAGCAATTGAAAGACATGGGATATGTAGTGGTGCTATGGGACGTTGGTGGTGCTAGAGATTGGGACCAGTGCACTTCTTCCGAATCTATTGTTGAACACATTATCACAAACACTTTGCAGGGGAAAAAGCATCAGCACATCATTCTGCTTCACGACGGGCGAGATGTTCAAATTGGATATCCACGGCAAAACGTTATTCAGGCTCTGCCTCAAATTATCGGGAAACTGAAGGGAAGGGGCTACCGGTTTGTAACGGTTGAGCAAATAATCCATCAACCGCCGTATCTCCTCGGACCACAATCCTGAATCTGGTGAACTCAATCGCAAACGGCGAAAACGAATGCGAAAGAGTAATCATGGGATAGCGATGCTCGGGCTCCAGCGTGTTTCGAAAGAGGAAGGCTCAAGTTTTTCGCGCCTTCGTTCAAGCGAATCAGACCGCTCTCTGGAAGATCAGTTACTTTGTTATCGCGGTATTTCTCTTTTCCGTAGCCGCACAAAAGCGTTTCTCGTGGACGCAGGTTCCGCTGGCGGATAACGATCCCGGGTATCTCTGGCCAGCTCTGATTAAGTTAAATGGCGGCGTCTTTCTGCACATTCAGGGACTAAACTTCCTCTATCCCGGCATGGTTTATCTGGTATTGCGGACTTGCGGAGATTTCCGGGCGATCTCGGTGATCCAACATTTCCTGGGTTTAGTCGCCGGTGCTTTATTCCTCGCGACATGGAGCCGGTTAGCTGACTTCTTTCCCAAGCCTCGTTTGAACCGCATCGCGCATGAAGCCATCGGACTTTGGGGCGCTGCTATTTATTTGCTTTCAAACACTCCGATCCTCCTCGAAATGCGAATCCGGTCGGATGCTCTCTGCATGTTTTTCGAAGCGTTGGTCTTTTGGCTTATTATTCAGTTCTTCTATTACCGAGTTGTCTTACCGGATGCACCGAAGGCCATTATTTATGCGGCCGCAGGCGTTATCAGCGCTTTCCTGCTCGCTTCGCTGAAGCCGAGTTTCACACTCATGGCGTGTTTTGCAGTGGCGCCTGTGATCTGGTTAACACTAAATGCTAAATGGAAGCTAACGCCGAAGGTCACGTTCTTTTGCATAACGGTGCCCATCATCGCGGCGCTGACGCTTACGGAACATCATCTCAGGCGGAACGACCAAGCCGTTAAGACATTCCTGCCAGAAACACTCTTCGTAATTCACGCAAACATCATTCAAGCTCAGATGGCCGCTGATCTAAAAAATGACAAGACAGATGGTTATCCCCGCGAATGGCTCCAAGTCGCCTCCGATGATTTGAAGAAGGAAATTGAACGATCGCGGCATCAGCACCCATTTCCTGTTTTGGGATTTCAGCCCAATTACCTCATGAACGGGTCTGATTCGCTTCTCGACCACTGGGATCATCAACTCGGTGAGGAACCATTCTTGCGATTTTTACACTACTGGTACTGGCACAGCATGGTGAAGCGTCCGCTTGCATTTGCTGAAGAGATCACTCGACAACTCGAAGTTTTTTACTCTACGAACTGTCCAGCATTCCGAACCTACAAGATACTACGATTATCTTCCTCGGCCTACGCCGCCAGGTTTTCAGCGGTTTCCGACTCTCAGACTTCGACTCTCCTGCTACACTCCAAGGCCGGCTCGGATTTCCTCGAGCGTACGAATCAGCTTCGTTTTGCTGATATTGTTATTCGCCAAGACAAACGAGTTCGGGCGTGGGACGCCTTATGTGCCCGGACTTATCTGGCGATTTTTCTGTTGAGCGTTCCGCTTGCGGGATGGTTTCTATTCAGACGACGGGGCGCAGAGCATTCACAATTGCCAGCGTTCCTCGTTCTCTTTTTATGTTCCGCCAATTTTGGGAATGTCCTTGGGATTTCCATCATTCATACGATGGAGGTGGATCGCTACTCGATGGTTCTTTTTATCACGGCACTTTTGGCGCAGCTTTACGCAATCCGATGGTTGCTTGAAATTGCTTTGGCAAGGCTTTCTGAAACCCACTTGTAATCCCCGATTTTGGTGGATTCGTGTTAATTGCGCAAATATGCCGAGGTCGATCACAAGTTGCGCGCGGCAGCGTCTTTCGGAGCTGAATGGCTTTTTGTTTATTGGCCATTCCGAAAGGTCGCCTGGAGGAAACATTGGTGCTGTCCAAATACCAGCCCGAAAGGCAGCCATTGTCCCAACCGCATTACGATTAATGAAATTGCCATTCGAAATGAAGGTCAGTAGCCATCCCAGACTCCGGCGTGAGCTATACGAAAGTCTTTTGCCGTTAGTCTGACCGGAATGCGGGAACCCGAAGCGACACACCGCGCAGAACGACAACGATCATGATCAGAAAACTTAAATCCGGCAAGTACCGGCTGTATTCGCGCAAGAAAGATCCGAAAACCGGGAAACGAAGAAATCTCGGCACATTCAATACCAAGGCTGCGGCGAACAAACACGAGCGCGCCATTCAGTATTTCAAGCGGAATTAGTTCGGAACGCTTGGATTGACGTTTGGAGTTCCGCGTTTACGCGGCTCCTAGGCGGGACTCCAAACTAAGTGCGATCGGTTTTTCAACAGGCCCCTGGCTGTCGCTGGGAAACGACGGCTGGGAAGCCGTCGTTCCTTGTCACAGCCCAATTTTTTGCCGGCTTGATTAAACTGCCGTGCGTATTCAAAACTGTAATGTTGTAGCTTGCTATGAGAACGATTCGGCTCACTGTCAGATGCGCGCTTTGCATGGCCGTGCTTATGATCGTCATGCACGCGCCAACTTCGACCACTGAACTTCTCGGCCAATCTCTCCTCGCGCAGCAGTCGCAATCCACGCCCACCGCCACCACGCCGCAAGCACGCAGTGCCGTGCCGGCGATCACGCCTTCGCCGGAGGCAAAAGCGGGCCAAGGTCTATCGTCCGATTTGGAGAAAATCGGAACAAACGTGCGGCCTTCTGTGATTTGGGTCACTGTGTTTGATTCAAAAGGAAATCTGTTGCGGACTGAGAGCGGGTTTTTTATTTCGACGGATGGCAGATTCGTTACTACAGCGCACGCGATTGAAGGCGCCGTTAATGCCGTCGCGAAGACAGGAGACGGCGGAATCTATAATGTGAGCGGGGTTCTCGCCGCTTCGAAGGAGTTCGATCTGGCGATTCTGCAAGCCGAAGTGAAACGGGTTCCGTTTGTTGAACCAGCCAGGAACATTGACGTGCGGGTGGGTACAGGCGTGCTGGTCGTCGGCAGTGCGCTGGCTGGTAATGAGGGCAGCGCACGCGAAATGACCATCGCCGCGCAGGAGCAGCATCGCATTGAAATGGCTGGAACGACTCCGGTTAGCGCCGTTGGATCTCCTGTAGTAACCGAGAATGGTGAAGTGGTTGGCGTCGTAATAGCGGCGGGGGAAAAGACCGGGGCTCGTTCTTTCAGCGCAGTGGAATCGTTGCTATCTCGCGTTGCGGCTGACACCCATGCCCGCTGGCCTGCAACAGCCGAAACGCAGCCCACACCAAAAGCGACACCGAAACCGCGAATAGTCTATGCGCCTGCGCCAGCCTTTCCTCCCGGCGCCTCGCAGGGTGGCGTTTCGGGAACAGGTCGCTTCCGTTTGTCTTTTGATCCAAATGGAAACGTAACGAACGTCCAGATCATTAAATCGACGGGGAACCCGTACTTTGATCAGTCCGCGATCAAAACTTTTCGGCAATGGAAATCTGCCCCTAGCCAGGGAGGGTCAGTGACAGTTCCGGTGACATTTCAAACAAGATGAAGCCGCATGCCGCTCTCGGATTTCGAGTAAAATCCGGTTGGGCGGCTGCAGTGCTGCTGGAGGGCCCAGCTCGTTCGCCTCACCTGTGCGATGTCCAGCGGATCGATTTCTCCGATCCGCAGCTTCCTGAAACCCGGCAGCCATATCACGCCGCCATGGGACGGCTGGAAACCGATACGAAGAAAATAAGTCGGCGCGTCGATGTAGTGCGACGCATTACGGAAAAATCGATTGCGAAACTTCTCGCGGGCTATCGGCAGCAAAATTTCACTATCAAGCGTGCTGCTCTTGTGGTCGGAAGCCAGATCGATCCGCGTTCGGTCGCAAATGCGCACATCCGCGCGCATGCCTTGGAGGGACAGTTATTTCGCTCCGTGCTCCAGGAATCTTTGCACGCACACCGCATTCTCACGGACGTTCTTATCGAGCGAGATGCGTACGCGCGAGCTGCCGTGCAACTCAAACAATCGAATGAGAACGTGCGGCGGGCGATACAGAAGTTTGGTCGAGACAGGAAAGCCCCGTGGCGCGCAGAACAGAAACTTGCCGCGGTTGCCGCGTGGGTCGCGCTCGGTTAGCCGCTGACGTAGCGCTACATTTGGATTACGCATGCAAATACGTCCGGCAATTAACGCGGACCACGACGCGATCTGGAACATTTTTCATGAGATCATCGCGGCAGGCGATACGTACGCGTTTGATCCGCAAATGCCGCGCGAGGAAGCGCTGGCTTATTGGCTTCGAGCCGATACTCATACTTACGTCGCAGAAGACGATGGCGGCGTTGTCGGCACTTACATTTTGAGACCGAATCAATCGGGTCCCGGCTCACACGTCGCCAACGCCGCTTTCATGGTCGCACGGGACGCCGAGGGTGCCGGAGTGGGACGGAGAATGGCCGAACACTGTTTGAGCGAGGCGCGTCGAATGGGTTTTCGCGGCATGCAATTCAATTTCGTGATCTCCACGAACACGCGAGCGATCCATCTTTGGAATCAGCTCGGTTTCGAAATTGTCGGCACTTTGCCCGGCGCATTTCGGCATCCTGAAAAAGGATTCGTCGATGTTTACGTCATGTACCTCTCGTTGCTGTCGTGACGCAGACAATCGTGTCTGCGCGATGCTGTTGTGGCTCGCGGGTACGATCGCTTGTATCGCGTGAAACAAACATTGCAAAGCGAGTGATTTCCTGCTGAATCCTTTCGTGAATGCAAACGGTGATCCAGGTCATAGCAAAGGGTCGCGAATCGTTGCGCCACAAGATTATGAATGATCCCCAGTTGGAGCCGAAATTTGGCTTCATCAAAGTCTGGGCCAAACAGCCCGGGCGTCCACATGGTTGGGCGAAGATCCACAGCGCGCGCGATGTTCATGGCGCGATCAATCTGGAATGGCACGGCCGCAGCCGCACTTTGATTTGCCGGGTCGTAACGAAATTGGGAAACAAGCCGAACTCAATCATCGGCGATTTTGTCGACTATTTGCTCGCGCGGCATCAGGGCCGGATTCTTGCCATTCACATCATGCGACGGTGATCTTTGCCGAATTCCGGAGCCTACGGGGTCCGGTACCTTTTTGTCACTTGCGGCTTTTCTGTAGCCGAAACGGAAAATCTCGGAAGGCCATTTCTCCTGGGTCGAGCCCTTGAAACCGAGGGGTCCGAACCTTTTTGACATTGGCTTATTTACGCGGGACGAAAACCGGCAAATCTCTGCATCTGTGCGGGGTTACGGACCCTCGTTTGATACCCTTTTGACATTGGCTGAAGCGCCCGCCAATGGCCGAATCTTGCACAAGTCCTCGCACACGGCCCTCTCAGCGATGGTTTTCTCGTCTAGGGGTCCGGCAGACGCAGCGGACAAAGACTCCGCGAAGGCCTGAACCAAAAAGTTTATGGCTTCACTTCCAAATCGCCGGGACACTCCCCCGGAAAACGCTTCACCGTTCTTTTTATACTCGAGGGCGCGCAGGCTATCTGCCCATCTTAGAGCCGCCACAACTGGCTTCGGACCCCACCTCCACTGTGCACCACCGTTCCCAATAAGAGTTCAATTTTCGCCGACGCCCTATGATGTCCAAATTTTATTTTTCACCGATCCGCGACGCGTGGATCCGCACATAAAGCTCGACATATGTTAGTCAACGGCTTAAGAATGAAGTCGATTACGTCACCCGACGTTTCAACGCATCTTCGGCTGGGCTGAATAAGCCGCAGGGGCTGGACCTTCGCTGAGACACCGTTTAGCGCGATCCCCCCAGGTCCAACTGGAGCCCCGAGTCAGCCGAAGTGAGGCCGCTTCTTCCCAAAAGCACCTCGTGAGGATGGATCCCGGTTCTGCGCGGAACTGGATTACAGTTCATGCAGTTCAATAATCCAACAAAAAGATGAAAACAAAAAATATGACAACTCTACCTTGCGTCGTCGGCTTGGGCCGATCTCACGACACGATCGAAAATCCGCCCCGCGTTACGCGACCGCACCTTCCTCCAGTCTCAATGTCATCGGATTATCTCGGGCGACAGCAGGCGCGCGAATCCAATGCGCGCACGTATTCGCGGCGGCTCCCGTTCACGATCGCAAAGGCGCGCGGATGTTTCATCACGGATGTCGATGGCCGCGTTTTTCTGGATTGTCTCGCGGGCGCGGGCACGCTCGCGCTCGGGCACAATCATCCCGTCGTGGTGGAGGCAATCCGGGCGCATCTCGCGGCGGAGCTGCCGCTGCAAACGCTCGATCTGGGCAGCCCGCTGCGCGATGAATTCATCAGGGAACTTTTTGCGAGCCTGCCGCCGGAACTGGCGCGCGATGCGCGGATTCAGTTCTGCGGCCCGACGGGCAGCGACGGGATTGAGGCGGCGATAAAGCTCGTGAAGATTGCGACGGGGCGCAGCGCGATGGTCGCGTTTCGCGGCGCGTATCACGGCCACACGAACGGCTCGCTGAGCCTTATGGGCAATATCGCGCCGAAGGGCGTCGCGAATTTGATGGCGGGCGTTCACTTCATGCCTTTCCCGAGCGCGTACCGTTGTCCCCTCGGTCTGCGCCCTTGCACGGATTGCCGATGCGCGGCGTTTCTCGAAACGGCGCTGACCGATCCTGAGGGCGGAATCCCTAAGGCTGCGGGCGTCGTGATGGAGATTGTACAGGGCGAATCGGGGAGCAATCCCGCGCCGGATGATTTCGTGCGGGAGGTGCGGCGGGTCACGCGGGAGCAGGAGATTCCGTTGATCGTGGATGAAGTGCAGTCGGGCTGGGGGCGGACGGGAAAACTTTATGCCATCGAGCATTCCGGCGTGGTGCCCGACCTGCTTGTTCTCTCGAAAGCGCTCGGCGGCGGGCTGCCGCTGACCGTGCTCATTTATCACAAGCGGTTTGACGTGTGGCAGCCCGGCGCGCACGCGGGCACCTTCCGCGGGAACCTGCTCGCGATGTCCACGGGCCTTGCGACGCTGCGCTTCATCCAACAGAACAACATTCCCGCGCATGCCGCGGAAATGGGCGCGCGCCTGCGTGGACACTTGTCCGAAATCCAAAAGAAACACGCGTTCATCGGCCATTTGCGAGGCCTTGCACTAATGCTCGGCGCGAAGATCGTGGACCCTGAGAAGCTGGACCGCGATGGCGTGCCGGTGCCGGATCCCGGGCGCGCGGCGCGGATTCAGCAGGAGGCGTTCAAGCGCAACCTGATCATCGAACTGGGCGGACGTGGCGGCAGCGTGCTGCGCTTTCTGCCGCCCCTCATCGTCGGCGAAAGTGAGATCGACCAGATTGCGGAAGGGATCGCCGCCGCGTGCGTCGCGGTGGGCGAAGGCTGACGCGCGGGGATGGACACGCCATTGTTCCTCACCTCTGATCCCGCGAGTCGCGCGGCGTATCGCGACGCGATTCTCCAGGCCGCCGATCTCCTCCTCGGCGCGCTGCCCGCGCAGCCGTATAGCGGTGCGGCGCCGCGGCAGCTCAACGATTTGTTTTCGCAGCCGCTCGATAACGATGGGGAATGGACGGCGGAACTTCGCGAGATCATTGCGCATTCCGTGCAGCCCGCGCATCCGCGGACGGTCGCCCATTTGCACTGCGCGCCGCTGATTCCCGCGCTTGCTGCGGAAGTGATTCTGAGCGCGTTGAATCAATCGATGGATTCGTTCGATCAAGCGCCCGCTGCCACCCTCATAGAGCAGAAAGTGCTGCGCTGGCTTTGCTCCGCGATCGGGCTGCCGTCCGCAGCCGGCGGGACATTCACGCCCGGCGGGACGGTGTCGAACTATATGGCCATGCTGCTTGCGCGCGATCATTTCGCGTTGCGAAAGTGGAACTGGCGGAGCCACGAAAAAGGTCTACCGCTGGAGGCCGAGCGCTACCGCTTCATCTGCTCCGCCGCCGCGCATTTCAGCGTCGCCAAGTCTGCGATGCAGCTTGGCCTCGGGACGGATTCGGTGATTTGGATTCCTGTCGATGACCGTAGTCGGATGCGCGTGGATGCGCTCGCGGACTGCCTCGCTGCGCTGCGGACGGCGGGCGGGCACGCCGTCGCGATCATCGGCACCGCGGGGACGACGGACTTCGGCGCGATCGATCCGCTCGCGGAGATCGCGCGGCTTGCGGAGGCCGCGGGCGCATGGTTCCACGTCGATGCGGCCTACGGCGGCGCATTGCTCCTTTCCGCGCAGCGAGATGCGTTGCGCGGGATCGAGTTGGCCGATTCCGTCGGCGTCGATTTTCACAAACTGCTGTGGATGCCCATCAGTTGCTCGGCGCTCGTCTTGCGTGACGACGCGCTCTTCGACACGATCAAACTTCAGGCCGACTACCTCAATTCCGAAGCGCACGCGGAACTCGGCATCCCTGATCTCGTCACGAAGTCCGTCCTGACCACGCGTCGCTTCGATGCGCTCAAAGTCTGGGTGTGCCTGCGTGCCATTGGCGCGCGTAGGCTCGGCGAAATGATCGACCGCTGCATGGCGCTAGCCCGCGAAGTCGCCGCGCTGCTCGCGCGCGATCCCGCATTTGAGCTGTTGCACGAGCCGGAGACGACCTGCGTCGTTTTCCGACTGCGAGGCGCCGACAGCGACGCAATCCGACACGCCATGTTCAACGCCGGCGAAGCAGTACTCGGGCACACTGTCATCGCGGGGCGCAGCGCGTTGAAATTCACGTTGCTCAATCCCGCGGCCACGCTCGCTGACTACGCCGCGCTCATCGAACGAATCAAAATCCGCGGCCACGGCTAAATGTCTTCGCGCATCTTCATCTGCCGCAGCACCGCGCTTTTTAGCAGCGCGATCGTCCCCTCCGGAAAAGCGATCATGAAGCGCCGGAACCTTTCGTAGTCGAGCGTCAGGACCGCCACCGGCCCCTTCGCCGTGACCGTGGCATTGCGCCGCTCGCCGGTGAACATGCCGTACTCTCCGAGCACCGTGCTCCGCCCCAGCGTCGCCACCGGGGGCCCATCACTCTTCACACGCACTTCAACCACGCCATCCTTCACCACATAGATTTCCGTCGCCACGTCCCCCTTCGCGCACAGCACCTCGCCGTCCGCCAGATCGCGCCGGTCGAACATCGACGCGAAGAACTCGATGTCCTCCTCCGACACACCGCCGAAGACATCGCTTTTGTGCAGAGCGTCCATGCGGTTCTCCAATTCGTCCGGGGCCGCGGCCGTGCCGCTCACGCTTACGAGACTGCGAGCCTCGGCCCGCGCCCATTTTTTCTGCAACTCGTGCAGCATGATCGCCGGCAGAAAAAACGAGATGTCCGAGACAATCTTGCCGACGGCGATGCCCCAGCCCGCGCCGAAAAAGTGCGCCGCCGTGCCCATGGCCAGCGGGCGGATGAAGCCCGTATCCACGATTTCCGGCACGCCGAATTCCATCACCAGATTGCGGATCGTCTTCCCCGCGCCGCTCCATCCGTAGTTGTGCAAACGCCGCACCGCCCTCGCCCGATCCGCTATCACTTGGCGAATGATAACGACAGAAAAAAAACCGAGCGTCTCGCACACCGACGCCGCGTAGGCCGACGCCACTTCGTTCCCCTTGGTCGCGCCGTGCGCCGTGAAGTATCCCCAGTAGGCCATGAGCGTCCCGGCGACCTCCGGCAGCCCATATCGCTTGATCCAGCCCAGCGCCTTGGCGCGAATCCCCGGATTCCTTTTAACCGTGACTACCGGCGCGCCGTCGTCCCCACTCTCCGGCGCGACGAATGGGGACTGACGCATAGGTGGTGGTGTAGCGGGTGTCGCATGGTGGGGCCAGAAAAATCCGACCCAGGTTCGCCGGGGTCGAAGAGCAGGCCGCCGCCGCCCGCACACTTGCCAATTGCGTGCGCCAGGGTGGAGTTGAATTGGCACGCCGATAGCCGCCTGTTGCATTCACGGCCATTTTCTACGGTGTGAAATATTTTTATTCTTAAATCGGCGCTATTCTGCACTCTTTACTTTTCGGCACTTGGCGTGGGCGCGTTTTCACCGTCGCTGGCTAGGATGGGCTTTCCACTTCTCGTAACATTTGGGCCAATTCGTAAAGAGTCGCTAATAAAGGTCGCCACAGGCGCAAGACGATTGTCGTTAGGCGAATTAATGTAATACAAAAAT
>WNGN01002199.1_pt1 | contig 15357 bp, 9 predicted proteins | sample 5400561 | NCBI WGS metagenome assembly WNGN01 (sample SAMN13153379, study PRJNA577476) | soil metagenome | isolation source: 115 cm soil or saprolite under Garry oak tree replicate 2 | place: USA:California | collected 2016-06-15
TCACGGGGCGAAAGGTTGCGGAGGAGGCTCTCAGCGAGCTTCCAGGACACTTGCTTCAGACGCAGCACGAGGAACGGCGACGCATTTCGCTAGAACTACACGACCGGACCAGCCCCCTCCTGACGGCACTTACCGTGAAGCTCTATAGTTTGAGGCAGCTAAGAGGCGACGGCCTTGATGCCACAACCTCGAACATTCTCGACGAAATGCTGAACCTTGCCGAGGATGCTTCTAACGTGATCAGAAATGTCTCTTCCCATGTGCATCCACAGTCACGCGATGAAACTGGTTTGCTGACGATTTTACGTTGGTATCTGAATGGTTTCACCAGTCGAACCGGAGTCCCGGTGGAAACTAAATTTCCCGAGGAGCTGACGCGGTTGTCGCGAGACGCTAAGCTATTGTTGTTCCGAATCGTACAGGAAAGCCTCTCGAATATCCTCCGCCACTCGGGAAGCGCGTTGGTGAGTTGTCTCTATCGCAGTCGTTTATCTTATGAATCTCTGGTTCGTGGACGTGCACTGCCACAAGCGTAGAGGACAATCGCTGTGGTCGGCTTGACCCACCGGAGGAGGATGTTGCTATCGACGAGGTACGGCGTCCCTGCCGTGTCTCTGGCGAATAGGTGTGTCTGGCCGTTCCTTCATGCAACGTTGTCGGAAGTGATTCGCGTTCAGCCCCGACTGCGTCTTCGACGCGTCACTGGCGGCAGAAACTTGAAACTTGCCCACACAGATTTGTTGATTTGAAAGGACTTATCAACAAGTTTATGGAGAGAAGTTGGGCCGGACGGCGCATCGCCGAATGCCAGCAGGGCGGGGAATCATGGGCGAAATAACAATTCGCCAACCACACGATCTAAAACTGATTTGCTTGGCGACGCAACCGGCTAGTCGCCTTTGCCTAGATTCCTGCCTTAGTAATTCGAAGGACCCGCAAATGAACCTAGAAAGAGATACGGCCTGAGACCTGAATGTTCCTCGGCGAGCTCACGCCTCCATTCCATTTTCCGAAGTCCGGGCTTGCAACATTGGTGTTGAATGCGCTTCCGCCCAATCCACTGGACTGAATAAAGGTTCCGACGTTATTGAAGTGGTGTTCATTGAAAACGTTAAATGCATCTCCGCGCAGCTGGAACGTAAACCGCTCGTTGATGTGAATCGACTTCGCCAGGCCGATGTCGAAATCTCTATAGCCCGGCTGCCGGAAATTCTGAACCCGTGGCCCCTGGCCTGTATAGAAGTTAAAGCCAGCGGCCGGTTCGAATGCGGCAATGTTTAACACGGGCTTACTCGGGTCAAAATGTCTCGGCGACTGCAGGAATGGGGAAGCACCGGGCAGCAATGCCGGCGAACAGAAGTTAATAAACTGTGACGGTACGTTGCAATTCGAAGACGAAATCTGGAAGGGAATTCCGGACTGGGCGCGATACACGCCGTTGAATGTCCAGCCACCAACCACTGCACTTAAGAAACTACCCTGATTGAGCCACCGTCTGCCCCCACCGAACGGCAGTTGGTAGCTGTACGCAATGTTGAGCGCCTGCGGAACATCCTCGATCGCCAGCGATCGATTGCGGGACAACTCGAAAGGCGAAAAGTACGTGGGATTCAACAGACTTTCGGCGTTATCGGCGTTAGTGATCAACTTTGAATTGGTGTAGGACAGTAGGGCCCAGAAGCCCTTGGAGAAACGGTGCTCGGCCTTTAACTGGAACGCGTGATAGGTGGAGCTGCCCTGATTTTCGTTTAGGCCTGGGATGGAGTTGCAATACTGAGGGAAGGGTCGCAGTGCCTGTGCAACCGAGGGAGCACATCCCGTCATAACGGTCGCGAAATTCGGAAATGGAGCGGGAACGCCGTCCACCACCGTGTCCCCCGGCTGAAACTCATCGTTCAACTGCGGGCCCATTGCGAGAAAACGTGGGTTAACCACGTTTATGGGCGCAATTTGTGATAACAGACGGGTACCCTTGGTTCCAACATAGGACGCTGACACATAGTCCCGGTCCGTGAATTCATGCTCAACAGTCAGATTCCACTGTTGCCCATAGGGAAGCCGGTTGGCTGTGCGTGGCCGGTAAACGGGGGCGAATCCGCCATTGTCAAAGGTTGGCACCAGGTTTGGCGGCACTGGATGATTCGACGGCAGACCGTCACTCAAGACAAACGCCGCCTGCGTACCGCCCTGTGAACTGCCGAACACTGCAGAGGCATTGTAGCCATCCTGTGAGATTCCCCCAGCCCAACCGGGCATGTTCGCATTGTCGTAAAAGAGCCCGTATCCGGAACGGACGACCGTTTTGGCGGTGAGAGCATATGCCACACCGATGCGCGGCGCGATCCCGCCGTACCAAGTGTCCTCAGGGAATCTTCTGCTGGAGCGCCCCGCTCCGCTTCCCGCAAAAGCAATGGCGCCGGGCAGATTGCCCGCGCCAGGGTTGGGAAGGGTCGGGTCAAAATACGAGAAATGGTCTTTCGCCTCCAGCGGCGGCGGATCCACTTCCCAATGAATGCCCGGCGAAATCGTCAGTTTAGGCGTTACGCGCCAGGTGTCGCCAACAAAAAGACTGAAGCTCTTGGTGCGGGCGTCGATGTTAGTTGAGGTATAGAAGTTTGCCGAGGCTGAATCCACTTGCTCCAGCAGGAAGCTGGCGATTGGGCTGCCGCTGATCTGGTTCGGGAGACCGGTTTCTCCGCGCGCGAAACCGAAAGATCCAGACTGGCCCCCGAGAAAGATCGCAGAATTCTGCGCAAATCGCAACTCGCCACCAAAGGAAATCGTGTGCTTCCCCCGCGTCATCGACACTGCGTCGTTGACGATGTATGCCGGCGCCAGCCAAGGTTGAATGTTTGGATCGCCCGCTCCTGTGCCGAAAGTGGCGAAGCCGTCGCTGAAGAATATCTGTGGAGGATATTCGTGGCCTGCCACTCCAGGAATCTTAGGTAGCTTGTCAGCAAAACCGCCGTCGATTCCTCCACCATAGAACTTGTCGTCTTGAAAACCAAACGCCACGTGATTCACTAGCCTGGGACTGAAGGTGTGATCCCAGTTGAATCGCAACACTGAGGTCCGTTTAAACGAAGTACCACTATCACTAATCGTTGCCGGAAGACTCGTGAACGTCGTTCTTGGCAGATACTTGTAGTAAAACATCTCCGAGAGGTGATCTTTGGATCCAATGTATTCGTCAATCTTCTCGGTAATGCTATACGCGTCCGTACCTAAGAAAGCGGGAGTGGCGGGAGCCAGATAGTTGTTCAGCGCACCCGTGGAAGTCAACGTTGGAAGATATTGGAACCATTGCTTGGCGAGCGAATTCTGCAACCGAGCATCGGTTGAGCAGATTACGTTGGGAGTGTTTCCGTCGCAGCCCATGAACTGCTGATGCGTCGCTGGATCGTAAATCGGGATCAAGTTACCTGTGCCTGGGTCGATCCAATCGCGGAAATCCCCTTGCTGTTCCGCAACCGAGGGTAAGGAGATTGTGGGCCGGAACAAAGCACCCCTGATCCTGAAGGCTTCAAAGTTGGCAAAGAAGAAAGCGCGGTGATTCCGGTTCTTCCAGAAAGGCAGTTTCAACGGGCCGCCAAAATTGCCTCCGAAATCGTTTTCAACGTCCTGCGCTTTTTCACCACCCCATTGCGTGGCATTGAAGGCAGAATTTCGATTGAATTCGTAAGCCGTGCCGTGAAACTTATTCGTCCCCGACCTCACGTTTTCGACCGTGACTCCTCCCGCGCTTCCGTACTGTGCGTCGTAGTTTGACGTGAGCACCTGAAATTCGCTGACCAGGTCCGGGGATTGCGGGAAGTCAAGAACCGCCCCCGTAAGCCCTTGTGTACCAGAGGAGTTGTACAGAGCGACACCGTCGAGCACGACGATGCCGGTCTGCGACTGACCACCGTTCACGTGCGCGCCAGCAACGTCTCCAGTGCCACGCACCACACCAGGCAGGAGCGAAGCGAAGTTTGCCGCCGAGCGGATGGATCCGGATACCAGCAGGGGAACCTCCTGAATCACTTGTGGGTCGATGCTGCCGCGGAGTTCAGCATTTTCGAAGTTTAGCGGGGAGGCATCTGCGTCGACTACAATGCGTTGGATGGTGGTCTCCAACTTCAATTGGACGTTCTGCCGAATCGGATAACCGACGCGGACAAGGACGCCATCTTGCACGTATTCACCAAAACCTTGGGCTGTCACGCTCAGTTCATAAGCACCAGGAACGACGTTTCGAAAAGAGTAGAGCCCGTTGACATCTGAGACGAAGGTAGAGGATTCCTTCGTGTCCTTGGACGTCAGGACCACGTGTGCTCCTTGAACCACGGCACCATTCTGGTCCGTAATTTCGCCGCTGATGGACGCGTTGTTGCTCTGCGATAAAACAGATGAAGCAGTTCCCAAAACCGATATTGCCAGAGCGCAAACTGCAATTCTCCGCACCATGCCCAGCATAAGCAACTCCATTCACTCCGGAATTTTGAAGGTCCTACTCCGCTCTAAGCGCCATACACCATTGTTGTTCATATGTTTCATGCGCGTTTGTGAACGCCTTTCTTGAAATTCTCCAGCATACGATCACAGGTGCGCATAGTAAACGCGATGATTGGCATGGTGGTGGTCTTGTCAGTACAACTCGGGAAAATGCTTGCGTCACAAATGTAGAGATTCGGAACGTCGTGGGTTTGCGCCCACTTGTTCGTCACCGATGTCTTAGGGTCATTCCCGAACCTGCAGACTCCGGTTTCGTGCAAGCTAGTTCCGGGACGGTTGGGCTCAACGTCAGCGCCCCACAGTTCACCGCCCATCGCACTAAACAAGCCAATCATCACTTGTTTTGAGTGTTCCCACATCAAGAGCTCGTTTGGTCCCCACTGAAAATGAAACCGAAGCTGGGGGATGCCGAACATGTCTTTCTTTTCCGGGTCAATGTCAAGGTAGTTGGTGGGGCTGGGAAGAGTCGGTGCCTGGATGAGCGCACCGATCGAAGTCGCGTAGTAACGCTTGATATCGCGTTTGAATCGCGAGCCGAAGCCTTCAATCTGCCCATAATATCCTGGGAACTCTCCACAACCGCCTCCCATGTACACCGAGTATCCCCGGATGAACTTTTCTTCCAGCGGGTTTTTCAGATTCTGCCAACGGGGCATCCAGGCAACGGTGGAATCGGCAATGTTGTCAGGTGTCGCAGGCTGACCCAGAAGCTGCGGCAGGTAGCCATAGCCCGGGGTGCCATATAGGTGCTCGCAAAGGTTGTGTCCCAGCTGCCCGCTGGAATTTGCGATTCCCGTGGGCCAGTGGCGGGTCTTCGAATTCAGCATGATGTGCGCGGTTTCAACGCAGGATGCAGCAAGCACGACCACCTTGGCATACACTTCCACTTCTTTTCGGGTAACCCGGTCGACATACGCGACACCTTTCGCCATGCCGTTCTCGTCGACGATTACGCTGCGTACGAGAGCATTCGTAAGGAGCGTGAGATTCTTGGTGGCTTCGGCGTCCGGGATGGTAAACCAGGTGGGGGAGAAAAAAGATCCGACATCGCAGCCACGGCTGCAGTTCCCACAATAATGGCAGTTAGGATGACCATGGTGTGGAACTGTCAGTTGAGCGCAGCGGTCGGGCAAATACGGTACGCCGATTTTTTCGGCTCCCTTCTGGATGATGTAATCAATACAGCGCCAAGGGATTGGCGGCAGATACTCACCGTCGGGATTGCTCGGCCGATTCTGAACCGTGCTGGCCACCCCCATGTATCGTTCGGCTTTCGAAAACCAAGGCGATATCTCCGCATAGTCAACTGGCCAGTTTTCGCCAAACCCATCGAGATCCGCGGCCTTAAAATCGATGTCGCCGAAGCGTGCCGAGGAGCGACCCCAAAAATTGGCTTTGCCGCCTGTAGCCTTGCACCGCTTCCAGTACCAGTCGGTGCCCGGGGCATTGGAGTAGGCAACGTCGTGTTCGAAAAGGTCATGGCCTTCGCTGTATTCGGACTCTTCCACCCAATAGGGCTCCTGATGAGACTTGCCTTTAAGGCGCAAGGGATCGCCGTAGCCGCGATACTGCAAATCGTATACTTGCCGGTGACCGCGATAGTCCTTGCCCGGGTCTATGCGCGGACCAGAGTTGAGGGCGCAAACCTGGAGGCCTGCTTCGCACAGAACCTTCATGGCAGTGCCGCCACCGGCGCCAGTTCCCACCACAAGCACGTCGTAGAGGTTGGTGGACAAAGGAGAAGTCCTCGCTAGTTCCTGCCGGTCTGAGTCGAGCTGCTTGAGCTTGCCGGCTCGCGAAGGTGCGCGTGCTCCGGATCGTCAGGATGGGGACAACCCGGCATCTTTGGCCACACCGTTCGTAGCCCTGGATAGCCGATGCTCTGCAGTCCGATTTTGGTGGTGTAGTAACCGACAACCGTGTAATCCCGCATCATCTGGAAAAATGCGCGTCCGCTTTCCGTCGTGGGTTTGAATTTCGCTTTGTAGGCAAGTTCCTCCACCAGACTGTATTGTTGTTCCGGCGTACAGTCCATGAACTCTCGCTTGAACTCCGAGTGGCTCCGCGCGTCAATCCAATCGAGCCCTGCGTGGAATCTGTTTTGCGCTTCATTTCCCGCAGCAATCGCGTCGTCGGTCGAGCGAATGTCGCGGGATGTACTCACCGGAGCACGATTTGCAACCATGAAGTCAATGAACTCAGCTACCCCAGCCTGTTTGGCTCCCGGGCTGTCATCTTCAGGAATGATCATCTCGGCGAGGTGCTCCACCATCTGGTACTGCTGCGGAGAAAAGAACAGGGGTTTGTAGGAGCCCGCACCGACCTGGGAAGACACCTTAGGATGGTCCTGTGGGCAGGCGAACGCCCACTTGCTGAAGCCGGGAAACGAGCTGGCTACCGCTGCGATGCCGATGTAGCGGAGAATTTCCCGACGTTCTACTCCCTGCCCGCCCAATTAGTGCCTCAATTCCTGAAACCGCTTTCTGATAGCGGTTTCATAGGCTGCTTTTTAGCACCGCATGAAATAGAGAGTCAAGCACTAAAGAACCAAAAAACTTAACCCAGCCTCGCCGATTGACCTATCATAGTCGAGTTCAATTTGACCGCTACTGTCACCCGTGTTCGAAATCATGGAAGTGTCTTCTACCAGGCATCGCGAATGAACTATGAATCGGTCACTCCACAATCTACATAAGTCTGAACTCTATGCAATGGCATTGTGTTTGTTCGTCGTGACAATTGCCAATTCTCTGGCTGCCCAACAGTCAGGCCGTGCTCTGTTCAATGGCAAGGATCTCGCCGGCTGGCAACAAATCGGTCCAGGCTCGTTTGTCGTGCAGGACGGAATGATGAAGACACAGGGTGGAATGGGAATGCTTTGGTATGCTCAAGAAAAGATTGCACATGCCACCATTCGGGTTGTGTTCAGGCTCGCCACGCGAGAATCTGACTCCGGGGTCTTTATTCGCATACCGGAGAAGCCTACCGAACCGTGGATGCCAATCAACCGCGGTTACGAGGTTGAAATTGGCGACTGGCCCGACGACTTTTCGTGCACAGGCGTGCTCTACACATTTACAAAAGCTTTGGCGCGCCCGATTAAACCGATCGGCGAATGGAACACGATGGACATCACAATTGATGGACCGCGCACAATCGTGTACCTCAATGCCATCAAGGTAACGGACTTTACAGAAGGACAAGCTGTACCGGCGAAACTTCCTGGCTCCCATGACCCTGATCGAGGACCACGGCCGGACTCAGGCTTCATTGGCCTGCAGAATCATCCCGGCTCCGAGGTTTACTTCAGGGAAGTGTCGGTAGTGCCCCTGTCACGTTAAATTTCAACGCAACTCTACTTCGTCACCTGCTCAACGATTCGGTGATAACGGTTGATCTCCAACGCGGATGCGACTTGTGTCCCGCCATTTGGCCAGACGATCTCAACGTCCACAGGATGGCTCGAAGTCAAATTTCCCAATCCAAATACAATGCGTTTGTCATGTGAAGAAAGATAACTCGAGCCGCCAGACAGCCAACGTGTCAGTTTTCGAACACCAGCCCGAAGCGTCAATCTTGCTCCGATTGCGTCTCGATTGCTCTTCACGCCGACCAAACGCAGACCGATCCAGGAATTCTTCTGTCCCACGTTATTGCGCAGCAAGACGGGGCGGTCGCCGATGGACGTGAATATTGCGTCCGGCGCACCATCGTTGTCCCAATCTCCGATTGCGAGTCCGCGCGCAAGATAACTTTGTGAAAATGCGGTTCCTGCCTTGAAACTCACATCCTCGAAGACAGCGTTGCCCAAATTGTGCAGAAGCAACGGTTGTTCCCTGTACTTCACCTGAGGTTGCAACGATTCGATCACCTCAATAACATGGCCGTTCACGATCATCAGGTCAAGAAGTCCATCATTATCAAAGTCGACAAAGCGCACGCCCCATCCTACGTCGGCTCTCGTAGGGCCAGCTAAATGTGAAGCCCGTGTCCAGTCTTCGAAAGGAAAAACTCCCCGATTGAGAAATAGGGAATGAAACTCGAAACTGAAATTCGTGACCACAACATCCGGTCGCCCGTCGCCATTGACGTCGCCCGCATCCACGCCCATGCCGGCCTTAGCATTGCCGTTAATATCGAATGCGATTTCGGCCTCTAACCCGGCGTCCACAAAGGTTCCGTCATGCTTGTTTAGCAGAAGGAGATTGGGTGAGGCGTCGCGCGCCACGAATAGATCCGGCCATCCATCATCATCGATATCAATCGCGACGACTCCGAGCGCTCGTCCGACAAATCGGTCCAGTCCCGAGGGTCGGCTGACGTCGGTGAATGTACCGTTGCGGTTGTTGCGGTAGATCGTTAGAGGCATCCCCTTGTAGGCACGCTGCTCACAGTAGGTTCGAACATTGACGTACTCGCACTTCGGGACTACACCCTCGAATGACAACTCCGCATAGTTGCAGACGACAAGGTCTAGAAATCCATCACGATCGTAGTCAAACCAGGCAGCACTCGAGGCCCATCTCCCTGTGTTCTGAAGCCCTGCATCTGCCGTGACATCAGTAAATGTGCCATTGCCGTTGTTGTGATAGAGCGTACAGTTTGGAAATCCGGTGATGAAAATGTCCTGATGGCCGTCGTTGTCAAAATCCGCGACCGCTACACCCATGCCGTAGCTTTTGACCCGGCTCAGCCCCGCTTCTACGGCAACGTCAACAAACTTTCCGCTGCCCAAATTTCGATACAGAGCGTTTTGAAGGGATTTTTCGCTTCTGCCTCGGGGCGTCTCACCGCCATTCAAGAGGAAAATATCCAACCAGCCGTCGTCATCAAAGTCCAACAGACCGACTCCTCCACCCATGGTTTCGATCAGGTACCGATCGGGCGAAAACCCGTTGAACTGCCGCCAGGTGAGACCGGCCTCGGCAGTGATATCCGAAAATATGGGCTTCGGAGGTGTACCGGCTCGCACCAGTGTGGGAGGAAAGAACTGACCAATTGCGGCAGCTGAGAGCGCACAAAGAAAGTGGCGTCGGGACGAAATGAAGGGCAGTTGGTCCGGGCGATCAGCTCTTCTGTACGAGATGCGCAAAGGCTTCACGGCTTCCCTGCCGTCATCGCAGCTGTCGTTCCGCTTTCTTCCGCTTGCTTTAGGTCCTGATAGACTGCAAATTCCTTCGTCGCGTCATCGGTCCGCCCCATCCGTCTGTAGACAACTGACAATGCAAAATGCGCCTTGCTCCGATCAGGATCCGATAGGAGAGAGAGTGTAAATTCTGTTTCGGCATGCTTCAATCGGCTCTGTTGCAGGGCCAATTGACCAAGCAGATAGTGAGCTTCCGCCGATTGCGGCGCCAGCTTCACTGCTTCTTGCAGCAGACTTTCCTCCTGCGCCAACAGCTTGGGGGAATCTGGAGATGCCAATAACATTTCCGCACACCCAACATAAAAACGTTCATCGTTCGGAAATCGGGCAATTCCAGCTTTGTACTCGGCAATCGCGGCGTCGCTCTGACCAGTGGCGAAATAAACGGCGGCAATCCCAAACATTGCATCGGCATTCGAGCTATCTAGCTTTGCAGCATGCCTGTAACTCTCCATCGCATCTTTGGAGGCGTTCCTACGCAAGTCCACATTTCCTTTCCACACCCAGGGCCGGGCATCCTTTGGCGCAACAGCGAGTGCACGATTCACGAGGGCGATTGCATCGTTCGTTCTACGCAAGTACAACAGCAGCGAAATCAGGTCTTCGTAATGGTCAATGCGCGAGGGATCCACCTCGATAGCGCGCCGGTAGGCCTCCTGGGCAAGGTCGGGCTGGCGTTCCGATTCAAAGCAATTTCCGAGAAGCGCCTGCAAATCCGCGTTGACCACCCCTTGCGCCGCCAGCTGTGATAGAAGCTCTTTTGCCTGGTGCACCTGGCCACGGTTATAGAGAAGCTTCGCCAGCTGCAGTGCAACATCTGTTCGCGATGAATCGTCACTGGGGATCAAGGCAAACATCACTTCGGCAGTTTGGAGGTCTCCACCCATCGCGGCAATTTGTATACACCGGCCAATGGCAATCGTCCATAGCTTGTCGCTGGCCCGCAGTCTCAGAATGTCGACGACTCTTGCGATTTTGTCTTGTTGACCGCTTTGGACGATGGAATGAAACAGCGCGACGGCGCGGTCGGGCTGCGCAATAACCAGTTCAAATTGTGAGTCGAGCAACTCAACAGCTTTCGCGTAGTCGCCAGTTCTCTCCTTCACCAGGCCCAGTAACAAAATTGCTCCAGAATCGCCGGGATGTTTTGCCAGAACATAATGAAGATTCTTTTCGGCCGAAGCCATCAGACCAAGTTGCCATTGCACAGCTGCAGTTTCTCGCCGAAAATCAAGATTTTCTGGAGCGAGGTCAATGGCCTTTTGAAAACTCTCGAGTGCTTCTTTCCATTTCCCTTCCAGCCCGAGGATGGAACCTAACTGAGCGCGGTAGAGTGCGACCACAGGAGTGACCCTAACCGCTTCACGCAATTCCTGCTCTGCCTCAGGCAGCTTCCCTTGTTTCGCAAGTGAAATTCCGAGACTCGCGTGGTCTTGTGTTGGCGTGCGCCGCGCCCAGAGGTCATGCACCATGAGAAGTGCCATGCAGAGGAGTGAAAGAACGGAGGGCATAACGAATCTGCGGGGTATCTGGAAGGGCCTGATCCTACGCGATGACATCACGAATTGATCCGATTCACTACGAATTCACTTTTAGGGTTAACCGTCGCACTGGCGCGGTGGACTTGCGCACCACAAGATCGGTTTCCAAAATGTAGTTCGAGCCCTTTTGCCGTTTGAGCTTCACCATCTTGTCCAGCGCTTCAAAGGCCTTCACCCCGAGTTGTTCGCGGGGAACGCTGATGGTTGTCAGGGGAGGCCGCGCCAGGAAAGCGAAGAAAATATCGTCAATCCCGATAACAGAGACATCTTCCGGCACCCGCGCTCCTGACTCTTCCAGCGCACTCATCGCGCCCATCGCAATCAGATCGTTCCCGCAGAAGACTACGGTAGGTATTTCCGGGCAGGACAATATTTCTCGGACTGCCGATGCGCCGGCATCCACCCGATAATCGCTTTCCAACACGCACACCGGCTTCAATCCGCGCGCCGTAAGTCCGGACACCAGAGCGTTCTTGATGGTCACCGCGGTGCGGTTGTCGGCGGGACCGGCAATGACCGCAGTGCCGCGATGGCCCAGTTCCACGACATGCTGAATTGCTTTGATAATGCCGTGTTCGTATTCGATGCAGATGTTTCCGACCAGTTTGCTGGCAGGATCGGAGTTACAAAAAACCAAGGGTATCCCTGCTGCAGTGAGTTCGGAAGCCATACTCCGCTCCACCGAACTGGTAACAATCGCAACGCCACGAGCATCACTCTCCCTCAGCTTTCGCATGATCGCCTTGGTCCGCTCCGCGTCATATTCGGTGTTGCAGAGCAGCACGTCAAAGCCGCGATTCCATGCCATGGCCTGATAACCCCGGATAATCTCAGGAAAGTACGGGTTGGCAATCTCGGAAATGACGAGCCCCAATAAATCACTGCGCCCGGTTGCCAGGCGCCGGGCATGCACGTTCTTGAAATAATCAAATTCACGAACGGCACTGAGCACACGCCGGCGGGCTTCTTCAGAAACATATTGCGTGTTGCTGAGGACGCGCGAGACGGTCGCCAGCGATACTCCGGCTCGTCTGGACACTTCGCGCATGGTGTGGGCCATATTGTGGTTCTCTACCAGATTCCAGAAGATAGCGGCTTACGCGTCAATTTGCCCCAACTTCCAACTTGCCCGAATGGGAACCCTATCACGACCTTGCGGGAAAGGCCACGTGGCTTGACAAGACCCACCCCCTCAGATAGTGTAGTCCCGGTTTCTGAAACCGGTTTCATGAAGGCTTTTGGCGATGTTCGCGACTCTTTTTTCACGCACCCTTCTCGACTGTCACTCTCCCTTTCTTGCTACCCCTAGGCCTGCCAGATTGCTCCGGTCCGGCATCCTTGAGGGACGAGCGTGACCACACCCACCCGTTTCCTCCAAGACATAATTCGTCAAAGGACGGAGATGCCAGGGACGAGCGACTTTCTTCTGGGGCCGGGGCGGCAATCGCTGCAACACGCCACGTCTCTGGTGCGGTCAGCCCCAGACGTCTTCCTTACCGGCATCGGAGCCAGTTGGAATGCTGCTCTTGCTGCAGGTGCTCTGTTTTCAATGGGCGGACGCCAGGTGTACATGCAGGAAGCCGGCGAGTTGCTGTATTTCACGGCCATTCCCCGCGGGTCAGTCATTATCGCGATCTCGCGGACCGGCAGAAGCATTGAGATTGTTCAGCTGCTTGCCAAAGCAGCAGCCAGCGGGGCGACCGTCATCGGCATCACTAATTGCGCAGACAGTCCTCTTGTCCGCGAATCTGCCGTGACTATTGTGGTGCCGGCCATGCTTGACCACGCGATTTCGGTAAATGCCTATTCTTCGCTCTTGATTACTGTAGGTGCATTGGTAGGCTCGGGTACAACGGAGTTCGCATCCGTGGCCAGCCCCTTACTCAGTGCGGTAAACAAAGCGGGAAAATGCCTGGAGTTGTGGCAAGAACAATTACAGAATTCTAGCTGGCTTGCCAGCGATGCGGACTACTGCTTCCTCGGCCGCGGCACTAGTTTAGGGACTTGCCATCAAGCGCAACTGTTGTGGGAGGAAGGGGTGAAAATGCCCGCTACAGCAATGAGCACGAGCGGCTTCCGCCACGGTCCCCAGGAGATCGTCAAGGACGGTATGCGCTTTTGCCTGTGGATTGATCAAACACAAATGCGCGATCAGGATTTGTCCGTCGCCTCTGATCTCAGGGAATTAGGTGCATCTGTGATGCTCATCGGGGAGAACCTCCCGTCACATGCCGGCGACCTGGTATGCCAGTTGCCAGCTGCTCCTCCACACTGGCAGTTTGTGGTTGATATGCTGCCGATTCAGCTGGCAGCAGAAGCACTACTTTGTATTTTCTGGTGGGGCCTCTGGGGCTTTTTGTCCAAAATAGGATCAGTAGCGGCCAGCCCTCTGCAGATGCAGATTTTGTTCACCTTGGGCATGCTGCCTGTTGCTATTGCGATGCTCTTGCAGATGCGAGGAAAGCTGGATCGCAACGCTGGAGGAATTGCGTATGGCCTTCTGAGCGGCATTGTCACCGGGCTGGGCACTCTCGGATACTATGCAGCCCTTCGGGACCAGGATGCTTCAGTAGTCACTCCAGTTACCGGACTTTTTCCTGTGCTCACGGTACTACTTGCGTTCGTCGTGTTGCGGGAGCGGTTGAACAAGGTACAAATGGGGGGCATGCTTCTGGCCCTGGCTTCGATCGTAATCCTTTCGATTTGAGGGACTTGTGATCCATTGGATGGCATACGCCAGCTTCGCCATTGTGCTGTGGGGAGTCAATGGCTTGTTTATGAAACTCGGTACAAACCGGGTATCGGCGCGCTCCATGGTGATCTGGGTTACCCTCGGCTTTGTTGTTTTACTGCCTTTCCTGTGCGAAACAACGACGTTATTCGGGCTTAGTGCCCGTGTGATACTCGTCGGTTTGATTGCTGGAGCTGTCAATGGGCTGGGAAATTGGGCGGTGTTCGCTTGCCTGGAGAAAGGTGCAAAGGCCAGTGTTGCAATTCCACTCACTGCCCTATATCCACTGTGCACGATAGTCCTGGCGACAGCCTTCCTCAAGGAACGGCCGACAGTGCTGCAATGGCTCGGAATCGCACTGGCGGTCGCCGGCGGCGCAATGTTGTCCTATGAACCGGCGGCGGCCACCGTGCAGGAGGAGCAGCTCAATTGCGCCCATGGGCCTATTTTCAGGTGCTGGATCGCTTGATTCCTCGTGGTTTGGCGCGGATGGGGCCGGTATGCGCCCGGCGAAAGGAAATCTGGCAAGACTTGCAAACTCGTCGTCCCGGTGTCCAACTGGTGGCGGATCCAATTGAAGTTTTGCAGTCGGACGTGGATGTCGTGCTCATTCTCACTTCTCCCGACAGCCATTCGTCGCTGGTGCGAACGGCCCTGGAGCACGGGAAGCACGTTGTGGTGGAGAAACCTGCGGCAGCAACCCGCTGCGAAGCTCTACAGCTTGCTCAGCTTGCACGGGAGCATGGTTTGCATTTGATGTGCGCGCCTTTCGTGCAACTCGCGCCGACATTCCGGGCCCTTTGGGGAAGAATCAAAGAGGGCGCAATCGGCAAAGTACATTCCGCTCGCGCGCTCTACGGTAATGCGGGTTCCACATGGGCGCGGTGGTATCACGATGGCAGCGTAGGGCCGTTGGCTGAAGTTGGAATTTACAACCTCAAGAGTTTCACTGCAGTCCTCGGGCCTGTAGTCGAAGTGCAGAGCGCTGAAACGCTTGCGGTCGCTGACCGGGAGATTGACGGTCAGAGGATTGGGACCATGGGGACAGACGTTTCCCATGTCCTATTAAGACATCAAGATGGTGCTGTGTCATCGTTGGTTTCCGGCCATTGCATACAACGCTACCGACGTCCTGCTCTCGAGTTCTACGGTACCGAAGGGACCGCAAACCTGCTGGGGGATGATTGGGACCCGAGAGGTTTCGAGATCTGGCGAAACAGCGCGGGATGCTGGGAAGAGTTTGAGCCCCTCGATCCGACCTGGCTATGGACTGATGGCCTGGCGGAGATGGTGAATGCACTACGAGAAAAACGCCAGCCCCTCTACAGCGTCGAGCATGATATTCACTTGCTCGAGGTGATCGAAGCCAGCAGTAAAGCTGCGAGAGAGAGGCGAGCCATCGCGGTGCAATCACGTTTTCGCCCCCTCGATCTTCGGCTAGGGGA
>WNGN01005771.1_pt1 | contig 15354 bp, 13 predicted proteins | sample 5400561 | NCBI WGS metagenome assembly WNGN01 (sample SAMN13153379, study PRJNA577476) | soil metagenome | isolation source: 115 cm soil or saprolite under Garry oak tree replicate 2 | place: USA:California | collected 2016-06-15
ATGCAGGAACTGATTAGAGCCGTCATTGTTCCGGACTGGATGCGCAAAGCCGGCGCTTCTCATCCGAGCTCAGGAAGAGCAATCAGGAAAGGCGTCCGCAGGCTCAGAAGGACGAGAGCCACCGTGACAGCCTAAGGTTACCGAAGATACCCAACCTCTCCTATTCCTAGACTCCTTCTTTCTGAAGAACTGCGTCCTCAGTTCCGCCTTCATCAAGCTCGACAAATCGCCTACTTTCGCCTTCCAGAATTTGCCCATGCGCTGGAAGAAGCGCAATCTTATCTTCTTCTGAATGGAACTCAGGAAAGGGAACTGTTAGGATTGCAAGTGACTTCTCAACCCAAGAAAGTAACCTTTGTCACCCTCCTGGCTGACGAGACGATTCATCCTCGGTACGAGGAAGCGCTGAAGCACGTTGAGCGTGAATTTGGCAAACATCATCCAATGTTCATCAACGGACGCCAAGTCCTTGCCGGTGGCGAGTTCGAGGTTCACAGCCCTGTAGATTCGAGCATTCTGTTAGGGTATTTCCAGAAAGGCACCGCAGAGTTCGCGCGGAAGGCTCTAGAAGCGGCTAACGAACATTTTGCGGCGTGGAGTAGTCGACCGTGGAAGGAACGTGTCCAGCTTATTCGTAAAGCGGCGGACGTGCTAGAGAAACGCCAGTTCCATCTCGCGGCGCTCATGACGTACGAGGTTGCGAAGAACCGGTACGAGGCAATCGCCGAGGCCAATGAAGCCGTAGACTTCCTGAACTACTACGCGCGCCTGATGGAGGAGAATGAGGGCTATGTCAGGCCGATGGAGCGCATTGTTCCTGGTGAGGACAGTAAGAGCGTTCTGCGACCGTACGGTGCCTGGGCTGTTATTTCGCCTTTCAACTTTCCATTGTCGCTAGCGACGACTATGATCGCTGGCGCTTTGATCGCCGGTAATACGGTGGTCTTCAAGCCGACCAGTGAGGCTCCGTTCACCGCTCTGAAATTGTACGAGGCTCTTGTCGAGGCTGGTATTCCTGCGGGCGTCATCAACTACGTTACTGGTCCAGGTAGCTCTTTCGGGGCTGAGTTCGCGAGCAACCCGATGGTGGCTGGAATAGCGTTTACTGGTTCGAGGGATGTCGGCATGCAGCTCTACAGGGATTTTGTTGTGAAGCAGCCGTATCCGAAGCCGTTCATTGCTGAGATGGGCAGTAAGAATCCGGCGATTGTGACTTCGAAAGCGGACCTCGACAAGGCGGCGGAGGGCGTGGTTAGGTCGGCGTTTGGCTATGATGGTCAGAAGTGCAGTGCGACGTCGAGGGTCTATGTTGAGCGTGGTGTCCGGGAGGATTTCTTGAAAGTTCTGAAATCGAAGGTTGAGAAGGTTGCGGTCGTTGGGGATCCGCGGGAGAAGTCGACGTTTGTGGGTCCGGTGATTGATGAGACTGCGTTCAGGAAGTATCAGAGGGCTGTTGAGCAGGCCAGGAAGGAGGGTAAGATCCTGGTTGGTGGGGAGGTTCCGAAGATGTCGCTTCCGAAGGGCTACTATGTTACGCCTACTGTTGTGTATGGTCTTCCTCCGGATCACCGTTTGATGAAGGAGGAATTGTTTGTGCCGCTGGTGGCTGTTGACGAGGTCTCGTCTCTGGACGAGGCGTTGGAGAAGGCGAACAAGACAGAGTTCGGACTAACCGCAGGAGTGTTTACGAATGATCCACGAGAGCAGAACGAGTTCTTCGAGAAGATACGGTTCGGAGTAGTCTACGCTAACCGCAAAGGCGGAGCAACGACTGGAGCATGGCCTGGCGCGCAACCGTTTGGCGGCTGGAAGGGCAGCGGCGCCACAGGAAAGGGCGCAGGCGGACCCTACTACCTGCTCCAGTTCATGCACGAACAAGCCCAGACAGTGGTCGGGGACTCATAGACGCCTCACGGCTTCCGGAACTTTCGCGGGCTTTTTCCGCTTGTAACCGGTATACCCCTACCCTCTTCGCCGAACGAATTTCACGAAGGAAGTTTCACTTTCCTTGGGGAAGTAGTCTGTTCCGTGCATGTTTGAGCCCGGTTTTGATCAGAGCACGTCTGGGGGGCCGAAGAGATTCTTCGCGAAAAAGATTTCACGTAGATAGAAGAATTCTGGCCGAAGAGCAGCGATCTAGGGGACGCTTGTTAGCCTAGAACCGGAAATAGGAAAAGGCAGTTCTGCGTCGCGAGAGTAGCCAACATACCCTAATTCTCTAGAGGGTCTTCTGCCTGACCAGATTTTGACATGGACCCCTCAACCCGTCCGTATCACCGATCATGAATCTCTCGCCGGCCTTAACATCTTGATAGACCCTCAGCCGTTTCCAAGGCGATTCCTAGGCAAGATCAGGTCGATAACGAGGATCATCTGCAATCAAGGGACACAGAACGAAAACGTTGCGGCTGCTCTTCACGAGATCCTTCCAAACACACGGTTTGCATCACGAGACCCGACTGCAATTGACAGTTCTCGATTGGTCCCAGGGTTTGGTAACCGTGAATGATGACAGGGATTGAAGCCGGAAGTATGGAACGGTACGAGTTTCGGCGGGAATCGAAAACAGAAGCAATTCTGACTCCTATTGATGACAAGACCAAGAACCAGCAAAGCACTTGAGCCAACCCAACCATGTCTGCATCAGTTAGGCAAAGGCATTGGCTCCAATAATCTATCCGACAGTTGACGAACTCATTGAGACCAATAGAAGAGCACTCATCGAGATACGATCAAAGAAAGCCGACAGTCATCGCGTTCTTTCTAGACCGCTGCTCATTGCTGCTCTCGAAAAAGTGGAGGCGGAATCAGGTGATTTATATGACAAGGCAGCAGTACTTCTGACGGAATTAGTTAGGGCACACGCTTTTGCCAGCGGTGTTCGAAGGACCGCGTATGTTGCGACTATGTCCTTTTTGAGGACAAACGGCCAACATCCTAGTGTAATTCCGGACCCGAAAATCCTCACCGGAGTAAGGGAGCGTTTTTATGCGCAGGACGAGATTAAAGAGTGGTTGAAAGGGAATGCAATCCGAAAGTTTACCCGTTCTTGACTCTCCATTCCTTGAACAGGTAGACGAGGTCCTCAGAGAAGAGAGGGCATTCCTTTTAGAAATAGGCAACTTGTAGCTTTCTCGAACCGACAGCCCACGCGACAAAGGCTATCGCTAGACTAGGAAGTCTCGAAGCAGTCAGGTAGTTAACCCGAGAACCAATAGGTCATACCGAGACAGGTTCGAATCCAAAACGAGAGTCTGTGATCCTCAAACTAGAAAGTTGCTACTCCCGCGTCCCAAGGCCCCGCCTTCTGCCAGCCATGCCAGAAACCCACCCAGCACCAGATCCGATACCGATCAGACCCCGACTTCGTCGGCAGAGTCTTAACGTGCGAGAACTGTGGACAGAGAAAACTCGAGCCACTGGGTCTAGGAACCTGCTGCCAAGACTGTTGACAAAAATACAAGGGATGTGGTTGGCATCAGGGCGAGAATAATCAAAGACCCCCTATAGGGTCAGCTTTTCTGGATCTTGTTGCTTGAAGGTCGGTCATAACACATGCGCTACAGTACGCCTACTCTTTGCCCACAGTTCGGACAAAGATATGAACGGTACATCCCAACTGCCGAATCTTCTTCGCTTTACTAATCAACAATTCTTGGGCGGGTTTTTCGCTCGGATAAACACCGTTCGCTATCTCCTCGATTTCGACTGCAAGCTTCTCGATTCCGCCCGACACAGGCAATACCTTACTTCACAGGCTTACTCAATCAATCGATCGAGTCTGGATTACCCACACTAATATCTTCTTGATTAGAAAGAACGTTCTGATGCTCAGGTTATTTAGAGCCAAGTTTGAAAGTGGTTGGCTGCTCACTCGATCCGGAATCAACAGCTTTCTAGTACAGCTCATCAATTTCCTCTTCGGCTAGGGCATCAATTTGCGTTTGTTAGTCCCGACTTCCTCACCCACTAGAGTGTTGGAGGGGACTTTTCCATTGCGAGCTGCAGATCCAGCGCTCGTTCTAAGACATCCGAAGGAGGAGCGCCGTCAAACTGATGAAGAACAACTTCCTTCACCGTAAGCTTGTAGTAGTAATCAAGAACCTCGAATTCATTTTTCGATTTTTGGACTTTCTTTGCGAAGTCTGGGTGCACTCTGTTTATGTATACAGTCCCGAATTTTGCATCAAACCGACTTCTCTGTTTGGGGTGTTCCAAGAACGTCTCTTCTTGGAAATTGATTCCGTACATGGACCTAACAGACCTTTTCTGACTTCCACTTGCGACAGGAGGCTTTCCCATTCTTCTATGGGCGGTCCCACTATCTCTGCTGAACCCTGCCCCCTTCCCTTCCCGTGCCTCTACCTCTCGCTCGGCTTTCTTTCCCGCTTCCATGAGCCCTCTTACTCTGTCAAAGTTCAACTGCTTCAGAACCTCGTCAATTCTTGAGGCTAGGTACCGGTAGAGCCGCTCCTTAGACTTCTGACTCTCAGTTTCCTCCATCTCCTTAACCCATTTCTCGATTTCAGGCTCCAGTTCCTTTATTTTTCCAAGCAACGCCTTGAAGGTATCATCTCTAATAGGGCTCTTCTTATCTGCAGAAACATTTAGCGAATCGAAACTGATGGAGCCGCTTATCTTACCCAATTTCCATAAGTCGGTCTCCATCTCAGGAAGACTGGAGATATTGTTGACAACCGTGCTGCCCCTCCTCGTGAGGGCTACTCCGCCTTTGCCACCGTAATAGATTCTAACGACAACCTCCCCGAATGGTGTGGAAATTTTTCTCTCGTCTACTATCGCGGTTCCCGTCGCCATTCGCTCGCGCGTGACAGGTATTTTCCGTCCGTCTTGATGCACTTCAAGTTTGAACTTGCCCTCTAAAAGATCACTCTCGAACTCTTCCGAGAGATACTCTACGAGACGCTGTGCGTTGAGTAGCCCTTTTTCCCTATCGATTCCGTAGATGTATACTTCCGTTCCTTGTTCGTCAAGAGGACGCTCGACGGGAATTTCTTTGTACCGCTTGAGCCCGTCGAACTCCAGAGCATTCGTATCTGCTGACCCTTTTGCTCTAGTAACGATTCGGAGTTTGTCTCCGATCGTCTTGAAGCCTAGGAGCCCTATGGCGTGGACACCCCTCGTGCCCTCCTTCATTTTTCTCTTTATTGAGTTAGCGATATTCTGCGGAAGCTTGTGGAGAGCGTCGCGGCGCATCCCATTGCCATTATCTCGACACATTATGTATGGGTCGGTCGCCCGCTTGTTAACGACTACAACAATCGACGTGGCGCCCGCGTCAGCACTGTTCTCAACCAACTCCTTTACCGGTCGCCTTGGGTCCCCGGCGTGAACTTTGGACAATAGCTCAATAGCATAATCTTCGTCACCTATTTTCAGCGAGCCCTCAATCATCTTTCGTCTTCCTCATGTAGTCGGTTGCTAGCATCCATCTTTGGAAACCGTCCTCGTCAAATAGTGCCTTCAGAATCGAAGTAACGTACCCTACTTCGACGGGGTCCACCGTTTCACGGAACTTTTTCCTATCACTGTCATTACCTTTCTTGAAATAGTCAAGTTGGGCAACGAGTTTCCTTAGAGTGGCTCTCACTGCCCGTGCAGCTGCAGAGTTGTCAGTAATCTCTCTCGGTGCTTGCTCTGTCGAAAACGATTGAATCAGCGATTCAAGCTTTCGGGTGGTCCGTGCCAACTCTTCCTTCAACGAACGAATGTCATCGACTTCAACTTTCTGTAGATTTTCGGCCTTTGTCATTTCGATAATTCCTGATACTGCGAGAGGAGTAAGTCTTCCCTTCCAAGATTTCTTGGCGGTGGCGGCGTCCTCGGCAGGCAGTTTTACATGGAATGACCGACTGTCTTTCTTATTCCATCTATAATTTGCGGGCACAAGGCTCTTTGAAAGCGCGAGCTGGACGGCTTCTCGAATGAGCGCGTGTTTGTCCTTCCCCGTTTTCTTTTGCAGTCGGTCAAGTAGTTCGTCATGCTCATTGTTAAGAATGAAGTGATAACTAATCGTTCCCTCGGCACTCAACTGAGATTTTCCTCTCCTTCACTGGTTTCGACCCGACCGAACAAGTGGACCATGGCATTCTGAATGTTCGATTGCTGGACCTCTTCAGGAGTGCCCCACTTCTTCCTTCCATACTCGTCTGTGTATCTCCCCAGACCCTTTGCTTTCATCGTAGCACCTTCAGATCCAAACATCTCCACCCATTGCAAGTCCTTTGTTTCATTTGAATCTGCATTGAACAGGATGGCATTGACTATCGTATGCATCGTATTTCGAACAGTGACCTCTGTCACATCAGCAGCCTTGGATATTCTGTCTTGAGTACATTCGATTAATCCTAGCCTGCAAGCGACCATGTAGAGAGCTGCTGCGGCTAGGCTCTCGGACCGCTTTCCAAAGAATAATTCCCTTGGGAGCTTGGAAAGGAAATTGGCTGTTTCCTCCAAGAGTTCTCCTCTTCGGGTGAGACCATCTGAACTGACGATTGATTCCGTGAGCTTCATCTTAGCAACAATCTTCTCAAGGTAGTCGGTTGGACGCGAATAGAGGTCAGGGGCACTCAACTCCAAGAAATCGTTCGCGTCTTTGGCTACGTTCAAAAGGGCCGTCGTTTTTCTTTGCCAGCCTCGTTTTGGAGTGTTGGGTAAAGGAGTCTTCCCAAGCTTCGCATAAGACTCTAAGTCGCCAGGGGTGATGCCCTGTCTGAGAATCTTGCTGGCGAGGAAGTATGCGCTCCAAGCAACGACCGCAGCAGCCCGCCCTCTGACGAATCCAGATTTCAGCAATTTTTCGAAGTAGGAGCCAGCCAGGTCTGCAAGTGATTCATCTGCCTTGAGGCGGGCATTCGCAGCTCTGAACTTGGAAACGTAATCTTCTACAAGATGGTCCCGTTTTCTTTGGACAAGTCTCGCTTGAACGAGTTGGCGATATCTTGCGACTGCTTTTGCCTCACATCCTTCCTTGCAATAGGCGAAGATGGGAACGTTTCGCAGATAATTCCAGGCGACCTTGAATCTGGTTATCTTGCCGTCATATGCAAGCTTTGCAAGCAAGGTGTAAGCAAGAGAGCGTGAGATTTTCAGCAATTCGCTGAGGTCTTGTGCGAATGCAAAACCGTTGTTGCTAACGTACTGCAAAGCGTGTAACTCTAGGTTTTGCAGGTCATTCGTTTCCGGAAGATGGTAGATTGTTTTCGATATTCCGTCATTGAACGTATGCTGAATGACTCGACCACTAACGACGGCAGCCTTGAGCGCTAGATACCCGATTTGATGATAGGCCGGATGTTTTTCCCTAAAATATTGTCTAAGCTCTCCAGGCGTTGAAGGTGACTCGACTAGGCGGGCAACTACTTCCTGCACTAGTTCCTCGATCTTGTCATTGGCATCATCCTCGTACCATGGTAGGAACCAAACATATCGTTCGTTTTTCCCGGCTCGGAATACTCTTCGCTTGACCTGTTCCCTGGCTTCCATGTCCCATAGTGCTTTCTTGTACGAGTCAACGGTGTAGGTTCGGTCAAACCATCTCACGGAATCGTAGGTAGCGATTTTTAGCTCCTGGAGAGCTCGGACTAATGAGTTAGCTATTTCTGATTCCATCCCTCATTAGCACCACAGCTGGCGCTGTGACCGGAGTCAATTTTCCTCCACATCGGGTGCGCATAATGGGGCCTATTGATAATGGACAGGTGCAAGCGTTGAGACTTAGGTGGGCCGAGTTCTATACCTCCATTCCTTTCAGTTTCTCCAGGTATTTCTTGCCCGGCCCGCTCAGAAAGTAGGTCACTTTCACGCCGTCCTTACGCCTCTCCAAGAGCCCAAGCTCAGACGCTATGCTAACTATGCCGGACCTCATCGCTATCGCTTCGTTCTCGTTCCACTCCGAGTGGTGGGATCTAACCAGTTCGTTCAGCTGCTCCGGCGTAGAGATACCTCGTTTCACACCATCAAGAACCAGCTGGACCAACTTCGCTTCAGCGGGCACCTCTGAAGTGATATGATCCAAGAGAAATTCGATTTCTTCAGGAGAGAAGGCCGCAGAGTAGTCATCTCTGTCGATTATGGGATTAGGAAGAGACGCGAATCTAAGCCCGAAGTCGGTGACTCCAACTTGAACTACATCCTTTTCGTTTCGCATTATATCGAGAAATTTCAGAGTTGGAGCTGCACCTTCGACCCTGGTCCTGGCCAAGAAACCAACAAACTGATGCTTGAACCTGCTCTTTGCTTTGTCTTGGTCCCTTCCAATAGGAAGGGCCGCCGAGATTATGGTTCCCCTTTTCCGACCCATTAGTCGGTCCTTCCGAAGGATTGTGCGACCGATCTCACGGGCAATGTCTGCTGTCCTTTCCTGGAGTTCGCCCAGCGGGACGAATCCGAAACCATTTTGCCTGGAAAGATTTGCAGCTACCCTCACGACAATTTTGACCGGAAAGAGTCTGTTGTACTGACCCCAGAGATAGGGCGGGCGAGGAATGTTTCCCAAGGGGACAGTCTTGACGTTCCAAGCCTCAGGTTTCAGAAGGAGTTGTGATTCAGCAGTTTTCGCTGACGGACTTAGAGTAGAACCACTTCCCACATTGACAAGCCCCGACGCTATGGAAGTCTCGGAATCGTTGTCAATGTTTTCACTGGTCTCAACATAGACCTGATTCTGAAGCGCGGCTAGGATGAAATCTTGCACCGACTTGTATTTCCCCGTCTTCACCTGCTTGTTGATGTCATCAGCAAGTTCGGGAGAGACATCAACCAAATACCGCAAGGATAATTTCACTACTAAAGGACACTAGTTACTTGCTGCTATTTAACTATAGGTTATTGGTAGATATATAACAGGAATATAGGAAGCCCTCCGGAACGCGTGTCCGGCTATCATGGCGACTGCTTCGTGAGCCTCTCCTCCTCTATCCCAACGATGGCATGTATTGAGTTGAACGTCGAAAGGAATTTCCACCCGAGTAGACTTGCGATGTTTGGACGCTTTTCTTCGAAAGTCGTCCAACCCATTCGTGAACTTTAGGGTTCGCTGCGACCCAGTCAGAAAGCATTAGTCCAGCACCTCCTCGAAGGTCTTTGCCAAACACCCGCGAGAACCTGCCAGTATAGGCGTGTCGTATCCGTCTAAAATGGAGTCAAGGAAGAACTCCGTGCAAAGGTAAATCTTGACTCGAGTCTAGTAAGCCAACTTGGCAAGGCTATGTCGGATTTCTTCGTAAAGTAGGTCTCTCTTGTTGTCTGAATAATTGTTGTAGCGGAGTTCGAGGACCTTGTATCCTCTCTTGCGTAGGAGTGATCGCAGTTCTTCATCCTTTACCATTTGTGCATTTCCAAGATGGACCCGACCGTCGACAAACACGAGCAATGGTCGAGACTCCAACGGGAAGTAGAAGTCGGCTATGGTTACTGGTATCTCGACTTGTGTCTGGTAGTGTATTCCGTTGTCTTGTAGTTTGATTGCCAGTTCTTGTTCCATCCGTGAGGGGTTGGCGTTTAGTCGTTCGCGCCAGCCGCTCCGCTGACCCGACATCTTTGACCTTGAGTTATTCTTCGGCTATTGATCAGACACGAGAGCGAAACTGCCTGAGGTGTGGGAAAGCTTGTTCATCACCTAATGAGTGGGAAGCATTAACATGATCACGAGCAAGTTTCCAAATCAAGGCGTTTCCAAGGCGTTTTGCAGGATTGTCAGGTTTCAATCTCGCACCCGACGAGTTAGGCAGGGGATCGGAAATCTACTTCTCTTGTCGCACGCTTTTTTTTCCTTACAAACTTCAAGGGCTCACAATAAACGCGGCCACTGTGCCGCCTATGTCGCCTATTATAGATGCGGGAAGACCTTGGAAATAGGCAACTAGCCAATCAGTAGTGGCTGTGACTGATTGTGAAATCGATAGGAATGGAGCAATCAAGATAACATAAACCAAGGGCAAGACCAAGAGAACTGTAGCCAAATCGCCAGCCAATGTGACTACGTTCACCTTCCAGATGGAATACGTCGCAAAGCCTAGAATCTCTGACCCCAATCCAAAAAATAAGAATTGTAGCGGATCTGCAATCACTTGTGAGATGAGAAACAAGAATGCCACAATGACCGTCAGGCCAATAATGATTCGGATTCCTGCGAACATCCTGAATGAGGATCGACCTCTGCAATAAACGTCTATCCTCCATAAAGGACGGTCGATGGATCGTACGTTATTGAAGACCTCCCGAAGGCATGCCTTGCCGAGGGCGATCTAACGGGTCATACACCGACCCACAGCACGCATCTTCGAGCAATCGAGCGATTAGCTTGGACTATAAGCTCGTGAGCACGCGTGTCAACCCGGATGTGGATGCTATGCGCAAATAGATGGATACGTGCGTGTCTCAATGCCTTAGGTAACTGTCACGCCTTTAGAACCAAGTTCGCTTGATGCGTTTACGAGAACTCATTGGCCAGTTCATCCACGTCAGATTTTCGCAGACCCACGTAATCGAGTGCACGTAAGAATGCTTCCGCCTTTCTCCGAGCCCTCTCCTCAGGGGAGACCCGAAGAGGTACTGGACGTGCATAACTTTTACCCGCCGCCCAATCCCGGAGTTGAGGCCGAGTTGCTCTTTCCCCCTCAGTGGGTGGAAGCTTCTCAAGATGGGAAAGAATCATCCGCTTGGTCAACGGGTCTGCCCCTTTGGTTAGTTGCCTGAATAGGACCTTTGCCACGTCTTTCACGAAATTCTGCATCTCTCTTACAGCGCGGGAGAGATTCGTTCTCTCGCCTTTTGGGTCTGCATTAAATGCGGAAAGCGTGTTGCTGAACGAAGTTAGAAATCCGAGGCCTACTATCCGGACTCGGATTAGCTCCTCTCGAAGTGGGTGGTGCTTCTCCAGCTCATGCGCTATTTTGCACATCTGAAATTGATACATGTCCAGATTCCTTGCAACTTGGGTCGCGTGTTCGAGTTTCTTTATTCCGACCTTGATCTTGGCTAGAGATACAGTCAATCCCGGAGCATCTGTACCCATGCCGACAAATTTGAAGACCCTGCCCTGATACAATATTAGTTGTTGACAATCAGGGGAACGTCTGAAAAACTCTCTTAGGGCATTCCGGATTTCCAAGGCCGCCCTCCCAGCTTACGTTTCTTGTACAATATTACCTAAGTGTTCTTGGGGCATATCCCCTCTCTTGGACCGTCTCGAATAATAATAATAATAATCGGTGATTTGCAAGAATTCTTGGGGGCAATAGCATGACGACCCGGGCGTTCACGAGTCGTGGGTGGGTTCGAATCCCATCGGGTCGCTGGCCATTAGGGAAGTGGACGCAGTAACCTTGGTGGCCACCGAGTTGGGTGTAAAGCCGAGGTCCGATGAATCCTTTGGAAAGAGGAGGGCAACAGGTCATGCCCATGCCAGCGAGTGCCCAAGCCCTCAGATCGATCTATCCCAGCAGATTTCCGACTAGCTGCTGGGCGAAACCAATCGCTAAGAGGCTCATGCCCCATCGGGCGGTAAATGTATCCTGTTCCTCGCTAAACCTAACCATACCTCTAAGCGCTCTCGGGGCGAGGGCGATAATTGATCCCGCAATGTTGAGAGACAGACCAAGAACTTTGAAAGCTCGGGCTGGGCTGGGTGCCGCGAGTACTGCTACGGCGATCCACAGGGTTACAATGATGATGTAGAGCAACCCGCCCCATGACACTAGAAACTGGAACAGGGGACGATTACGGCGATTTGCAGTCGAGTTTGAAGCACACACAGGGACTCGTCATGGAAGCTTGACCAGTATTACTTGAGTGCTTTCGTGACAGCTTTCGCGGATAATCCTGATTGGTCTGACCGTTACTGTTCGGCGTATCATTTTGCGAACAAGCGGACGGCTGAGAATCGTCGGGAGGTCTCAAGCCAGATCGAGGCGGACCGCTTTCACATGAAAAAGGCATCCTAAGATATTCAAAGACTGCTTTTTAGGGCACCGTGGCTCAAACCGAACATCTGTGGAAAACACAATAAAAGATATCGGAGCATGAATACCTAAATTTCCCTATATGAAGAAAGCCAACCCCATTGGTTTCTTGCGTCTTTCGCCTCAATACGTTTTTGCAGTGGAATCTGTAGGAAGAATACTTTCATTCATCTTCCGCAAGAAAATGGTCTCGAGTCACGAGCCTAACAACTTCCCGGATGCTAAGTTTCCCAAACCCTCATTCGAAGGTTTCGAAACGTTGACGAAACGAAACCAAGCCTACTCTAAGCTGTTTGGCAAGGGCGGTTAGCAAAGCGATCCCTAACTCATGATCCTTCGTACGTCACCGTCGGAGTCTATCTCAAGAATGGCTTCGTACAGTGACGCGATAATTAATGGATCTCGTAGTAGGAAAGAATCTACAGCGTAGGTATGTTAAGAGGACCCTAGTGTCCTACTCCTCAAGTTGGTGCCAACAGACGAGTTCACCGTTCGGGGAAGTGGACCTACTGGTCCTTACTGGGCGCCTATACCGTACTCTTGGCCCAATACCCCTACAAGACGCGGTGTCCGACGAAAACGAAAGCCAAGACACTGGAAGCTACTTTCTTCCGTCACTGGAAAAGTGGATGTCTATCTAAAGCAAGGACGAACAGAAACACCCGGCCGTGGGGCTGCGGCTTGGCTCGCTGACAGCTTAGGGCTGTTCACGAAACAAATAGAAAGGTACACTGTTAGGGAGTTTTCCAAGAGATACGCCAGATTTCTCGAGAGCATTCGTCACAAACATGTCCTCTTGGTTGAGATAGACTATGAGGACGTATCTGCAGGAGAAGCCAATCAAGGTCCTGATAATCTAGATGAATTTGTGGCGAGAGTTTACGATTTTCTTGATTCCCGAGGAGAGGGCAACAAGGTGTTGTTTTCAACGTTTGGAAGAACAAACCATGGTTTGAAAGACGATCTGGACATCGCAATGGAGGCTCAGTATAATAGAAAGCATGGCCACGGTAAACCCTCGATGGAGATTCGGATCCTTGCGATTCCATCGATACTCATTAAGAAACCACGTGAAGCTGACAAAGATTACCAGGCTCGGACAAAAAAGCTCTTTCTTGGGTTAAGCGATGTCGGGAAGGCAAAGTTCGCGATGAGATACGAAAATACAGCAAAAGTTCTCTTCAGAGTGTATGAACATCAGCTGTACAAGTTTTTCGAAATTGCCAAATCAACTCGATGGCTTCACATTGAGTGGGGGAAGACGGCAGAGGACTTGAAGCCTCGAGTCAATTTCTGAAATCAGGGCGCTTGAATCTGTTCCGGAACTAACTGTCGGCGGTTGCGGCTAGGGCCTCAAGCGCTTCTAGGAAAGCTTCCTCACGGCCGACTGGAAAGACGCCTGATGCGGCTACTGTGTGGCCGTCGCCGAATCCACCTACCTTCTCACAGGAGTCTGGCAGTATCCTGGATAGTGGTCGCCGCTTCCCTGCCTCTATCATCTTCGCGAGGGGTTGAGGTGCCCGTCCCGAGACCTTCACCAACGGCGAGGGGAGTTTGCCCCATCCTGGTACTTCGGGTGGTATGTTCATCATTCCTATCAGGTAGTTGACAGGATTGACGAGTCTCTGGTAGCTGAGATAGGAACAGAAGCTTCCCACAACCTTACCGCTCATTCCCTTGTAATTCTCCTTGGCATGGAACCATTGGACATTCTTCATCTGGGAGAGACCCTCCTTACGGATCTTTTCGACCATTCGCTGGTTCGCATTTTTCCTCTCTTCCTCAAGTCCCTTTGCTGTCTCCAAGATTTGTTTCTCGAATCCTTTGATGCATGCAGATAGACCGAGTTGTGGGCCGCCCCGATAGTAGCCCACTGACCCGAGAACGTTCAATATGGAAGAGGCTCGTGACGGAGAGAGCCAAGGCACCGCCCCGTCGAACTTGACATTTCCACTTGGGGTCCGTTTGACTGCTCCCGTCTTCTCAGCGTCTTGTATGGGAATCTTGTTGAGACCCTGAGCTTCGCCAGGGATCTCTGTAGAACCTATGATGGCAAGAGGTGCAAAGGTAACGAGTGTAGGGTCTACGGTCCTGGCGAACAAATATGCGACTGTTGACGAAGACGCGTCCATTTCCCCGGAGAATCCGTTGAGCTCAGGGTTCAAGTTGTGAACTAACGGATCTCTGCTTTCGGATGTGTCATGATGGTCCAAGATAACAAGGAGGCTCCTTGACCGGTTCTGACTTTCTAGCAGTTGAACATGCCCGGAGCCTAAGTCCGAGAAGACGACTAGACGGCGTGAACCTCCTTCGACATCTCTCACGACCTCAGGGTAGAGCTTGTCGAGACAGATGAGTCGCGTCTCAACTCCTAACTTCTCGAGCGCGATCTTTGTCAGGGCTGCGGAGCAGAGGCCGTCAGCTTCATCGTGATGGAGGATGATGGCGTCCTTCAGGCCGGACTGTACTATCGTTTCCTTAGCTTGGACTAGCCGTCTAAGAAAAAGGTCGATTTGTGCCAAGTTTCATGCTGGCTATCGTTTAACGAATCGGGCGATAAAATAGCCGGCCGCGTCTAGCTCGGGATCGAATCTCTGAGTGAGTCTTTCCGAATCGAGACCTGCACGTCCCACAATCGGGCTTGCAGCAACCTTGACGAGTCCTAACTTCTCTTCCGCGAACGTCGCGACCTCTTCGCACTCCTCTCCTGTAACCGTGCAGACGCTGTAGACTACCGTTCCACCCTCTTTGACTAAAGCCGCGGCTGTGGTCATGAACTGTTTCTGGTAGGATGAGAGATTCTCGATATCCTTCTTGGTCGTTTCGATGGATAGCTTTGGCATCACTCCCAGTCCAGTGCAAGGAGGATCAACCAACACCTTGTCAGCGTTGAATTTGTAATCAAGATGCGCATATCTTGAATCGTGGGCGATAAGCTGGTAGTTCTCGCATCGGAGTCTTTCCAAGTGTTCACGTGCCTTCTCTATCTTCTCCTCGTTTCTGTCGAAACCAATGACCCTCGCTTTATTCTTCGTCAACTGGCAGAGGTAGGACATCTTGCCCGCGGGCGCGCAGTTAAGATCGACAATAACCTCGTCCGGCTTCGGATCTAGGACCTGGCAGGTCACCATGGCGGGGAGCGATTGTAGATGTATCAGGCCAGTCTCGTACCAGGATGTTTCTCGCATATGGGGGAGAAGGAATCGGCTGTGCAGAATTTCGACGGCGATTCCCTGATGGTACCTGAGGATACTGGTCTCGCTCTGACGTGCTATGCCTGACCCGACTGGGGTCCCGCTTGGGTCGACAACTGTTACTGACATTCCGGCCTTCAGTTTCTTGCAGTTCCTAACCCCCCTAGCGTAGAGAT
>WNGN01001498.1_pt1 | contig 15342 bp, 14 predicted proteins | sample 5400561 | NCBI WGS metagenome assembly WNGN01 (sample SAMN13153379, study PRJNA577476) | soil metagenome | isolation source: 115 cm soil or saprolite under Garry oak tree replicate 2 | place: USA:California | collected 2016-06-15
TTTGCAACCACTCAACGCTCGCGATGCGGCGTCAGACGATATGGCCGATTGTTTCGATTTCAGGCAAGCGCCGCTCGCCCCACCAGTCTGGAGCGGTGGAGGCGCGGGACCAATCCCGTCTCGCGGTCCCAAACCGCCTCGCCCGAACCCGAAACCCAGGGGGCGCATTGCACGCAAGCCAGGCAAGACAAGAGGGCCTGCCTCAGCCAAGAGGAAACGAAAGAAAAGCGGCAAAAAGCGGTAAGGGTGGGGAGGGACGACTGCGGCTGGATCTAACGCGCGTGTAGCTCGCCGATCGCTACCCACCCCGGCGGTGGCGAAGCGGTTCGGCAACTGCAAACGAGCGGCAAAGAATGCCCCTGCCGAGCCGTCGAGCGAGTCCCTAACTTCGAGTTGGAGCACATAGGTCCGTAGCTCAATTGGTAGAGCACCGGTCTCCAAAACCGGGGGTTGCAGGTTCGATTCCTGCCGGGCCTGTTGGGGCTAAGTCGAACAGTGACTTAGCCCTTTTCTTTCCCCCGAGACCGATGGTCCAAATAGGAACCCTCACAGCAGATTGGATCGCGCAGTAATGTAGTGACCGTCCGATGCGTTCCCTCCTTCGGTTTACCGGTGTGGTCGTTGTCCTCGCGGTTTCCTCGTGCGGCACAGACTTGACTGCGCCCGAGCCCGGCCCTCCTCCTGATGTTGCCGGTGAATGGACGTTTGCCGAACTCTTAACCAACGCCCGGGGCCAGATTCAGTGCAACGATTACGGCACGCTGACCATTTCCCGCTCCGACGCGAATCTCTCCGGAACGGTGGACCAGCATGGAGGCTGCGACGTGCCGGGCGGCACCATCGACAATTCGGGGACTGGTCCGCTCACGGGCGACGTGGGCGCGACGACGATCCGGCTCACGTTCGGCGGCTGCGATTATCGCGGTGACCTCTTCCATACGCCGATCGACAGCGCCGACGGGACGGTGACGTGCACAGAGCGCGTCGGCACGTCGCTCGTGACACTCTCCGGCATCTGGTCCGCGAATTTCCAGGTTCCCTCGCCGACCGTTGCCGGTACTATTACCATCCCGCCGGGTGACGTCCTTGCCGTCACGGGAGAGAGGGTCCGCATCACGTTCGCGGCGAAGGACGAGCACGGGGCTGCGTTGGGTGGGTTATAGCCTCACCCCGCCGGCGAGCGTGCAGGATTCTTTCGCCGTGCTCGACACGACGTACGCGGACACGATCTACGTCACGGTGCCGGCAAGTTGGCAGGGCACGTCGAATCTGGACGTCTGGGCGAGGAACGCCTACAAAAAGTTTTCATTCACGGACGTCGCGCAGCTGAGCGTTCTCGACGCGGTACGTCATCCGTCACAAACCGTGGCGCTCGGCGTGCGCGCCGGCGACGCCGCGTACGATCCTGCCCGCAACGTCATGTACTTCACCGAGCCAGATAGCGCCCGCGTGGCGGTGCTGTCGCTCAACACGTTCACGTTCGGTTCGCCGATTCCGCTCCCGATGGTCAAGCGCGGGCTCGGTTTTCAAAGCGTCGACATCGTGCCGGGCGGAGATACCGCGATCGTGGCCCTGCCGGACACGTCGCGGCTCGGCCTGCTCGATCGACTCGCGAATACTCTGAAGACAACGCGCATCAGTGGAATCAACGGCTTGGGCCTCATGCGCGTGACGGCGAATCGGAAAGCGTTGCTCGTAGGCCAGGTGGACTCGGCCGGTTACACCTTCTTCGCTGTTGTGGAGCGAGACCTCGCGACGGGCCAAGACACCATCCGCAGGGACGTCGGTCAGATGGGACACGTTAGTATCACGGCCACGCTGTGGGGATCGCCCGATCATTCCAAGGTCCTTGTACTCAGCACGGGCGCTCCGTCGTGCGGCTACGTGTACGACGCGGCGACGGACACGTTTTCGTCCTGTAGCGCATTCGGCTTCAACCCGGCGTCACCCGCGACCGCGACGACGAATGGCGACAAGTGGCTCGTCGGCAGTAGCCTGGTCGATGGCTCGCTCAATCTCCTGGCGACCGTGGGGAACAGTAGTGCCGGCATGTCACCTGACGGATCGATCGCGTATGTCGCGGCGTGGTACGGCTACGATAAGATCGCGCTGCCCTCGGGCGCATTGCTCGAACGCGTGCGCATCCCCATGCCGGGCGCCGTTACCGCGCAGCGAATAACGGTCTTCCCGGAGGGGACGAGGCTGTTTATGTGGGATGATGCGAACGGCACCTATAGCTTCGGGACAAACCATGCCACGGTGGTTGATCTCACGCACTGAACGGCAAGACGGATACCGCGGCACATCCTTGGCTTGGGACGCGGGAGCCGTCTACCCAGTACAGTGTCGATGGTGCCATTGAGACGCTCGTACGCCGTTTCACGTGCGGCCGCCGTAGCGGTTGCGCTGAGTCCGTGTGCGCGTATCGTCGCACAAGAGGTACGGTTGACGCCCGCTGCGACGCTCGTTGATTCTTCGCCTGCCCAGAGGCTGTGCTTTAGAGGGCAGCCGACGTGTAGTTCGTTCTTCATAACAGAGGCTGGCATCGGCTTCCGACTGAACCCTGATCCCGCTGACCCCAATCCCTCAGGTCGACTGCTGGCCGGGGAACTTGGATGGATGCGAAATCAGAACCACCGCTGGGCCTGGGGCGCGACCGCGTTTCTCGGCTTCGGGGACAAGGCTGACGGCTTGGGGATCAGACCGCGGTTCCGGCGGTGGTTGAGCCGAACGATGAGCCTGGACCTCGCTCCTGGCCTCGTACGACACATCCACTCAGGAGGAAGTGACTGGGGCTTCGCTGGGTACGGAGCGGTCAGCATTGGCGACTGGCTAGCGCTTACCGGTCAGGCCCTCACGGTCCGCACGTACACGAACCGGCGTGGGATCGCCTGGTACGGTGGGGCGCGCCTCGGGTCCTACCCCGGGGTGGCTGCCGGCATTGTGGCCGGTGTGGTGGGAATATTCATCGCCCTGTCCTGCCGGGGCGGGGCTTGCTCGTGAGCGACGTACACAGGCACGTGGACGAAAGGCACATGCACGGATGTGGATTAGGGCGGCCTGAGATCGGTGCGTCAACGGGTAGGCAATCGGCTTCGAACACTCTCCGAAATGCGCTGCGCCGAGGCCGAATGTGTCAAACTTTCCCGATCTTGGTTAGACCGACCGATGCGCGGGACCAGTCCTCGACAGTGCGCGGCTGCTTCGATCAGGTTCGCTTAGTCCGCCGCGGCGACCTCGTCGGCGCGACCAGTTTCCAGAACTGCGCCTCTCCAATGATGGTCACTCGGTGTCCCTTGGCCGCTAGACGTCTGATCTCCATCAGCTTGAGCCCGCCGCTCTTGCCGGCTACCTGCTGAGCATTGGGCCGGCCACGCACCAGAATATTGGTCGACGGTCCGGGGCTTGCCTGTACGACGGCGCCCGCTCGGGTGGCTGCGGCAATCGCTTCGCGTCGCGGCCGGTCGAGGAACCCGGTGAACGACACGCGACGTCCCTTGAGGCTCTGGACCCGGCCAGTCGGAAGTTGCTTTCGAGGCGTCCGCAGTGCGGCAATCAGCTCGCCTGCCGCTTGGTACCGCTTCTCCCGCGCTCCGAGGCAGCGATGAATGACCTCCTTCAGGTGGTCGCTGCAAGGAAGTCCTCGGACGTCTCGGCTCCGCATGGGGCTATGGACGTCGCCTCGGAGCAGCATCGCAATCAGTTGGCCCACCTGATATATGTCATCGCGCTGCTGCCACTTGCGCACCTTCCCCCAGGCGATCTCGGTCGGGGCTCCAAGCGGGTTGAATGCATCGGCGGTCACGCCGCGACGGCTCACCTGGTGAGTCGCGATTCCGAAATCACCCAGTTTCAACCGTTCGTTCTCGCAGACGAAGACGTTGAACGGCGTCAGGTCTCTGTGTAAGGCCTGGCCGCGATGGAGGACGTCCAGCGTTTCTAGTATGGCCGCGATCTCTTGGCGGACAAATCTCTCAGGCTGCCCTCCCTTAACATCGAGCCACGCACCGAGGTCGCCATGCTCGGCGTACTCCATCACCAAGCAGTAGCGGGTGCCTGTTGCCTCGGGCTCGACGAATCGGTCGAACACCTTGAGCGCTCGCGCCTGTCCGTCGAGGAGCTGGGCGAAATAGGCCTCGCGCAGCCAGCCCGTGATCCGGTGGCTGATCTTGACGCAGACCCGCGGCGGGAGCGATCGAGCAGGGGTCGGCGTGGCAAGGTAGATCTCGCCGAAGCCCCCTTTCCCGATGAGACGGTCCAGGCGGTATCCCCAACCCGTTTCATTACTGTATAGGGTGGGAAGGGCCGGACGTGAGGAGGCCGCTTCGGCGGTTTCGGCCGCCTCGGACGCAGGACGACTGGATCTGCCACGATTCGACGACGTGGCGTGTCGCCCAGGCCGAAGGATCGTACCACGGATCTTGCCTGTTCGCCGGACTGGTCGTGTCATGGTTTGAGCCGGAGTCGCGCTTAAGCTGCGGACGACCCACCCGCCGGCGCAAGAGCAGAGAGTAAGCAGCCCCCTCCTTACCTCCCGCCCACCGCCTGGTACAACGCCGCGTACGCCGTCGCCGCGTCGATGCGTCCCTGGGCCAGGCGATCCTGCGCCTCGAGCTCGGTCCGCTCCGCGTCGAGCACCTGTAGAAAATCCGTGATCCCTTCGCGGAACCGCAGGCGCGCCAGCTCGGCCGCGCGCTCGCTCGCGGCGCTCGCCTCGTGGAGCCGCTCCACCTGGAGGCGCGCCGCGCGATACCGGGCGAGGCTCGTCTCCACGTCTTCCATCGCGGCGAGAACGGCGCGACTGTACTGCGCGCGCGCCGCGTCCTCCCGTGCCTGCGCCGCGTCTACCTCCGCCTTCACCCGCCCCAGGTTGAGACCCGGCCAGGTGATCACCGGTCCCACCACGTAGCGCAGCGTCCCCTGATTGCCCACCGCGTTGAATTCGGGCGCGGCATAACCCGCGCTTCCTCCGATGGTGAGCCGCGGCAGATAGCTTGCCTTAGCCGCTCCGACCAGCGCCCCCTGCGCGGCGGCGAACCGCTCGGCCGCGGCCACGTCTGGTCGGTAGCGGACCACCGCGTCAGGCGTCCCGATCGAGGTCACGTCCGGTAGCGCCGGGAGCTGCCCGCTCGGCTCGAGCTCCCGGGCCACCTCAGTCGGTGAGCGACCCACCAGCGTGCCGATGCGGTATTGCGCCGCCGCCACCTGGGCCTCCCGGGCGGGAATCGAGGCCAGCGTGGAGCTGAGCAGGGCCTGCGCCCGCTCGGTATCGAACGCGCTGCCGCGCCCCGCCGCGAGGCGCTCCTGCGTGAGCTCGAACGTGTGGCGCTGGTTTTCGGCGTTCCGACGGGCGACGTCGAGCTGCTCCTGCGCTCCCCGCAGCTCGAAGTAGGTGCGGGCCACCTCCGCGGTCAGGGTCACCTGCACGTCGCGCAGGTCTTCCTGAGCCACGTCCGCCAGCGCGCCCCGCGCCTGGACGGTGTGGCGTATGCCGCCGAACAGGTCCAGGTCCCACGAGGCATTCACGCCGGCGTCCCACACGTTCTGGTCCGGGAACACGCCGAGCGCACCGGGGAAGCTCGCGGTGGACAGCCTTTGCCGGGAGTAACCTGCCGCGACCGTCGCCGATGGGGTCAGGTCCAGCACGCTGCGGACCCGATCCGAGCGGGCGGCGCTCACTCGCGCGCGCGCCGACCGGACGTCCAGGTTCGCGCGCAGCAGCTCGCCGATGAGGCGGGACAGCGTGGTGTCGCCCAGCTGCTCCCAGTAGATCACCGAAATACCGGAATCGGCCGGTGCGGCGAGCCCGGGGCTCGCCACCGCCGCGAGGTACGGGGCCGGGGTGGTTCGACTGGAGTCTGCCATTTCCCGGAACGAGGCCGGGGCCCGCACTGCGGGTGATCGATAGCCTGGGGCCGAGGCGCATCCGGAGAGCGCGAGGAACCCCACGCAATAGATCATCGCGCTACGCATATGACGCCTCCTCTGCGATGGCGGGCTCAGGCACGAGACCTTCATCGGCCGCTTCCGTGCTCGGCCGGTGCTCGGCCGCAATGAGGGAGTAGAACACCGGGACGACGAATAGAGTGAAGAGCGTCCCGACCGTCATCCCTGCCACCAGGACGGTACCGATGCTGTTGCGCGCCGCCGAGCCCGGCCCGGTCGCGAACACGAGCGGGAGGTGCCCGAACACCGTCGCTGCGGAAGTCATGAGCACCGGCCGGAGCCGGGTGAGCGATGCTTCGCGCAGCGCGACGAGCTTCGCGACGCCTTGCGACTGGAGCGTATTCGCGAACTGCACGATCAGGATGCCGTTTTTCGCGATCAGGCCCACCAGCGTGATCAGCCCTACCTGGGAGTAGATGTTGATAGTGGTGAAGTCGAGGAAGCTGAACACCAGCGCCCCGGAGATCGCGAGCGGCACCGAACCCACCAGCACGATCAGCGGGTCCCGGAAGCTCTGGAATTGCGCCGCCAGCACCAGGTAGATCAGGATCACGGCGAACCCGAGGGTCACGGTGAGCGCCGCGCCCTCGAGGCGGATCTGCCGGGACTCCCCGGCGTAGTCGATGCCGACACTGGGGCCCGCCGCGGCGGCCGCAGCGGTCTCGAGGACTCGTAGCCCCTCTTCCTTGGTCACGCCCGGCTTGACGCCGCCGAAGATCCGGACCGCGTTTCGCTGTTGGAAACGATTCAAGGTGCGCGGCGCGGTGGTCGACTCGATGTGCGTGAAGGTCGAAACCGGTACTAGACGACCGCTCGGTGTTTTGATCTTGAGATCGAGCAGCGGACCCACCGTTGTGCGGCGTTCGTCGCCAATCTGCGGGATGACCTTGTAGCTGCGGTCGAAATAGTTGAACCGGTTGACATACGCGCCGCCCAGCAGCGTGCCGAGCTCCCGGCCGACGCTGGCGAGGTCGAGCCCCAGGTCAGCGACCTGATCGCGGTCGATCACGACCCGCGCCTCTGGCAGATCGATCTTCAAGTCGGTGTCGACATACAGGAACTTGCCGCTCTTCCAGCCGGCGCCCAGCACGGCTCCCACGGTCTGGAGCATCTGCTCGGGCGGAACGTCGCTCGCCAATATCAACTCAACGTCGTACTGGCCGGGCGACGGCAGCGGCGGGTCGAGGCGGGGAAAGACCTGAAGCCCCGGTACTTGCGAGACCGCCCCGTACAGTTGGCCGTACATTTGCTCGGTGGTCCGCTTTCGCTCTTTGAAGTTTTTCGCGACCATCCCGCCGAACCCGCCCCAGTTGGCCGTGATCGACCACATGAACTTCGCCTCGGGGAAGGAGGTGACGGCCTTCACCACTTGGAGCGACGCTTTGTTGGTGGCCTCCAGCGACGCGTCGGGCGAGGCTGCCATGAAGAGGCTGATGTGACTCTGGTCCTCGATCGGAGCCAGCTCGCGCCGCGAGTACTGATACAAGGGCCACGCGGCCAGCATGATCACTATGGCGGCCGCGACAATCGCCCAGCGCATCCCCAGGGCGCCGTCGAGCAGCCGCTCGTACCGCCGACGCACCGATTCGAAACCACGGTGCACCAGCTTCGAGAGCCGGCCTTCCCGGCCCTTCTCGTTCACGAAGCGCGAGCTCATCACCGGGGACAGCGTGATCGCGACGAAGCCCGAGACCACAACGGCGGCGGCGAGGGTGATCGCGAACTCCAGGAAGAGCGAGCCGGTCAGGCCGCCCTGGAACCCGATCGGCGTGTACACCGCGGCGAGCGTGATCGTCATCGCGATGATCGGGCCGACCAGCTCCCGGGCGCCGATGAGCGCCGCCTGGATCCGCGTCTTCCCCCCGCGCACGTGCCGCTCGACGTTCTCGACCACGACGATCGCGTCGTCTACCACCAACCCCACGGACAGCACGATCGCGAGGATGGTGAGCAGGTTCAGGCTGAAGCCCGCCGCCCACATGACGACGGCTGCCCCAACGAGCGAGACCGGCATCGCGACCAGCGGTACCAGCGCCGTCCGTATCGAGCCCATGAACAGGAACACCACGAGGCCCACGATCAGGATCGTCTCGACCAGTGTCTTCGAGATCTCGTGCAGCGCGTCGGTCATGAAGACCGTCGCGTCGTACGCCAGCTGCATGTCGATGTCCTTCGGCAGCGTCGTCCGGATCCGGGCCATTTCGGCGTGCAGCCGGCTCGCCACTTCGATCTCATTGCTCCCAACGATCGGCCAGACACCGAGGTAGACGGCCTCCTTGTCGCTGAACTTCGTGATGAAGTCCGCCTCCTCGGCGCCGAGCTCCACCCGGGCCACGTCCGACAGTCGCACGATCGCGCCGTTGCGCTCGGCCACGACCAGGTTCTTGAACTCCTCTGACGTGCGCAGATCGGTGTTGGCCAGGAGGTTGACCTGCACCAGGTCGCCCTTGGTCTGGCCCACGGCAGCGAGGTAGTTGTTGCGCTGCAGCGCCGCGTGCACATCGCCGGGAGCGAGGTTGAGCGCCGCCAGGCGGTCGGGGTCGATCCAGATCCGCATCGCGATGGGACGGCCGCCCACCACGTCCACCCGCTGAACCCCGGCCAGAGTCGAGAGCTGTGGCTGCATGTTCCGCGTGAGCCAGTCGGTGAGCCGGGGAATGTCGCGCTCAGAGGACGTGAAGCTCAGATAGAACGACGCATAGGGCCTGTCCGCTCGCTGCACCTCGACGACCGGCGGCTCGGCCTCCGCGGGTAGCTCGGAGCGAACCTGCTGCAGCCGGGCGGTGACCTCTGCCAGCGCCGCCGTGCTGTTGTGGTTCAGCTTCAGGTGCACCGTGATGGTGCTGACGCCGGCGCGGCTGGTGGACTCGACGTAATCGACGCCGCTGATGGCGGACACGGCGCGCTCGATCGGCGTGGTGAGAAAGCCGCGCACGGTTTCGGCGCTGGCGCCGTAGTACACGGTCGTGATCAGCACCGAAGAGCTTTCGATCTTGGGATACTGCTGCACCGGCAGGGTGGTGATGGCGCGCCATCCCACGAGCACGATCACGAGGTTCACCACCACCGCGAGGACGGGGTGCTTGATGAAGGTATCGGTCACTGAGCGCATGAACAGTGTCCCTTTAACGAGAAGAATCGCCCGCGACCAGCACAGCCTCGCGCAGCTTGAAGGACCCCGAGGTGGCGACCTGCTGGCCAGGGGTGAGACCGCTCAGGATCACGACCTCGTCGTCCAGCACCGGCCCGCTGCGCACCGGCTGGTCATGAGCGCGGGTCCGGCCGCCCGAGTCGGCGACGATCAAGAAGACGTGGTCGCCGCCGGGCCCTTTGCGGAGGGCGCTCACCGGAATCGCGACGACCGTCGTCGGAGGTCCCACGGGAACCTCGATCCGCACCGAGGCGCCGGGCGCCGGGGCGTGGCTCGAAATCCGGGCCCGCACCATGGCGTTCCGGGTGGTGGGATCGATCCGCGCATCGACGGCGACGATCCGGGCCGTCATCGGACGGGAGTCGTTTGCCGCGAACACGGCGACGGGCTCACCCGGGTGCAGCTCGGCCGCCACCGCCTGGGCCACGGTGAAGTCCACGTTGGCCGCGGCATCGACTCCCTGCAGGGTGGTGAGCTCGGTGCCTTCGTTCAGGTACTGGCCGGGATGCAGATCGGCGAGGCCCACGCGGGCCCGGAACGGGGCGCGAATCGTCTTTTTGGCGATGATCGCTCGGGTGCGCGCGATCTGCGCCAGCGCGACATCGCGCGCCGCCCGAGCCTGGTCCACCTCCTCCTGGGACGTGGCCTGGGCCTCCCGCAGGCGCTCGAGCCGCGCGAGGGTCGTTTCCGCCAGGTCGGCTTGGGCGGTCTCCGCCTGGAGCTCCGCCTCCTCCACGGAGACGTCGAGGGCTACCAGCACCGCGCTGGCGTCGACGACTTGCCCGGGGACGAGCGTCACCTGGCTGACGGTACCCGGGAGCTCGTTGCGCAGGGTGATCGAGGTGAGCGCGAGGATGGTTCCGACCGACGTGGTGGTCGGGCGATACTGGCGCTGGCGTGCGACGGCAAGGGTTACGGACTCAATCGGCTCGGGCTGGTGCGCCGCCGCCTCATCGGCTTTCCGGATGGAGGCGCGTTTCCAGGCGACGAGGCTGCCACCGGTGACGGCGAGCGCTAGCAGCAGCACGGCCGACCCGGTCCAACCCTTGCTCACGAAAACGGGACTGCGCATACGCGGGGGTCTCCCTCTGTTCAGAAAAGGTGGAACGTGCTTCCGTCGGTATTAGTCGTTCGGTGGAGCCCGAAATCGACACTCGCCACGGCAGGCGAGGCCCTACCGTTCACGAATGAACGATCTTGCCGCAGGGTTCCCGGCCGTCGCTACCGTGATGCTGGGACGATCTACGGCGCGGGATCAGACTGACCAGGATTTGCACGAGCCCCACGGCACTGGGGTCGAGACCGGTCAGGTGGTCGAGCAGCGCCCTGGCCAAGCGGTACTGGGTGCCGGACGGACTCATGCGCAGCGTCATAGACCAGCGGCGCGGAGTTCAGCCGGCGAGACAGGCCCGGCCGCCATCAGGAGCTCCGCTGGGAGCGCGCTCGAGCCCAGGCACCACCAGGCTGCTAAGGCGCGAAGGCGTCGCTGGTACACCAGCGTTGGCAGGTAGACGGTGATGGTCACTGGCTGAACCTCTCGTGTTCAGTAAGCAAGCCTATCGCTTCGAAGTTCCCGTCCGGCGGTCCTTGTGATGAAACAAAGTTGGACACTATGTCGTCGTTCGGCGGGGCTCGAAATCGACACGCACTGAGGTCGGCGCGCTCCTTGCCGGGCTAGTCGGCGATGCCGACGGTTTGCCTGATCGTCTCGGGTTGACCGAGCACGCGAAGCATGAGATGGGCGACGTCGGCGCGTGAAATGCGCAGCCCGCGCCGGAGGTTCTGCCCGTACGCTATCCGGTAGGTGCCGGTCATTGGCTTGTTGGTCAGCTGGGGCGGTCGCACGATGGTCCAATCCAGGCCGCTGTCCCGAAGGAGGTCCTCCATCAGCGCCAAATCGCCGTAGCGCGTGCGGAGCGCCGCCTTTGTCAGTGGACTGAGCAGGTGTCGCATGAAGAAGCCATCGCCTGGGTCGTGCTTCGGCGGCTGCGGGCGGCCAGGCGAAGGCACGGTTCCGATCGGCGCGGCGCTGACAACGACGATGCGTCGTACGTCGGTTGCCCTCATCGCCTGGACGATGGCCCGCGTGCCCTGCGAAGCGATTCCGGCCTCGGACGCCGACCGTGGACCCAGGCCGGAGAGTACTGCGTCGGCTCCTGCGACCGCGGACTCGAGCGCTGCCCGATCCGGAGCCGCTAGGTCGGCTCTGACGATGCGAATCCTCCCGGACAGCCCGTTCGGATTTCTTACGACCGCTGTGACGTCGTGACCTGCGGCGACGGCCTGCTCAAGAGCTTGTCGACCGATACCCCCGGTCGCCGCGAAAATCGTGAGCCTCATCTCTCGCTCGATGGTTAGAGTGTTTACTGAGCCGCGGACCGATAACCGCCGATTGCCGCTGCGAGGTTCCCGGCGCAGGTCGCTACGGCCCCGCCGTGAGGTACCGCTGAATCGCGGGGGCGAGCCACCGGACGACCGCGGCGCGATCCAGCGCCACCACCGGCGGCAACCGGAGCACGTAGCGGCACAGTGCCATGCCCAGCATCTGGGTGGCGACCAGGCCGATCCTGGTCGCCGCCGTCGCGCGGTCCTTGCACAGGGGCGCCACCGCGGGCATGACTTGGCTCGCGAATATGGCGCGCAAGCGCGTGACCGCGACCTTGTGCGACACGGCGGCGCGCAGCAGGGCCTGCAGCGTGTCGTCGCTCTCCCACCGGTCGAGGAAATGCCCCACCAGCACGGAGCCGACGGTCCCGCGCGGCACGGCCGTCAGGTCGGGCAGCCGCAGATCAAACTCGGCCGCCGCGGCGAAGAGCTTCTCCTTGTTGCCGAAGTACCGCATCACCATCGCCGGGTCGATCCCCGCGTCCGCGGAGATGGCCCGAATGGTCGCCCGCTCGTAGCCCGAGGCGGCGAAGTGCTCCCGGGCCGCGATCAGGATCGCGGCCTTTGTCGTTTCCCCGCGGCGCACGGTCGGCTTGCTTTTCTGCGGCACGGCCCCTCCCTCCGCAACGGGGAACCCGTAATGGCCAACAGCCGTTGACACATACGATCATAGTCAACAGACGTTGACCCACAAGAGGTGCCTCCGGAATGGAAACGCCGAAACGAGTGCAAGTCCTGAGCGTGATTGCCGCCGTCCTGTTCGTCACGCTGGCCATGGCCGTCGGCTACCGGCGTATCGGCCTGCCGCCGGTCGTCATCGTGGGAGGATCGAGCCTCGTCGCCCTGGTCCTGTGGATCAAGACGTATCTGCGGAGGCCGCTCGATCCCGAGATCATCATTCCGGGCTTCCTGCTGACGGTGGCCGCGCTGGAAGTCCACATGATCGAGGAGTATCTGACCGGGTTCGGGCCCGCCATGAGCCGGCTCTTCGATATCAGCTGGACGGAGCGGTCGTTCCTGATGGTCTTTGCGTTCGTCGGGCCAACCCTCTACGCCCTGACGGCCCTCGGCCTGTACTACCGGGTGCCGTTGGCCGGATTTCTGGCCTGGTTCATCTTCATTGGCCCGGGAGTCGCGGAGTTCACGCACTTCGTCTTTCCCATCCTCAGGCCCGCGATCCAGCCGGAGCTCGCCGGCTCGATATCCCAAGCCGTGTCGAACGGTCGTTTCGTCGCCGACATGCACAACTACTGGGTTAAGACAACGGGTGTGTATTACTTCCCGGGCATGTACACGGCGATCCTGCCGATGATACCCGGCATCTATACGATCCGCAGAGTGATCGCGCGCAGTAGGCGCGTTGTCGCCGCAGCCATGACGCCTGCGGAGCAGGCGTCATGAGCCGACACAGGGTCTTCCTCACCGGCGCGACCGGCGTGATCGGGCGTCGGGTAGTGCCCCTCCTCGTCGCAGCGGGGCATCGGGTGACCGCGGTCGGGCGCGCGCCTGACAAGCGTGCCGCGCTCGAGCACGCGGGCGCGGCCGCTATCGAGCTGGATCTCTTCGACTCGGCAGCCGTCCGCCGGGCCGTCGCGGGTCACGACGTCGTGATCAACCTGGCGACCCACATTCCCCCCAGCGCACGGGCGTTCGTCCCGGGTGCCTGGCGGGAGACTAACCGGATGCGGCGGCTGGTGTCCCACAACCTGGCGATGGCCGTGCTCGCCGGGGAAGCGGGGGCGGGGGCGGGCCGCTTCATCCAAGAATCGTTCGCGCCGATCTACGGAGACGCCGGACACCGGTGGATCGACGAGGACGCGCCCGTTCGGATCGCGCGCTACAATCGGGCAGTGCTGGACGCCGAAGCCGCGGCGGCACGCGTCACCCGGGAGGGCGGCACGGGCGTCGTTCTCCGGTTCTCGTATTTCTACGGTGCCGACTCCGACTTCACGCGGGACGCGATTCGGTACGTGCGCCGCGGCCGGGCGCCGGTCTTGGGATCGTCCACCGCGTTCATCTCGTCCGTCTCCCACGACGATGCCGCCGCGGCGGTGACAGCCGCCTTCGCCGTTCCCGCCGGGAGCTACAACGTGTCGGACGATCGGCCCGTGCGGCGCCGCGAATTCGCGGATGCCCTGGCGGAGGCGCTGGGGGTGCCGCCGCCGGAATTCTTCCCCCGCTGGCTGGCCCTGCTTGCGGGCTCGCTGGGGGAGACCCTCGCGCGGTCGCAGCGCATCGCCAACGGCAAACTAAAGGCTGCGAGCGGCTGGGCGCCCCGCTATCCGAGCGTTGTGGAGGGATGGAGCGCGGTGATGGCAGCCTTGAGCACTACAAAAAGGGAGCAATCAAAATGAATGCGACGGGCATATTGAATCTCGTCCTCTGAAGCGTGCAGGGTTTCCTTGCCCTGTTTTTCCTCGCGGCAGGCGCCCCGAAGCTTATCGGCCGCGGCCTACAACGATGGACCGGGTTCTCCGACCTGCCCCGTCCTATGGTGGTCTTCATTGGGTTCACGGAGGTGCTCGGCGCTGCCGGCCTGGTGCTGCCGATGGCGACCGGCATTGTACCGTGGCTGACACCGCTCGCGGCCGTTGGCCTCGGCATCATCGTGCTTATGGCCGCCGGGTTCCACCTGCGAGCCGACGAACGCCTCAACGCCCTCGAGACAGGACTCTGGGCCAGCATCGCCGCCGTCATCGCGATCGGGCGTTGGGATCTCGTCGCCGCTCACGCCGACGCTCCGCCGTGGGTCCTGGTTGCCGCCCTGGGCTTGCTGGTACCTTCGGTCATCATCAATCTCATCGTCCTCTTCAAGCGTCCTGTGAAAAACGGTACGCCAGGACCGGTGTCAGAGCTCGTCTGAAGCAGTCCTCGGTCTGATTCAGGACGCGAGATGGAAACCTCTTCAGGCTGTTGGGGCCTGCAACAGTATGCGTCCGATGGAACTTGCGTTTCGCAAGTTGAGTCGGTATAGTCCAGCTTGTGAAAAACAAGCAGGCGCCGGAGGCCGCGCCCAGTCGATGAGACATCGCCAGCGCAAGTCCGATTGCCCGGTCCACTTCGCGCTTGAGGCGTTCGGCGACGCGTGGACGCTACTCATCGTCCGCGACCTGATGTTCAAGGGCCGCGCCACCTACACCGACCTCCTGCGCGCGGAAGAGGGCATCGCTACCAACATTCTTGCGGACCGACTCGTGCGGCTCGAGGAGGACGGAATTGTTGTGAAGGAGCGTTACTCCGAGCACTCCAACACGAGCCGTTACCGACTCACACCCAAAGGAATCGATTTGCTCCCGATCATGCTCGAGATCATCCAGTGGAGCGCCAAGTACGACCCCAGGACCGCCGCCTCTCGGGAATTCGTCAGACGGCTGCGCACCGAGAAGGCCCGGCTCACTACTGACCTCCGCTCGACGCTCGTTGCTCCTCCCGAGCGGGGGCGCCAACGGCCGTAGGATCGTGCCCGGTGGCGGCTACGGGACGACCGATCCGCGAACCGTAAGAACCGGGAAATGGAGGTGTCATCGTGACCGTGCTCGAGAACTCGATCCGCATCAATGCGCCGCGGGAGAAGGTCTGGTCCGTTCTCGCGTCCCTCGACGCGCTGGACCGCTACGATCCAGGAATCAGGAAGTCAAAGATCGTCTCGTCGCAGAAGGAAGGGCTCGGCGCAGCACGCCAGTGCGACCTCACGCCCGGCGGTTGGTTCAAGGAGAGGGTCGCCGAGTGGAGGCCACATGAAGGCCTGGCATTCGAGCTGTTCGAGTGTACGTTGCCGGTCCGGCGCCTGAAGCACAGCTACACGCTGACGCCGGACTCGGGCGGGACCGTCGTCAACCAACGCATGGAGTATGAGCTGA
>WNGN01001502.1_pt1 | contig 15331 bp, 10 predicted proteins | sample 5400561 | NCBI WGS metagenome assembly WNGN01 (sample SAMN13153379, study PRJNA577476) | soil metagenome | isolation source: 115 cm soil or saprolite under Garry oak tree replicate 2 | place: USA:California | collected 2016-06-15
CTCAAGTGAATGCTTTCACTCGCGCCGGCGACGCTCCCGGCGGCGCGTGCGTTCAGCACGACGACCGCAACGATGGCCGCCACGAACGCCGCGATCACAATGGAACGACGCCACGAAATCATGGCGTAAACGATATCCGCGTCGGCAAGAGGGCGTTAGCTTCCCAGCCCCATGCTGTGGCCTGCGCGGCGTTCGATCGGTACGCTCGTGCCACTCGTCGGCATCCTCGCCGGCTGTGGCCGTCAAGCCGCGCCGCTGTTCAAGCTCCTTTCCCCACGACACACGGGCGTCACGTTCGCGAACACCATCACCACGAACGATTCGTTCAACGTCCAGAATGACGTCTACATCTACAACGGTGCGGGCGTGGCGGTCGGAGACATCAACAACGACGGACTCCCCGACCTGTTCTTCAGCGGCAACATGGTTTCGAGCCGCTTGTATCTCAACAAGGGCAATATGCAATTCGAGGACATCACCGAGCGCGCCGGAGTCAAAACCAACCGCTGGTGTACCGGCGCGACGATGGTGGACATCAACAACGACGGGTTTCTGGACATCTACGTCTCGGTCTCCGGCGCCGGGGCAGGGTCCAAAGGCGTCGATCGCGCGAATCTCCTCTTCATCAACAACGGCAACGGCACGTTCACCGAGGCCGCGGCGAAGTATGGCATCGCCGATACCGGCTACACGACGCATGCCGTGTTTCTCGATTACGACGGCGACGGCGATCTCGATCTCTTTCTGCTCAACAACTCCCCGAAGGATTTCGCACGCGGCGCCGCCGACACGCATCCCCTCGGCGTGAAGGAGCCGAGCCCGGAGAGCTGGAACAAGCTTTATCGCAATAGCGGCGACGGAACGTTCACCGACGTCTCGCAGCAGGCGGGGATCCTGCGCCAGATCGGCTATGGGCTGGGCGTGGTCGTTGCCGACGTAAACCGCGACGGGCGGCCTGACATCTACGTCTCGAACGACGTCGCGCCCAACGACGCGCTCTACATCAACAACGGCAACGGCACGTTCACCGACAAGCGGGCGAAGTCGCTCAAGCACACGAGCTTCGCCGGCATGGGCGTCGATGTCGCCGACTTCAACAACGACGGCTGGCCCGACATCGCGCAGATGGACATGCTGCCGGCGAGTTTGGAGCAGCGCAAACGGATGAGCGGCTATCTCACCTACGGCGGCCGCATCGAGCTGCGCCGCCGCGGTTTCCTCGACGACTACGACGCCAACGCCCTGCAGCTCAGCAACGGGATCACGCCGCAGGGCGACGTCGTGTTCAGCGACATCGCGATGCTCGCCGGCGTCGCCGCGACCGATTGGAGCTGGAGTGCTCTGCTGGCCGACTTCGACAACGATGGCTACAAGGACCTCTTTGCCACCAACGGCTATCCCAAGGCCCCAAACGATCTCGATTATCAGACGGCGGTGCTCGCGGCGCGGCGGGCGGACGATCACCGCGCGGCGCTCGCGCAGCTCCACGCGCTCCGCAGCTATCGCGTGGCGAACCACATCTTCCGCAACAACGGCGACCTCACGTTCACCGACGAGACCAAGGCGTGGGGGATGGACCAGCCAGGCTTTTCATTCGGCGCGGCCTACGCCGACCTCGACAACGACGGCAGGCTCGATCTCGTTGTCAACAACATGGACGGCGTCGCCTCCATTTATCAAAACGTGCAGCCGCGGGATAGCACCACGCATTACCTGGAGGTCGCGCTGGAAGGCGAGTCACCGAACCGTGGCGGCTTGGGCGCGACGCTGATTGTGACTGCCGCGGTGGGGGGGCAGAAGCAATACATTTATCACTCGCCCTATCATGGCTACATGTCCACGATGGATAGCCGTGAGCATTTCGGGCTCGGGAAGGCAACGAAGGTCGATAGCCTGAGGGTCATCTGGCCGGACGGTCGCTCTCAGACGCTGACGGGGCTGGCCGCCGACCGGTTGATCACCGTACGTCAGGCCGACGCTTCCACCATCCTCCACCATCCTCCACCAACACCCACCAACCGCCACCAACTCTTCCAGGCCGCGCATCTTTTGTCGTACAAGCAGCCCGATGTGACCACGTTCGATTACGACGTCCAAGCCCTGCTGCCGTACGAGCTCTCCAGGCAGGGGCCGCCGCTCGCGGTCGGCGATGTGAATGGCGACGGTTTGGACGATGTCTTCATCGGCGGAGCCGCGGGTGTTCCGGGTCGGTTGTTCATCCAGCAAAAAGACGGCCGTTTCGTCGAGTCGGCCAAAAATCAGCCCTGGCTCGCCGACAAAGACTATGACGATTGGGGCGCCGTGTTCTTCGACGCCAACGGCGACGGGCGGCCGGATCTCTACGTGGCGAGCTGTGGCTACACGCGTGCGCCGGTGTCGCGGCTGCTACAGGATAGGCTCTACATCAATCAAGGCGGCGGCCGGTTTGTGCGCGACAGCTCTGCATTGCCCGCGATGCTGACCTGCACGGCGAGTATCGCGGTTGGGGATTTCAACGGCGACGGGCGGCCGGATCTCTTCGTGGGCGGCCGGCTGGCGCCGAGGGACTATCCGCACGCGGCCCGGAGCTACGTGCTCAGAAACGACGGCGGTCATTTCACCGACGTGACCGCGCAGGTGGCGCCCGAGCTCGCGCAGCCGTTCGGCATGGTCACCGCCGCGGTGTGGGTCGATTTCGACGGCGACGGGCGGCTGGATCTCGTGACGGCCGGCGAGTGGATGCCGCTCCAATTCTTTCGAAATGACGGCACACACCTGAGGAATGTGACCGCGTCGATCGGCATCGGTGCGACGCGCGGCTGGTGGTGGAGCCTGGCGGTGGGGGATTTCAATCACGATGGCCGCCCCGATCTGATCGCAGGCAATCAGGGTCTGAACTTCTTTTACCGGACGTCGCCGCGCAGCCGATTCGGCATTTACGCCGGCGACTTCAGCGGCGACCGGAACACCGACATTGTGCTGACGCAGGACTCGGGTGGTACGGAAGTGCCAGTCTTCGGCCGCGCCAAGCTGGGCCCGACGATCTTTCCTGCGGCGTTACGATTTCCGAGCTACGGCGGGTTTGCCGCCGCTTCGGTGCAGCAGCTCTTTGGGATCGCCGAGTTACAGCGGGCGCTCCACTACCAGACGGACACGTTTGCCAGTCTGTATTTGCAGAACAACGGCAACGGCACATTCACCGCGGTACCGCTCCCCAACCTAGCGCAGATCTCACCGATTCGCGGCATCGTGGTGCACGATGTCGACGGCGATGGTCATCTCGATGCGATCGTCGCCGGGAACTTGTTCGCTACCGAGCCGAACACGACGCCCGCGGACGCCGGCAACGGCGTTTGGCTGAAGGGCGACGGCCGGGGTCATTTCACAGCGATCGCGCCGCTCGAGAGTGGGTTCCTGGCGCCGCACGATGTGGCGGGACTCGCGCTCGTGAAAACGCCTGCAGGGAGCGCCGTGCTCGTCGCGAACACGGCTGACTCCCTGCAGGCGTTTACGCTTCGAAGACGTTAGCTACCGGCTTACCAGCCCGTATTCTGTACTAGCCGGTCTTGCCCGCCGACGCGACTCAGTTCGATCTGATCCTGAGGGATCGGATAGAGTGCGTATTTCGGCAACGTGAATATGTTCGCTGCCTGGGCGAGATACGGGATCCGCGACCGTTCGACGCTGATGTAGTTCGTAATCGTCGAATCAGCACCACCCCAGCGCCGCAGGTCGAAGAACCGCTGGCCCTCCATCGCCAGCTCGAGACGGCGCTCGTAGCGAACGGCCAGATCTGCCTGGGCGATGGTGGTAAACGGCGTGGTGTATAGGCCGATCTTGTAGACCGCCCAGGGCGTCGCCAGCGTATCCAGGGTCGGGGTGACGGCCACCATCGGGAGCGCCATGGGCTGGATGGCGGCGTTCGTGGCACATGTGGGCCACACCGCTTTGACCAACGAATCAGTGGGTGCCCCGCAGCCCTGCGCCACCTTGCCGGCCCGCGCGCGGACGAGATTGATGAGCACCCGCGCGCTGTCCAGCACGCCGGTCGTCGCGTGGACATGCGCCTCGGCGTTCAGCAGCAAGAGGTCGGCGAAGCGGAAGAGGTGAATGTTCACATCGTTCGTCTGCGTCGCCTGCCACCCGACGTTATTCTCGGCGTTCGCTGCCTGCTCATGGACGTTCTTCTTCGGACTGTACGGGCCGCTGTAGGTGGCATCGCGGATCCACGACCGGTTGTGCAGCGTCCAGTCCTTATACGGCACTTTATCCCGACCAACCGTCCAGTCGAGCCGCGGATCCACCGCCGCCAGCTGGCCACCCGAGAAATTCGTGTCGCTCAACGCCGCCGTCGTGTTCCAGCTGGTGTTCGAGAGCGCCACCGGCAGGCCCACCGCATCCACCGCGAAGAAGTTCACCAGTTGCTGCGAGGGTTGGTGGAAGCCGCAGCACCCGAAGTGACTGCCGGAGTGCGGGAAGTTCAGCCGCTCGCCCCAGTTCGAGTTCCAGCCGCTGGGTTCGCCGTCGCGCACCGAGGCCTGGAACGCGAGGATCGTCTCTTTTCCGTCTTTGTAGGCCTGGAATCCGGTCCAGACGTGATCGAAGCTCGTTTCCAAGTCGTAGACGTTCGCCTGGCGCACGGCCCGGAACGTCGCGACGGCCGAGTCCCACAGCGCCGCGGTCAGGGCCGCGCCATAGACCTGCACGCGTCCCTTGTAGGCCATGGCGGCCCACTTCGTCAAGCGTCCCTTGTCGCCGTTGCGCGGCGTCGCCGGGAGCAGGGTGATGGCCTGATTGAGGTCGGCGATGATGTTGTTAATGATCTGCGCGAGCGGCAGATCGTTCGCCTTGCGGTAGCCACCCTCACTGACGGGGGTTGAGTCGGCTTCCGTGTAGTACGGAATGTGACCCCACATCCGGTAGGCTTCGAAGTGGTAGTGCGCCCGCAGGAACAGCGCCTCACCCCGGATGCCGTTTTGGTCGGCGACGGAAATTTCGGTGGGTTTCGCCGCCACGACGAGATTCAGCAGGCGGATCGTCGCATTCGCGCGGTACACGCCTTCGTAGACCTGTGACCATTTCTGGTTCAGGTAGCCCTCGGCCTCGCCCACGTTCCAGGCGTAGATCTCGATGTCGTTGATGGGCTGTTGGTCGCCGGCGTTGGAGCCCTTGTGGGCGTCGCCGCTGGGGATGCTGCCCCAGACCCAGTTGCTCGCCGCACACCCCCACGAACCGGCGGAGCTGCTACTGCAGTCGAGCGAGCGGTAGGCGGCGATCAGCGAGCCTTCGACCCCGGCTTTCGTCTCCAGCGACGTCTGGTCGACGACCCCTTGCGTCGGCTGGTCCAGGAAGTTGTTGCAGGCGTACGCGACGCCGGCTGCCACCAGCGCTCCGGCGATCCCGTACAGCAGTCGATTCCATTTTTTCATAGTCATCGTCGGTCCGTCCCCTGAATAAAGACGAGTCGTTGGCACGTGGTCGCTAGAACGTGGTCGTGATCCCGATTGTGATCGTGCGATTCGTGGGGTAGGACCCCTCGTCCACCCCGCGGAACTGATCGCGGATGTCGCCGGCCGCGCCGAACGTACTCCAGGTCGGCAGCGCGGGATCGAGCCCCGAGTACCCCGTGATCGTGAGCAGATTCTCGGCCTGCAGATACACGCGCGCGGCCGGAATCCAGCGCACGATCGCCGGCGGCAGGTTGTAGCTGACCTGCAGCGTCCGGAGCCGCACGTACGACCCGTCCTCGACCCAGAAGCTCGAGAACTGGCGGCTGAACGACGCATCGTTCACGTCCACTCTGGGGTACTTGGCGTCCGGATTCGTCACCACGCCCGGACAGGGGTAGCTGTTGCCTGCGCCAGGCGCGCACGGACCACTGAGCACCACCGAATTAGCGAGGAGGTCCGACCGCACGTTGGTATCGAAGTAGCGGAACACATACCAGTACCGCTGCGCATTGAAGATCTTGTTGCCGAACGTGCCGAACACCGTGGCACTGACTTCCCACGCGCCGCGCCGCACCGCGAGATCGAGACCGCCCGTGAAGTCGGGATGCGGGCTGCCGATGATGGTGCGGTCGGCACCGCTGATGGTGCCGTCGCCGTTCAGATCCTTGAACTTGATCCGGCCGGGGCGCGCCCCGTCGGCCCAGAACGGCGCCGCGTCCGCGGAGTCACGGTAGTACCCCTCCGCGACCAGACCGTAAAACGCGCCGATCGGCTGGCCGACCATGTTGATCACCGGGTTCTGCTCGCGCAGCGAGATCGGCCCCGTGAAGGACTGCGTCCCCAGGTTGTCGATCTGGAGGATCTTGTTCTTATAGTGGCTGCCGTTGAACGTGACGCTCCACATCGTCCCCGTCCCGATCGTGTTGTGATAGCCGATCGAGAAGTCGATGCCGGTGTTGCGCATCTTCCCGATGTTGATGATCGGCGGTGACGCGGAGCTGGCGGTCGCGGGCGTCCGCGGATCGAACAACAGGTTGTTGGTGTTGCGGCGATACCAGTCGGCGCTGAACGTCCCGCGGCCTTCCAGGAACTCGAGGTCCAGCCCGACGTTCGCCGAGCGCTGCTCTTCCCACTTCAGCTTCGTATTCCCGATGGCGGTCTGCTTGAAGCCCGCCCGGATGCTCGTGCTCGTGCCGCCGATGTCGTAGAACGTGTCGCCGCGATCGCCACCGAACTGGCTGACGATGCGTCCCGATGGAATCTGCTGGTTCCCCGTCACACCCCATCCGAACCGCAACATCGCGTTCGAGAAGGTCCCCTTCGGGAAGAACGATTCCCGGCTCAGCCGCCAACCCGCGCCGACTGCCGGGAACGTGCCCCAGCGATCGTCGGGCCCGAACCGCGACGAACCATCACGCCGCGCCGTAAAACTGAGATAGTAGCGTTCGCCGTAGTTGTAGTCGGCCTTGCCGAAGAGCGATAGCAGGGCGGAGCGCCCGCCGTTGCTGGTGACGTTCTTGGTCGTCGGATCGCACAACGCATCCTGGATGTAGCGCGAATCGACGGTGGTGTTGAGCAGCTTCGCGCAGCTGCCGGCCTCGAAGCGGTTCGTGTTCTTGCTGGCTTCCTGCCCGAGCAGCACCGCCAGGCTGTGCTGGCTCATCGTCCGCGTCCAGTTGAGCGTGTTGCTCCACGTCCACTCGGTGAACAGGGAGTAGTTCTCGTTGATCCCGTTCACATCGGTGACTTCCGAGTTTTCCGGCGTGGTGGCGTTGTACCCGTGATAGGAGCCCTGGCCCACGTTAAATCCCAACCGGGTTCTCAGCGACAGGGCGTGGCTGGCATCATACCCCGCGAAGACGTTTCCGAAGATCCGGTCGTTCGTGCTGATGTTGTCCTTGCCGGACACCGCGATCTTGAGCGGGTTGGTCAGGTTGCTCAGCCCCACCGCCTTGCCGGAAGCGAAGTACCCGGCGACGTCGTAGATCGGCACCACGGGCTGCTGCATGATGTTCTTGCCGATGATGTTGTCTTCCCCGATGGCGTCGTCATCGAGCCCGCCGTAGTGCCGCTCGCGCGACACGGAGACGTTTTGGCCGACCTGCGTCCGCCCCACGTTGAACGTGGTGTTGACCCGCACGCCGCCGCGCTGCAGGCGGTTGAACGCCGCGGTGCCTTCCTGATCGAGGAAGTTGAACGAGACGTGGTAGGCGTTGTCGTCGCCGCCACCTGAGACCGCCAGGTTCGCGTCGCGGAACTGGCCGGAACCGAACACCGACTTCCACCAGTTCGTCCCGGCGCTGCCCGGCATGATCAGGTTATCCGGATAGCGATAGGTACTGACGTCCACGTTCGTGCACACCGCGTTCGCGCCGGCCGGTCCGCAGTTGTTGGGCCAGATGTAGGGAGGAACGCTCGGGTTGTTCCCGAGGGAGTCGTTGCCGTAGATGTTCCTCGGAACGCCAAGCCCGGCGTTCCGGTACGCCGTCTTGACGACCTGGAAGTAGTTCAGCGCGTTCGTCTCGAGAATGTCGTCCATGCCGCGGTAGGGCGTGGCCACGCCGGTTCTGACATCCAACGTGACAGACCGCTGTCCGGGCCGGCCCTTCTTGGTCTCGATGATGACGACGCCGTTGCTCGCGCGCGAGCCGTAGATCGACGCCGCCGAGGCATCCTTCAGGACCTGGATGGACCCGATTTCGTTCGGGTTGAGCCAGTTGAGGTAGGTGTCCTGGACCGGCGTGCCGTCCACGATGTACAGCGGATCGTTGTTCTGGAACGAGCTGACGCCACGGATGCGCACCGTGGTGCGCGAGCCGGGCGAGCCGCTGTTCTCGACGGTCACGCCGGGGACGCGGCCATCGAGGCGCTGCAGCACGCTGGTCGACGTCTGCTGCTGCGCGGCCTCGACGTTCACGCTGGCCACGGCACCGGTGATGCTACGACGCTCCTGGGTCGTGTAGCCCGTCACGATGACCGGGTCCAGCACCGCGATGGCTGACTCGATCGAGACATCGATCGCGTTCCGGCCGCCGATCGTGCGCGCCGCGCCCTTGTAGCCGATCAGCGCGAACAGCAGCACGCCGTCGTTGGGCGCCGCGATGGTGTAGCGGCCGTTTGCATCGGTGGTGGTAGTGGTAGTCGTCCCACGCACCTGCACCGTGACGCCAGGGAGGCGCTCGCCGGTGGATGAGGTGACGGTGCCGGAGACTTGCGTCCCCTGCGCCAGGGCCGTGCCGCAGAGCGTCGCTGCGAACACCACGCCCATGCCCAATGTCGCGAACGCACGAATGATTTTCTTTTCCATGAAGCCCTCCGCCTCCTTCATTCCACGGGTCTCCGCATGGACTGCAAACCTTCCCGGGCAATCACGTCTCGATATGTCAGCAGCGCGACGTTGCGCGCCTTGAGGGCCGCGCTGAATCGCGCCGACGTCAACGCCGTCAGCTCACCCTGACGGTTCTTGCTCATGTCGGCGAGCGGTTGGTCGGTGTTCATGTCGAGCAACGCGCCCAGCTCCGCATCGTCGATCCCGACGTGCGTCACCACGGCGCTCAAGCCCGGCTTCAACCGGTTGACGTACGCGACCAGGCTGTCAGCCTTCCGCTCCGGCGCCGCGAAATACTGCGGCGCGTCCATCGCCTCCGCGAAGTAGCCCGACATCCCTAGCCCGTATTCCTTCGCGAGCCGCTCCGTCACCTCGCGGAATTCCGGATACCGCGTGGCGGTGCCCATGTGAAAATCGACATAGTCGATCTTCACGCCGGAGCGCAGCGCGCGGTCGATCTGGGCCCGCAACTCTTTTTCGACTTCGGCGACGTTGGGATTGTGCTGATGCAACGCTTCGGAGGAGGGAAAGAAAAAGCCGTTCTCATCGACCAACGATGGAACGGCGGCACTACCTGCGACGGGACCCCAGCGATAATTCTTCCACTCCGAGTTCAACGCGAGATGGATGCCGACCGCGACGTTGGGATGCTGCTTCAGAATCGCCACAGCTTCCTGGTACCACGGGCACACGAACAACACCGACACCGAGACCGGCATGCCGGTCGCGACGAGCTTCTGCATCGCCATGTTCACGCTGTGACTCATGCCGATGTCGTCGGTGCGGATGATCAACGAAACTGCGGAAGTGGGAGGCATGGCGGTTTGGGCAGACACGAGCGTCGACGTGCTGGTAAACGTCACCCAGCCGGCGATAACGATCGCTCGTGGTACACGCATAGACGGCAGCCCCCGTTGTCGAAACGGTCTCGATCGTGTAACGAATGCCTAACTTGTCCACATCGAGGGGAACGACAAGACCCCCACTCCGGGTCACCTGATCAGCCTACAACGGGCGGCGTCGCGACTCCTGACGATTCCGGGTTCCGCCGTTGCCGGCGCGTTTGAGTGGGGGAAGGGCGCGAAACTCGGCGAAGACACGCACGAGCAGCTCCTCGCGACTCTGCACGCGTAGCTTGCGATAGATGCGCCACAGATAGGTGTGTACGGTGTGCGGCGACAGGCCGAGGCGTTCGGCGGCGTCCTTCTCCGAATTGCCGTCGAAGACGGCGCGCACGATGCCGCATTCGCGGGGCGACAGACCGAGACAGGCGGCGAGCGAGCGCCATTCGCCGGGAACGAACACCGCGTGGCCCGTGCCGTTCAGGACGGTCTCTCTCATGGCGTCCCAATATGCTGCGGGCTCCGTTCCCACCGCCAGACCGGCCCATCCTCGGGGTCGATGATCTCACCGATATGCACGAAACCGCATTTCCTCAGCACGCGGGTCGACGCGTTGGCCTCGGGCCGCGTGTGCGCGCGGATCAGCTGCACGCGGGGATCGTTCGCGGCAAAGTGAATCAGCGCGAGCGCAGCTTCGGTAGCGTATCCTCGACCCTCGCGAGACGGCACGATGCCATAGGCGATCTCCACTATGCCCGCCGTGTCGGGAGCGCCTTTGAACCCGGCACCGCCGACGATTTTGCCGGTGCTCTTCTCGACCACCCAAAAGCCGAAGCGCCAGGGATCGGGGCCCTGCGCTTGTCCCGCCGCCTCGCGCAGCGCCGCGAGCCAGTGCGGAGACACGTCTCCAGACATATAAGACCCCCGCAGGCCAGGCGCGGGGGTCAGGGCGGCGACTTGCTCGAAGCGCTCCGGATGCTCGATCAGCGTCAGCAGCTGCTCCGGCGTGTAGGGGAACAGTGTCAGGCGCGGTGTGTGGAGCTCGGTCGCCTCATGTGGCATCGTAGCCCGCGTATTCCCCCGGCTGAATGACGTTTCCCTTGTACCGCTGGTCGTCGTGGATGCCGATCTTCGAGGCGTAGTACGCCCGGATCGTAGCACCCTTGATCTGGCCGAAGAATTTCTCCGCATCGGTCTTGGGATCCGATTCCGCCGCGGCGATGCGCGTGAGCAATGCCAGCCGTTGCTCGGGCGTCGACGCCATGAACGTCTTGGCGTGGATCTCTTGCGACAGCGCCTCCACCGCCTTGATCCCCGCGCGCCAACGCAGCGGCTCGTCCTTCTCGAACGCCTCGGCGAGCCTCGCGTCTATGAAGGCGGCCACACCGGCGGCGCGCGCGCCGCCCGACTGCGCGTCGGTCGGGATGATCATGTCGCTCATCTCATCCACCAGCGCGAATTCCGCGGGCGTGAAGAATAGGGGCTTGGGGCTGGGGCTTGGGGCCTTGGCGAGCGCCGGCAGCGCCAGGGCCGCGGCTGTTGCCTGAATCATGTCGCGACGCGAGATCGTCATAGGTTCCCCCGCTTGAATTCGTCGGCCAAGTGCTCGCACGAGCGCCAGGCGAGCGCCATGATCGTCCACGTCGGATTCTGACACGACGCGCTGACGTGACTCGAGCCGTCCACGACGAACAGATTCTTGACGTCGTGCGACTGCTGGAACTGGTTCAGCACCGACGTCTTGGGATCGTTGCCCATCCGCGCCGTGCCGAGCTCGTGGATCGACCAGCCTTCCGTCAGAATGGTCTTGTCCACGCCGATCACTTCGATGCCGGCCGCCTCGAGCATTTCCTTGCCGGCGTTCGCCATGTCCTCGCACATCTTCTTCTCGTTGTCGCCGAACTGATAGTGGAAGCGGAGCACCGGGATCCCCCAGGCATCCTTCACCTCGGGATCTAGGTCGACGTAGTTCTCGTAGCGCGCCAGAACTTCGCCGAACCCGCCCATGCCAATGAAAGCGCCGGCGTGATCGCGCACCGACTTCTTGAACTGGCCGCCGAACCCCGGCGTATTCCACGCGCTGTCCGGGAAGATCGAGAAGCCGGCGCCCCCCTCGAACCCGTAACCGCGGATGAAGCCTGGCTGCTTGTCCTGCAGATTGCGGAACCGCGGCACGTAAAAGCCGCCGGGCTTGCCGTCGTCGAGCGTCGGCTCCGCGCCCACAAGCTCCTTGACCAGCCCCGTCACGCCCGGGCCCATCACGTGCTCACAGAAGTTGTGACCCACGTGACCGCTCGAGTTACCGATGCCGTTGGGGTATTGCCGTGACTTAGAGAGGAGGAGGAGACGCGCTGATTCGAGCGTGGATGCTGCGAGAATCACGACCTTGGCCTTGGCTTCGTAGGTCTTGTGATTCACTGCATCGACGAAGGAAATCCCGCGCGCCTTGCCGGTGTTCGGGTCCACCAGCACCTCGTGCCCAATCGCATTGGTGCGCAGCGTGAGATTGCCGGTATCCATCGCGGGATAGATGAGCCCGGTCGGCGAATCGAACGCGGCGTGGATGTCGCAGCCGCCCGGACGCCGGCCGCAGGCACCGCGCCCGAAGCACTTGCTGCGATACTTGTTTTTCACACCGTCGGTCGTGACGCCGGCGCGATACGGCGTCACCGTGCGACCCATCGACGCAAGACTCTTACGCAGCTTGACTTCCGCGGCCGTCAGTTTGTTGGGGCGCTGGAACAAGCTGTCGGGGAGATGCGGCAGGTTCTCCTTGTGGCCGGAAATGCCGAGATAGAGGTCGACCTTGTCGTAGTAGGGCTCGAGGTCGGCGTAGGAAATCGGCCAGTCTTCCCCATAGCCGTCGTGCGTCTTGCCCTTGAAGTCGTAGTCGGAAAGGCGGAGCGCGAGGCGGCCCCAGATGTTCGTTTTACCACCCAGGAGTCGTGCGCGTACCCAGGCGTAGCGCGTGCCCGTGTACGGATGGTCTTTCTCGTCCACCAGAATATTCTTGACGTAGTCCGATCCACCCCAGCCCCCGACGTAGGAGAACACGTGCTTGAACGCCGACCCTTTGGCGTAGGGAGGCTGCCGCACCGTGTACTCGTTGAAGCGGATTGCGTGATAGCCGGGCGGCGCTTCACCGCGCCGCGGGTGATCGTACGGCCACTCCATCGACCGCAGTTCCTGCTCGATCGGGATTTTCTTCCCCGCTTCAAGCAGCAGCACCTTCATCCCCTGCGATGTGAGGACATGAGCGGCCATGCCGCCCGCCGCGCCGGAGCCCACGACGACGGCATCGTAGGTTTGCGAGAGGTCGACATCCTGTTCCGGGGAAGCTCGGAAGCGAATCAGAGTCATGCGCTTTCCTTAATAGACGTGGTCGGTAACATGCACCCCGAAAACCGAAGACGCTAAGGCGCTGCGTGGCGCTCGTATGCGACGAACGCTACGCGCTTGCTGTCGGGCGCCCAACTTGGAACATTGATCGTTCCCTGCCCTCCGAAGAATTCCGGCGTCAAATCACGCACGCTCCGATCGCGCAGATCCATCAGCCGCAGTTTCACCTGTCGGCCGAACGGATGGTCCTGTCCCTGATCTTCGACGAACGAGAGGAACACCAGCCAATGCCCGTCGGGCGACGGATGGGGAAACCAATTCGCGTACGCGTCGTTGGTCAGCTGCTCAGGCTGGCTGCCGTCCGGCCGCATGCGCCAGATCTGCATGCGCCCGCTGCAGAAGGAGTTGTAATAGATGAAAGCGCCGTCGGGCGAGTAGTCGGGTCCGTCGTCGAGCCCCTTGCACGTCGTGATGCGCCGTTCGTCCCCGCCGTCCACGGAGATCGTGTAGATGTCGAACTCGCCGTCGCGGCGGCCGACGAACGCCAACGTCTTTCCGTCCGGTGACCACCCGTGCCAGAAGCTCGGCGCTTTGGTCGTGATGCGTTTGGGGGTGCCGCCCGCGATGGGCAGCGTGTATACGCTGGACGTCAGCCAATCCTCTGTCGGTTCGTGACTGATGACGAGCGACTTGCCGTCCGGGGAGATGCCGTGGTCGTTGTTGATGCGCGGCGTGGCGAGGCTGACGGGGAGCTCGGCGAGCTGACTCGCGCCGGCAGTGAGGCGATAGAGTCGCCCCTCGCTGTTGATCAGGAAGTAGCGGCCGTCACGGGACCAGTTGGGGGCTTCGAAACGCCGGTCGGCGCTGTAGACCGTTTCGATCTTTCCGCTGGCGATCTCGACGGTTTTCAGAAAGCTGCGGATCGTGGTGTCCTGCGCGACGAGAGCGACCAGGAGGAGCACCATCCGCCGTGTCAGAACTCTAGCGCGTGCAAGTATTCAAAGTTCGCGCGGGCATCCGCCATATCCCCGCCCGAGTCTTTCGCCGTCTCCTGCTCCACGTACGCCGGCTTCTGTTCGAGGTGCGGCACGGCCGCCAGGAATCGCTTGAAGTCGAAGATGCCCTTTCCCAGCCCGGTGTCGTGCGAGCGATCGGCGACCGCGTCTTTCAGATGGAAGAGCCAGAAGCGATCCGGATACTTCTGCAGATACTGCATGGGATCGCCGCCGCCGATCAGCATGTTGCCGACGTCGAGTTGGAGCCGCGTGACCGTGGGATCGAGGCGGTTGATGAAGACGTCGAACGGGATCTGCCCGTCGATCGGCTTCTGGTGGTAGGCCTCGTTATGGAAGGCCAGCCAGATGTCCGCTTTCCGGGCCACCGCCCCCGCCGCGTTGAAGCGATCGGCCCACTCGCGCCAATCGTCGAGTGTCTGCTTGGTCCAGTCCTCGAAATCGGGGACGACGAGATACTGGTGGCCGAGCAGCTTCGCCGTTTCGAGGCTGCGCTCCCACCCGACGAAGATCGTGTCGGCCGACATGTGACACGAGGGCGCGCGCAGTCCTTCGTTCTTGAGCGTCGCCGCCACCTGCGCGGGCGTGCGACCAAAGAGATTGAACGACCACAGCAGCTCGACGTCGGTGTATCCGATCGCGCGGACCGCTGCGAGTGTCCGCTCGGGATTCTCCGCCATCGCGTGACGGACGGCGTACGTCTCGAGCCCGATCCGATCCAGTTTCTTCGCTGCGCCGAATGGTGAGCGGGCCAGGATGCCACCAGCGGCTGCCGCACTCACCGTCTGAATGAAGTCGCGTCGTTTCATGCCCCCCAAAATACGGGTCGCTGAACATCTCGGCGAGCCATATCATATGCGGCATGATCACCCTGCTCGCATTCGTCGCCATGGTCGCCGGCGTCCAGGACAGCGCGCTCGCTGTCATCCCTCGACCCGTTCACATGACGCGCGGCACCGGGACCTTCGTACTGTCGGCGCGCACCGTCATCGTCACCGATCGCGCGACGCGTGACATCGGGTATCAACTGGCCGATTGGTTACAACCCGCAACCGGCTATCGGCTCTCGGTGGGCGCCGCCGGGGCGGGGGGCAGCGCGCGAACCATCTCGCTCGGCATCGATCCGACGCTCTCGCGCCTCGGCGAGGAAGGCTACCGCCTCTCCGTGACGCCGGCGCGGATCACGATCCGCGCATTCCATCCCGCCGGCGCGTTTTACGCCGTCGAGACGCTGCGCCAGCTCTTGCCGCCGGACATCTTTCGCGCCGCGCCCATCGGGGGCGCGGGCGTTTCCTGGACGGTGCCCGCGGTAGCGATCGAAGACTGGCCGCGCTTCTCCTGGCGCGGCGCGCACCTCGACGTGTCGCGCTCGTTCATGCC
>WNGN01004056.1_pt1 | contig 15325 bp, 14 predicted proteins | sample 5400561 | NCBI WGS metagenome assembly WNGN01 (sample SAMN13153379, study PRJNA577476) | soil metagenome | isolation source: 115 cm soil or saprolite under Garry oak tree replicate 2 | place: USA:California | collected 2016-06-15
GACCGGCAGTTCGACGGCGCCCAGCCCGGATGGCACCAATGCTCGGCGCGCTCAGGTCTCGTTGCGCGCGGTGTTCTAGTAACAGAAAGGAAACAATGCCTGTTATGAAGAAGATAGTCGTTTCGATCGTTATCATTACTGTTCTACTCCACGGTGGATGCCTGTTCGCACAGTCGGAGATTGGCGGGGCCACTCTGAATGGCGTCGTGACCGATCCATCGAACGCCGTTGTCGCTGGTGCAAAAGTCACGGTCCACCGCGCGGAGAGTGGTCTGACGAGAACCATGGAAACCACGACTGCGGGCCTTTATAGGTTCGGTGGTTTGCGTGCCGGGAATTACGACTTAACTATTGAGGCGCCGGGTTTCAAGACGGTCGTTCAAAAGAACGTCCCTTTAACCGTTGGTGCTGTCGTGACAGTGGATGCCAAATTGGAAGTCGGCGGCGTCACGGAGACTGTGTCGGTCGCCGAGGAAGTCCCGATGATAGAAACGACGCGTTCGAATGTGGCGACCACAATCGATATGCGCTCCGTCGCCGATCTGCCGATCAACGGTAGAAGTTTTCTCGATCTGGCCGTTCTGACTCCCGGTGTCGTTAGGGATCCGACTCGGGGCGGCGATCTCGCTTTTGGTGGCCAGCGAGGTCCGAGCAATGCGATGTTGGTGGACGGTGCCGATTCGAATAATCTGTTCTTTGGTCAGGCCACAGGCCGAAGCGGTTTTCGTCCTACGGCTTTCAGCCAGGGTGCGGTACAGGAATTTCAGGTCAATGCCAACGCTTTCGCGGCTGAAATCGGACGGGCCGGCGGCGGCGTGCTTAACGTCATCACGCGCAGCGGTACCAATGACTTCCACGGATCAGCCTTCGAGTTTTATCGGGACAAGGGAATCAACGCTAATGATTTCATCAACAACCGTAACAGGGCGTCGAAGCGTCCATACCATTTCAACCAGTTCGGCGGAACTTTCGGTGGACCGATCCAGCGGGACAAGCTGTTCTTTTTCCTGACCGGCTCAGCATCCGATACAACCTGAGCCGCTATACAGGTCTTAACCAGGAATCCTTCGGTTCCAGTGTCGCTGAGGAACACTCCGGCAGCAATGAAGTCAACACAGACAATATCGCGGTTGTCTACAACCGGACTCTGGGTTCTCGGATGGTCGCGGAGATGCGCTTCAACTTCGTACAGGACAAACAACCTGGTTTTGCTAACACGACAGGGCCTGAAGCGAACATCATCAACGGAGTTCTTTTCGGCGCCAACAATTTCAGCCCGCGATTCACGAATACCTACGCGTATCAGCCAACGGGTTCATTCTCTTATGTACGCGGCCGTCATTCTTACAAGATGGGGTTCGATTTCAACTTACTGCGTGCAGAAAACTATTTTCCGGGATTCTTCGCGGGTGGCTACACCTACAATAACTGGAACGACTTCCTTAATGGAACACCCGCTAGTTTTCGGCAGTCCTTTGCCGGTATCGGCAAAAGCGCTCCGATCAGCCATCCCGACGTAAACGAGTACGCCTTCTTTGCTCAAGACTCGTGGCGAACCACGGAACGGCTGACGCTCAACTACGGATTGCGGTATGACTATTTCAAATACCGCCAACCGGATTATCTGAATCCTAACGCGCAGCTCCTGGCAGCCGATCTCCGGACCGACCGAATTCCCACAGATCCTGCCAATTTCGGACCACGAGTTGGATTTGCATATCGCGTCACCGATACGGAGAAAATAGTTGTGCGCGGCGGATATGGCATTTATTACGCTCGGACCCCAGGACTGCTGCTGAGTACGGCGATACTCAATAACGGCTTCGCGACGCAGCAGTTTCTGGTTACAACGAATCTGCCGACGTACCCGAACATTTTAACCGCGCCGCCGGGACCCGGCTCTCCACCGGACATTTATGTCACCGACAGAAACTTCAAGACGCCCAGAACCCAGCAGTTCAGCTTGCAAACAGAAATCGCGGCAGGCCGCGGCTCCAGCCTGACGGTGGGCTATCTGGGTGTCAACGGCACGCACCTCTCGCGAACCCGCGACATCAACTTGCTTCCATCTCAGCCGGCAACCGGGTTCATCTGTCCGACAGTCTTTGCGTGCGTCGCGGCGCAGGGCACGCCTATCACGTATTTCCGCCATCCTGGGACAACCGGTCCGACGCGTCCGAATCCAGCCTTTGGCCGCATCTCGCTTTTTGACAGCGGCGCTAACTCGATTTATCAGGGCGGATTCGTACAGTTTCAGCGCCGGTTTGCCAATCGTTTCCAGGCGCAGGTCTCCTATACGTTCTCCAAAGTGCTGGATACCACGCCCGATGCGACTTCCGTTGTGCCGGGCAATGCGGGCGATGACGCCAAGGTGGCTCAGGACACGTTGGCTCCCAACTTAGACCGCGGGCCTGGAACTTCCGACATTCGTCACCGTTTCGTGTTGTCAGGAGTCTGGGACATCAATTACGCCAACTCCGTCTCGAATCCCGTGCTCAAGGGTATCCTGAATGATTGGCATTTCGGGCTGATCACGCAGGCCCAATCTGGGCGCGCGTTCAATGACATCACTACAGGCGATCCCGGAAACGACGGCAATAATTTCAATGATCGCGTGCCTTGGGCCGGCAGGAATACGATTCGTGGCCCGGAATTCGTTACCGTAGACCTACGCTTGAGCAAGGACGTTCCGCTCGAAAGCGAACGCGTGCGTCTTCAGTTGATTGCAGAACTGTTCAATGTAACGAATCGCGCGAACATCAGCGGCATGTTGACCACGCGGTACACCTTCGGCGGAGGTTTCTTCCGGCCCCTGGCGAACCCAGCGATACCGTCGACGACCTTCGGCTGGCCCCAGTCGGTGTACGATCAGCGCATCCTTCAACTGGCTGCGAAGATCGTTTTTTAACGGTTGCTGTTTGAGGGCTTTGACAGAAAGTCGAGGTTGGGCGGCGCTGTAGCGGCGGTCTGTGACCGCCGACTATCTTGCAAATGGCTGAATTGTCGGCGGTCAGCTTACAAGCTACTCAGTTTCCTTGTAACCCTTTGAGAAGATTATCGAAATCCCTGACGAGGGATCCGCGCAACTGAACAGATCCCCTCTCATCCAGGAGCACAAATTCTCCCGGCGCGGCGCCAAAAAGTATCGAGCCTTGATTGTAGGTTAATGGGAAGGTCGTATCTGCGGGTTTCGGTTGACGATCTGTGGAAACACCGACGAATCGAAATTTCGAATTCGAGCCAAAAGCTTTGTAGAGACGCTCGAAATTGGACGCCGGTTCGGTCTGGCGGCTATTCAGAACACCGATGATCAACACGTGCCCGCGATAGTCATTAAGGGTGCGTGAATATCCGGCCGGGTCCGTCACCAGAAATTGCGGTGCGCCCTTGCCGGTCGCGGCTGTAGCGCGAGGGATTTGAGGGCGCTCAGCCGGTGCACTCGCGTCCGGTTTGGCGCGTTCGACAGGCGGAGCGTCTGAGCTTTTTACAAGAGGTGTCGCCTCAGGCGGCTGAGCCTCCGTAGCTCCTGAGACTGGAGACGCCGCAGGAACGGCGGGTTGCTGAGTCGGTGTACGCAATGTAAAGACGAGCAGCAAGGACGCCGCTATCAGCGCTGCAGAACTGAGGCCCAGCACACGGCTCGCCGGCAAGCGGCGGCCGCCGGAGGCGCGGGTCTTCAGCGCTCGGTTCAGCTCGTTTTGGAAGTAAGCTTTGACCAAGGGATCGATCGCCTTCAGCGCCGCGACTTCCTTGCCGCAGGAATCACAGTTATCGATGTGTGCTCGGGCCATCCGATTCTGTTCCGGGCTTAGCGTTTCCCAGAACAGGGCTTCCAAATTTTTCTCAAGCCATTGGCAATCCACAGTCATATTGATTCTTACCTTTTCCTGCCTTGTAATGCCTGCTTCAGCCGCTTGCGCGCGTAAAAAATTCTGGACTTCACGGTCCCTTCAGGGATTTCGAGGATGCCTGCGATTTCCGGAATTGTTAATCCATCCACAGCCAGCATGACCAACGGCATCCGAAACTCATCTGGAAGACGGTTCACGTGCTTACGTATATCCAACACGGCCTCACGGTCGAAGAAGCCCATCGGATCCGCGGGTTCGAATTCCTGGACGGAGCCGTCTTCGTAAACCGATTGCAGATCCCCAAAAAAAACCCACCGCTTCAGGCGGCGCGCGAGGCTGCGGTGATGATTGATCGCCACGCGAACGACGATACGGGACAACCAGATCCGCAGTGGGCAGTCGCCTCGAAATCGTTTGATACCGCGATAACCACGCATAAGGGCTTCCTGGACAATGTCTTCTGCATCGGCCGGATTGCGTGTGGAAGCAACCGCAATCTGAAGCAGAAACGAACGATGTTCCCGAGCAGCAGCGTCAAAATCAATGTCTTCTGCTCGAACAGCGACCGTCTTCATTCCGTCGATGTCTGTAATAAGGACAGCCACAAGGAAAGGCGGGTTCGAATTATTTTTGGGCTGCCTTCGTCGTTTTCAGTTCGTCCAGCTTTTTCTTAACCCTATCGATTTCTTCCTGTTCCGTCGATAGCTGGAGTGTCTTGTTCCATTCGGCCCGGGCTTCCTCATACCGCTTCGTCTTGAAGTATAGGTCGCCTAAATGGTCATGGATGTTGGAATCCGAGTTCAGGAAGATGATGGCCTTCTTCAAATATTCCTCGGCACGATCCAGGCGGTTCTGCTTGAAGTAGACCCAGCCCAGGCTGTCGAGGTAGGCACCGTTCGTCGGATCGGCCTGCACGGCTTTCTGGATCATGGCTTCCGCTTCTTCCAGGCGAATTCCGCGGTCGGCAAACATGAAACCGAGATAATTCAGCACGGCCGGATCGTCTTTCTGGATCTCGAGAGCTTTACGAAAAGCCTTTTCAGCGTCGCTGTACTTCTTTTGTTTTTCGTAGACGGAGCCTTGAAGGAAATGCACCTGCTCTTCGTTGGGAAAACGCTGAACGGCTCTATTCAGGACATTCTGCGCGTCGTCAAAGCGCTTTGCACGCTGGTAGACGCTCACCATTGCGGACAGGACATCCAGATCCTCGTCGTTTCCTTTTTGCAATTGTTGGAGAGCTTTGATCCCTTCGTCCACCCTTCCTTTCTCCGCGAGGAGGTCGGCACGGAGCATACGGAGCTGGCGGCTGCCGGGCGTTTCCAACAGCGCCTGGTCTGTGTGCTGCAGAGCCCTGTCTAGATTCTTTCCGAGGCGATAGGTCTCAACGATCAACGCATCCACGCGGCCGTCTTTTTCATTGGTGAGAGACTTGACCTCGGTGAATGTGCGCACGGCTTCGTTATAATTGCCGAGCGTCTGATTCAAGATCGCCTGATTAATGAGGAAAACCCGCCGATTTTGCTTCTCGGCTTCCGTGTAGCGGCCGTTGGCTTTCTCGGTCTTCTTCAGAAGATTATTCGCGAGTTTCAGCGCATCTTCGAGCCGGCCTTCGTCCCGGTCGAGCAGCACAAGATTGAATTGAATTTCAATGCTGTCGGGAAAAGCCTGGCTGGCCTTCTCCAGATTCTGCCGCGCCAGATCATACTTCATTTGCTGCCGATAAATTTGGCCGAGCCTAAGCCGCGCGACCCCATCCTCGGGCTCGGTCTTCACCAAATCCTCGTACTTCTTTGCGGCGTTATCGAAGTCGTTGGCGAGGAATAAGGCCTGCGCTACAGCCTTTTTAATCTCGACGTTGTCGGGGTCGAGTTCGCCGGCTCGTTTATAGGCATCTGCCGCCTTGGCGTACTCTTGAAGGTCGGAGTACGCTTCGCCCAAAGTCTGAAAAGCACTGTCGGAATCCGGTCTTTGCTTCACAAAGTCTTCGAGTAGTTCGACGGCTTCTTTGTAGTTGCCTGCATCCATGTGCAGCTTCGCCAGAGCCGTGACGCCCTCTTCAGAACCGGGTTCGACGCCGAGGAATTTCTTGTAAATATCCGCAGCTTTATCGCGTTCTCCTTTGATTTGATAGAGCCGGCCGAGCATTAGAAACGACTGGCGTTCGGTGGGATCGATCCGGATGATTTCTTCAAATTCACGGATGGCGTTATTGATCGTTTCCGTGCTCGGGGGTTGCTGCGCGTTTGCCCTTCCGATCACCTGCAGGTAGACGGTGCTCAAAATCTTGTGAGCTTCGATATTGTCACGATCTGCCTGAATCGCCTTCTGCGCAACATCGACGGCTTCCCGCAGCCGGTTGTTCCGCAAATAGCTTTCGGCCATCTCGGAAAGAATCAACGAATTGTTGGGATCCAGGTCGAGAGCCTTCTTGTATTCCTCGATGGCCTGCGCCGCTTGGCCTCCGTCGTCCAGCATTCGCGCTTTCGAGAAGTGATAATACGCTTCGGTACGCGAAGTCACTTTCGCCTGAGCAAATCCGGTGGTTGCGAGACCCGTGGTTAGAAGACCAAGCGCTAGCACGAATACGAACAATTGTCTGTTCATAAGATTCAGACCATTATACCTTTATACCCTAGGACCTAGTGTTTGAAATGTCTTAAACCCGTAAAAATCATAGCGATGCCGTGCTCATCGGCGGCCTGTACAACCTCCGCATCCCGGACGGAGCCTCCGGGTTGGATGATTGCCGTCACGCCGGCCCGGCCGGCTTCATCGATTCCGTCGCGAAAAGGAAAGAAAGCGTCCGAAGCCAGTACCGAACCTCGAGCAGTGGGTTGCGCCTTCTGAATACTGAGTTTGACCGAGTCCACACGGCTCATTTGCCCGGCTCCCACGCCTATCGTGCGGCCGCCCTCGGCAAGAACGATAGCATTAGATTTCACATGCTTGGCCACACGCCATGCGAAATGCAGATCCCGATGCTCATTTTCCGTGGGCCGGCGTTTCGTCACAATTCTGGATTCCGGACCAAGCAAAACGTTGTCCACGTCCTGAAGAAGAATGCCTCCGGATACCCTCTTGATTTCCCTCTCCGCTCCGGAGAGGGCGGCGAAGCCAGCGGACTGGCGTGCCGGTTGTTGAGGGCCCCCGGATTCGGAACCACCCATCGACAACACCCGCAGATTCTTCTTGGGGGCGAAAATCGACAGCGCCTCAGGCCGATAGTCCGGGGCAATTACCGCTTCGACGAACAGCTTGGCCAGTTCGATAGCAGTGTCGCCGTCAACCGTTCTGTTGAGGGCAATAATCGAACCAAACGCGGACACGGGATCGGCTGCGTAAGCCTTCAAATATGCTTCGCGCAGGGAGTCGGCGATGGCCGTACCACAGGGATTCGTGTGTTTGATGATCGAACAGGCTGCGGAATCAAATTCACACACGAGATTCCACGCCGCTTCCGCATCGACCAGATTGTTGTAGGAGAGTTCTTTTCCCTGGATCTGCTTTGCAGCAGCCAGCCCGTAGGCGGGTTGGCCGCCCCATTTATAAAATGCAGCGCCTTGATGCGGGTTCTCGCCGTAGCGCAGGTCGGAAATTTTTTCGAAATCCATGAAGAGGTTAGGCGGGAAGGCTCCGTCCCGTCCGGCATGAGAGAGATATTGGGCGATTTCCGCGTCGTATCGGGCCACACAGTGAAATGCTTTGCGCGCCAGGTCAAACAGGATCTCCCGGCGGAGCACGCCGCCGCCTTCGGCCAGTGCTGCGGAAACCATTTTGTAGTCAGCAGGCGATGTGACGACCGCCACGTCCTGAAAATTTTTTGCGGCGGCTCGAATCATCGAGGGCCCACCGATATCGATATTTTCTATGACCTCCTCGAACTGCACACCGGGCTTGCGGACAGTCTCGACAAACGGGTAAAGGTTCACACACACGAGATCGATCAGCGGGATTTCGTATGCTCGAACCTGCTTCATGTGCTCGGCGTTATTCCGGATGGCCAGCAGACCTCCCGCAATGAGCGGATTCAGCGTTTTCACCCGGCCGTCCAAGATTTCGGGGAATCTCGTCAAGTCCGATACCTCGCGCACTTCAACACCATTGGACCTCAGCAGCCGCGATGTACCTCCGGTAGAGATGATTTGAACTTTGAGATCGGATAATGCTGCCGCGAATTCGACGATTCCGGTTTTGTCATACACGCTGATCAGCGCGCGTTCGATTCGTCTCATGAAATTATTTCAGATCGCCGTTTACTGTCTTCCAGATCAGAAACCAGACATTTGCCACATCGGTGACGGCGTGAGAATACGCGATGGAGGCAATTCCAAATTGAGGTGACATTTCGATCACACTGTTGCGATCCGGCAGTTCCGAGGAACGTCGAAGCCGCGTAAACAGACGGTCGCGCTCCTCCCGGCGGGCCGTCAGAAAACCCGCAAGATCACCGTTCGTAATGCGTTCATGATAACCATAGAAAACAACGGTAAACTTTCCAGCTTGCGCGGCGACAAGCGAATCCAATTGAGGATCGTTTAGTGCCGCAGCGGCGCATCCGGCATCCCGGATCGCGGCGACGGAGACCGCCAAATTGCCTCGCTTCTTTTTCAATTCTGCGATTGCGATCTTCACCGCATCTTCGACCGGCATGCTTCGACACGGTTCCGACATGACCGGTTCAAAATCTTTTAGGAGTGTGCTCAGACTGCTCGGCAACGGCCGCGCCGCATCGCGCATAATTTTGGGCAGAGTTGATTGAGGCCAGGCGGCCCCTTCGGACGAAAAGAGGATTATGGAAAATACCAACAGTAATACGGCCCGCGCGATGAACATCAACATCGAGTGGCAATTGTAAATCAAGTCTTCGTGTGCTGAAATAGCGGCCGTTGCCTCTCCCCCCTGGGAGAGGCCGCCCGAAGGGCGGGTGAGGGTCCAGGATTTGAGCGAACCTGAGACCCTCACCTTACCCTCTCCCAAAGGGAGACGGTGATGTTTATGGAAGCATTGAGGCAAATCCCACCGGTCAACGATATCCTTCGTTCCGAAAAATTAGCGGAATTTCGGCCGTTCCTCAACCAGCCTTTCGTGGCGGCGATTCTCGATAGAGTGCTGGCTGAGACTCGCCGTGAACTTGCGCAAACCAAATCTCTCGTGTCCCGAGCGGAATTAACCTCTGCGATTGCCGAAAGAGTGGCGCAGCGCATACGCGAGTCGCTCAAACCTTCTCTTCGGCGCATCATCAACGCGTCCGGCGTTGTCCTGCACACCAATCTTGGCCGTGCGCCGCTGCCCGAGCGTGCCATTGAACACTTGCGGGAAGTGTCGACGGGCTATTCGAATCTCGAATTCGATCTGGAACAGGGCAAGCGCGGAAAGCGTGATGTCCACGTCGAGCGAACGCTCCTTCAGTTGCTCGGGTGCGAAGCGGCGATCGTGGTGAACAACAATGCCGCTGCGGTCCTTCTTGTGTTGAACACGCTCGCTGAAGGCGGAGAAGTCATCGTTTCCCGGGGAGAACAGATCGAGATCGGGGATTCATTTCGAATTCCCGAAATCATGGCGCGCAGCGGCGCTCGTCTGCGTGAAGTGGGTACGACAAACCGCACGCGGATCAAAGACTACGAGAGAGCGATCAATGAGCATACGCGTCTCCTGCTCCGTGTACACCCCAGCAATTTTCGGATGATCGGTTTCACGGAGCGGCCGCCGCTCGGAGAGTTCGTTGAGTTGGGTAAGCGTCGCAATATTCCAACCTTTGAAGATTTGGGAAGCGGCTGTGTCTCGGATCCGATACCCCTCGGCATCGCTGACGAGCCCATCGCGGCGGGCAGCATCCGTGCTGGTATCGACGTGATCTCTTTCAGCGGCGACAAACTTTTGGGTGGACCGCAGGCCGGCATCATCGCCGGCAAGAAACTCTATGTCGAAAAGATCCGGCAGAATCCGCTCTTCCGAGCCCTGCGCGTAGACAAGCTAACGATTTCCGTGCTGGAGTTTGTCCTCCGCGCGTATCTATGTGGTAAAACGGAAGAAATCCCAGTGTGGCGGATGCTGCAAGCTAGTGCCGCCGAACTGAAACACCGCGCGGAATCCTTCGCCGGGCGTGTAGGAGAAAAGGCGAAGCCGCTCGAACTGAAGTCGGTCGTCGGCGGCGGTTCTGCTCCCGAAACCTATCTTCCTTCCTGGGGCGTTGCGCTCGATTTTCCTGGAATCTCAGACGCGGAGCTGGAACGTCGCCTTCGCAATTCCGAACCGCCAGTAATCGTGCGGCTCGAAGAAGGGCGCGTAATTCTCGATTTTCGAACAATATTCGCGACCGACGAAGACGCCCTCCTCGTCAATATCCGCAAAATTACAGGATAAGAAATCAGCCTTTGTGGCCTCTTTGTGGCTAATTTTTCAGCCCCGAACGCGCTCGATGTATTTTCCTTCCGTAGTGTCTACGCGGATCACTTCGCCCTGCTGAACGAAGTGCGGTACGCCGACGACCAATCCTGTTTCCAGTTTGGCTGGCTTCAGAACGTTGCTGACGGTGGCGGAAGGCATTCCCGGCTCTGTCTCCACAACACGAAGTTCCATTGTCGAAGGAAGCTCCACCCCAAGCGGGCTGCCTTCGTAAAAATCGACTTTGATTTTGGAATTCGCGACGATATAGTTGACTGCGTCGCCGAGAACTTCGTCACTGAGATGGATTTGTTCGTAATTCTCGGTATCCATGAAATAGTGATCGGTTCCGTCCTTGTAGAGATACTCCATCTCGCGTTCATCCAGCACCGCCCGCTCGACGCGGTCTTCCGAACGGAACCGGTGATCGATAATCGCTCCAGTGCTGAGCTTGCGCAGTTTGGTTTGCACCATTCCTCGCCAGTTCCCTGGCGTGATGTGCTGGTAATCCACCACCTGGTAAAGCTCGCCATTCATCAGAATCGTGTTCCCACGGCGCAGTTGTGTTGCTTGAATCATTACAGACAGGCTCCTGTTGTTCGATACACCTTCCTTAATTGTTGTTAACTTCCGCGATTATCCTCAGCAACGAGGTTGTGATGCATTACTGAGCTACTACCACTCCGCCATGGGCGGACGTTTGTGTTACGCGGTTTATCCCGGCGACGCGGCACCCGCTCTGATGACGCTGGATGCGAAGGTCAAACTGGCCACTCCCTCCGGCTTAAAGGAGCTGACCATAGAACAGCTCGTGCCTGGTGACATGATGGTTGACGGCAGAATCCAGTCTCACGTTGTGCGCTTCAATGAAATTATGACCGAAATCGTCGTCCCGCCGCCCAGAGCAGGCTTCAAAGCTTCGTTTGAGAAATTGCGGCCGCGCGGTGTTTGGGATTTCGCAATGGCGTCGGCATCGCTCGGTCTGCAGCTTCGCGATAAAACCATCGAAGATGCGCGAGTGGTTTTCGGCGGCATCGCCGGGCGCCCTTGGCGAGAAAGATCCGTTGAAGAATTTCTCAAAGGTAAAACGTTGACAACGGAGTTGGCGGTTCAAGCGCCTTCCAATGCGCTCGGTAATGCCGCTCCTCTGAAATACAACGCGACCAAGATCGATATGGCCAAGGGCCTGCTCGCTTCGGGTCTAACGAAACTAGCGTCGGTATAGTCGTTTTGATCTCAGTGGCTCAGGGCGTACATGATGAAATTCACAGCCACGCGGAACGCGTATCCGGAGAATTTGTTGGGATAACGGGGATCGTCGGACCACTCGTAAGCATCACCGAGATCGGTGTTGTGATTGATGACGACCATTAATCGGCCGCTGTCATCCCATATGCCTTTGCATTCCGCCTCGAAACCATCGACTTCCCACGTGATTCCTCCATTGAACACATAAGCCAGGCTGGGCGTCTGGATGATGTGGTCGGTGTCATACATGACGTGAAAGATCGGATGGTCCCGGGGAATATCTTTGATTTCGCGATAGGGGAAAATTTTACGCATCTGGGCGGCGAATTCGGACCATTCAAACGTGCCCCAGAAATCGTCGACGATCCAGAAGCCGCCACGTTCCAAATATCGCCGAAGAATGGCCGCGTCCTCATCCGTGAGTACCATTTGTCCGACTTCACTGGAATAAATCAGGGGGTATTTAAATAGATCGGGATCATTGATCGGAACAACGCGTTCTTGATCGGCGATGTTGATATTCGTTAGCCGCTTCAATACGGCGATGAGATTTCGATCAGCTCGAGGATAGTCGGTATACCAATTCTTGTAATAGCCAGGGATGCGTCCGTTATAAATGAGCCGGGTGAAGACAAATTGGTTGCTCTCTTTCGTGAAGTTGTCGGGAACCCTTCTAACGTCATCATAGCGTCCGAGCAACCCGAATTCTTCTTGTCCATAGACAACTACGGCGGCCACCGCCGCCAGAAACAGGACGGAACCGGCAACGAATCTCATGAGCAATGCAACGGTAACATATTAGGCGCGTCATGACGGCACAGAAAATTGCCCTTTCGTGCTATCGAATTGTAGCGGTGGTGCGGAAGATCGACCCTCTCCCAAAGGGAGAGGGATTGCAAGGAGTTCGTCCCGATCGTAATTTCGTGAGTGCCTATGACACTGAAGAAAATACCGGCTGCGGCCGCGCTATCCATGACTCTCCTGAGTGCCTGGTTGCCCGTAGTCGCAGGACAGATCAACGCCGGGCGGCAGCCACGGCAGAGGCGCCGGCTCACGAACCGTCCTTCTGCCGGGAACCACGCACACCCGAATCAGGCAAGCACGCGATCAGGGCCGCGTTCGAGCGGATCTGGTGATGGAGCGTGCGATTCTTGCCCTGAAGAGCAGTCCGGAGCAGGAGGCTGATCTTCGAGGGTTCCTCGCCCAACAGCAAGACCCGTCCTCACCGCACTATCACGAATGGTTAACGCCAAGGCAATTTGGAGAACGCTTCGGAGTCTCGGCCGAAGACGTGAACGTCATCGTCGAATGGCTCGAAACGCGCGGCCTGCACGTTGACCAGGTCTCCAATGGCCGCCGCCAAATCGAATTCAGCGGAACGGCGCGGCAGATCGAACAAGTGTTCCTCACTGAGATTCACCGTTATGAATTTAACGGTGAGATGCATATCGCAAATGCGACGGATATCTCGATACCGCAAGCATTGGCAGGAATAGTCGCGGAAGTGGTTTCACTTCATGACTTCGTATCCAAGCCGAAGCTTCAACGGTTCCAGTCTCTACCGAACTTCACATTTGGCGGCCGCCACGCGATGGTTCCATATGACTTCGCCACGATCTACGATCTCGCTCCTTTGTGGAACCAGGGATTTGACGGCACAGGCCAAACCATTGCGATTGCCGGCCGGAGTAACCTCAATGTCAACGACGTCGCGACTTTCCGATCCATGTACGGGTTGCCGGAAGCCAACCCGGAGGTCATCGTCAATGGCACGGATCCCGGCATCGTCAGCGAAGACGAAGAAGGCGAGGCGGATCTCGATGTCGAGTGGTCCGGTGCCGTCGCGAAGGGGGCAAAGATCAAGTTCGTCGTTTCCAGCAGCACAAGAGCGACCGATGGCGTCGTGCTGTCGGAAATGTACATTGTGAACAACAACGTTGCCCCGGTCATGAGCACGAGTTTCGGATTCTGTGAAACCGCCTCTCCTTCAACCTCACAGTTCTACGCCAGCCTCTGGCAGCAGGCGGCAACGCAAGGCATTTCCGTCATTGTTGCCTCCGGAGACAGCGGCTCTGCCGGCTGCGACAGTCCTTCCGCCGCCCCCGCCAAACGTGGCTTCAGCGTGAATGGAGAGGCTTCCACCCCCTACAATGTCGCCGTCGGGGGGACGCAATTCAATGAGGGTGGTGCGGATTCGGTTTATTGGAACGCCACCAATAGCATTCAGAATCGCTCCTCCGCGAAAGTTTACATACCTGAATTGGTGTGGAACGAGAGCGGCTCCGCTGGTCTATGGAGCAGTGGCGGTGGCGTCAGTGTGGTTCATAACACGCCATCCTGGCAAACCGGTTACGGGGTACCGGCTGTTGATCCCGGCACGGCTGATCAACACCATCGTTATGTGCCGGATGTGTCGCTCACGGCTGCCGGTCATGATGGTTATGTCATTCAACAGCGCGGCAGTCTGTTCATCGCTTCCGGAACCTCGGCGACCGCCCCGGCTTTTGCTCACCTCTGGGACGAATGCGGTCCCGTGCGCGGCGGATTCACCAAATTGTGTGGATGGAATCATGACCGGGTATTCCGCGGGTCCGGGCTACGATCTGACAACAGGGTGGGGCTCGATCGACGCATATGTCTTCGCTCATGCCTGGGCGACGTCAACAGCTCCGCCTCCACCGGATACAGGACCGCCATCGCCGCCGAATCCGCCCGCCCCAAACGCGTCCCTGACGGCCAGCACGTATCACGTTTTTCCCGCCTTCGCTGATGGCACTGTGAGCGACGGATCCTATTTCCGAAGCACACTCATGATTTCGAATCCCAGCTCCAGTGGTACAAACACATGCACACTCCAATTGCGCGGTCTGACAGTCCCTGGGTTTGCTCAAACGCCGTACCAGCTTCAACCGAACGGATTCGTGATCGCACCAACACCCGCGACGCAGAGCCTCAAAACGGGTTATGCCACACTACAGTGCACGGCAAATGTTGAGGCTCAGCTCCTGTATTCTTATTATTCGCCGAATGGAACCAAATTCGCCGAAGCAGCAGTGTTTTCTTCGCCGCCATCCAGTAAGGTTCAGATTCTGGCGGATACGCGGGAAGGGGCCCAGATTGGGATCGGAATCGCGAACGACTCGGATGCTCAGAACACGTATAGTATCTCAGTGGATGATGGGAGCGGAACCGTCGCAGGTACGGTTACTCGAACGCTTGGTCCGCGAACGTCCATTGCCAAATACTTGAGCGAATTGATGACGCTGCCGCCCAATTACGTCGGACGAGTCACTGTGTCGCCGACGACAGGTACGGGAACATCGAGTATTATTGGGTTGCGTTACAGCGGAACGGTTTTTGCTACGATTCCGGAAACCATTCAGCCTTGATTGCAAAAAAGTATGCCGATTTACGAATATGAATGCTGCGGGTGCGGACACCATTTCGAGTATCTGGTGCTTCCGTCATCGCCCACGCCCCAGTGTCCGGAGTGTCAACAGAAGGATCTGAAGCGGCTGATATCGCTATGCGCGGTGAGCTCCGAGACCACCCGGGAAGCGCATCTCGCCAAGGCGCGCAAAAAGGCAGACGCGATCCGACGCGACAAGCAGCACGAAGAACACAAAGCCCTGCACGCGGAGCACGATTAGGACCTGTAGCGGCTATTTCGGGGACGCACCCCGAATTCTTGAACTTCAGAATTCGGGGTGCGTCCCCGAAATGGCCGTCTGTCCCCGAATTTCCGCTAGTTTGACGGAGCCGCTCTCATCTGCACACGCCTCCCATCATCTGTTTTCCAGGCCGATTATAATGAGGATTTGAAAATTGATTAATGACTAATG
>WNGN01001504.1_pt1 | contig 15320 bp, 21 predicted proteins | sample 5400561 | NCBI WGS metagenome assembly WNGN01 (sample SAMN13153379, study PRJNA577476) | soil metagenome | isolation source: 115 cm soil or saprolite under Garry oak tree replicate 2 | place: USA:California | collected 2016-06-15
CCCAGAGTCCGAATACGGCCACGAACGCCAGGACCGATCCGACCAGCGTCGGACGGCGCAGATCGCCTTGGAACAGCTCGGCGATCTTGATCCGATAACCTGTCCCCGACGACAGTTCCTGCGCGCGCGCCTTGACCCAGCGCTCCGGTTCCTTGACCCACAGACGCACGAGCAGGGCCACCAGGGCCGGTACGACACCCACCAGGAACAGCACCCGCCAGCCGTATCCGCGCAAAAGCAGGTTGAACAGGGCTGCGAGAAAGAACCCAGCCGCCCAAGCAGACTGCAAGATCCCAGCCGCTTTGGCGCGCTTCTCTTCGGGCCAGACTTCCGCCACCAGCGAGGCGCCGGCCGCCCACTCCCCGCCGATGCCCAACGCCGTCAGGAACCGATAGATCGCCAGGTGCCACCAGTCCTGCGCCAGGGCTGCCGTACCTGTAAACACGGCGTAGATCAAGATCGTGGCGATCAAGGTCTTGGTTCGCCCGACGTAGTCGGCCATTACGCCGAACAGCACCCCGCCGATCGCCCAGCCGATCAGGAATACCGAAAAGATGACCCCGCCGTAGTGGCCGATCTCCCTGTCGCTGACCGGCGCGCCGCCCGCCGCCAGCAGGTCATGCAGGGCAGGATGGAGGACCAGCGCATAGATCATCGCGTCCATGGAATCGAAGACCCAGCCGAGCCAGGCCACGAGCAGGACCCGCCACTGGTAGGGCGTGACGCCGTGACGCCATGAGGGGGCGGTCGGTAGGGTGCTCACAGAGAAGCGGCACGTTACCTCCAGAGCGCCGCCTCTGTCAATTCGATCCGCCACCTTGAAGGGGCCGCTCGGTCAAGCCTACACTGCGCCTGTGTCGCGACGCACGCAGGTGCTCCCCGTGTCAGCAAGGCCGGCGCTAGTCATCGTCCTGCTCGCGACAGCGTTCGGCATGAGCCCATCCAACCAGGAGACGAGGGCGCCGGTGACGCTCCATCCCGACACGCTCATCGCGCACGTGCAGATGTTCGCCGGCGAGATCGGCGAGCGGAACACGTTTCGCCCCCAGGCCCTGCGGCGCGCGGCGGCCCACATCGAACAGGCGTGGCGCAACCAGGGGTATGCCGTGACGCGGCAGGAGTACGCCATCGGCCGGGACACGTGGGCAAACTTGGAAATCACCCGCCGCGGGCGAGAGAATCCGGACGACATCATCCTCGTTGGCGCGCACTATGATTCGGTGATCGGCAGTCCCGGCGCCAACGACAACGCGACAGGCGTCGCTGCGCTGCTGGAGCTGTCCAGGCTGGCGGCTACCAGGGACTTGGGCAAGACCGTGCGGTTTGTCGCCTTTGTGAACGAGGAGCCGCCGCACTTCCAGACGGCCCTGATGGGCAGCCGCGTGTACGCGAAGGGGGCGCGCGCCCGCGGGGATCGGATCCGCGCCATGCTCTCGCTCGAAACCCTCGGCTATTACAGCGAGGCGCCCGGCAGCCAGGCCTTCCCGTTTCCGTCAGCCCTGTACCGGTTCTTCTATCCTGACCGAGGGAACTTCATCCTGTTCGTGTCAAACTTCGGTTCACGTCCGCTCCTGCGCCAGGCCATCGACTCCTTCCGCGCGCAGTCGGATTTTCCAGTCGAAGCGATCGCGACGTTCGAGTGGGTGCCGGGGGTGGACTGGAGCGACCACGGCTCGTTCTGGGCAGAAGGCTATCCCGCCCTCATGGTCACCGACACGGCGCTGTATCGGTACCCGCATTACCACACTGCGCAGGACACGCCGGAGAAGGTCAACTACGGCGAGTTGGCTCGCGTGGTGGGCGGCCTGGCCGGCATGCTCTGGGCCCTCGCCCGCTAGTGACGGTCGCTGCGCGAGCCACGCACGGCGCCGATCAGACGGTCGCTCGCGGATCGGGACGGGCCAATACTGCTTCAGCCTGGGCCTTGCGATAGCGGGACAGCGCCTCGCGGACCTTCGGATATTTATTCGCCAGGATCGCCGCCGCCAGGAGCGCGGCGTTCACCGCTCCGGACCTCCCGACCGCCAGCGTCCCCACGGGGATCCCGGCCGGCATCTGCACCATCGAGAGCAAGGAATCCAACCCTTTCAGCGCCTTGGACTCCACCGGCACGCCGAGCACGGGCAGGGTTGTCTTCGCCGCCGTCACGCCCGGGAGGTGGGCCGCGCCGCCTGCCCCGGCGATGATCACTTCCAGCCCTCGCCGCTCGGCCGATTCGGCGTACGCGAAGAGGTGATCCGGCGTGCGGTGGGCCGAGACCACACGCACCTCGAACGGGATGCCCAGCCTCTCCAGGGTCCCGGTGGTGTTGGCCATCGTCTCCCAATCGGATTTGGAGCCCATGATCACGCCGACCAGTGGGTGCGGGAGGGGCGTCCGCGGGGCCCCCTCCCGATGTGATAGTCGCGCGGCTTTCACATTCCCACGTGAATTGGATCGCGCCGCCTTTCGCATCGAGTCCCTCCGTGAACGTCCGAGCAGGCCAATCATATACGAATGAGAGCTAGGGGTCTATGCCGAACCGCGGCTCGAGGATCGCTTCGCTCCGGCATTTCGGGCACCGGCTGGGCCTAGTCAGGCGCGTGCGCCCGCGAAAGACGAACCCGCAATCCTGGCAACTTGCCGGCTCCATGCGGAACCGGCCCTGTCGAGCCCCGGCCACCGATTTGACGATGTGCGCGAGATGTTCTTCAACCTGCCGTTCGGGAATGCCCAGGCTGTGCGCGAGGTCCCTGGCGGAACGCCGCATGCCGGTAATCGCCTGGACGATCTGCTGCCGGACGGTCAGCTCTGAATCAGGCCTGTCGGGCACTACTCGAACTCGGTCGGCGCAATGCCGAACCGCAGTTCCAGATCGAACTCGGCGATGAGATCGTTGGCGGTCTCCTGCCCGAGGCCTGACCGCACCTCGCCGATCACCAGATCGATCATGGGAGCGGCATGATCGCCGAACTGTACGATCGCGGACTGGATCCGTTGGCGCGCGTCGTCGATCGTCATGCGTCTCTCCGCCCAGGCCGGTTTCTGCAGGGAACACCATCCTAGCATTGATCGGCGCGTCCCATCCAGCCGGCTGCATTGCCGTTCATCCCGCGCCTGTGCTATCTCTCAGACCATGCGGCGCAGGATTTCCAGCTTCATTGCATGCCTCCTGCTGATCGCGGTCGCTCCCATGGCCTCCGGCGCGGGGCCCGGTATCCAAGAGTCCCAACTCGGCAAGGTCGAGTTCCCCACCTCCGGCTCGGACCACGCGCAAAGCCACTTCCTGCGCGGTGTCGCCGCGTTGCACTCGTTCTGGTACGAAGAAGCCCTGGAGGCCTTCCGGGCGGCGACGAAGGCCGACCCGGACTTCATGATGGGTTACTGGGGCGAGGCCATGGCGCACAACCACCCGATCTGGAGGGAGCAGGACACGGAGGCCGCGCGAGCGGTCCTCACCAAAATCAGGGACACAGCCAAGCTCACGCCGCGGGAACGGGCGTATCTGAACGCCGTGACAGTTCTCTACGGAAAGGGCGACAAGGCGGCCCGCGACAAGGCCTACGCCGCCGCCATGGAGAAGCTCTACCGGGACTCCCCCGAGGACCTGGAGGCGGCGTGCTTCTATGCGCTCTCGTTGCTTGCCGTCGATGGCCAGTCGCCCAACCCGCTACGCACCCGCATCCAGGCGGGCGCGCTCGCGCTCGACGTGTTCAGGAAGAACCCCGACCATCCCTGCGCGGCGCACTATACCATTCACGCGTTCGACGACCCGGACCACGCGATTCTCGCGCTGCCCGCTGCGCGGCGGTACGCCAGAATCGCGCCTGAGTCCCACCACGCCCTGCACATGCCCGCGCACATCTTCCTCCAGTTGGGCATGTGGCCGGAGGCGGCGGCCTCGAACGAGGCCGGATGGGCGGCATCCGTGGCGTGGGTGAAGCGCCAGGGCCTGTCCCTCAGCCATCGCGATTATCACAGCCTGTACTGGCTCATGTACGTGTACCTCCAGCAGGGCCGCTACAAGCAGGCCGCAGAGCTGCTGGCGCTCAAGCAGAAGGACATGGCGGAGGCCAGCGGCCACGACGCGAAGGGGACGCCCATCGGCCACAAGGGTGAGGTCGGCCGCTATTTCGACGAGATGGTCGCCAGCTATGTCGTGGAAACAGAGCGGTGGGAGGCGGCGGGGAAGCTCATCAAAGCGCCTGGATCGGCCGAGGACGGCAAAGCGAGCGCCCTTCCCCTATACACTCGCGGCCTGGTCGAGGCTCAAAAAGGACTGCCAGAGGCCGAGGCCAGCGTCGCCGAGCTGCGAGCCCTCCGCAAGCAGGAAAAGGATGCGGGCCAGTCCCGCCGAGCAAAACCGTATGAGGCTCGCGAGTTCCAGGTGGCCGCCGTGTCCCGCGCCGCGAAAGGTGCCTATGACGAGGCGATTACCCTGATGAAGAAGGCGGTTGAACTGGAGGAGAAGATGAAGCCGCCCTCGGGGCCGCCCGAGATGATCAAGCCGTCGCACGAGCTGTTCGGCGAGATCCTGCTCCGCGCGGGACGCCCCCAGGAAGCCGCGCAGCAGTTTGAGACGTCCCTGCAGCGGCATCCCATGCGCGCCCGGTCCTTGCTCGGCGCGGCGGAGGCGTACGCCAAGCTCCTAGACGTCTGGGCCCAGGCCGACGCGGAACTACCGGCGCTGAAGGAGGCGCGGGACTACACGCAGCAGGCAGCCGCGCGCTGATCACTATGGGGTGGATGAGGGGTCTCGAACCCCCAACCTCCGGAGCCACAGTCCGGCGCTCTAACCATTGAGCTACACCCACCACCAGTCGGAGAGTCGTTGCAGTCTAATGAAGATGAGAGCCGAATCCTAGCAAACACGGCGGGCGCCCCGCAAGGTTGCGGGGGACGCTTGCGGTGATCCAACCTGATCCTCAGGACGTCAAGGCCGCTTCGATTTCGGCCTGCATGGCCCGGGCGGCTTCAGCCGGGTCTGCGGCATCGCGTATGGCCCGCCCAACGACGAGATAATCCCCGCCGGCGGCGATGGCACCGGCCGGCGTTGTGACGCGGACCTGGTCGTCATGCGAGGAGCCGACAGAACGGATCCCGGGGATCACGACGATCGGATCCTTGCCCAGTTCCCTCCGGATCATCGCCGCCTCGACGCCGGAGGCCACGACGCCGTCGGCGCCCAACGAGATAGCCAAGCGCGCCCTCTTCAGGACTGTGTCGTGGACGGATTCCACGATACCCATCTCCAGCAGGTCCGCTTCATCAAAGCTCGTCAGCACCGTCACGGCCAGGATCTTCATCGCGCTCCGGCCGCGGCCCTCGACGGCAGCCCGCACGGTCTGGCCGGTGGCGTGGACGGTGAGAAACGTCACGCCGAGCTCGGCGGCCGCGGCCGTGGCCCGCTTCACCGTTTCTCCAATGTCGAGCAGCTTGAGGTCGAGGAAGACCCGCTTGCGCTGCGCGAGGGCCCAGCGCACGATGTCGGGCCCGGCTGCCGTGAAGAGCTCCAGGCCGATCTTCACGAACGCCACCGAGTCCCTCACGCGGTCGAGCAGGCGCTTGGCCTCATCGGCCGACGGAACGTCCAGCGCGAGGATCAACCGCTCGCGAGGCTCAATCGCCATGAACGTTCCTTGACTTCGGAACAAACGCCGTGGTAGCACTCATCCCTGTCTCACGAGGGAGCCATACCATGCCGGTTGTCCATAAGAACACCATGAAGGCCGCCCGCCAGGCCGTGAAACGGCGGGCCCGGAACCGTGCGGTGATGTCCGGTGTCAAGGGCGTGATCAAGAAGCTGCAGTCCGCCGTCCAGCAGAAACAGACCAGCCAAGCGACGGAACTGCTCCGCGAAGCCTCGCGGGCCTTGCAGCGTGCCGCGTCCAAGGGCGTCATCCATCGCAATGCCGCCTCCCGCAAACTGTCCCGTCTCACCGCGCAGATGCGAAGGGGCGCGACGGCGTAGCACGGCCGGCGCCACGGCACAGATTCAGAACCAGGCGCTCCATCTCAAGCCGTTCCTTCCGGCGCCCTCCTCCTCCGCCTTTCAAGCGAGAGTCGATTTCTCGGAACAGCTCGAAGTCGCGGAGCATTTCCTCCGAGAATTTCCGTGCTCTCCACAAGTTCCGCCAGCAGGCCGCCAGGAAGCCAAGCACTTTAAGCGGAGGCTCACCCGCGTCGAGGACCTTCCCCAAAGACCGCAACGAGCCCACGCGATCTCTGCGCTGTAAGGCATCGATGAGGTCATGCACCGAGCCACCTGTGTCCGCGCCCTGGACGGCCTCGACGTCCGCCACCGTCACGCGCGTGTTGGGCGCCACGTAGGCCGCCAGCTTCTCCATCTCACGGCACAACACGCCGAGGGCGCCGCCGCTGGCCTCGATCAGCAACTCCCGCGCCGCCTGGTCGAGGCGAAGCCCCAGCGCGCCGACCTGGTCCTGCACCCACGCTGGCAGCGCCCGCGCATCGAGTGGCGCGCAGTCCACGCTCACGGCCGCCTGCTTGAACGCCTGGAAAAATTTCACGCGGCCGTCTACTTTCCCGCCGGTCAGCACGAGGCACGTGCTCTCGACCGGTGCCTCCAGGTAGGGCAGCAAACGCTCGGCTTCGCGGATGCCCAGGGCGCCGACTTCCTTGACCACTACCAGGCGCCGCGTCGCGAACATGGGAAGGTTCCCGCAGAGGGTCAGGATCTCCGCCGCCTCGGTCTCATCCCCGTACACCACATCGGAGTTGAACGCCCCGATGTTGGCGTCATCGGGCCCGAGGACCGCAGCCCGGATCGCCGCCACCGCGTCGTCCCGAAGAGGGGCTTCCTCCCCGACGACAAAATACAGAGGGGCGAGGTCTCCGGTCGCAAGCTGCCGCTTCAGCTCGTGGAGGCCGATGCCCTCGCGCTTGGCCTTCATCGCGGGTAGGTTTCCAGGACCCGTGACACGATGTTCTCTGCCACCGCCTGGCAGGCTTCTTCGGTCGCCCGGTCCTGTCGCGCGCGGTTCGTGGCGAGGTCCGTGGTCTGGAAGAATTCGGCCGACGTTCGGTAGGACTCCTGCCAGAGCACCTTGCGACCGGCCGCATCTTCGAAGCTTACTTCCACTAGGAGATTGACGCGCTGCTCGTTGACGAACCCCTGCCGGAACGAGAGGGTCTGGAGCCCGTAGCTCCGGATGCGGCCTTTGAGCACGAAGGGCGCGGCGCCGACATCGTTGACCAGGGTCAGGCCGTCGGCCTGCAGGAACTGCCGTCGCACAAACTCGGTGACACGCTTATCCAAGACAGGCTCGAAGGTGTCGTTGTGGAAGACCGGCACCGCCAGCTGCAGCCCCCGCGCGGACCCCGGCTTGACGGTCGAGCCGAACTCGTACCCGCAGCCATGAAGTACAAAAATCATGACCGATGCAAATAACCACCCTCTCCTAAGCAATTGAGCGGGTGACACCGCATGGGCGCCCAGATGCAGCGCGGGGCGTACAGCCGGGTCTGCGGGGCTGCGACGGCGAAACGCCCAGCTGCGCTGGGCTATGCGGGGGCAGGACCCGCTCATCCTTCCACTACGATGTTCACCAGCCGCTTCTCGACATACACGACATTCTTGATTGTCTTGCCCTTGATCCACTCCCCGACCTTCGCATCGCTTTTCGACGCCGCGATCACCCGCTCTTTGTTCCAATCGGCGGGGACGGTCACCTTGCTGCGAAGCTTGCCGTTCACTTGCACGGGGATTGTCAGCACTTCCTCCTGCAGGAGGGCATCATCGAAAACAGGCCAGCGCTCATGGGCAAGACTTTTCGCGTGGCCGGTCGCCGCCCAGAGCTCTTCCGCGATGTGCGGGGCGAATGGCGTGAGCAGGATGAGCAAGGTCTCAATCGCCTCACAAATCGCCGAAAGATCTGTTTTTGCTTTCACCTGCTTGGCGTCGACCTTATAGAGCCCGTTCACGAACTCCATCAGCGCCGCGATGGCTGTGTTGAACTGGAACTCCTGCTCGATATCGTCAGTGACCTTTTTGATGGTTTTATGCGTGAGCCTTCTGAGGTCGCTAGCCATCGGGCTGGCGGCGACGACGTGGTCGCCATTCGATTGCTTGAGCAGCGGGGCCAAGTCGTGCACTAGCCTCCACACCCGCCCCAGGAAGCGGTACGCGCCCTCCACGCCCGCGTTGCTCCACTCCAGGTCCTTCTCCGGCGGCGCCGCAAAGAGGGAAAAGAGGCGCGCCGTGTCCGCGCCGTACGCCACGATCAAATGTTCCGGGTCCACGATGTTCTTCCTGGACTTCGACATCTTCTCGACGCGGCCGCGCTCGACCGGTTTCCCGCACTGTTTGCAACGCCACCCGTCCTTGTTGACTTCTGTCGGCAACAGCCAGCCGTGCTCCTCGCAACGGTAGGTTTCCATGCAAACCATGCCTTGCGTCAGCAGGCTCGTAAACGGCTCGTCCACTTTCACCAGCCCCAGGTCGCGCACGGCTTTGGTGAAGAAACGGGCGTAAAGCAGATGCAGGACCGCATGCTCGATCCCGCCGATGTACTGGTCCACCGCCATCCACCGATCCACCTTCGCGGGATCCACCGGCCGCGTCGTTTCGTGGGGCGAGCAGTACCGGAGGAAGTACCAGGAGGAGTCCACGAAAGTGTCCATCGTGTCGGTCTCGCGCCGGGCTGGGCCTTTGCACTTCGGACATGTGGTCTTCACGAATGCTTCCGCTTGGGCCAGCGGCGAGGCGCCCTTACCGGTGAACGGCACGTCCTTGGGAAGCATCACCGGCAGATCGGCTTCCGGGACCGACACCGTGCCGCACTTCTGACAATAGATGATCGGGATCGGCGTACCCCAGTAGCGCTGGCGCGAGATGCCCCAGTCGCGGAGCCGGTAGTTCACCGTGCGGGCGCCCATGCCACAGGTCTCGATGAAGTCGGCGATGCGTTCCTTCCCCTCCGCCACCGGGAGGCCGGAGAACTGGCCGCTGTTGACTAGCGTGCCTGTCTGCTCCTCGTAGGCCGCCGTCAGCGGCTCACGGAGCGTGCCTTCCGGGTTCTGAATGACCAACCGGACCGGGATTCCGTACGTGTTGGCGAACTCGAAGTCGCGCTGGTCGTGCGCCGGCACCGCCATGATCGCGCCGGTCCCGTACTCGTACAGGACGAAGTTCGCCACCCAGATCGGAATCGGCTCCAGCGTGAAGGGGTTCACGGCGCAGGCGCCTGTGAAGACTCCTTCTTTCTCCAGGTCGGCGGCGGTCCGCAGCGCCTTCTCCTGTCGGGAGACCCGCGCGACGAACTCCCGCACGGCCTTTGCCTCCGGGCGGCCCTCTACCAGCCGCTCGACCAGCGGCGACTCCGGCGCGAGACTCATAAAGGTCGCGCCGAAGATCGTATCCTGGCGGGTGGTGAAGATCCGGATCGCCGGCAGGTCGGACAGCGGCTCGGCGAGCGGGAAGTCCACCTCCACGCCGATACTCTTGCCGATCCAGTTGCGCTGCATGGTTAGCACGCGCGCCGGCCAGGCGGGAAGCCGGTCGCAGCCGGTCAGCAGCTCCTCGGCGTAGGCTGTGATGCGGAAGAACCACTGCTCCAGTTCCTTCTGGACCACCACGCTCTCGCACCGCCAGCAGCGACCTTCCTCCACCTGCTCATTGGCGAGCACGGTCTCGCAGCTCGGGCACCAGTTCACCGCGGAGCGTTTCCTGTACGCGAGACCCTTCTCGTAAAACTTGAGAAAGAACCACTGGTTCCACTTGTAATAGTCCGGCTCGCACGTGTTGATTTCGCGGCTCCAGTCGTACGAGATGCCCAGGCGCTCCAACTGGTTCCGCATGTACCGGATGTTCTCGGTCGTCCAAGCGGCGGGGTGCACGCCCTGTTCGATCGCCGCGTTCTCCGCCGGCAGCCCGAAGGCGTCCCAGCCCATCGGATGCAGGACGTTGTAGCCCCGCATGATCTTGAACCGGGCCAGCACGTCCCCGATGGCGTAGTTGCGCACGTGGCCCATGTGGATGCGGCCGGAGGGGTAGGGAAACATTTCGAGACAGTAGAACTTGGGGCGGGAGGAGTCTTCGGTCACACGGAAGGTCTGCTGCTCAGCCCACACCCGCTGCCATTTCGCTTCGATCTGCTGGGGATTGTAGGCACGGTCCATATGCGAGAATACCCGCAGCGAATCTAACACACTGGCCTGAGGCGGGCAAGAAACGCGGGCGGACCGTACTGGTAAAGTTTGATTCCTAATCCATGCCGTCGTCCGCTACGGCCAGATATAAGAGACTCTTGGCCTGATTCAAGTAGTCACGAGTGCGCACATGAACCGGCATCCTTAAATTGTTCACTCGTGCCTCAGCGTTTATGATCTGCTGGATAATCTGATGTATACGCATATTGATCGACGACATATTAGCCCTCCCATGATTTACCAGCCGAGTAATCTGGTTTGATAATGAAATTGATTCGAACTCCCCTCTACCGAAAATGAAGGGGGTCTCTAAGGTTCTGTAATGCCCGGTAATAATAGAGTGGGGTAGGCCGTTTTTTCTTGAAGCGCAGCTTTCGTAGAAACTCGATTTCCTCGCCAGTCGCCCCGCCGCTGAGGGACGTATCCCGAAGAAATTCCTTGAACCCCGGCTCTTCGTCCAACGGTTTCCCTGGTTCCCTCTCGACGAACTCGAATTTCTTCAAATGCCCCGGGGCCACTCTGCGGTTTAAGACAATTTCCATCTCAAAAGTCGCGAGGTTAATGTCCCAGGATTCAATGAGCGGATTAAAGAAAGAGACGCAGTTTTCACTCGACAGGTTAAAGATATTCGTATCCAGGAACTCGAGCACGATGACCCGTATCTGTTCATAGCTTTGGTGGCTGAGTCGAGCGACCCGTCGGAGCCAAGGTTCATTGTCCAGTTCTTGTTTGGCAAGGCCCTTGACGACATCCAGCAGTTTCTGGGTGACGAGGCGTTCGAGTTCGCCGAAGGGCTGCTTCTCAAAAATGGCGCGTACTTCGGTTTGTTTGTCGGGGTTGCATTTGCCGAGAATCAACTCGCGAACCTCCTTAAACAAGGGACTGGGAGGGTCCCCCAATTTCTTCCTCAATTGTTCCCGACGCTGGAGGTGCGCGAGCTTCGCAAGTTCCCCGCCCGGGAGCTTCAACAATTTGCCCATCTTGTCGTACATATCGGTCCGCTCCGGCGCAGGCGGCAGTTTCTTCTGAGTCATCAGCTGTGAAATGTAGGATTCTGTCACTTGGGCGGCACGTGCGAGATCTCTCTGCTCAAGCCCCAATTCTTCCAGCCGCTGCCTGATTACTAACGAAACGTCCACTGGACTCCCTCCCATGATGAACTAGGATTGGTTAATTCTTTCCGCCTGTTGAGAAGTATATCATAATGGACTTGACAAAAACAAGTTAATTAACTTATTATGGTTAACGAGATGGAAGTACACACTCAACTCTTCAGGTTGTCTGAACCAAGACAGGTTATCTGAACTCACACCTTTATCGCCCAAACCAAGGAGGTTGCCATGATTGCAAGAAACGTTACCATGCGTCTGAAGGCCAATAGCGTGGCTGAGTTTACCCAGACGCTCGAGAAGGAAATCATTCCCCTGCTTCGGAAACAGAAAGGCTTCCAGGACGAAATCACGTTCACCGTCCCAGGCGCCAAGGAAACGGTTGGAATTAGTTTCTGGGATACGCAAGAGAACGCGGACGCCTATAGCCGCGGCGGTTATCAAGAAGTGCTGAAGGCCCTGGCGAAAGTGCTTGACGGAACTCCTCAGGTTCAAAACTGGGACGTTTGTAACTCGACCGTCCACAAGATCGCTGTTCCCGTAGCAGCCTAAAGCCGACGGGTCGAGAGGGAAGGTGGACTTGGCCACCCTCCCTCTTTGTCCAGTCGAAGAAGGTAAGTACCATGAGAACTTATCGGTTCATAAGGTGCACGGGTATCATCGCGGCGCTGGCACTGATCCCATGGTTCCTTGTACTGTCAGCAAATGCGGCGGATCAGTCTCGGGGAGCGGGCACGCCATCGCAGGAGACGAAACAGGCATTTACGGAGGGGGTTGCCACGGCTCAGGGCACCTGGGTCGACGAGCTAGCAAACTCGCTGAAGAATTACAAGGCGACCTATCCCGCCTCCAATTTTGATGCCTACACAGAGAAATTGAGCAAAGTGCGGACCGCGTTAGACAGTGGAAATAAGGAAAAGGTGAGGGCCGAGCTGGGGGTGTTGTTGCAGATGCTGCGCACTCGTGCCCATGGCATCAACGATATTGTTGCGGACGAGCTGTTCAACTATTGGGTGATGGTGACGCCAGTCGCCGAGTATAGGATTTCGGTGCCACCGCCCGTGGAGTTTGGCATGCCGAGCGTAGGCCGGCAATAGGCTCGCCCGACGCGGACAATCAGCCGCCGGCACACAGGTACAACTCCGGTGTTCCGGTGGCTTCCCCGCAGGTCTCGATAGGGAGGCGAATGAGTGAGATCATTAGTAGAGCACCTTGAGGCAAGAATGGCTCAAGAACCCTCACAATCGGTCGCGAACTCTCTCGGCTTCGTGACCTTCGCCAAGTGCTTCTGCATTAATCCGGTCTATATTAACCCGGTCTATGGCGGAGGATACTATAAGAAGCGTAAGGGGTGGGTCCTTATCGACCTGGCCACAAGGGCGGAGACGTACTTCAAGACGTTGCGTGACGCAAAGCATCACCTGATTCGCCTCTACATGGAGGCTGCTCCCAAGAAAATCGCAACACAAGGGTGCTGAAGGGCCTGTCTCATTTAATGAGGACCTGCCATGAACGAGACTGAATTGAGCGATTTAATGACCGCACCAGGCTTTTTCCGGTTCCTGGCCCAACAGGTGAAGCTGGACCCTGAGGAAGTCAAGCGGATCTACCGGCTCGGTACGCCATGGGGGCTGTGGCCCCCTGACCTGGACTTAAGTTATGAAACTGCCGAGGCTGGCGTCGATGTGTTCACGTATCTTGCCGCACTGCAGCCGTTGCTCGACATGGACACAAAGGAGAAGGAGGCTCAGCTTGCAGCCTACGAGGCCACGCTGACTGGGGGGAAGACCACGCAGCCGATCCCGGCTGTTCGTGCGCATGTGGAGAAGGTGGCTGCTTTATCGGGAGAGGACGAGGAAACCATTTGCTGCCTACTCCATGCGCTCTACGCCTATCGCCAGCGTGTCGGCCGGTTGTCTATAGAGAAGGTCGGTCAGTTTATGTCGAGACACAAGATGGAGCCGGAGAAGGCGGCTTCCATCGCGAAACTTCAGCGCGTCATGGTCGCGGAGATTGAGCAACGCAAAAGGCTCCTGTAGGACAGTGACGCTGCCTCGGGGGCTTCGTTTCCGGAGACGCTGTCTTCTGCACAACGGAGGTGAACGTGGAACTGGTGATGTGGATCGTTATAGGGATTGTCGCGGTTTTAGGGTTTATCGTCTTAGTGCCGGTGCTCGTGGTCGGAACTTGGTATGTTGTCATCACCGTGATCATGGGACTGGCTGACGGAGCCATATGGTTGCTGGATGAGGGGTGGAGGACGATACGGGGCCGAAAGAGTCGAACAGCGGTGCAAACGAAACTGCTTCTGGGACTCGGAGATGCAAACGGCAAGAAACAACCCATTCCAGTGGTGACTGCTCCCCGAACGGTCACCGCTGCTGCGATGTTGAGAACTTCACGATGACTTTCAGCACACCCCCGGCGGGCAAAGACGCCATTAAGAAGGATCGGGTCAGCTGATTCACTTGTAAGGAGGCAAACCATGTTGCGGTTAGGGAGAGAGAAAAAGCAGCAAGTTCTGGCGCAATCAGTGTCATCCCCCAATGATCTACAGGAGAAGATTGCCTGGCGGGCTTACCAACTCTATGAAGAAGCGGGCCGCGTGAACGGAAATGACATGGATAATTGGCTTAAGGCGGAAAGAGAGATCCTGAAGTAGAGGCCATCAGCCTAGTTTTGTCTCGCAGTTTTGCGGATAGGACACTCCGGGCTCTACCTGCCGGAATATGAGGAGTAGGAACGATGCCGGTCTATGAATACGAGTGTGGGGCAGGCCACCGCTTTGAAGTGACCCAAAAATTCAGCGATCGCCCCATCACTGCGTGTCAAACCTGCACCCAGCCGGTCTCTAAGCTGATTTCGGCGCCGGCGATCATGTTCAAGGGGTCCGGTTGGTACATCACGGACTATTCGGACAAACTCAAGCAGACGACTGCGGAGAGAGACCCAGAGAGCATCCCCAGTCCAAAGAAAGAGGGGTCGGAGAAAGACGCCGCTAATCCGGCATCCCCTCTTGCGGCTTCCGCCCCAGCACTCTCCCCAGTCTCCGACGCGGTGAGGAAAGAATGACTAACGTCGCGACAGGATTGTATCGCTTGAGAAAACAAAGGAGGGCGTCATGAACCACGAGCAATTCAAACAGAGTTGGAATCAACTCGAGGGACATCTTAAGAAGCACTGGGGAAAACTCACCGATGATGATCTCCTGCAGATTGATGGCAATTGGGACAAGTTCAATGGCGCCATTGAAAAGCGTTACGGCGAGATGAAGGGAGAGGTCAGCAAGTGGGCGGATCTGTGGTATGCAAGGTGGAGCGGGTCGTATGTCGAGTATTACGAAAAATGGAAACCAGCGGTTGGTTCTAGATTTTAAGTCGGTGATGCGAAAGGAGTCTACAATGCCGTTTAACAATGATAGGCCATGGTCGTTCGATCGACAAGCTATTGAGTCCTTCCAGGCAGGCCAAACGGGCGTGTATGCGATCTACAATGCCCGGACATGGATTTATATCGGGCGCGGGGATATTCGACAGCGTTTACTCGATCATCTGAACGGCGACATCCCTTCCCTTAACGCAAACTCTCCGACTCACTTTCGAGCTGAAGTCACCGACGATTCCATTAAACGCGAGCAGCAACTACTTCGAGAATATATGCCGGCCTGTAATCCCAGGTTAGGCTAAGGGAGACTGAACGATGGGTGCACCTATCAAAGTGAATACCGCGGTTGGCTCCGTGTGGTTTAACCTCATCTCCCAATCGCAAGCTTATCGTCTCCACCTCTACAAGCGACGGGCCGGTGAGGATCAACAACACCGCCTGCTCCATCCATATCACCTATCGCATGAGCGGCAAAAGCCTCCGGCCTATGACGATGGCGGCGTACACCCACCCCAAACATGAGCTGATCCCACGCTCGCTGGCTCAGAACATTGCGCAGCTCATCCTTCCGGTAGCGATCCAGTGGCTTGCTACGCAAAAGGTGCCCAGCCCAGCCTGAAGCTCGGCCCCCGGTAAGGCCCCCCTCAGTGCCGGGCGGATGCTATGCGTCGGGTTTGC
>WNGN01002499.1_pt1 | contig 15320 bp, 9 predicted proteins | sample 5400561 | NCBI WGS metagenome assembly WNGN01 (sample SAMN13153379, study PRJNA577476) | soil metagenome | isolation source: 115 cm soil or saprolite under Garry oak tree replicate 2 | place: USA:California | collected 2016-06-15
ATATCATCACACCTGCTGCTTACACCTGCGAATATACGGATGTGTTGCTCGCTCTCCGTTTGTCGAACCAGATCATCCAGCCAACTTTTCAGGCCTCCTCCGGTAATGTCTCCGTCGAGAGGGACAATACAGAAGAGCTTATTTTCACGCTCATCTAATAGGGAGCCAGGATAATTACTCTGTAGACGACGCTTCGTCAGTTTCATGGAGCGTCCGAACGCGCCAGCCTGGTTTTCCTCGCTGCTGGTGCTTGTTTCCTTTTGTCCGTTGCTTTCGAGCAGTTGTGCCATTGCAAGCATAACCATAACGTGTGGTGTGGTGAGATCGCAACCTAGAGAGCCTGCCCGGCCTCGTAGTGATTCCTCGACATCAGACTTACCTGAAAGCAAGTCATCGAAAAACGTCTTGATAGAATTGACTTGCGAGGGTGTATCCTGGAGCAGGCGATTTTGAATAGCCAGAGAAGCTTGCATAGCTATGGCACTGAGTAGTAACTGATCCTCAGCCGAAAATTCGAGGCATTTGCTTGAATAGCAATTGATCAGACCGATACAGTCGTTCTGCGCGATGAGAGGAACAACAGTGAGTGTCTCATACTGCACATTCTTGAGCGGGTTGAGTTGCTCTCGTTCATGAATGTTCAAAACCGGTAATTGACCGGGCATCTTGATATCACATAACTTCTCCCAAAGCGGCAAATCAACTTCGAGAGGGACAACATGTACCCCATGCTCGCGAAGATCGGGAAATGAGGTCTGCATGATCATGTGGCCATTGTCGGGATCCAGAAGCATCACTACGCACAGATCTACCAGGATCGCTTGCCTGGTTAATGTTGCCAGCGATTGCAACAGCTCAACTAGTGGTTGGGAACAGGAGAGAGTGAATACCATTTGCTGGAGAATATCGTAAAGCGTTTGCATTGAATCGGCGGTTCGAGTACTCTCGGTGAGTGGAGTATGCGGTTGCAGACTGGATACGTTTCCAGCAGTGGCATCCAGGCCAAGCTCTGAAAGTAAAATTTCCCGTGCAGATGTAGCCAAACTCATGCCCCCACAGATGAGCAAAGTGGAACGCTTGCTTGTCAGCCCGTTAGATACTCTTTGATGTATGCACTAAAAGTGACATAGTGAACATAAAATTCAGGGCCAGGTACAAGCGTAACACATTTTGTATGCACTGTCCAGTGCAAATTGCACAAAATTGTATCACATATGTTTTTCAGTCTGTAGAGACATAATGCCGTCAAAAGAGCAAACAGAAGACCGGTATAAGATTAGTTTAGAAAATCTTGTCTTATACGAAAAAACAGACCCACTGATCTTCTCCTCTAGAGTACTGGCTTGATTCAGCATTTTTGTGAATGTATACGCCTTTCATCTTTACCCATCATCAGGGACCGTTCACTGTAGTGACTACCGTCAGTCGACTACTCGTGTTTATGCCCTCGCTCGCATGCTGTTAAGTAGAGCCGCCAACCAATGCTCAATGGAAGAGAGTTAGGAGACGATGCAAAGTCCGCAAATGTATACTCCACAAAGTGAAGTAATTGTTGTAAGAATGAGAGGTACTCATGTATTCGCTATCGCGTACACTTGTGAAAGGGGTGGTCTGGGTTGGAGTGGCAATGGTCGTTATCGTAGTGCTACAGATCGGGGGTTTATTTGCTCTTAGAGTAGGGCAGTTCTCTCCACTCACAGGCGCGTTCATTGGTGGCGCGCTGGTACTTTCGAGCGCCCTCCTACCAATGCGGAAAAGGGAAAATACTGAGCCCTGGATTGGCCATGAGCAAGCGGGGTGGGTACTGATCGGCCTGGGCGTAATTATGTGGGGCATTGGCGAATCGTTTTGGCGTTACTACATGTCGATTGGGCAGGCTCCATTTCCGTCGGCGGCAGACATCGGCTATTCCATCTTTCCTGTGCTGGTCTTCATCGGTCTCCTCTTGCAGCCATCATCTGAGTCGGGAGGGAAACGCTTCTTGCTGCTCATGGATAGCTTGATCTCCATGGGATCTATCCTGGCGATCGCCTGGTATTTGCTGCTTGGTCCCTTAGCACAAATGCCCGGAGAGGCAAATCTCGCCAAATTTTTGGGTTTGTACTATCCTATAGCTGACACTGCGCTGCTCAGTTGCATTGTGTTCATACTCTTGCGTAATCAGGGCCGAAAGTACCAGGCTACTGCACGTCGCACAGCTCTGCTTGTCGTGGGTTTGGGTCTCTGCTTCTTTGTGACCTCTGACTTTATCTTCAACATACAAAATAATGCGGGAACGTATGTGGAAGCCACCTGGTTTGACCTGGGCTGGCCACTGGGTATGATGACGATTGGTATCGCGGCCTACCTGCGCCGTTTCCTACCCGCGACTCCTCCAGAAGTCATCCAACAACGTATGGAGGACTCTTCGGAGGACCAGACATTTGGTCTCACACGCTTCGTGCCCTATGTTCTTTTGGCGCTGCTCTTCCTTGTCCTGTCTTTTAACGTTCTTTCTACTAACCCCGAACAGTATGCTATCCGACCTATCCTGTTAGCTGCAACAATGGGAGTAGTGGCGTTGGTCGTAATCCGCCAGATCTTTACGTTGTGGGAGAATGCCCGCCTGGCACAGCAGCAGGCTGAGTCGCTTTCGGACCTGGAGAGAGCGAATAAACGCATAGAAGAGCAGACCCACCTGATCGCGGATCACAGCGCTGAACTAGAACGCGGCATTGTGCATCTCAAGGACGTTCATGCGCAATTGGCAAACGGCAATTTGCGAGCACGTGCCAATCTAACCAGCGGTGCGCTTTTGCCTCTCGAGGGTAGCCTGAATCTAATGGCCGAGCGCCTGACACGTCTTGGGCAGACGAATATCTACATGCACCACTTATTGCGTGCCCTGGACGACCTGAGCACAGCCTTTGAACGCCAGGCAGCAGGCGCACCCTTTATCGTCCCTGAGTCCAGCAATAAATTTATAGAGATCAACCGTCTCTTACGCTCAATGCGTGTAAAACGTAGCCCTACGCCATTAGTCACCCACCCGTTGACTCACCCGAATGCCAACGTCTCACCCCATTCGACAGTAATACAACGTCCTGTAACGCAACCTTTAGAGCATAATACGTCCGAGCTATTAGATCCACATATCCCCCAGGACCTCAGTGCCGAGGTTGGGAATCAGGACAGTGACAGGATCACGACAACCTCCGTCGTCTGAGCCGTTGCATTGATTCCAACATATTGCTCAAGATTAGGAGAGACGAATCGGCTCCCCAGTGTCATCCTGAGCGAAGCGAAGGATCTAGCCCAGGGCAACGAGATTCTTCGCTTCGCTCAGGATGACAAGCGGGTGTTCTCCTTTCGAGTCGCGTTCTGGCCAATGCGAGCCTCCGTGCGGTTGAGGCGAAAGCCTGGTGGTATACTCTGGCGAGCCTTCTAAACGAATAAGTTGGAATCAATGAATGCATTACGCCTCTACTTTTCATCCTCTCGTACGGAGACCGCAATCACGCTTATATTGTCTCTCCCTCCGCGATTCAGCGCAGCCTGGACAAGCATGCCACATAAGCGAGATGAATACGGAGCGCAGGCATCGATTATCTGCTCGATCTCGAAGTCGCGCACCATCTCCCACAAACCATCGGAGCAGAGAAGCAGCACGTCGTCCACACCTACTGGCACGGTGAAGCTATCTACTTCCACTGTTGGATGGTTACCGAGGGAACGGTAAATTTCATTGCGCTTTGGATGTGTATAGACTTCATCGACGGAAATCACTCCTCGCTCTACCAGGCGGGCAACGACCGAATGATCCTTCGTTAGCTGGTACAGACCTTCGGATGCTCGATACATGTAGGTACGGCTGTCGCCTACGTTTACCACATACGCGCTGGTCCCCCAGAGCAGCGCTGCCGTCAATGTCGTACCCATATCCGCATGCTGCTGCTGGTTGCGTTGGTACACGCTGTGGTTTGCACTGTGCACCCCTTCTACCAGGACTTCCATGAGCGTCTCATCTTCTTCAACACCCAACCGTAAGGCCATCAACACACTCTCTCTCATAGTACGAATCGCCAGTTGACTTGCCTCGCGCCCATTCCCATGGCCTCCCATGCCATCCGCCACAATAAACAGTCCTACCGGTTGAGGAGCCGCCACCAGGCTTGTGAAGTTCTCAATAGCAAGCAGGCTATCCTCATTAGGACTGCCCCTGCGTTTTATACCAGCATCCAATCCAGCTCCTATATCCAGGTATATGCCTTTCTTACTTTTAGTACTGCCGCTGCTGTGGAGTAGGGAACCGCCAACAGCATTTCGTGTGTAGGTTGGGATGCGGGGTTCGCTCTCTGTCCTTGCAACATCCTTTGTCCTGACATGATCTTGCACTTGTATATGAGGTTGTGCAAAGGCGATGTCTTCGTTTTCGCTTAGCGGCCAGGGGATTGATCGCCGGTACATCATTTGAGGTGCTACTGATTGATTTCTAGCGCTAGCATTCATAGATGCCGCAGATGTAGTCAAGACTGGCTGATGTGGGAAGGGATTGGAACTCGGGATTTCCTGAGTTTCCTGCATTGCTTCCGTCAGGTGTCGCGCTTTAAGCAAGTCTTCATTGAACCGTCGGAGTTCGTGTCGTTCCTGCCACCATCCGCGCATCAGGCGTATGCTTCCCAGTATAAGCGCGCCCCACGCGACCAGTAGCGTGGCTGATAGCAGCGCTAAACCAAACAGTGGAAGAACTATGAACAGCCCATGGACTGCCAACAAACGCGGGATTTGGGGTATCACCTGGAACAAGAAGCGCCAGGCCCAGGGAGGAAAACCGCCCGATACCCATAGCAGGAGGATGGCACTCAGGATTAATCCGACAGGTGCAGCGATTCTGATCCGCCTGTTGGCCATGTACGCGGCCCGTAACCGTTCTAGTATGTCCTTCATCTTGTCGTTCAGCTTTCATCAGGTACTACGGACGCCCTAAATCATCTCCGCCACCGTTGTTTCGCGAAACGAGGTCACCTTGATGACCACACCGTTTTGCATCAGGAAACGCAAGCCACCTGAGCCCTTTGAGAGTGCCGTATCCATCACGTTCAACATCCAGCCGTTTGGTTCGGGTTGGTTGCTTTGCCAGGCTTTTACAAAGAGCGACGCGCCAACTGCCCGAAAACGCAGTGTATACGAAGTTCCACCCTTAGCGTTGAGTGGAAAAGAACCCAGGGAAGTGGTTTTTCCGCTGACACGCCTCAATATTTGCAGTTTGGAGCCGTCGATGAGCGCCTTATACCAGTTGTTGGCGTCGGTCCAGCGAAGTACAGCCCCCACATTCACTGTTGCGCCTTGAGCGAACTGATTCACAATCCCACTAAAAACGATCTCGGCATTTGTCATCGTTGGCCCCAGTATGGCGTTAAACGTGCCCTGGGCCTGGTCTATCTGACCTGTGCCACTCACAACAGAGAAGACCTCGATGCTATTGGCATCACCATTCCATTGCCTCCCATCTGAAGACGTTCCCCAGAAGACCTGGTTGGCGCGTTTAAAGGTGTCTTGCGCCAGGATGGTCACACCACCTGCTGTGGGAGTGGATGGCATAGTAGGTTTTGACGTTCCTACAGGGCCACCGGGTCCCATTTTAGAGGGAGTGGAAGTAGGACGACTTGTTCCAATCTTTAACGGTACTGTCAGCGCAGCTTCCAGCGAATGAGAGAAGAAACCGGCGAGTAATCCCATGAGCATACATATGACGATAAACGCAAAGACAATCCGACGTAATTTCATTTTTTTACCTCATCACTCGTTTAAAGCGGGCGACCATAAAGGCCCACCCTTCTTCGCTGCACCACCCTCGCCCCTACGGATGTTGATAATGCTGTTTTATTCTGGTTATTCGGTACGATTTCTGGCGGCGAACCGCCCGCGATATACTGTGTAACAGGAAGTGTTGCCAGGGATTGAAGACGCTCGTGAATCCAGGTGACCCCTTCGCGCATTTCGCCGCTAGTGGGATCAAGCTCACCCACATAGGCATGATTGGCTTGATCGACCAGATCGTTCAATAAAGTAAAGGTCGCGGGCTGACTCAACTGAGCATCTGTCATAGCGACAATCTGTTTGGCGTCTGCATGCATTGTTTCCATCCAGCCCTGGACATCGTTCATCGCTGTAATGATCTGGGCTGCGTTCTTACGCACATCCGGGGTTGAACCTGGAGCATCAAGTAATCCATTGAGATGGTAGACAATCGAACCAATGTAACTGGCCGGATTCTGGTTTTGGCCATTCACATCGAGCAATCCGACACTTTCAAGCTTTGAAGAATCTGATAGAGTTGCATCGGGAGGCATATCTTGCTGCACAAATGAAAGCCCATCAAGATAGGTTAGCGTGCGTATCGTCTGACGGCGCACGAAGGCAAGGTCTTTGCTTTCTTCCCAACGATCTCTGGCGCTGACCGTCCATTCTATAAGTTTCCCGGTATTCCTATAAAACCAGTTATTGAGTCCTCCAGGTAACTCCAAATCGTTGAGCATTGGCTCTGATGCCAGCAGGTGGCGCACGTGGTCAAGAAAACTATAGTGGTGGCTATTAAATGGGTCCGGCGTCTGTGGAATTTCACCGTAGTAGCGCCACGCGCTATAGTCGGGGGAGGGTGTGATAGGCGTCATAGCTGCATCCTCCTCCGTAACCACGAAGCGACTGTTAAACTCAAGCAGGTTGGTGTGCTGCCGGTCACCTGCATAAAGCAGATAAGCATTGCCTTGATTTAGAGAAAGCTTACCAAGCAGGATTGTCCTCGATTCTGCCTGGTTTTTATCGCCCAGCAGCCAGGCATAATAGCTTTTTCCGGCAGCAGGGCTGGCGAGGCTATGCAGATCAATCTGCACCTGATCATCAATTCCCTGGCTGCTGTTTTCACTAAGCTGTTCGCTGCTCAGGAAGGTGATGTTCCCTACAAGCCGCATTACAGGCGCAGCAGCAGGTGCGAACGTAAACACACGAAAAAACGAGAGATAAGAAATCATGCCCGCACCGACCAATATGAGGAGAGATACGATAAACAGCGCTGCTGGAAAGCGCCGTCTCCCACTTCCCGCCTCGGGCACAAGCAACGTTGGGCGTTCGTCAGTAGGGGCGGGGTTTACCCCCACCCTTGCCCCTTTGGGAGAGATCTGCTCTACCGGGGGAAGAGTGGGCGCTAGAGGAACTGTTCTCCTGGTCGAGACGTTGCGCTCATTCGCAGAGGTTGGAGGCTTGAGCGGCACTGTTTTTCTGGCAAGGGTGCGCTGGCGTGAGAGCGCTAGTTGTCCCTTTGTTAAAGAATCGGCAAGCGCATCAATTGAGATATAAGCTGGAAACCCATTGCGCCATGCAAGCTGCCGCAGGTGTTCGTTCCCAGATACGACAAAAACAATCGGTAAATCAAGCTGTCGCTTCACATGTTTAAGATCGCCATAATCATCTGGATGCTGAAACACTTTCAACCTGGACTGTGCCGGTAGCATAATCACCACTGGCTTTTTCTGTTCACTGATGAATTCGAGCAGGGCAGCCCTTTCGTCCGCTGGCTCAACGTATAGCACACAAAAGTCGCCAGCATCGTTAGATTTCATCGTGACCTCATTTCTGTGGCTTCGATGGGTTGAATCACGAGATCATCTACAAACGCACAGTGAGCGAATGTGTCTCCACCGCTCCACTCCACCTCTGACCCTGGAATGATTTCTTGATACCCCAGACGCTGCAGGCGGTCTCGACGACGACGTTGTACCAGCGTCTTCTCTCCCTTACGTGATACGGAGTACGGCACGGTTCCTACCTGCCTGTGAGATTGGATGTCCCACGACGGCACCAATCCGACGAACGCCATTGATGCACTTGATTCGTCGTCGGAAGCGCCTGACAATTGCTCTTGAGATGGTTGCTTGTTCAGGGAAGTACCCCAGGTATAAATAATTGCGCCTGCGACCACCAGCATGCCACCAGCATAGCCTTGTATGGGTAGCAATTCGTGCAGGTAGAGATTTGCTACGAAGGCTCCCAGGATCGGCTCAAGGATATAAATAAATGAGACGGTGACAGGTGAAATGTGCTTTTGCAAGAGCACCGTAATCAGTGTTGGTATGAAGGTGCAGGCTCCAGCTACGTAGAGTACAACCCACAGATCATGAGGTAGTGAGGGGTGCACTTCTCGCCAGTCACCGAAGAGCAAGACAACGAGATTTGACCACAGCGCCATGGTTAGCAACTCGATGCCAAGAAGCGGCCACGGCGCAATTCCATCCTCCTGTTCGCGATCGGCCAGGAATACGTAACAGGTAAAGAAGACGCCACCCAGAAATGCTATCAACGAACCGCGCCAGTTAGTCGTGGACGAATTCAGCACCAGAAGGATTGTGCCAGCGAGAGACAACACACCCGCGAACCAGGTGAGCTTGCTTACAGGCTGGCGTAGGAAGAACCATGCGATCAACGCGGCCAAGAATCCATTGAGGGATGGGAAAAAAGCCGTGCTGGTGGCCGTGGTGTATTTGAGAGCGATGGCGATGGTAAACAACGCCAGGCACAGCCAACTCCCCAGGAAGATGCCGCGCTTGACGACGGTCCTGTTCATATCTTTCCATGAAAATAGAATAAGACAGAAAGCGACAGGAACGAGCGAGGTCATCTCGAAGAATGAAAAGACAATCGGGTCGATACGACCAAGCGCCTCCTTGGCCACCGAGTAGTAGGTCGCGAACAGGATTGTATTCAACAAAAATGCGAGTCCAGCTACCAGTTTCATATTCAACTCTCCACTGGTTGCATTGGCCGCCGAGCTGAAATGCGCGGGGAGCGCGTTGCGCGTTCGACCGCGTGTACCTCCACGTCTTTCGTCTGAAACATCCTGCAAGCGAAGGCAACCACCTCAGCCACCTCGAATGCTTCACAGGAGAAGATGTCGATATTGACCATGCCATATGGCGCCCAGGCATGCAGGCTGACATGACTGGTTGCGATGATCGCAAAACCCGAATAGCCGTCGTCCGAGGGGATGCTTGTCTCGATATAGCGCAGTTCAACCGGGCCTACCTTCTGCATGCCGATGCGCGTCGGATACTGATCGAGCACCCCGCGCAAGAAATTCTCGTTCTCTAATAGATCGGGACTGCACCCATAGAGATCAAGCATGACATGCTGCATAGAAAAATACCCCTCTCTGACAATACAAACCGGATTACTTAAGACGTTCTTACAGGTGACATATGAGGCGTATGCTGTAGTTTACAGGAAGTATACTTAACGAATAGGGGAGGAAGTGTGGTTTTTTTACTCTCGTTCTTTGTACGTAAATCCAACCAGAATGTGGTTGACATCTCATTTTTTAGGTATGGAGATTTAGCGTTTACCTTCAATCTCACCCAATAAGCGTTCACAATCTTTCAATACACCTACCAGTTCAAACCCGCGTGCCTCCTCCATTGCTCTCACAGCTTCCCCACGGGCTGCCTCTTTGTGCCCCATCAGCAAGGACACCTCAGCAAGTGCCAATTGGCCCCTCACTCGCGTCTCAACCTCCAGGCCCGGGAGCGCTAGCGCACGTCGTAGGCTCCCCCTGGCGCGCTTCAGGTCTCGTACCTCTACATTTGTCCCCGCCTTTGCTCGCGCAATACGCACATGCCCCAGGGTAACAAGCGCCAGACCCAGACAAGGCGCATTGTGCATAGCCCGGGCAGTCATCAGAGCGCGACCGACACACACCTCTGCATCCTCGATTTTGCCCACCGCCAACAACACGCCCGCAAGATCAGCATTCCACAAGCTTACGTACTCTCTATCCTCCACCTGTTCGGCCAACAGCAGGCTCTTTTTGTACAAAGTCTCGGCTTCTTGCAAGTTTCCAGACGCGACGGACAGTTCTCCAAGATTGTGAAAAACTACGGACATCAGCGGAATATCACCGGTGCGTTCCGCGAGACTGAATGAGCGGTGAAGGAATGACTCGGCCAGTGCGTATTCGGCCTTCTTCAAATGGAGAAAGCCAATGTTGTTAGATACATGCGCGATCTCACGTTGACGGTCGTACCGCTCATAGATTGCTAATGCCCTATGCTGGTGCTCCAGGGCCTCGTTACGTTGACCAACGGCGTTGGCTATAGCGCCTAGTAAAGCATGCGTGCGCCCAAGATCAACCGGGTCACCTAGCAGGGTGCGTCTTATGCGTGTCAAATTGGACGCATCGGGCATTTCGCCTTTCGAAAACTCCACAGCATTACCGTGCGGTAGACTCTCCTCAAACAAACTCAATGACTCTCGGGCAGCGTCGAGCGCCTCTTCGTAGTTACCCTGCTGCCAGAAGATACTGCTCTGCTGAAAGAGTAACCTTGCCCTCGCAGGACCTGTGAAAATACCCGCGTTTCGTAACACTTGTTCACCATGCTCGCAACACTGACGCGTACGCGCAGTATCGCCCGTGAAACGCCAGGTCCAGCCAATCTCGCTCCATAGAAGAGCCTCTATTTGCGCTTCCTCCTGGGCCTCTTCAGCGGAATTGAGAGTGCGTGAGTCATCGCGCACTTCCAATACACGCTCAAAGAGATGGCGCGCCTCCTTGAAGTTTCCCTGAATCCTGGTGCATTCAGCCAGGCGTTCCAGCATGAAAGCCAGGTGCAATCGATCCTGTTGCTGATACTGTTGACTCGCCTGGGCTTTCTCGACCTGTTCCACTGCCAGGCGATAATGCTGCTCGGCCTCAGTATATGCAGATAACCCATACGCGTGATTGCCCGCCAGTTCTGCATACCTGGCAATCTGCACTGCATCAGCACCCCCCTCAACGAGATGCCGTGTGATGGTAGCGGCCTGTTCGCCCTGCCTTGTGGTATAAACCTGCTGTAGCACCTCTGCAGCGCGCCTGTGCAGCCTGGCACGACGAGTAGAAGAAAGCTGATTGTAGAGATGACCGGCTAACAGGGGATGCCAGAAGTGGTAGGTGATACGCGTGCCTGTCCCCTCTTCCGTTAAGACGCCAGATCGTATCGCCTCCTCGAGCAGGTCGAATAAGACATCTTCATCAGGGCTTGTGCTACCTGCCACCATAGCAGAAATCAGATGAAACCCGAAAGAACCGCCTAATACTGCCGCTTTGCTCAGGAGTTGCTGGCATGCTGTACTGAGCTTGTTCAAGCGCTGGTTAAGAGCGGCAGTGACTGTGACTGGTAAAGCTTCGCGTGGTGACTGCTGCATTCCTCTACTGGTCGCCATCATCCCCATATCATCAATTCTGAAAGAGTGCGCGAGTTCTTCCGCAAAGAACGGGTTGCCGGCGGCCTGCGTTTGGATGCGCTGTACCATTTCTGGGGGAAGATGAGCCACCAGAGTGCCAACCTGGTCATCCGTGAGGGGCTGCACGTGAAGGGTCTCCACGGCATGTTCGCGCTGCATATGAGCCAGGAGCGAGCGCAAGGGATGTTTGGAGGTCAGTTCGTTTTCGCGGCATGTCAACAGCAATACAATCGGATGACCCAGCAGGCGACGCGCAAGATAACCCAACAGCTCACAACTGCTCGCGTCTGCCCATTGCACATCATCCAGTACTATCATCAGTGGTGTCCTCGTGCTAATTGTCGCCAGCAACTCAAACACAGCTTCCCACAGGTAGGGGCCCGATTTATCGCGCCCCCCCTCGCGACCCGTATCACCACCTCCTGCCTCCCCACCCTTCCTATTCCACTCCATCAATTCACGCATTTCCGGCAGCAGCGCCTCGAGTGGTTCAAATATATGCGTACGCTCAGCCAGGTCTTGCTCCTGCCAGAGATGTAGGGTGATCATCCTGCGCAGCGCATCAGTCCAGATCCGGTAGGGAATGCCGCTCTCCTGGGCATAGACATAACCCCAGACCACTGCCCAACTGCGCTGTTGCCCCTCACGTGCCGTCTCCTCGGCGAGGCGCGTTTTCCCTATACCTGCCTCACCCATCAGCACCATACATTGCGGATGCTGCGTTTCGAGCATCGCGGCAGCAGTACTCGCCATCCTCTTTTGGCCGTCAGCGCGAATGTGCCCGAATGCCCCAGTAGAAACGAGCAACTGTCGCAAAATATGCAATTCATGTTCACGTCCCACCAACGTGCTTTGATTGCTGCGCCCAATCTGCACCCCTTGCGGTATCGTTGCCACTTCCCCATCCCCTCGTAACACCATCTCATACACTGCCTGTGTCTCCAACGAAGGTTCCCTCTTATACCCCTCCCGCAACACCGTCGCCAGTCGCTGATACACACGCAACGCTTCCCCACGCCGCTTCGAATGCAAAAGTGCCATCATCAGCCGTCGTACCCGCTCCTCATTGCTGGGTTCAAGCGCCAGCAGCTGATCCAGCTCATCGATCTCACTGGACAGGGATTTGCGTGCATGTCGCATATCTGCTAATTGCAGTGCCGCAGGGTCTGTTATCGTAGCGGGTGATTTTTGTGAGTTGGGAACCTGGACGCCGACTGGAAGATTTTTGCCGATATACGTACGAATAGTGCGCCCATCGACAACCTGGTAGGAGTACCAGTAGGGGCCATGGCCTATACCCTGCTGGCATTTGCGACAGCGAGGCTTTCCACAGAAGTTGATTTGTTGGCGATAGGTGACCTTATCGTCCATCTTCTCACCGGCTCCTTTGTTTACGTCCCCGGGCACCGAACAGGGAGTAACCTGCATTACAGGTGTTACTTGCATCATATGAGGTTCAATGGATGTGTCAGATGGTGTCATTATATCGCCTCTGTCAATCAAAGCCACTCCTCACACAAAATCAAAACGCCCACCCTCGCGGATGAGCGTTTGCCTGCATGCATCCTGCAATCTTAATCATAATGTGACATATAACGCTTTCCTTTCATAAGTGAAACTAAGTGAACGCTCTTTGTTTTTGCTCTAAAAGCCTGGCTTGCCAATCAGAAGTAACGAAACCCAACCCATAGGCAGAGCAACTATGAAGAGCAGTCAGCCTTAAGTTGACATATTACAAGGTCCCTTCTAGAGGTTTGTAGCTCACTCTTCCTCAACACAGAAAAGTAACAGGCGTAGAGTGATTTAGTGACGGTTTAGAACTTTAGGGGTATACGTAATCGCATGCAACAGATTTGGAGTAGCAGCATGAAGAACGAAAAGAGTAGCAATAATTAGAGATAGAAGGACGAGTACTAAGATCAAGATCTGCGTTTTGCTCATGCGAAGTGCTATGCCCATGCTGTGTGCTCCTTCCCTTTCCCGTTGGGAGATTATTTGGAAAGCAGATTTACATCCTGCTTCCATAACAATAAGTTCTTGTATATTACTTATAAGTTTTTTTAGTCAAAAATGTGCCCTTTAAACACCTTATTTTGAGGATACAGGCCATTAGACACTGGAATGGATGTCCCAGGTTTGGATGGAGGTCTCATTTTTGGATGGACATCGCAGGTTTTTTGGACGCGCGACAAGAAAAAACAGGATATCTATCATGGATATCCTGCAAAAATTTTATTAGTCTGGGTGTTGCTCTCTATGCCTCTTATGAGAATCACATCAACGTGTTTGCCTGGCGCTCTTGCGTGTCGGTGTGAGCACCGGTATTGTATACCTGCCGAGAATGCGTTCAACCACCTGAAGATCAAGGATGGCGTTACATTCACGAAAGGCCTGGTTTGCATTGCGCAGGTATTTCAGTCCCTGTTCATAACTGCTTTCGCCTGTACTATGCTGTTCTAGCAATACCACGCCATAGCTCTGTAAGGTACGCGCCCATTCCAGACGCATACCACAGCTATGAAACGTCTCTAACGCTTGCTCAAAATACTTATCTGCTTGTTCCTGCTGACCCATCGTCGTGAGGATACTGCCCATGAGACGCTGAGCACACGCCAACAGCCAGGTCTGCTCATATCGACGAGCATCTTCCATAGCCTGGATCGCTTGTTGCTGCGCTATTTCGTTTTTTCCCAGTAATAACGAAACTTGTGCCAATGCCAGTTCTCCATCAGTTCTCGTTTCTGCTTCCAACCCTTCAAGGGAAAGCGCGCGTTGCAGAGTGATTCCAGCCCGTCGTAGTAGATTTGCTTTAGAGGAGCGAGTTGGTCGTTTTATCGTTTCTCGCATATCACTGTCGTTCTCTTGAATGACGAGAGCCTGGGCAATGCGTAATTGTCCCAGTTCAACAAGGGCTATACCAATACAAGGAATAAAGCTCATAGCTCGACTGATCGTCAGTGCCCTGTGTAGAGATAACTTTGCCTCATTAACCCTCCCTTGATCTTGCAAAATGGGAGCCTGATAGCCTTGCCACAGGCTTATATACACGGGGTCATTTACTTGCTCAGCCAATACAAGCGCTTGTTTAAAGTGCACTTCAGCCTCTGGTAGATCGCCAAAACGAGTTGCCAGGATTCCAAGGTTGCCAAACGCTACTGACATGATTGAGGCATCGCCAATCCGCTCAGCAATGCTCAGAGAGCGGCGTAAGGCGGCCTGCGCCAATGCATGTTCACCTTTCCTTAGATGCACATCACCTATATCGCCACAGACAAGCGCAATTTCTCGCTGCCGGTCATACTGCTCAAAAATCGTCAGTGCGGTGTTTAGATGATCTAATGCGCTTGAACTTTGACCTATAGTAGCTGCGACTTTACCCAGTAGAGTATGAGTTTGCCCTAGATCCACAGGATCACCTTCAAGTGTACGTCTCGTAGCTGTTGAGTGAAAGGCATTGGTGGCGGCACGATTTTGCTGTCGGAGCACATTTTCGAAGATACTTAGTGCATGGTGTGCAGTTTGACGAGCTTCCTCGAAGCTTCCTTCTTGCCAGAGTACGTAACTTTGTCGCAAATGAAGATTTGCCCACGTTGGACCAACTGCAACCTTTGCTTGGCGAAGCACCTGTTCACCACGACCATAACATTGCTGCGCATGCACATTATCACCTGCATCATACCAGGTCCTACCAATTTCACACCAGAGCAAAGCTTCGATTTGTGCTTCGTATTGAGGATCAAATTGTGAAGCAGCTAGACGATACTGGTTATGTACTTCCAAAGCTTGCTCAAAATAGCGACGAGCCTCTGGGTAATTTCCCTGAACTCTTGTGCATTCACCGAGCCGCTCCAGGAGATCAGCAAGGTGCAGATGCTCGTCAAGACTGGCTTCAGCAGGAAGTGTCCCTACATGCTCAACAGCAAGCCGATAGTGCTGTACTGCCTCTGGATAAGCCGACAACGCATACGCACGATCACCCGCCAATTCTGCGTAACGAGCGATTTGTGGAGCATCAGCCCCACCGTTTACGAGGTGGTAGGCGATGGAGGCGGCTCCCTCCTCTTCCCGTC
>WNGN01001507.1_pt1 | contig 15316 bp, 16 predicted proteins | sample 5400561 | NCBI WGS metagenome assembly WNGN01 (sample SAMN13153379, study PRJNA577476) | soil metagenome | isolation source: 115 cm soil or saprolite under Garry oak tree replicate 2 | place: USA:California | collected 2016-06-15
AGGAAAATGCGCGGAATCTCCCGCCACGGCACCGGCGCCTCCATCGGGAAGTTGCGCCGCCTGGCGATCCAGATGATGACGAGCATCATGGAGGCGGCCATCAGCAGGCCGGGAACGACGCCCCCGAGAAAGAGCGCGCCCACCGACGCTCCCGAGACGAGCGCGTAGAGGACCATCGGGATCGACGGGGGAATGATCGGGCCGATGGTCGCCGAGGCCGCGCTCACCGCGACGGCAAAAGGCCGCGAGTAGCGGTTCTCCTTGCACATCATCTCGATCTCGACCATGCCGGGTCCGACGGCGTCGGCGATCGCGCTGCCGCTCATGCCGGAGAAAATGACGCTCGCGAGCACGTTGACGTGCGCGAGGCCCCCGCGAAAGCGGCCCATGAGCGCGTGGGCGAGCGCGTAGATGCGCTCGCTCAAGGCTCCGGCATTCATCACGTTCGCCGCGAAGATGAACATCGGCACGGCGATCAGCACGAAGCTGCCGAAGAGGCTGTTCAAGATCTGCTCGGCGGCGAGCCCCATGTCCTGTCCGGTCGCGCCGAGGTAGGCGATGCCGCCGGCGATCATCGCGAGGCCGATCGGGCCGCGCAGCAGAGAGATGCCGACGAATACGACCAGCATCAGCGCGAATGCGGCGCTCATACCGGATCGGACGCGTTGGAGGGCGCGGGCGGGCGGATGATCGCGGCGAGCGAGCGCAGGACCACCATCAACGCGGCCGCGAGGAAGACGCTGTATACGATGCCGAAGGGCCAGCCGAGCACCGGGGTGTGCTCGCGCAGCATGAAGCGCAGGTAATCGGCGGTGCCGGGCAGCGCCCAGAGAAAGCAGCCTCCGAGCGCAGCGAGCCCGAGCGCGTAGAGCGCGCGCCGGACCGGGGGCGCGAGGCGCGGCGCGACGAGGTCCACCGCGACGTGGGCCGAAAGCGGCACGGTGAACGCCGTCCCCCAGAAAATCACCCAGACGAAGGCGATCGTGGCGAGCTCCTCGGTCCACGCGGCCGGGGCGCCGAAAAGGAAGCGGCGCACCACCTGCGCGACGAGGCTCAGGAACAGGACGGCGAACATCCCCGCGCCGATCCGGTCGGCCCATCGCGCGAGCCGCTCGGCCGGGCGCATGCTCTCAGCGGGTCGCGTTGATGCGCTCAAGCAAACCCCGCGGCCACTTTTCCGCGTACTCCGACTTGAGGTACGCCGCCTGCACGGTCTTCCTGAACGCCTCCACGTCGGGCGTCGTGATCTCGATGCCCTGCGCCCGGAAAAACTCGATCAGCTCCTTTTCCTCGCGCACGCGGTTCTCGTCGTTGAACTTCGCCGCTTTTGCTGCGGCCTTCTTCACTTCCGCCTTGTCACCGGACGGGAGGGCGTTCCACGCCTTCGAGGAAATCGCGAGCAGCAGCACGTCGACCAGGTGGCCCGTGAGCACGATCTGGCGCGTCACTTCGTAGAGCTTCGCCGACTTCAGCGTCGGCAGCGGATTGTCCTGGCCGTCGATGGTGCCGGTCTTCAAGCCGAGGTACACCTCGGTGAATGCGAGCGGCGTCGGATTCGCGCCGAGCGCCTGTCCGAGAAAGAGCCATTCCTTCGAGCCGGGCATGCGCAGCTTCACCCCCGCGAGGTCGGCCGGCGTTCTGACGCGCCTCGGCTGGGCGAGGCTCACCTGCCGCGTGCCGAGATAAACGGCCTGCAGCAGCTGGATCCCCATCGTTTCGGCGATCGTGCGGCTCAGCTCTTCGCCGATCGGCCCGCCGTAGACTTTCGCGAGGTGATCGGGGTCGCGGATCAGGTAGCCCGCCGTGAAGATCGAGTATTCGGGGATCTGTCGCGCGATGTCCTGCATCGAGAGGAGCGCCATATCGAGGTTGCCGCGCTGCATGGCCACGGCCTCCGCGCCCTGCCGGAAGAGCGTCCCCGAGTGGTGCACCTGCACGTCGAAGCGGCCGGGCGCCGCCCTGGCGAGCTCGTCCTTGAAAACGTAGAGCATCTTCACGTGCCAGTCGTCGGGCACCGCCGGGGTCGAGATGCGCAGCACCGTCTTCGCCTGCGCCGGCGCAGCGGTCGCAACCGGGCAGGCGAGGACGGCCGCGATGAGCGCGCGCCTCAGCGCCTCGTGCTTCGTAGTCGTCACCGTCATGTCGGTCCGGAATAACTCCGCTATTGTATGCTGGCGCGGAAGAAAAGCCGGATATCGCCGCCGGGGAGGAATATGAAGCGGTGCTTGCATGCCGCGGCCGGCGCGCTGCTGCTGTGCGCGCTGCAGGCCCGCGCACAGTTTGTCGATCCTTCTCTCAACTGGCGGACGCTGGACACCGCCCATTTCTCGGTGCATTTTGCCGAGCATTACCGCACGCAGGCTGGCGTCGCCGCCGAAGTCGCCGAGATGGTGTATCCCCGGGTGACGGGCTGGCTGCAGTGGGAGCCCGAATCGCGCACGCACATCGTGGTGGTGGACTCGCTCGATTTCGCCAACGGTCTGGCTTCGCCCCTGCCGTTCAACTATGTGGGCATCGTGCTGTCGCCGCCCGACGAGGGCGAGCTCCTGCAGAACCGCGCCTGGCTGGAGCTGGTGCTGACGCACGAGTTCACCCACATCGTTCATCTGGACAAGGCCACGCGCGGGCCGCTCTTCCTGAGGCGCATCTTCGGCCGGTTTCCCCTGTGGTTTCCAAACATCTTCGAGCCGCGCTGGCTGATCGAAGGCCTCGCGGTGTACTCCGAGTCCGACCCGGACAGGGGCTACGGCCGCCTGGCGCAGAGCCATTTCGAGGGCATGATGCGCGCGGAAAACGCCCGCGGGCTCAGGTCGCTGCGCGAAATCAACGCGGAAGGACGCGGGTTTCCGCTCAACCGGGATTATCTCTACGGCAGTTATTTTTATGCATTTCTCGCGGAACGCTACGGACCGCGCGCGATCGTCGACTATATCGAGCATTACAGCAACAACCTGCTGCCGTTCCGCGTGCACAGCGCCCCGGTCGCGGTCACCGGCAAGCCGATGGATGCGCTGTGGCTCGAGTATCAGGACTGGCTGCGCGCGCACTTTGCCGCTAAGCCCGCTGAACCCGGCAGGCGCCCGGATGAGGGCGGGGAGATCATTGCCAGGGCGTTTTCGCTGACGAGTCCCGTGCTCACGCGCGAGGGCGTGCGCTGGTATGTGGAGGCGAACGGATACACCCGGCCGAAACTGATGCGGCAGCCCCGCGGCGCAAGCGCGCAGGCGGTTCGCGAGATCGAGCCCGGCACGCGACTTGCCTCGCTGCCGGGCGCCGAGGTGCTGCTCGCGAAGCCCGAGATCTGCGGGAACTACAACTACTTCTACGACCTGTATCGGTCCGGTCCGGACGGCGGCCTGGATCGGCTCACGACTTGCGCTCGGTTCCGCTTTGCCGCGCCGCTCGATGACGGCCGCAGCGTCGCGCTGCGCGTCGTCGCCGGCGAGGCGGAGGTCGTGGTCCTCGACCGGGACGGGGCCGTCGAGCGCTCGCTCTACCGGGTCGCGCCGGGCGAGGCGCTTACGGGGCTCGCCGCAAGGGAGGAAAGCGTGGTCGTGACCCGCTTGCGTGGGGAGCGCTGGTCGCTGATGGAAATCTCCGGTGGGAAAGCTTCGGTGCTCCTCTCGGATTCGGCGGTCAAGCATTCGCCCCGGTTCGGCGATTCCGCGGACGAGATCTATTTCGTGGCCGACTACGGCAACGTGGAGAACGTCTGGTCGTGGCGGCGCGGCGAGCGGCGTCTCGCGCGCTGGACGCAGGCGCTGAACGGCGTAAAGGAAATTAGCGCGCCGGTCGCCGGCGAAATGCTGGTGACGACCATCGAGGCCGACGGCGACGCGCTGCGGCTGCAACGCCTGCCGGATGCGCCACTCGAGCGCGGCGAAGCGCTCGCGGCGGCAGACGAAGCCGCGAAGAGCGCATTGCCCTCAGCGCCGCCGCCCGACACCGACCAGCCCTATTCGCCGTGGTCTTCCCTGCTGCCCCAGTCGTGGTTTCCGGCGCTGCAGGTCGCCGACGGCGCGGTGGCGCTCGGCGCGCAGACCTTCGGGCAGGATGCGCTCGGCCTGCATCGTTACGTCGTTGGGCCCATGTTCGAATTCACTCAGCACGAGGCGCTGGGGAGCGCCGCCTATGAATACGACGGCCGGCACGGCGTGCTTCTCAACCGGACTCTGACGGTCAAGGCGAGCGTGCCGAAGGACAACGCCCAGAATTCGCTGACCGACCGCACCATCGAGGCCTACGACATCCATGAAACGGGACAGTGGGTCTCGACCTGGCGCCACCTTTCGCTGGACACGCGTTACTACTGGGGACTGGGCGGGGCCCTGGATCGGGAACGTTTTCACCAGGTCGGCGCGGGAACGATTTCCGACCGCGACGAGCGGGTGCTGGCACTCGTCGCCGGAGTGGACACGCGCCGCCAGCAATTGCTGTCGGAGGGACCGAGCCAGGGCCAGCAGCTGCGGTTGTTTGCCGAAACTTCGAACGGCCTGCACGCCGCCTACTCCGGCAACGAGTACAGGGCGGACTGGCGCGCTCATCTTCCGCTCGGACGCACGGTGCTCTCGCTGCGATGGAACGAGGCGTACGCGCAGCCCGACGCGCAGCCGTTCCAGCTCGGCGGCAATTTCTCCGAAGAGGTGAATCCGCTGCCCGCGCTCAACGTGCCGGGCGCCTCGCTGCCGGTGCTGAACCAGCGGGAATTTCCGTTGCGCGGCTACACCAGCGGCGAACCGGTCCTCACCGGGCATCGCGCCCGGCTCGGGACGCTCGAGTGGCGGGTTCCGCTCTCCGACGTCGACCGGCATCTCATGGTCCCGGCAGTGGGGCTGAACCGGGTGTCGGTGGCCGCATTCGTCGATTCCGGCTCAGCCTGGGAGACCGGAGCGCCGCAGCACACCTTCCGCGGCGTCGGGCTCGAGCTGCTGTCGGAGCTGCGCCTCGGCTACCTGTTCGGGTTGCAACTGCGCGCGGGCGTGGCAAAAGGGCTGGAAGCACCCGGCAGCACGGTGGGCTACCTGCGCATAGGGCGATCGTTCTGAGCGGATCGCAAGCAGCAGAGTCGATTTCGAAGGACAATTGGCCCTGACGCCCCAGGCGCGCTGTCGTGACTCGGAGGAGACCCCATGAGAACCATCATCAAGCTTGCAGCCGCCGCGGTTGTCTGCGCCACCGGCGTCGCCGGGGCGCAGGAATACCCCGCCAGACCGGTCAAGATCATCGTGCCCCTCACGCCGGGCTCCGGCGCCGACATCGCCGGGCGCATCGTGGCGAAGCATATGAGCGATGCATTCAAGCAGCCGGTGATCGTGGAGAACCGGCCCGGCGCGGGCGGCCAGATCGGAACACAGGCGGTGGTGAGCTCGGAAGCCGACGGCTACACCCTCCTGGTGCAGTCGGCCTCGCACGCGGCGAACTCCGCCATATACAAGAGCCTCGCGTACGATCCGCTGAAGGATCTGGTCGATGTCGCGATCCTCGGCGTCACGCCCTATGTCATGGTGACCGCGAAGGGCGGCCCTTACCCCACGCTCAAGTCGCTGATCGACTCCGCTAAGGCGAGGCCCGGCGCGATTCCCTTCGCGTCCGCGGGCGTAGGCAGCTCGACCCACCTCGCGGCGGAGTATTTTGCGCAGGTCGCCGGTATCAAGATGCTGCACATTCCCTACAAAGGCTCGCCCGAGGCGATCCAGGATTCCTTGGCCGGGCGCACGGCGTTTTATATGGCGCCGATCAACACCGCGGTCGGCCAGCTGAAGGAGGGCAAGCTCGCGGCGCTGGGCGTGTCGACCGCGAAGCGCGCGGACGTGCTGCCCGACGTGCCCTCGCTTGCCGAGCAAGGCCTCGCGAACTTCGACATTTCGCTCTGGTTCGGCATGTGGGTGCGCGCGGGAACGCCGCGCGCGGTCGTGCAGAAGCTGAACGCTCAGGTTAACGCCATCGTGCAAGGGGCCGAAGTGCGCGAGCAGTTCGACAAGCTCGGCATCACGCCCGCGCCTATGAAGCCCGAGGAGTTCGCGGGATTCGTGCGGGACCAGATCGCCACCTACCAGAAGATCGTCAAGCTAGCCGATATCCAGCCGCAGTGACGCGCCACGACAACGTGAAGAAGGCGGCGGGCGCGCTTTCCATTGGCATCGCACTGTGCGCAGGCGCGCTCGCCGGCCCTGCGTTCGCGCAGAGCTACCCGTCGAAGCCGGTCAAGATCCTCGTCGGCTTCGCCGCCGGCGGGCCGACCGACGTCGTCGCCCGCATCGTCGCGCAGGACATGACGGCGTCGCTCGGGCAGCCCTTCATCGTCGAGAACCGGCCCGGAGCGAACGCCATCATCGCGACCGAGGCGGCGGCGCGCTCGGCGCCGGACGGCTATACGGTGCTTTTTTCCTCGCTCTCGCTCCTCGTGAATGCGATCCTGCTGGAGAACAAGATCAAGTACGACCCGTTCAAGGACTTCGCGCCGGTCAGCAACGCGGCGGCGCTGCCGATGGTCATCGTGACGGCCACGCAGACCCCGGTCGGTTCGATGAAAGAACTGATCGCGCTCGCAAAATCGAGGCCCGGCGCGGTAAGCTATGGAACCTCCGGCAACGGCGGCTCGTCGCATCTCGCGGGCGCCATGCTCGAGAACGCGACCGGCACGAAAATGATCAACGTTCCGTTCAAAGGCAACGGTCCCGCCCTTGCCGAAGTGATGGCGGGCCGCGTGACCTTCATGTTCTATCCCATCGTCGGCATCGCCGACCAGGTCGCATCGGGAAAACTGAAGGTGATCGCAGTCGGCACGCCCGGGCCCCATCCCGACTTTCCCGGCGTGCCCACCATGGCGGAATCGGGCCTGCCGGGCTTCGAGGAGACCGCGCCCTGGGTCGGCATGCTCGCTCCGGCGGGGACGCCCGCTCCCGTCATCGATCGCCTCAGCGAGGAGATGCGCAAGTCCCTGGCGAGGCGGGAGACGAAGGAGCGGTTCAGGGCGCTCGGCGCCGTCGCCATCGCGGACACGCCGGCCGAATTCGCCGCCTTTCTGAAAAAGGACCACGAACGATGGGCGCGCGTGATCAAGGCCTCGGGAGTGAAAGCAGAGTGACGGCCGCGCTTCGCAGCGCCGCGGTCGTGCCTTCGGGTGCCGCGTCCTCCTGCCCGATGTCGCGGCGCGCCGCCGCGACGGTGCTCCGCGCGTGGTGCATCGAGGATTTGCGCCTGCTCGCTAAAAAACGCCTTCCGCGCGCCGTCTTCGAATTCTTCGACGGCGGCGCCGAGGACGAAACGACCCTTCGCGACAACCGCGCCGCCTTCGAGCGCGTGCGCCTCGCTCCGAAAATGCTCGCCGGCGTGTCGCAGATCGATACGGTTGCAAGCGTTCTCGGCGCGAGCTCGAAGCTGCCGATCGCGGTCGGCCCGACCGGCGGCGTCGGCTTCGGCTGGCCGTTCGCCGACGTCGGCATCGCGCGCGCCGCCGCCGCGGCCGGCATCCCGTACACGCTCTCGACGATGGCCACGGCCTCGATCGAGCGCATCGCGCGCGAGGCGGGCGGACGCCTGTGGTTCCAGGCCTACATCTTCAAGAAGCGCGACATCACGATGCAGTTGATCGAGCGCGCGCGGCAGCTCGGCTACGACGCGCTCATGGTGACCGTGGACGTGCCCGTCGGCGGCAAGCGCGAGCGCGACTTCCGCAACCACTACACGATCCCGTTTCGCTTCACCCGAAGGAACCTGCTCGATTTCGCTTCGCGCCCCGGCTGGGCGCTCTCGATCCTCCGCCGCGGCATGCCGGTCCTGGAGAACGTCGCGAGCTTCGCTCCGGAGGCGACCAACGCGGCCGAGATCGCCTCCTCGGTCGGGCGCTTCTGGGACCCGGGCTTCGACTGGGACGGGATGAAGGAGATGCGCGAGCGCTGGCCGGGGAAGATGCTCGTCAAGGGCATTCTCCGCGCCGACGACGCCGAACGGCTCGCCGGCCTCGGCGTCGACGCGGTGGTCGTGTCCAATCACGGCGGGCGCCAGCTCGACGGGGCGGTGGCGGCGCTCGACGCGCTGCCGCCGATCGTGCGCGCCGTGAAGGGCAGGATGAGCGTGCTCGTGGACGGGGGCGTGCGCCGCGGCGTCGACGTGGTGAAGGCGATCGCGCTCGGCGCAGAAGGCGTCATGATCGGCCGCGCGACGCTCTACGGCGCCTGCGCGGCGGGCGAGGCGGGCGCAGCGCGCGCGCTCGAGATCCTGCGCGATGAATTCGTCCGCTCGATGCAGCTCTCCGGCGTTCGAACGGTGCGCGAGATCGGCGCGGACCTGCTCGCGGGCGCAGGATCGGCCGCATCGGGCGGCGCGTGAAGGCGCATGTAGATCGAGTTGTCGGGCTCGCAGCGCTCCGTTCGATCTTCGCCTAGGGCGCGTATTTCACCAGGATCCGCGCGACCCGGGATTTCCCGCCGTTCCAGTTCACGAATCCCTGGCAGATCAGCTTCGCCGCGTCGCCGTCAGGCTGCTCGGAGAATTTTTGCGCGAACCGCGCCTGGCCCGCGTCCTGCCCGGGCTGCACGCGGGCATCCGCCCAGGACTGCTTCGAATCCTCGAAGCGGGTGTAGAGCTGCACTTCCTTCACGGTCGCTCGAGCCGGCACCCTTGCGCACACCGCGGTCCGCACCGCGCTTTGCTCGGTGCATTCCTCCTTGGGCCTGGAGACGCCTTCCGGCTTGCACGGCCCGACCACGGCGCTCGCCGCCGCGCCTTCCTCGCCTTGGTTCACTGCATCGGTGCGGTGGACCTCGGTCTCGATCTGCTGGCGCTCGTTCAGCCGGGCCTGCTCCAGCCGCAGCGCGGTCGCGTTGATCTCGGAGAGCTTGGATTGCAGATCTGCGCGCAGCGCATCGCGGTCGCCTTCGCGCAGCGACACGAAGTATTGCGAAAGGGCGAACCCGCCCACCGCGGCCGCGATCATGAGAGCGAGGACGGCGATCACCGGTCCGCGCCGCGATTTCTTCGTGATCGGCTGCCCGCGCTCGCGCTCCTTCAACTCCCTGCGCCAGGAGATGCGCAGCTGAACAAGCGCCGCGAGCACCGTTGCGAGGGCGCCGATGGCCGAGGCCAATATCGGGTCGGAAACGTTCGTCAGATCCATGAGCGGATGATACGAGATCGGATTCGGGAAGCAAATGCCCCGCTCGGAACGGCGTGAACAACATCAGGGCGGAGTGATCCGCGTGGGCCCGCGGCGCTGCGGGGAATTCGGAATGAGGCTTTCAGAACGTCGCCATGCAAACCAGCCCGGCGACGAGAGTCGCCTGCGCCACAGAGGTCCATAGCGGGGACTCCACGTTGCGGGAGCATCGCCACGCGAGCCGAAACCAGAGGAAATAGACAAGAAACCTCACCACGTCGAGAAAATCGCCCCAACTGTAATGGCCTGCATACCTCAACTCTTCGGCGAGGACCACGAGCGCCGCGGTAGTCCAGCCGATCGGGATTCCCAAACACCACCAGACCTTCCACAGCCTTTCCTCTCCATGGGCGGCTTGGGTCTGAAATCGTTTGACGGGCCGTACCGCGGCGCGCAACAGTTTCGCGAACATTGAGCGCAAGTATAGCCGCGAAAAGATGCTCGACATTCCGGAACGCGATCGGGGCGCCTCAAGCGCCCCGATCACGGCATTGCGTGCTGCGCGAAAGATCAGCGGACCTCGTCCTCCAGCTCCCGGTCCACCAGCTCGTCGCAGCCTCGGAGCGTAATCGAATACTTACCTTGGCTTCTGACCTCCGCGCAGGCCAGCATCGTCAGTCTCCGCACCACATTGGTCGGTATGTCGGGTGAAGGCTGGTTCGCGGCCTTGGCTTTGCTCAGCTTGCGCAGCCAGTCGAGATCTTCGGTCGTCAACCTGCGGTCCATAGCTGTCATCTCCTTTCGGCCTGCCGAAATCGGGCGTGCCACCGTTTCCGTTTGCATGAAGGGACATCCGATTCCCGCAACCCCCGTGCCAGACCACGGGATCCGCAATCGATCAGATGGTTAGCGCGTTTCGCGGCTGCAGCCAATGCGCGAACTTGTCGCCGAACGGCGACAGCCCCGAAGGGCAATATGTGCTAGAGGGCTGATCCGGCAGTGCTTTGGGCTGTCGTGGATCGGCGACACAGGCGACACAGGGCCGTGTCGCAGGGAATTGCAGCGTCATCGCGCGATGCGCACGAATAGGCGATCATTACGCGTCCATGGCGAAACCCAAGCGCAAATCCGGCCTGAAGCGCGCCCCAGCGAAGCGCACGCCGAGGAAGGCCAAGCCCGGCACGCGCGGCCTTTCGCCTGCGGAATGCCGGCTCGAGTCGCTCTCGGGTGACGCAGAGGAAGCGCGCGGCAGGATCGAGAAGGAGGGCGGCTTTGTCCTCGGCGCCTACAGCGACCCGCTCGGGAAGAACGCGCTCATCCTCGCGATCCTCCCCATCGACTCGATCGAGCCCACGCCCTTCCAGCGCGACCTTTCGCAGACCCACCAACGGCGGCTCGCCGACGTCATCCACCGCACGGGAATGTTTCTCGATCCCGTGATCGCGGTCACCGCGCCGAAAGAAGGCTTCTGGACGCCGAACGGGCGGCACCGGCTGGAGGCGATGCGCAGGCTCGGCGCGCGCTCGATCACCGCGCTCATCGTCCCGAAGCGCGAGATCGCCTGGCAGATCCTCGCGCTCAACACCGAGAAGGCGCACAACCTGCGCGAGCGCTCCCTCGAAGTGATCCGCATCTACAGGGGCCTCATCGACGAAGACTCGAAGCGCGCGGAAAACCAGTTCGCCTTTTATCTCGAAGAAGCCTCGCTCGTCACGCTCGGCGTCTGCTACGAGCGGAACGGCAAGTTCGCCGGTGGCGCCTACAACCCGATCGTGCGCCGGCTGGAGAAGTTCGCCGACGAGCCGCTGTCGAAGGCCATCAAGGAGCACGAGAAGCACGCCGGCATGTTGATGGACTTGGATGCGCGCGTCGCCGAGGTCATCGCCAAGCTGAAGGAGCGCGGCTTCGTCAGCCCGTACCTGCGCGCCTTCGTCGTCGCGCGCCTCAACCCCTTGCGCTGGATCCAGGGCGAGCCCCCGCCGCTCGAGGAGGTGCTCAAGACCATGCGCGAGCGCGCGGCGAAGTTCAATACGGAGAGAATCAAGCAGGAGGACCTCGCCTACGCTGGCGGTGCGCCGGACGAGGCGGATTGATCGCTACCGGAGAAAATGCCCGCGCACGAGGTGATCGAGCGAGAATTTCCCCGCGCCGCGGCAGAGCAGGACGAGCAGCATCGCCGCCCACTGGATGTGCGTCGGCCAGGCCTCGGGGTAGACGAACACCTCGATCACCGCGGTCATGCCAACAAGGACGAGAGCCGCGGGCCGCGTTGCGAGCCCTAGCACGAGCAGAACGGGCGTGGTGAGCTCGATCGAGACCGCAATATAGGCGGCGAGCTCGGGCGGCAGCAGCGGCACCTTGTACTCCTCGGTGAAGAGCTCCACGGCCGTATCCCAGTTCGCGAGCTTGGTCACGGCGGAGTTCCAGAACACCGTGGCGACGGCGAGCCGCAGCGGAACGGCGAGCAGAGAGTACGGAACGTCGTCGAGCCGGCGAATGATTCGCGCGGTCAGGGCCACGAACGGGCGCTCGTTCGCGGAAGATGCAAGAGGGTTCACTGGGAACTCCTTGTCGTCACAAAACAGTCGTCGAGTCTGAATCCCGCGAAGCGCCCGGCTGCGATGTGCTCCGCGAGCACGGACTGCGCTTCGGGGCAACGCGATTCGTTGAGTGCCTGGTGCAACGGATGCCCGGTGAACAGTGCTCGCGTGAAGCGCCATGCGCTCTCGGAGAGCCGAATCACCTCGACGCCGCTCTCGGCTCGGTGCGCGAGAAGCCACACCGGTCCCGCGGCCGGATCGATCGCCGCGAGCGCTGCGTCGTCCCGCGCGAGCACCGCGCGCCAGATCGAGTCGGCGGGATAATCGGCGCGCACGAGGCCGGCGGAGGGATGAGGGGTGAACCTGACACGCGCCTGCTCGTCTTCGGCGAGCGCGACAAGGCTCGCGATTTCGAGCGGCTCCGAGTCCGGCGCGTGCAGGGCGCGGCTCACCGCCCACTCGAGCCGCGCGACGGCGGGAAGATACTCAAGCGATGCGGCGGGAGCGAAGTCCGTCAGGAAATCCTCAAGGCCCGCGCCGTAGTCATCGAGGCACGCGCTCCGCGGCGGCTGCTGCTCGATGAACGCGCGGACCGCCCCCTCGAAGAATTCGGCTCCGACCAGGCGCTCGACGGCCGGATAAGACAGGCGCAGCGCGCGCGTGAGGACGCTCGCGAACGTGTTGCGGTAGACGCCGAGACGCGCGGCCGGATCGATGCCGTCGGCGAGCACACGCGCCGCCGCGTCGCGGTCTTCGCGCCGCACCAGGCTTGCGCGCATCGCGTGCTGCAGCTCAAGCAGCGGCGGAGAAGGCGCGTTCACGTTGTGCTTCCTCCAGCGCGGCCTCGGCGCGCGCGGCCTCCTCCATCAATACTTCGAGCGGCGGTACGTCGGTATCCCATTCGACGAGCGTCGGCACCGGACCGAAGCGCGCGAGCGCTTCCGCGTAGAGCGCCCAGACTTCGGACGCGACGCGCGATCCATGATCGTCGATGCGCAGCCACCGCCCGCCCCCGAGCGCCCTTACCGCGTGGCCGGCGAGATGGATCTCGCCGATGGCCTCGGGCGGAAGCGCGGCGAGGTACGCGGAGGCGTCCCAGCCGTGATTGCAGGCACTCACGTAGATGTTGTTCACGTCGCATAGAATGCCGCAGCCGGTGCGCTTTGATACTTGGGCAAGGAATTCCCATTCCGGGATCGTCGAATGCCGGAACTGCAGATAGGTGGACGCATTCTCGACCAGTAAACGTCGCTTTAAATGAACCTGGACCCGTTCGACATGCCGGCACACGATCTCGAGCGCTTCCTCGGTCATCGGCAACGGAAGCAGGTCGGCGAGATAGACGCCGCCGGCGATGCTCCAGGACAGATGCTCTGAGACGAGTCCGGGGTCGATGCGTTCGACGACGCTTTCCACGCGCGCAAGGTGCGCAAGATCGAGCCCGTCGGCGCTGCCGAGCGACAGGCCCGTGCCGTGCAGCGAGATCGGATAGTCGTGGCGGATCGCGTCGAGGATCTGCGGCGACGTTCCGCCGCCCATGTAGTTCTCGGTGTGCACCTCGAACCACGCGGCGGCGGGACGCGATTCGAGGACTTCCTGATGGTGGCGGAAACGCAGCCCGACCCCGGCCCTTGCCGGGATCGCGTTGCGTCCGTTTCGCAGCGCCGAAACGTGCGATTTCAACTGCGCGCTCCCGATCAGGAAGCGGTCGTCTTGCCGCCCTGGATCTTGGAGCAGTCGCCCGCGGGAAGCAGCACGAAGGACTGGGAATCGCGCGCCTTGGTCGCCTGCCCGGCGCAGGAATGCTTGCCCTCGGCGCAGTCGTTCTTGGCGACCCTGTTGATGCCGTAGCACTTCTCGAGCTTGTTTTGCTCCATCCTCATCATGTTGTCCTGCACCACCTTGGGCATCTTGCTCATATCCTTCATGCCCTGCGCCTGGCCGGGCGACGCCTGGATCGCTAGGGCAAGCCCCACAGCGGTTGATAGGGTCGAAGCAGCCAATACGTATCGGTTCATGAACGGTCCTTTCAGGTTGAAGGTCCCGGGATTGGGACCGTGACAGTAAGTTCGACGCAGACCGACCAAAGGTTACGGCGTGGGCGGTCAAGGGCGAGCGGGGCGCGCAAGGATCAGTGCGCGCCGCCTTCGCGTGCACGGCTCACCGGCGACGCGTAAAGTTACCTCTCGGCATGCGCGGCGATTGCGTGTTGACGGATTGGAAGAGCAAATGAGGATCAGTGAAAAGCCGTTGAGCCGGTATCCGTGGTATCTGCGCCCGCTGTTCTGGCTGCAGCGGAGGAAGTACGGGGAAATATTGAAACCGGGACTGCTTTGGGCGAGGTCTCCGCTCTTGTACCTCGCCGTGGCCGGTTTGTACGGGGCTATCGACAGGAAACGCTCGCCGCTCGGCCCGGTGCTGCGCTCCCTGGTGACGGTGCGGGTGTCGCAGATGAACGCTTGCCGTTTCTGCATCGACATCAATTCCGCAACCTTGGCCGCGCGCGCCGGCTCTCTCGACAAGGTCGATGCGCTGGCCCATTGGCGCGAGGCCGACATCTTCGACGAGCGCGAGCGGGTCGCGCTGGAATACGCGGAGGCCGTGACGATGACGGGGGTATCCGTGAGCGACGATCTCATGGCGCGGCTGTCGAAACATTTCAACGAGGACGGCATCGTGGAGCTCACCGCGCTCGTCGCCTTCCAGAACCTGTCGAGCAAATTCAACAGCGCGCTGGATGTCCCGGCGCAGGGATTCTGCAAACTGCCCGATCGAGAGTAAGATTCCCAGGACGCACCCAAAGGAGGAATCATGGATCGAGTTCGCCTGCCGCTGTTTCTGCTGCGCATCGGCGTCTTCATCGTGATGTTGATGTGGACCCTCGACAAGTTCATCCACCCGGGGCACGCCGCGGGGGTCTTCAAGAAATTCTATTCCATCGACGGTATCTCACCGACCATGTTCTCCGTCATCGGGGCCGCGGAGCTGGTGTTGCTGGTCGGTTTCGTGACAGGGACGGCCAAGCGCTACACCTACGGACTGGTGCTGCTCCTTCACGCGATCTCCACGCTAGCGTCTTATCAGCAATATTTGGCGCCGTTCGACAATCTGCTTTTCTTCGCCGCCTGGCCGATGCTAGCCGCATGCATCACGCTGTACCTGCTTCGGGACCTGGATACGCTCTGGGCCATGCAAAAAACGTAAGCCTTCACGGCAGCCGTGCGCTGCTGCTCCTGCCTCATCACTTAGATCATCGAGGCCCTGCGTCAGGAAATTCGATCGAGGACGACGAAAGGTTACAGACAGCTTTTGTTCGGCACCTTGAAACGGACCCGGGTGTATCCTTGTTTTCGCCACAAGTTCCGCGCATGTCCTCAAGCTCCCACGATCGCGGTCCCGACTTGACTCTCGTCGCCGAGGCCGCGCCTTCTTCGGCCGCGCCTCCGCGATCGGGGCAGGAGAGACCGGCCGCGCGCGAGCTCGACTGGTCCATCCATATGGCTCGCGCGCAGGACGGCGACCGGGACGCCTACCGGCGCCTGCTCGAGGACGTCACGCCGTATCTTCGTTCGATCGCCGCGCGGCACTTTCGGAATTCCGGCGACATCGAGGACACGGTGCAGGAAGTGCTGCTGACGGTGCACGCCGTGCGGCACACCTACGATCCGGCGCGGCCGTT